>ERZ825670.3798-NODE-3798-length-12334-cov-29.001059_pt1 | contig 12334 bp, 6 predicted proteins | sample MGYA00519929_ERZ825670 | MGnify/ENA primary metagenome ERZ825670 (study PRJEB31778, sample SAMEA3449207) | human gut metagenome | biome: human gut; feature: human-associated habitat; material: faeces | place: United Kingdom | collected 2010/2012 ...
AGGGACTATTTGATTAATATTAACTTCGTCCCAATTTTAACGGGACACTAATGAATTCCACATTGTAGAATCTGCTCTGCTAATTCATCCGCGATAACTTGATATTGAAGATTTGCTGACATCAAGCGCTTTAGCGCAGCAAATGGAATGCGCGTTTTGCTAATTAGATTTTTACCAGCCGCATATGAAGCTATTGCATCTTGGCTATTCACTTTCTTTGCAACAGCAATCTCGCTCCTGATTTTTTGCATATACTCCGATAGCACCTTATCCTTAATATAGATTGTGTCGCCTGCACATGCTTGAACTGCGTCTAATATTGCTTTAGGTTTCCAATTGGTCAATAAAACATCCATGTACATTTTCCACAAGTCAGATGCGGATATTGGCATAGTATTACCACCGATTGCCATAATGAAAGCATTAACAGCGTCGCTGTCTTTCACGAAAAATGACACGCACCCAATAGCAGCTCCTAGGTTGTTGTTGATTAAGTGCAACACTGACAAATTTATTAACGCTGAATATGTTGCTTTTTTACCAAACAATTCCATAGCCTTATTGACATCTCCATTTTGGAGATAATCCAAAGCCATTTTATCTATTGGAGTTGCATTAATAAACCAGAATAATGCATATTTTGCTTTATTAATCGGCAGCGTTAACTCATGTTCTGCATTAAGAATACTATCACCAGTTCGAGAGATTGCTCCTAATAACTGCTGAAGGTCAGATGGAAATGTAATAACTTTTCCCACCTTTGAATATGCCGCCAGTTTAGTTTTATTGGCCGTAATCTCTTTTAAGGATGCATTAGAATACACGCCCAAGGTTCGGAATGGATTTGCCTCAATCAATTTTAACATATGCTTGTATTCAAATCATTGAAAGTTCTAGGAAAACAATCTATTAATTAGATTATTTGATTCATTACAATTACAATGGAATATGCCTTGCCGATGATGTATTTGTATGTTTGAGTCTCATCATGTATCATTTGAAGTTTGCTAATTTCGGCCTTGTTTCTTACAAAGTTAGTAAAATAAACCAAATCTTGCAAGTTTTGATTAATGCGTATTGTATTCGTAAAGCGATGCTATAAGTTTAATATATATTATATTATAATTATCTCTATATGCTGCATTGCGCCCGAAGAGTCGACCACGGTAATCGTGTGAACTCCGCGTGTCGGTGCGATTGTCATTTGGTGGATATCACGGGTTGAACCGAGATAGGTGTTGTCCAGGTGCCAGAAAAGCTCCGCCGCTGGATTCGTATGAGCGACTCGGGCGACAAACGAACCTGGCGATCCGTCCAATTGTCGTGGCAGCGAGATGATGCTCCCGTCGGCCGGATAGATGAAGTGCATCGTGGAGGTCGGATCTGTCCCGGGACCTTGTTTCAAGGACGGCAACGCCCTATATTCGGGATGGAGCGGTTTGTAGAAATGTTCGATTATCGGCGGCAGGACGAAACGACTCTTCAGGCGGACGGGCTTGCTGCGATCCACGACCTGCCGCCCGCCATCCAGCGAGAGGGGCACTTCGCGACAATAGGGGCAGGGACGGCACGCGGTAGCCCCCTTGGGCAACAATTCTGTCTGCGTCTCCGGGCAAAAGCGACCGGCCGGATACCCGGAATGGCTGCATACCGATCGGATCATACCCTCTTCATCTCCGGGCTCCTCAAACCATCCGCATCCTGACAATAGCCCGAACAGTTCGAACAGAACGGGTCCTGCGATGCGGGCTCCGGTTAGGTCGGCGACGCCGCTTCCGTTGGCATTTCCGGCCCATACTCCGATAACATACTTGGGAGTAAGCCCGATGGCCCACGCATCACGCGATCCGTAACTGGTCCCTGTTTTCCAGGCGATGTTCTGTGCGGAACTGGCCCGTCGCCAATCCATTTCGTCGGGACGAACCACTTCGCGCATCGCCTCGAACGTACGATACAGGGCGATCCGATCGTGCAGCGGAAAGCTCGGATAACGGGTCGAATCCTGATAACATGCCGCCATTTTGGCATAGCATGCTGCAATATCCACCAACGTAACCTCGGCTCCGCCCAGAATCAGTGAAAGACCATATTCATCTGCGGGGCGAGACAAGGTTTTCAATCCGGCCTGCCGGAGCGTCTCGACAAAGCGCAGGATGCCGTACTCTTTCAACAGATATACGTTGGGAATGTTGAGCGAAAGGGCTAACGCCTGATCGGCTTCGATGGCCCCGGCATAGGAGCCGTCGAAGTTCTTGGGGGCAAACCCTCCGAAATCCATCGGGACATCGGGCAGGAGCGAGTTCGGGAGAATCGTTCCTTGTTCGAGAGCTGCCGCGTAGAGCAGCGGTTTGAGAATGCTGCCCGACGAACGTGGCGAACGGGCGATATCGACCCATTTCCCATCGCGGTCGAACGACAGATCGCTGTTGCCGCAATAGGCTGCCGGCTCACCGCTCTCCACCTCGACGATGATTGCTGCCAGATCCCGGATTCCCTTTTGTCGCAGTTCCCGGTTCCAACGCACGAGCACCTCCTCCATACGGTGTTGAAGATCCCGATCAATGTGAGTCACGGTGCGTTGTCCGTGTGCCTTCCGGTCGTACCACTCCACCAGATGCGGAGCATATTGGGGCATCGGATAAGGCTCGCCGATCAGCGGCTCTTCCAAGGCCAGCGCATAGTCCTCCTCGTCGATCTCGCCTTTGGCATGCAGACGGGCCAGCAGCCGGTTGCGTTTGGCCAGCAGCTGATCGCGGTTCCTGGCCAGATGGATACTGGATGGCGCATTTTGCAGCACGGCGAGTGTGGCGGCTTCGGCCCATGACAATTCGGTCCGGTCACTTCCCAGATACCGCCACATGGCGGCATCGATGCCGACGACGTTGCCTCCGAACGGGGCGTGGGCGGCATACAGACGCAGGATCTCCTCTTTCGAGCAGCGTAGCTCCAGCCGTGTGGCCATGCATGTTTCGACCAGTTTCTGCCACAACGTCCGCGGTTTTTGTCGCGAGAGGCGGATGACCTGCATGGTCAGCGTGCTGCCTCCGCTTACGATGCGACCGTTGCGGATGTTCTGGATCGCGGCACGCACCAACGCCCGCGGACTGACGCCGCAATGGTCGAAAAAGGTGCGGTCTTCGAACTCGACGAGCGCCTTTACGAACTTCTCGGGTAAGGTGTCGCGTGGCGGGAAGCGCCATTGCCCGTCATCGGCGACCCTCGCACCGAGCAACGCACCGTTTCGGTCGGTCACAACCGTCGAATAGGTGGTTCCCTCGAAGAGGTCGCGCGGCAGACAAAAGAGCCACAGTAGCAGAAGTACTCCTGCCGCTGCAGCTGCTGCATATTTCAGTTTGCGCCTCATTTTACCACTTCGACACGACGATTCGACAGCACGGCCCGGCTGGATGTGTCGTACATATCCTCACACACGGTTGCCGGCAGGACAAACTCTCCGCACCAGGCAGCACGCAACCGGACAACAAACTCCCGAGTTTCACCCGCCTTCAACCCGAAGTACCAGCAGATCCGGTCGTCGCGGATATCCAGGTGTTTGAGATTCCCGGTGGCGGTTTCATTCATCAGCCGCTCGTTCCAGATCTCCCAGCCCGACGGTACGGCCAGGGTCAGCGCCATTGACTCGGAGTCGTTCCCGCGCTTCCGGACCTCGATGCGGGCCAGAAACTCCTGCCCCTGCTGCAGCTTCGCAACCTCGATCCCCTGCCCATGCAGGTCCGTGTATCGGACGGTGATGATGACCCCTGCTGCCGAAGCCGGGATGATCTCGTCGGTGGCCGGACGCCGCGAAGCTGTCAGCGACACACAGACGGCCTCGCGGCCGCGGTTTTCGAGGGTGACACTTCCCGCTGCGGCCGGCAGCTCCATCTTTTCGATCCCCTGCATGTTGCGGAGAGTCTGCGCCTTTCCGTCGGACGTACGGATGACGACCTCCTTGCTGCCGGGTGTCATCAGGTCGGTCAGTCGGCTCATGGCCGCACTCGTAAAAGCGATCTCCTGGGTCGAACAGCTCGTTGGTGCGAACTTGTCCGCCAGATCACGGGCTGCCGCAGCCGCCCGATTGCCCTCTCCGAGCAGCGCCCAGGTCTCGACCTCCATGGCCAGATCGCGCAGCGGACTGTAAAAGGTCTCATAGTTGCCGGGGATCCGGGGGGCCTCGTCGGCTTTTTCGAGCAGTTTCGTCGCGACGTCGCCCCGGCCCGAAACTGCATAGGCGGCCGCCAAACGCATCAGTGCCTGCCGCGACAGATTCCGGGATTCCCGCAGTCTGTTCATGGCGGCCGAAGGCTGTTCCCCGGCCAATGCCAGCGTGTAAAGCCGATAGGCTTGTATCAGATCGGCCACACAGACCGTCGTGTGCCGGTAATCGCGCGCCGCCGTTTTCTGACAGGAGACCCAGCGATCGACCGCCTTCCGGTCGATGGCAAACCCCTGCCGGCGGGCTTCGACCATCACCTCCCCGGCCATGGAGGTAACCCACGGGTGGGCATCGGAATATCCCGGCCAATAGGCGAATCCGCCGTTGGGAAGTTGGCGGGACAGGATGTTTCTCAAGATGTCGGGTAACGTCTCTTCAGCCAGGCGCTGCTCGCTCTCGAGCAGGAACCTCCGGGCATAAAGCAGATACATGGCCCTTGCCGAGAGCTGTTCGGTGCAGAAGTGTCCGTAATCGGTCACAAAGGCGAAGGCTCCGCTGAACGGGATGGACGGTATCGTTGCTATCTCCATGCGGACGCTCCCATCCTCCAGCCCCCGCCATGAGAACCGGTCGCTCGCTCCGCCCTGCACGTTTCGGCTTTCTACCGTTGTAACCAGCGGCTGCGGATTCCGCACCTCGATGGCGAGTGTTTCGTTCACCGAATGCCCGCCGCCCCGTGCCGAGATGCGGATTTTCGCCTGCCCGCTTTTTTGCCTGTCGCACAACAGCTCGAAATCGACCATCTTTTCTCCGGCGGAGGCGAAGTGCAGCGTTCGGGAACGGCCTCCGGCAACGAAAACGGGGCCTTCGGTTTCAATGTTTACCTGAATGTCACCCAGCGCCTCGTCCGAAGCAAAGAGATTCACCGGCAGCCGAACCCGGTCGCCGCACGCAAGCACCCGGGGCAGCGTTGGCAGCAGCATCAGCGGTGAGCGGACCGTCACCGTCTTGTCGGCACTCCCATAACTGCCGGCATGGGCCGCCACCACCATCACGCGGACCGATCCGACGTACATCGGCAGCGTGATCCGGTGGGTTTTCGTCCCGCCGTTCAGGGTGAACGGTCCGAGAAACTTCACCACCGGGTTGAATCGTTTCTCCTTGCCGGCGGCCTCGCGGATGGCCTCGTCCCCGCCGACACTCAATATCGAGGTGAACTTTCCGGCGTATGCACCGATGACATCGTCGTACATGTCCCAGGTGCGGACGCCCAGTGCCTCGCGGCGATTCATGGCCTGCCACGGCTGCGGGGTCCTGAATGCCGTGATGTCCAGCAATCCCTCGTCCACGATGGCCAGCGTGTAGCTCATCGGCTTGTTGTCGCGTTCGTGGATTCGGATCGCAAATTCCCGCTGGGGAAGGATCTCATCAGCGACCTCGATCTGCGGGTGAAGAATCGTGCGACGGTCAATGACCTCGGCTCCCTCCACGCCGTACATCCGGATCGGCAGGTCGTTTACGGTCTGGGCGTGCGGCTGCAACAAGGTGGCGTGTACATAGAAATTGGGTGCCATATCCTTGGTTACTTGCAGTTTAGAGGCGGTCTCCTCCTTGCCCGAAAGCCGTACCCAGCGGCGCGACAGCACACGCGACCCGTTTTCCACCGAGAGAAGCACCCGCCCTCCCGACGATCGGGGCAGATAGACCGTCGCCATATCTCCGACTTCGTAGTTGCGTTTGTCCAGGGCGAACGAAAGCATGGTTGCGGCCGTCGGATCGCTCTTGCCCGAGTGTCCGCGCCAGTCGGGCCAGTCGATGTAGATTTCACCGCCCGAGGCGTGGCCGCTCCCGGTATCGCGGACAAAAACGAGGTATTTGCCCCATGCGGGATAGTCGATCCGGAAGGGAATCTCGGCTTTGCCCGCCGAGGTTTTCAATCGTCCCGAAGCCACCGGCCGGGCGGATTCGCTCTGGACATAACGGCTTAACTCCGCGGCCGACCCCTCCTGCCACCAGCTCCAGTCGAGACGATAGATCTTGTATTCCAGTTCGCGCGAATCGAGGGGCTTCCCATCGGGATCGACCGCGATAACCGGGAAATGCAGGTCGCAATCGGTTTCAAACTCCCGATCGCCCAGCCGGATCCCCACGTAGGCTTCGTATGGTGAATAGCGGACCGAACGGGAGGTGATGCTCTCATCGCCTCCGGCCTCCGCCACGCGGGCGATCAGATTGGCCTGCAGCACTCCGGGAGCCTGCCGGGTCGCCGGAATGCGAATCTGCTTCGTGATTTGCCCCAGGGAGTCCAGCCTGCCGGAGAGCAGGTCGTGTCTGGAAAACGAAAACGCGTAGAGCGGATTGGTAAACCGGTAGTCGTCGTAACGTTCGAACGGGTGCGGATCCGTGAAGAGCGACATCCCGACGCTTGCCTGCAACCCGGCTGCGACGGGGCCGGTCAGCCAACGGGCGTCGAGACCGATCTCTGCATCCGATGCGCCGCGCAGTATCTCCGGAGAAGATATATGGATCTTCAGCCGGTTGGGCTTTATGGTCTCTATGCGGACGGTGTGGTGAAACGTCTGCCCGCCCACCTTGAACCGGGTATCCCATTGTCCGGTCGGTGCATCCTCGGCCGTCTTTGTCCGGAAGACATAGATGCCGTCGACACTGCGGGTGAGCGTCTGCCGGTCGTAGAGCTGTTCACCCGGGGTATGGAGCTCCATCGTCACGGGATGGTTGGCCGGAAGGGCATGCTGCTTGTCCTCGACGACCAGTGTGAGGTATATCTCGTCCCCCGGCCGCCAGACCCCACGTTCGCCGTAGATAAAACTTTTGATTCCTTGCGGGGTTTTCTTGCCACCGACATCAAACCGGCTTGTCGAGAGTTCCGACGCTCCGTTGATTTTCAGAAACGTGGTGGATACACCGTCGGAAGCCGTAATGACGAAGGGATTCCCGTCCGTACGAAAGTCGGCAAAACCCTGTTCGTCGGTGCAGGCCGAGCCGATCTCCTGTAATTGGAAATTATAGGCTGTTACGCGAATTCCGGCAAGTGGCAAGGTAGTCATGATGTCCGAGACCGTACACCACAGGCGGTCTGAGTCCGCCCGTTTGACAATCAGCCCCAGATTGGAGGCGGCCAGATTGTATTCAGGCATGTGCGCCGTCGACATGTAGTAGCTCTCTTTCGTCGGGTCATCGCTCTCCCGCCATTCGTACCTGCCCCAGTCATAATCCGGGGCCCGGCGTCCGATATAGGCGCAGGGTTTGTCCCAGGTCTCCTCGTCCGATATGGTCAGACCGTTTTGAATCTCGAACGGGGCAACTTGGGCTCGATCGTAAAGCGAATAGGCCTGGCGAAACGAGAGCCGGATGTTGTAGATTGCGCCCCGTTCCTGCCGGAAAAGGTGATTCAGATCGACCGAGAAGTTCTGCCATTGGTGAAGGTCCAGCGACGGGTCTTTGTCCAGCCGGACGGTCTGCCGGTAGATTAGCCGTCCGACCCGGCGCAGCTCGTAGGTCTCCTCCATTTCGCTCTCCTGCAGAAAGGTCAGCACGTTGTCGGCATAGATCTTGACCACCTCGACATCCACCGCGGCCAGATTGACGGCCCGGAACGGCAGCGAAAGATTCCGGCTGTCGGGAAGAATCGTCCCGTTGATGGGAATCTCGACGGCCGGAGGGAGTACTTCCTGCTCCAGGTGTTGCACGACCTCGGTCTGCAATCTCCGGCCGTCCTCGGAGCGGATCAGTTCGGAGAGCCGCAGCACCAGATCCCTTAGCCCGTTATTCGGATAAAAGATGCGGACCCGGTTTCCGCTGCGCTCGATGCGAAGGGATTCGATCCCGTCGATCGTAACAAGCCCGTCCAACTCCTGCATGGCGTCGAGCGGGACGCTGAACTCCAACTCCAGACAGGGCTGTACGGTCTGGTGTCGTTCGACCCCCAGCAGTTTGAACTCGGCTTGACCGGGAATCACAACTTTCGTTGCGATTTTGTCACACCCCTCTGTTGCGCCGTCGTATTCGATCTCCAGCTCGGAATCCTTCTCCTGCCGTCGGACTTCCGAGATGCGGAAGGTATATTGTCGGGCATTGGCTGTCGGCTGGATCTGTGAAACAGCCCGCTGGCCCCGGCAGTTCAGCTGTGAGTTGTCAGGCGAAAGACTGCCGGGCTGGAAACTGAATTTCAGAATACCCTCGATCTGAACCATTCCTCCGTCTGTCGGATCAATCCGGACCCGAATCTCCTTGAATTTCACCTCGCGGCGAGCCACCCGGAATTCGAATGCAAACTCCTTCAGCGTGTCGATACCCGTCAGCGCCGCCATGTCCAGATGACAGCGATAGCTCTCTCCCGGCTTCAAGGCGCCGGGACGGGGGCTGAATTCGAGATACCGACGGCCCTGTGCATACACGGCCTCGCCCTGAATCGAGGGGGAGAAGCGGAAAACCTTTTCCAACGGACGCAAGGTGTCCAGCCGGACCAGCAGGGAGTCGGTCGCTTCGATCCGGATCCTTGATGCCATGTCGATCTGTTCAGGCGTGTAGGCGGCAATCCAGCGGGTGGCCTCCTGTGGAGTCATCGGTTCGGAGACGCAGGCAGCCAAACCTGATGCCGCTATTGTCACAGCGAACAGTCGTAGTAGCGTTTTTCTCATCTTTTGTATGTGTTTTTGATGGTTTGTCCTTGTTGCTACACATACAAAATTGACAAAAAGAAATCGTACAGTCCGGACATTTGCCCCGAACTGTACGAAACCGATATATTGGTGTACGAAGTGTGCCGATGCGAGCGATTTGGCCTTGCCTGCCTATGCCCTATTTCCTTCTCCAGACGATGTAGCTCGTATTTTTGGGCATGCGTCGGCGGCCGGTATAATAGTTGTTATCGCCAAACTCATGACGGATGCCCTCCTGGTCGATGGCCCAACCGTAGGCGGACGAACCGACCAGATAGACGGCATGATCGACTCCCAGATCGACCAATGCCTGTGCAAAGTCATGTAACGATTCGGGAGTCCCGGTCTCTACCATGAAGATCTCACCCATACGGTCGCAAATCCCCCGGCGGATGGCTTTTCCTTTGAGTGCGTTTTCAACGAGTTGTCTGTTGTCGACCAGCGGATACTGACGGAAAAAATAACCCTCCTTCTCCGTCGCCTCTTCAAACAAGGGGGAGTTTTCTGCAACCCCCACGGTTACCACTCCATCAATGGATGCACAAAATCCTTTTTTGGACAAGCCCCACGCACGGGGGGTTCCCTTCAGTACAAAAGCTCCGACGATGCCTCCGTTGTCTGCGCGTACATCGGCGGCCTGGGCCGTATATATTACCGACGTATCCTGTTGATTCATCCGCCCGATATGCAGGGACATTTCTGCATTGTGGGGAATATAGATTCGCAGGGGGATGTCATTGATGAGCGTGTCCCTGATTTCGGTGAATCCTTTTGCGAGGGAATCCACCCTGGAACCGAGCCATTCTCTTCCAATCGGTTCGGGAGTCGCCTCCGGTTCGAAATAGGACGGTTCGGGTTCTGTCTCCGATGCTTTTTCGCGATTCATTATTACAAACAGGGTTCCTCCGCCAATCAGTAACAATACACATATAGCCAAAATGATCATCCGGAGATGTCGGAAAGGAGACTTTTTCCTGTCGTCCTCACCGATAATGCGGATCTGATCGTCCTTGATGTCCTTGTATTCTTTCATACTTACCTGGCCTCCTTCTCCAAAAGTTCCTTCAGCTGTTTCAGAGCCTCCTTGGATGCCGTTACCGTGTGGTTGAATGTGTTTACGTCCGAGAGGATCAGCTTTTGCTTCGGGATATTGATGTAGTAAATGTATGACCGATTGATGATCAGACTTTTCCCTATGCGGATGAAGACGGTACCTTCGCTGCCGAGCTGGGAACTGATCAACTTTTCGATTTGCCCCAATTGGTAGGATACCATGCGGACCTCGCCGTCGGTCTGTACGATGGTTGAATAGTTTCCGTCCGACGCAAAGTAGACAACGTGATCCGGTGCGATTCTCACCAGATCTATCGAAGTCGATATGACCAATTGTTGCTTCATCTCCTTGTTTTGCAGGACAAAAATACGTCTATTATTTCAGAAAAGGAAGATCGGTGCCCCGGAATGTATGTAACAGCGTTCAGAATGTACCAAATTCTTGTGTCGTTGCCCTCTCTATTGACAACGTGTTGCAATTTCCGCCGATTCTGGAGAGCACTGATTGTTCAGTTTTGCCTTTTATTTCGCCCTTCCCGTTTGGTAGCGACAAGCCAAAGCCGCCGGAGGGACTTTGCGCAAGGTTTGCCTGAGGCAACTTGTTCTGACCTTGCGCGGTCCGTCCGGCAGCTTATCTTTGCGGCAGAAAGGGAAGGGCTATTTGTTTCTGAGTTTGGCTGCGTCGCGTTTGAGTTGCTCGGCCTCCTGGGCTTTCAGCCGTGCCTGCTCGTCGAGAGCCGCCCTTCTGCGCACCAGCCGCTCGTACTTCTCGACATCGTTTCGCATGGAGTCTATACGCCGCTGATCCCGCTCGACTTCGAACAACTCCTCCAATTCCGACAGCCGTTTCGGCGACGCCTCACCCTTCATCAGCAGATAGCGATACTTCAGATCATTGTCATACCGGCCGCGGTCGGGCCGCCACTTCAGATAGAGCCCGACAGACTGCACTGCAATCACGATAAACATCGACATGAAGAGCCAGAAGTTGCGAGTTGCGTCTAGTGAGAACGAGAAGCGGTGCTGAACCATCCGCGGCGGCAGCTCCTCGGGAATCTCCATCCCGGCCACTTTCTCGTCGATCTCCGAGATCTGCGCTCCGAGGTCTTCGCTAATCTGCTCCTGCCGCTCGGAGATCGCTTGAAGCCGTTGCTCGATCCGATGGCCCCGTTCCTGCTGTACCTCGCTTACCTTTGTCTGGGTCTGCTCCAGTTGCAGAATCCGAATCTGCAGATGCTTGATTGCGTCCGTATCAGTGGTTGCTGTCGGTTGTGATCGAACCTCGGCCAATTCCGTGCGGAGCGTCTTGATAAGGGTCTCCTTCAACTCTTCGTACATCTCGAAGGAGAGCTCCAAGGTGTTCTCTTTCATCTTTTCGTATTTTAGGTTTGTTATCCGATTTTGCGGGAGCGTGCCTCCATGCGGCGCTTGCGCTCCATGAGGGCTACGGCCATCGCCTCGGCCGCCTTGTTGATCAGCGCCGTGATGCGGGCTATATGCTCCTCGGAGCTCTCACCCTCACGTCGCTGCATCATCTCGGGTGAAAGGGCAAATGGCGAGTCGAACGGCGGCAGCGGAATCGACCCGGCACTGCCGAGCGACACTGATCCTGCGCCATGGCTTCCACCTCCTCCACCACCTCCCGCAGCAGAGAAGGAGCGCCCGCCTTCGAACAGCCCTGCAAAAGCAGCCCGGAAGCTCCCGACTGCCGCCTTGAGTCCCGACATCAGGGTTGTATGCCGCTGTTGCACTTGTCCGAAGTGGCGATCCAGCTTCGAGAAACTGAAGGCCCGGTCGACCTTCGAGCCAGAAAACACAAAGCCATTACGGGCGAACTTAACTCCTTCAATGATACCCTGCGCCCCTTTTCGCTTGAAGATCGTCTCGATGCCATGCCGCTTCAACCGGTCCCGCAATTCGTTCCAGTTGCGACAACGGGGAAGCTCCTGCCGAATCGCATCGTATATCTCGTACCGGGTTCGGTCGGGCTCGCGCAGCCGCTCCCGCCGGACGGCCTCCTTGCCCGGAGCCAGATGCAGCCCGAAGCGTTCGGTTAGCTCGCGACAGACCTTCGCATTGCGGAGCTTGATGTTGCGGTCGGAGATGGTCTGCCCGTGATCACCTACGCGATTGTAGACCAGATGGCAATGGGGATGGGATTGGTCGAGATGCCGCACCAACAGGTATTGCGTATCGGTGATGCCCATCTTCTGCATGTACTCCCGGGCAATCTGTGTCATCCGCTCATCGGTGAACTTCGGGGCATCCTCCGGCGAAAACGACAGGGAGATATGTCCGACGTTCTGCTGCAGGCGGGGATTGAGGCGCGCCTGATCCTCGAAATCCTCGACCATCTCCCGCACACCGGGCGGCTCGACACCCCGAGCCTCCAGCACGCGCGACTGCTCCTTCATCACATAGCCGACCGTGCCGCCGAACGATC
>ERZ825670.3802-NODE-3802-length-12326-cov-3.074159_pt1 | contig 12326 bp, 15 predicted proteins | sample MGYA00519929_ERZ825670 | MGnify/ENA primary metagenome ERZ825670 (study PRJEB31778, sample SAMEA3449207) | human gut metagenome | biome: human gut; feature: human-associated habitat; material: faeces | place: United Kingdom | collected 2010/2012 ...
CCGCATTGAGAATCGTACTGATTGCCAGCGCGATCATTGCAACCCACATTTTCTCGGAACCGGCTTCCAAGGCGCCCATCGCAAAATAAACTTTGGATGTAAAACCGGCAAACAGCGGAATTCCGACCATTGACAACGCACCCACAGCAAATCCCACACCGGCTGCCACATTGCGGTAGCCCGCTCCTTTTAAATCCTCAAATAATTTGCTGTCATCGGAAACTTCGGACAATCCTCTGGCTGCGATAAACAACATGGATTTGGAAGCAGCGTGCGAAATAATATGAAAAATCGCCGCAAGCATGCCAGTTTTTGTCCCTATTCCGATCCCCATATAAATGTATCCGATCTGCGCCACTGAAGAATACGCAATCATGCGACGAATATCCACCTGCCGCATCGCACGGATGGAGCCAAGGATCATTCCCAGCACACCGAGGACAAACAACAGATTTCCGACATGATGCATTTCGATCACATCAATCCCGATCACGCGGTAAAATATTTTCAAAAGTAAAAAAATATAACTTTTTGACACCAGACTTGACAATATGGCACTTGAAGATGCCGTGCCATAACTGTAGGCATCCGGCAGCCAGCTGTGAAACGGAAACAGCGCCGACTTGATCGCCAGTCCCACGCACATGAGCACAATGACTACCGTAAGCGGCATCGTATACTGACCATTTGCATTCAACGCAGCTACCGTCTCTTTCATATTGGACATCAGAAGATGCCCGGTAATGCCGTAAAGCATCGATATTCCGATCAAAATCAGACCGGAACCGATCAGACTCATGATCATATATTTGGTCGCAGCCACCAGCGTATGTCCGGTTTCACGGATCAAAATCAGACCTCCTGCCGCAATCGTATTGATCTCGATAAACACATACGCCGTAAACATATCATTCGTGTAGATCAACGCCAAAAGCGAACTCATCATCAGATTTACGAGTACATAAAACAAATTCTGCTTTGTCTCTGCAATGTCTCTCGCGATATATTTTCCTCCGCCGGCAACAGACAAAAGCATGATCAGACAAAATACAACCGCCATCACACCTTCTAAAATGCCGACGCGGATCTCATTGCCCCACGGTGCCGGGAAATGCCCCATCATATAGACATACGGTTCACCCATACCAAGGACAAATGCCAGCACGCAGCCGGACATCGCAAGAAGTACAGTCAGCAGTGTAAGGGTCCACACCCGTGCCTTCTTACCCGGAAGTACCGAAGAAATCACGCCGCTTGCCAGACACATGATAATATTCATAAATGGAAAGTTCTGCACCAGATTCATGAATCTTATATCTCCTCTCTCTTTGCGCTAAGTGCGATCTCATCGATATCCAATGTGCCATAACGTTTATACAGTCTCACCGTGATGGCGAGCATCAGCGCCGTGACACTGACCGATACAACGATTCCCGTCAATACCAGTCCACTTGGAATCGGATTGACGTAGGTCTCTACCCGAAGATCGTCATTGACAACGATCGGAGCAAGCCGTCCCACGATATATCCTTTTGATGTCAAAAAAAGATAGATCGCCGTATCCATAATATTAAATCCCATAATTTTTTTGATCATATTTTTATGAAGCAGCAATGTCGTAAGTCCGATTCCAAAAAGGATCACGGCAGCCGTCTCATAATAATTGGTAAATAATGTCATCTTATCCAATTTCCCCTTTCCGAAACAACGAATAAAAGCCATACATCGTGCATGCAACGACCATACCCACACAGATATTTAACGGCAGGATCAGCCCTCCACTCACAATCACACCCGGAATCCCTTTCGGAATCCCGCTTTCCAAATGATTGGCTCCGGTAAAAAACGAATAACTTTTCGCTGCCGAATAAAACAAAAGTGCTGCAACCGTAATAATCGAATAGGTTTTTCGCGTAAAGAAACGGTCGGTCTGCTCAAACCCGAACGCATTTGCCATAAGAATCAGTCCCGCTCCGATGATCGCGCCACCGGAAAATCCGCCTCCCGGAGACAAATGTCCATTCAGCACGATATAAATTCCATAGATCAGGATAAAGGGCGTGAGTAGCTTCGCCGCCATACGCAGGATCGGATCCTCCGTCTTTTTCGGCTTTCTCCGAATTTCCTGATTTCGTTTGCTCTTCGAATCGAGGCGAAGAAGGATCATTACACAAGTCGCCGCGATAAACAGCACATGCGATTCGCCCAATGTATCAAAAGCACGGTAATCAAGGATCATGCCTGCCACAATATTCGTCGCCCCGGTTTCCTCCAGCCCTTTTGTAATATAACGGCTGACTACTTCATTCGAAGTCGGATTGTCTTTTGCCCCAAACGTCGGCAGTTGATTTACCGTCAACAAAAGCACCGTGATGAGCGCCAGACAAAACAAGACCGCCACACAGTTGTATATTCTGCGGAACCATTGAAATCCTCTTGTCTGCGGCCATTTTTCATATCGCTTATAAAGCTCTTTTCTTGACATTCTGTACGGTTTGGCAGCAATTTGTTCTACTTCTGTAGTCTCTTTATCTGCCTCATTCTTCAAAAACGACGTGTGATTTTCAAAAATATCTTCATACTCCTGTTTTTCCACGCGTTCTCCATCGACAAAACGCTGTAATTTCCGCCACCATCCATTTTCATAATTTTCCCGTTTTCTGCTCATTCGTCCTCCCCCTCTTCGTCATCCCACATCGGCTCCTCTTCTCCGCGTACCTCCGTCAAGGCATGTATTTTTTTTAATGTCATAAAGAAAAGAAGGCTTGTAACCCCGGCTCCAACCGCCGCTTCCGTGATCGCAAGATCGGGAGACTCCAAAAGGATCCAGATAATGCACATGATCACACTATATGACATAAATATCACGATCGAAGTGAGGAGATTTTTATTCAGGCAGACAGCGACCGCACATACAATCAAAAACGCCACCAAAATATAGGAAAAAATTGTCATTTCTCTTTTTCCTCCTCTTCTCTCTTTTTCTTTTTTTCTACCATCATCTGTGCGATCAGATGACTGGAAACCGGACCGGTTGTCCACAAAAAGGCGACGACAAGTACCAGTTTAACCGTCGTAAACGAAAATCCAAAGAGTACGATAAGCCCGAGAATAATAAGTCCAAGACCTAATGTATCCCCCATCGCTGCCGCATGCATCCGAGTCAGACATTCAGAAAAACGATAGACTCCGATTGCGGCTGATATCATCACAAATACACCGCCACTGATACAGATCGCTGCGGCAATAAAACGAATCCATTCCATCTCATTATCCTTTCTCCTGCTCTTTGGCACGGCTTTTGTAACGACGTATAAAAATACGTGTCAATACAACGACTGCCAGAAAACTGATCATGGTGTAGATCAACGCCACATCCAATAGCCAGCTTTGCTGCAATGCGTAGGAAAGAAGGCAGATGGTGGCGATTGTCAATGTTCCGATCATATTTGCTGCCACGATCCGGTCACCAAGCTCCGGTCCGCGGATGGCTGCGATCAGGCAGGCGATCATACAGATTCCAAGCAGAATAAATACTACGACAAAAAATGGCTGCTGTATCGCTGTCAACATGCCTTCACCTCCCGTTCAATCTTTCTCAATAACTGTACAAATGAGGAATCTTCCATTCCCTCTGCCATCGTTTGGTCAAGGCAGTGAATCGTGAATTTATTCTCGGTCAGTTCTACCGTTATCGTTCCCGGTGTCAGTGTGATGGAATCTGCCAGGATCACATTGAGGCAATTAATCTCGAACGGCGTTTCCATCTCAACTACACATGGTTCGACTTCTTCTCTTTCATTGTAGACAAACCGCATGACACCCACATTGGCTTTGATAATTTCCCAAAGCAGCAAAAAAACATAGCAAAGAGCAAGGCCGGAAACCTTGCAAACTGCTATGTCTTTCTTAACGGAATATTCCAAAAACTTACAGCAAAACAAAAATACAGCAAGCGCGATCACTACACCGAATGCCGCAATTTCCCCATTTATTTTGCCATTCAACACAACCCAAAATATAAAAAATACCAAAAACATGTCTTCTCCATCCTCGCTTTATGCAAAGAATGGAAACCAAGTTTTTCCTGATTTCCATTCTTTTCCATATTCATCAGCGATATATGATTTCATGTCGTCCCGGTCCATTTGATACCATCTTGATCGGCACGCCAAGTTCTTTTTCAATAAATTCAATATATTTGCGGCAATTCTCCGGAAGTTTATCATATTCTGTAATACCGCGGATCTCTTCTTTCCAGCCCGGAAGCACTTCATAAACCGGTTTGGCTTTTTTAAGTTCTCTTGTCGTCGGGAAGTCCTTTGTCACTTTTCCGTCAATCTCATATCCAACGCAAATTGGAAGCTCATCGAGATAACCAAGTACATCAAGTACAGTAAGTGCCACTTCTGTCGCACCCTGAATACGGCATCCATAACGGCTTGCTACCGCATCAAACCATCCCATACGGCGTGGGCGGCCTGTCGTAGCTCCGTATTCTCCACCATCACCACCGCGGCGGCGAAGTTCATCTGCCTCATCGCCAAAGATCTCACTGACAAATTCTCCGGCTCCAACGGCACTGGAATATGCCTTTACAACAGTTACGATACGTCCGATTTCATATGGAGGGATTCCTGCTCCAATTGCTCCATACGCAGCAAGTGTAGACGAGGAAGTAACCATCGGATAGATTCCGTGATCCGGATCTTTCAAGGATCCAAGCTGACCCTCTAACAGGATACGTTTACCCTGCTGTCTTGCTTCATAAAGATAAGCTGATACGTCGCATACATAAGGCGCTACCATATCACGGTACTCTGCCAAAGTCTTCATCAACTCGTCAACATTCAAAGCCGGTTTGTGATAGAGATGCTCTAAGATCACATTTTTCTGCACACAGATTCCCTCGATTTTTTCGCGAAGTGCTTCTTCGTCGAACAATTCAGAAACCTGTACCCCGACTTTCGCATATTTATCAGAATAGAATGGCGCAATTCCTGATTTTGTAGAGCCAAATGACTTTCCAGCCAGACGCTCTTCCTCATATTGATCAAACAGCACGTGGTAAGGCATTACAATTTGAGCACGATCCGACACCAAAATCTTCGGTTTCGGTACTCCCCGGTTTACAATGTCATTAATCTCACGGAACAGATCCGGAATATTCAATGCCACTCCATTTCCAATAATACTTGTGGTATGATTATAGAACACACCTGATGGAAGGATATGTAATGCAAATTTTCCATAATCATTTACGATCGTATGTCCGGCATTGCTGCCTCCCTGAAAACGTACAATGATATCGGACTCTTCGCCCAGCATATCGGTAATCTTACCTTTTCCTTCGTCTCCCCAATTGGCTCCTACAACTGCTGTTACCATTAGCCATTCCTCCTTAAACTCACGTTTTTCACCTTTTTTTGTATGCCAAGACGCATACAATCTTATTATATATGATTTTCCATAGGTTTGCAAGTGCAAAGAAAATTTCTTTTTAAAACGCTTTTGATCATAACGTTCCCATAACACACAAACAAAAACAAGGGAACCTTTTTTACACAGTTCCCTTGTTTTCAAGCAATATTTTATTTCTTTATTTTGACTTTCCTAATAGCAGTCCTGAATAGTTACCTTATACATTAATCTCCGCTTTTACACCAAGCAGTTCTTTGTTTTCGTCCAAAATTGGCTGAATCACATCGTTCATAAATTCAACCACCTGGCTCGGCGCACGTCCTACGTACTTGCTTGGATCCATTGTTTTTTGCAGTTCTTCCAATGTCATCGGGAATTCATCGTCTGCTGCGATGAGTTCAAGCAGATTGTTTTCCAATCCACGCTCTTTGACATTGCGTCCTGCTTCCATCGAAAGTGTACGAATCTTCTCGTGCAGTTCCTGACGGTTTCCGCCGGCTTTTACGGCATCCATCATGATATTTTCTGTTGCCATAAACGGAAGTTCTGACATCAGACGTTTGGTAATTACTTTTTCGTAAACCACCAAGCCATCTACGACATTGAGATAAAGATCCAGCACACCGTCGATTGTCAAAAATGCTTCGGCTACGCTCAGACGTTTGTTTGCGGAATCATCCAATGTTCTCTCAAACCACTGTGTGGCAGAAGTGATGGCAGGATTCAGCACATCGATCATCACATAACGGGAAAGAGAGGCGATACGCTCGCTTCGCATCGGATTTCTCTTGTATGCCATTGCGGATGAACCAATCTGGCTCTTTTCAAATGGTTCCTCTACTTCTTTCAAATGCTGAAGCAGACGAATATCATTTGAGAACTTATGAGCACTTGCTGCAATTCCGGCAAGAACATTGCACACGCGGGTATCCAGTTTACGGGAATACGTCTGTCCGGATACCGGGAAGCAGGCATCAAATCCCATTTTTTCAGCGATCATTTTATCTGCTTTTTTACAAGCCTCTTCGTCGCCCTCAAACAATTCAAGGAAACTTGCCTGCGTTCCCGTTGTTCCTTTGGAACCAAGAAGTTTCATATGGGAAAGCACATGATCCAGATCTTCCAGATCCATCACAAGTTCCTGCATCCAAAGTGTCGCACGTTTTCCGACGGTCGTCGGCTGTGCCGGCTGAAAATGCGTAAAGGCAAGCGTCGGAAGATCTTTATACTTCATCGCAAACTTCGAAAGTTCGTCGATAACATTGACCAATTTCTTCTTAACCAGTTTCAATCCTTCTGTCATAATGATAACGTCTGTGTTATCTCCGACATAACAGGATGTTGCTCCAAGGTGAATGATTCCGGCAGCTTTCGGACACTGTTGTCCATACGCATACACATGGCTCATTACATCGTGGCGCACTTCCTTTTCACGGGCTTTTGCCACATCATAATTGATATCATAGATGTGAGATTTCAATTCCTCAATCTGCTCATCTGTGATACGTGGATTTCCGTCGGCATCTTTCAATCCCAGTTCTTTTTCCGTTTCTGCCAGGGCAATCCACAATTTTCTCCATGTGGAAAATTTCATATCCTGTGAGAAAATGTACTGCATTTCCTTACTGGAATAACGTTCAGACAACGGACTTGTATATCTGTCTGTGCTCATAGTATAGTTCCTTTCTTACTTATGTTATTAGCAACTCCGGGTTGCCAACGATTCCGGGCTTGCCCACTCGCACATTTGCATTTCGCCTTTGACAAGGCTAAAAATGCTCATGTGTGGGCGGGCAGCCCAATTCGGGCAACTGTGCGCCAAAGAACAGCAATTCTTTCGTGCAAGCACGACGACTCGCTGCTCTTTCACGCACAAGCCCGGAATCGTAACCTCTATTGTTCATATTCACCGCGAATGTCTTCCTGCGGCGGTTCGACCGGATAATTTCCGGAAAAGCAGGCGTCGCAGTATCCATGATCCCCTTCGATCAGTTCATCCAGACGTTCTCCGTCCAGATAGCCGAATCTGCGCCAATCATTTGGCAGATCTGCTCTACCGTGTTATTGTGTGCAATCAGCTGGTCACAGCTTGGCACATCGGTTCCGAAGTAGCACGGATACAAAAACGGTGGCGAACTGATTCGCACATGCACCTCTTTGGCTCCGGCATTTTTTAACATTTTGACAATTCGCTCACTTGTCGTACCACGCACGATGGAATCATCGACCATGACGACACGTTTGCCGCGAACCACTTCTTTTAATACATTCAATTTGATCTTTACGCTGGATTCTCTGGCGGACTGCTTTGGTTTGATAAACGTACGTCCGACATAACTGTTTTTGATAAACGCCGTTCCGTATGGGATTCCGGATTGCAATGCAAATCCCATGGCAGCGACATTTCCGGATTCCGGTACACCGACCACGATATCCGCATCTGCCGGATGCATCTGCGCCAAAATTTTTCCAGCCATTATTCTACTATTGTAGACGCTGACGCCATCGAAATAACTGTCAGGTCTTGCGAAATAAATGTATTCAAAGATACATTTTGCTGAATGCTTGTTGCAAAGCGTCTCATCCGACTGGATGCCGTCCTTATCAAGCATTACGATCTCGCCCGGTTTCACATCCCGCACAAATTCCGCATCGACTGCATCCAAGGCACATGTCTCGGACGCCAGAATATAACTGTTGTCTCGTTTTCCGATAACCAATGGGCGGAATCCATAGGGATCTCTTGCCCCGATCAGTTTACGCGGACTCGAGATGATCAGGGAATACGCTCCCTGCAATTTCATCATCGCATTTTTTACTGCCTCCTCTGCCGTCGGCGTATGAAGGCGTTCGCGCGCGATCAGATACGCGATCACTTCCGTATCGATCGTTGTGTGGAAAATAGCGCCGGTATATTCCATCTCTTCGCGCAGTTTATGCGCATTGACCAGGTTTCCATTGTGAGCAAGCATAAGTGTACCTTTGACATAGTTGAGCACAAGCGGCTGCACATTTTGACTGTTGCTTGCCCCTGCTGTCGAATAGCGCACATGACCTACTCCAATATTTCCTTTCAATTTTGACAAGTTCTCTTCGTCAAATACTTCATTGACAAGCCCCATTCCTTTTTGAACATCGACCTTGCGCTTCGGACCGTTGGTATCACTGACGGCGATACCACAGCTCTCCTGCCCGCGATGCTGTAACGAAAATAACCCATAATAGATGGAGGAGGCTACATCCCCTCCATCCAGATCATACATACCAAATACTCCACATTCTTCGTGAAGTCCATCCATTTTATATTGTTCGTACTCGGAATTCATCTGCCTGTCCTTTCCTTATTTTGTCAAACCAATTCGTTTTGCCACTTCATTGTAAGCGTCTTCTACGCCACCAAGATCACGGCGGAAACGGTCTTTATCCAATTTTTCTCTGGTTTTGATATCCCAGAAACGACAAGTATCCGGAGAAATTTCATCTGCCAGAATAATGGTTCCATCGCTTGTCTTACCAAATTCGATCTTGAAGTCGATCAATTCGATACCACAATCTTTAAAGAAGTCACAAAGGAAATCATTTACCATAAAGGCATATTTTGTAATTGTATCAATATCTTCCTGTGTTGCAATGCCGATTGCTTTTGCAAAGTAATCATTGATGAGCGGATCTCCCAATGCATCGTCTTTGTAACTAAATTCCAAGGTAGGGCAGAGAAGTTTCTTTCCTTCCTCGATGCCAAGACGTTTTGAAAAACTTCCGGCTGCTGTATTACGGACAATTACCTCAAGTGGGATAATTTTAACTTTTTTAACAGCGGTTTCACGATCACTAAGTTCTTCTACAAAATGAGTAGGAACGCCTGCTTTTTCCAATTTCTGGAACAAGAAGTTTGTCATACGGTTGTTGATCACACCTTTTCCAACAATCGTTCCTTTTTTCTCGCCATTAAATGCGGTTGCATCATCTTTGTAGTCAACGATATATACGTCTTCTACATCTGTTGCATAAACTTTTTTTGCTTTTCCTTCATAGAGCATCTCTTTCTTTTCCACTTTTTTGTCCTCCTTTGCCGCTTTCGCGTAACTGATTGGTTATTATTTATGATAAATCCCTTGCTGGATTTTATCCTGAAGAATACGAAGCACCGCCTGATCGACCTGTTTTTCATCAATATCGTCAAACATGACAGCGCGTGATACATGGAATACTGCCTCTTCCACATTTACCGGGTTATACAGCATATCTGCTCCGGCAATGACAGCTTTCAATTCTGCTTCTTCCGCCGAATACTGACTGGTAATGACTGGCACATTCAGTGCTTCGGTAAACAGCACTCCTTCAAAACCAAGTTCTTTCCGAACCACATCCGACAAAATCGTCGACGACAGGGACGCCGGAAAATCTTTGTCAATTTTTGTCAGCCATACATGTCCTGCCATCATCATATTCGTTCCTGCGTCGATCGCAGCCGAAAATGTCGAAAAGTTTTCTCTGCGAAGTTTGGACAATCCCGTCGTGATCTGACAAGGTACCAGCTGATGATATTTTGCCACCGGTGCTGTCCCCGGAAACGTTTTGACCGCTGTCGCCATGCCCTGACTTTTCATTCCGGTAATCATCGCTCCTGCTGCCGTACTTACAACATCTTCATCGGAAGAAAAACAAGACTGGTTCGCATCATCCACCGTATACCGGTCAATGTATGCCTGCACCTTCTTTTCATAAGAAGCGTGCTCTTTTTCATACTTCCTTTTCAGTTTCTTTGCTTTCTTTTTTGACATTTTCTTTTTTATCTTAGGCTCTGCAGGAGCCGGACCGACTTCCTGCATCGCAAGATTACGAATTTGTTCCGAAGATACCTTACTAATATTTTCCATTTTCCATACATCGGCGCAAGGTGCCAGATTAAAATTGAATCCTAGATCTTTAAGTTCTTTGGCAATCATAACGCCGGTATCTTCCAGCTGATCTTCTGACATATTTTTTCCCATGTCAGCCGGGCTCACATAACCGGTACCATCAATCTCTTTATTGTTGACGGCGATCGAACGGGTGCCTCCTCCTTCTTCCTCCGTTCCGATGTAAAGCGTAATCCCCTCAATCGACTGCAGATCCTGCGTCAGCTTTTTGATCTGCTCCACGCTCTTTACATTGGAATTTCCAAGCAGAACGCCACCGATATGATTTTTCTCAATTTTTTCTTTTATCTTCTTTGTCAGTTTGGTGACCGGTTTTCCATCTTCTGACAATTCATCAAGATCCACCAGGATCATCTGACCGATTTTTTCATCAAGGGTCATTTTTTTTAAGATTTTTCCGGCCTGCTTTAAAACCTCTTCTTCATCTAAAGCATTTTCTGTGCTGCCGGATGCCCCATTTTTCTTCTGAATACTGCATCCACACATCGTAATACACAGGCACAATACCAGAAATATACTTACTATCCGTTTCATTTCCTTCTCCTCAGTTTTCAATAAAACTACGTACCCGCATGTATTATATCAAATTTTTGGTAACAAGGCAAGCCCTCCTACATAAAATGATACTGTAAAACAATTTAGGAGGCACCTAACATGAGTGATTTATCAGCAACAAACTGTGGTGGCGGATGCTCCTGCAATGAAGGAAACAACAGCTGCTGCACATGGATCATCATCATTCTTCTCTTGACATCCTGCTGTGGAGGAAACGGCGGATTCGGTGGCGGCAGTGACTGCAGCTGCATTATCTGGATCCTGCTTTTGCTCTGCTGCTGCGGTGGCAATAACGGTTTCGGCGGATTCGGTGGGTTCTGCTAATTCTTTTTTTCTCAAAAAAGAGGTGTCGCATCTTTGCGGCACCTTTTCTCTTTTATTTTCTTTCCTGCTCCTCCGGCGAGCAACGGCCTTTCAGGCACTCAAGATCTACTTCATAAATAGTCGTTTCGTCCTCAACGTATTCACTCTGTTCCTTTTCCTTGCTATTTTCCTTCATGAACTTTCCCCTTTTAGGCTTTATTTTATCCTATGAAGAAAATTTCCAATGCGTGCCCGTATCATCGGCGGTAAAATTCCACAATACGGTCAAGGCGCGAAGTCATCCCAACAAACATTTTATCCAAAATAGTCATCGCCGTCATGGCTTCCACAACTACAACCGCACGCGGCACAATGATCGGATCGTGGCGTCCCTTGATCTCAACAGAAACAGGCTCCCCCTCCGTCGTTACCGTCTTTTGCTCCGAGAAAACAGACGGCGTCGGTTTAAATGCCGCACGCAGCACGATATCACTTCCGTCGCTCATTCCTCCCAATATTCCACCGGCGTGGTTCGTCTCTTTGCCAATGGCTCCATTTTCGTTTACACAAAAGGCATCGTTATTTGTCTTTCCGGTCGCTGCCGCTGCCTGAAATCCATCTCCAATCTCCACACCTTTGACTGCTCCGATCGACATCACTGCCTGCGCAAGTGCCGCATCTAGCTTTCCAAATACCGGTTCTCCCACGCCCGCCGGCACTCCTTTTACGACACATTCGATGATTCCGCCTGCCGAATTTTTTGCCTGCATCTGCTTTTCCGTCTCATCCAACTTCAACATCTCATCGATCAGAGCACTTTTTTTCAGCGTTGAAACTCCTTTCATATTTCTTGCTTTTGCCAGTTCTTTTAAGGTTGCAAGCGGCAAAGATTCATATCTTTCACGTGTCATACATCTTTTCCTCTCTTTTCATAAAATCTGACGTATTCTTCAAAAAATTAATAAATGATCCTGTCAGAAACTGTCTAACTGTCCATATTCACTCTGTCCTTAAATAATACCCCGGGATTCGCGTCAGAAATGACTTGTATCGATATCTGCATTAAAATAAATATGATGTCGGGGTCAAAAGCCCCCGACTTTGATGCCTACGGATTGCTCCGTG
>ERZ825670.3804-NODE-3804-length-12322-cov-7.819108_pt1 | contig 12322 bp, 9 predicted proteins | sample MGYA00519929_ERZ825670 | MGnify/ENA primary metagenome ERZ825670 (study PRJEB31778, sample SAMEA3449207) | human gut metagenome | biome: human gut; feature: human-associated habitat; material: faeces | place: United Kingdom | collected 2010/2012 ...
TGCCCCAACAACTCCTCCCTGTTTCCGCCACTGGCGGCGGTCGTCGTCGTTGCAGCGGAAGAATTATTTTAATTTTGGAGTTCTGAAAAGGCTGCGGTTGCGCAGCCTTTTCAGAACCCCTTTTTCATGAGTGGGGCAATGCAGCAAGGCCGTCCGGCATTCGCCGGACGGCCTTGCTGCGCTTATTGGAAAGGATCGATCGGGAGATGGCAATTGTTATTTCGCCAGACCCAGCTTTTTCAGCCGGTTCCATGCGCGGATGACCTGTACCTTGGTCACACGCTTGCCGGGCGTAAAGGCGCCCTCGCCCATGTCGGGCAGCAGCTCGGCCTCCACAGCCCAGCGGGCTGCCTTGGCGGTGTCGGGCGGGGCGCTCTGGGCAAGGGCGGGCAGCGGCATTGCGGTCAGTGCCATGCTCAGCGCCAGAACCATGCTGATGAGCCGTTTTTGCATAAGATCCTCTCCTTTTCAAGCGCCCTCCAAGCCGGGCGCTTTTTATTGTACCCAGTGTACCACGTTTTGGCCGCTTTGGACGGTTTTGGGCACGAATCGCCCCGCAAATGCGCTGAAACGACCTGGTGCACCGCACGCACCCGCAAAAACAGAAAACCGCCCGGTTTGCGGTTACCGGACGGTTTTCTGCTCTATAGGAATTACGGAAATGGCATATTGAACAGAGCACTGCTCTGTGCTTGTAGTATACCACGAACGGCGGCAAAAGTAGAGCAATTCTGCGTGAATGGCCCCTGAAATGCATCGAATCGCCCTGAAAAACCCCAAAAAAGCCCTTGCGCACCCTTTTGGGACGCAAAAAAGGGACTGCCGCACAGCGCTGTGCAGCAGTCCCTGCGGGGTTATAAGGGGTTAAGGGGCAGCGGTTTTAGCCGCGCTGCTGGTAAGTCTTCCAAGTGCGGATCACTTCCATGCGGCCCACGCGGCTGCCGGGCTTGAAGCTGCCGTCCTGTGCGGACATCAGGCCGGTATCCACGACCCAGCGGATAGCCTGCAGCTCTGCGGCATCTGCTGCCACATCGTTGAACAGTGCAGTGCTCTGGGTAGCGGGCTTGCCTGCGGCGGTCCACAGTGCAACTGCCAGCTGCTGGCGGTTAGCGGGGATGGCCATGCCCTCGGGCAGGACGCTCTTCAGGTAGGCGGTAGTGCCAACAATGTAGGCGCCTGTGCCAATGGCTGCGCCGCCCACAGCGGCTACTGCCACAATGGCTGCACCGCCGCCGTCACTGTCACCGCCGGGTGCGGGGGTGGGATCGGGGTTCGGGTCCGGCTTAGGATTGGGAGTAGCAGGAACTTCGAACACAGCAGTCAGTTCCACATCATGGTCGGGCATGGTGAAGTATATCTCGTGTGCGGTGCGCTGCTCCTCGGTCAGGTCCAGACCGGTGCAGTTCCAGTTCTTGAACACGCTGGTCTCGGTGTCCTCGTCTGCGGTGGCCTTGAGCTCTGTACCCATGGGCACAGCCTTCAGGTCGGCAACAGCGCTGCCATCCTTCAGGGTGACCTTTGCATAGGAAACAATAAGCTTATAGTTCTCGGGCGCGGGATCGGGCTTAGTAGGAGTAACGAACTCCGCCTTCAGGTTCACATCATGGTCGGGCATGGTGAAGTACACCACGCGTGCGGTGCTCTGCTCCTCGGTCAGCTCCAGACCGGTGCAGCTCCAGCTCTTGAACACGCTGGTCTCGGTGTCCTCGTCTGCGGTAGCCTTGAGTTCTGTACCCACGGACACAGCTGTCAGGTCGGCAACAGCGCTGCCATCCTTCAGGGTGACCTGTGCATCGGTGACATCGAGTTTATAGGTCTTGGGAGCGTTCTCGGTGTACTGTGCTTTCAGTGTGACGTTATTTGCGGGCATCGTGAAGGAGATGGTCGCCTTGGTGGTGTCCACGTCAGTGGGCAGACCGGTCACTTTCCAACCGGTGAAGGTGTAACCGTCCTTCTCGGCTGCGGTGAAGCTGAGCTTCTCACCTGCAACGTGCTCGGTAGACTTGTCGTCCACGGTCAGAGTGTACTTCGACTCAGACACAGTATAGGTGTCCACTTTGTACTGGATGCCATCGTAGTGGTCACTATCATTCACCACGATGTAGACAGAGTAGGTGCCTGCCTTGGTGGGCTTCGTCACAGACGGGAACGAGCCATCCTCCGCGACATACTGGATGGAATACTGCGGAGCATCCTCAAAATACATCTGGCCTTTATAGGCTGCAGTTTGGGTCTGGGGGTCATACGCAAAGTCGGTGCGCTTCGGTTGATATTTGCGTACCACCTCGCCGATATCAAGCGAGCCTTCTGTGTACTTGTCGCCCTCTTGCGCTACGATGCGCTGCTTGTAGAGGCCGTACATGTCCGCTCCCGCCGGGTAGGTTTCAAACACCTCGTTGTCGTAGGTGCGCACATAGACGAGGCTCAATTTGCCAACGCCCTTCTTGCTGCTGGTGACGGTCTGAGGTCCGATGATCGTCCCGGAAACGGTAAAGTCGCTCTTGCTCAGGGAAGAGAAGGGCAGCTTTCCGGTGGTGGCCATGTTCACCACAATAGGCTCACCGTCATTCTTGGCGGTCAGGGTCAGGGTCTTGCCATCTGCGGAAAGCTGTGCGCCGTTGTAAGCGCTGACATCCTCGCCGTTGATGTTCGTGACTGCATTGCTGAAGCGGATCTCTGCCTTGACATTACCGATAAGGTAAACCGCGTCTGTTGCTGCGGCATAGTCGTTGAGGCGTTCCACAGTGCCGTCCGTCATCATCAGCTTGCTCTGCTGCTGACCGGCGGCAAGGAATCTGCTTTCAATATAGCCGCAGCTCACCGTATTGGAAATAGCAGCCTTGCTGTCGCTGTCCGTTTTCAGGCTGCCAAGGATCACGGCATTCTGGATGACCGTTTTCTCCGTGGCATAGCTCGGCAGCTGGACATCGTGGAACACACCGCCGGTGACCTCGCTGTTCTGGTTCAGCTGGACCTCAGCGATGAATGCGCCGCCAGTGATCTTGCCATAAGCGCGGACGACATCCTGGAAAGTGCCGCCTGCGATGGTGCTGTTTTCATCCATGTAGACATCCTTCTGGAAGGTGCCGTCCTGAATGATGGTGTTCTCCGCACCAACAGAGCCCTCTGCCACGATGCCGGTGACAGTCACATTTGCAAAAGTGATCTGCTCCACGGCAATGGCCTTATGGTAGGGGTTGATGGTATCCGAAGAAAGATCCACCGGGTTGCCGTCCGGGGTGGTGATGTAAAGCGCCGCGCGTGTCCTTCCGTTCTCTTCCATGGTGGCGTACTTCCAGCCCAGGCCCTCATAGAGGTTAGCCGTCATGCCCTCGCCGCTCATCGGCACACCGGTCACACCGGTCAGGTCGGGCAGACCCTTTTCGGTAATGCGCAGGGGCTTGAGGTCGCTTGGATCGGTGGACTTATTCACAAAGATCTTTGCGCCGTCATTCTTGCCGGTAATGCGCAGCACCTTGCCGTCGGCAGAGGTGTTGGCGTTGTAGTTTTCGACCGGTGCATCGTTGATGCTCAGTACATCGGTGTTCAGGGTAAGTTCTGCGCTGCCTGCGCCCACCAGATAGATGGTATTGGTGGAAAGAGGCAGAGTTCTGCCGTTCATCGCAGTCACACCGCCGTTACGCACCACCAGTGTGCTGAGCTGCTGTCCTGCGGGCAGCAGCTTCTGGATGCCGTCAGGCAGTTCGCCCAGAACCGTATCCGAAATGGTGTAGGTGTTATTGCCATAGGTATTGAAATTGCAGCTCTGGATCACCGCATTGGCAATAGAGCAAGAGCCATTGCAGAACAGGGAATCAAAGGTGCCGCCGGTGATCTCGACCGCACTGTTCCCATTGATCGAGTTGATGCCCGCGCTGACATTGTGGAAGGTGCCGCCGCTGATCTTACCGCTGGTGATCGTCAGTCGGCCGTTTTCGCCAAACTCACCGCCGGTAATATTAGCATTGGTGATCTCGACATAGCAGTTGATAGGCACATCGCTCAGCGCGCTGAAGTCGAAGTTTGCACCGCCCTGATTCAGGATCTGCAAAGTGCTTTCATTGCTGCTGTCGTTGGGGTAGCAGTTATAACCCCAGCCGTTGCCCATGTAAACACGGTGCAGCTTTGCGTCCGTGTCCAGACTGTCCACATAGGTCACGTCGGTCAGATCGGGCTGACCCTCATTGTTAAAGCGCAGTTCTGTGGCGCCAAGTGCCATAGGAACCAGCTTCATGGGTGCGCCGTTCTGCGCCGGGATCATGTTAAAGCTGGCGGAAAGCGTTTTTCCGTCTGCGCTGATGGAGATCGTGGCAATCGTAGAGTCAAAGTATGTGAAGGCGTAATTTTGGGTACCGGCGGGCAGTGCCATGACACTGCCGCCGGTAGAGGCTACCGCCCATACATCGCAGCCGGTGTCGCTTTCCACTACCAGTTCCAGATCGTTCCCGTTACCGGAATAGTTATACTTCTTGATGATATAGATTTTTGTTTCCTTTTGTCCGTTCAGGGTGCAGTTCTCCGGCAGCAGCAGCTGGTGTGCCTGCTGCTGCGTGTCGGCGCTCAGACCGGAGATATCGCGGAAAAAGCCGCCCCGGACATTGCCGCCGTTCTCGGTCAGCTTATCGTAGGTACCACCGTCAATGGTGCCCAAATTCAGTTGCACATCGGCGTAGCTGCCGCCCAGAACGCGGACGCCGTACATATTGTCGGCTTCTATCAAAAGTGTGCCGGTGACAGTGCCATCCAGCAGATAAACCGTGTGACTATTAGCATTCTTGACGGTCACATTGCAGCTGACCGTGCCGTCCAGAATGTACTCGGTATCTTCACTGCCGGTACCGGTGATGGTCAGCCCGGTAGTTTCGTCATAACTCCAGCCGGTACCGGACGCTGCCTTGGGCAGACCGTTCGTGCCGACCTCGATCTTGACCACCTGATTATTTGTTTCAGAGTTCTTACCAACAGCCTCATGCTCTTCTTCGGAGCTGTAAGTAATGCTGTTGGTTTCTTCCGCCGCTGCGGAAGAAAACCCTGCCCCTGCATCTGCAAATGCGGATACAGGAAGGATGGAGAGCACCATACTGAGTGCCAGTATCATGCTCACGATGCGTTTTTTCATGATATCCTCTCCTTTGTCGGTTGATTTGTCCGGCTATACCCCCAAACGGCACAGCCGGAACGGACAAAAATGCCAAGTTGAGTATAGTACCAAAATTCAAGGAAATAAAGCGCTTTTGCGGGCAGCACCTGCCAAAAAATGGCGCAAAATTATGGGCAAAATCACGATACGGGGGGGTATGCTTTTCTCCCATAAAAAAGCAGTTCCGAAACGCCCGCAGGCGTTTCGGAACTGCAAATAAAAAATACTCTTTCCGCTATTGATGCCCAAAGTGCAACGACGACGACCGCCGCCAGCGGCGGAAACAGGGAGGAGTTGTTGGGGCAGCGGCCAGCAAGACGCAAGTGCCGCCCAAGGCACGATGCGGATGCTGGGTGCCGCAACCCGATAGCGGCGCGCATTCTAAATCGTCCTGTCTGCCGCCGCAAGTAAAAATTGCATCCGGCGGCAAAAAGGATTATACTATAAAAAAGCGCTGCGGGGTACGATCTGCAGGGCAGGATGCGGGGGATGAAACCATGAAACGACGGGATTTTTGTAAGGGTCTTGCGGTGACCTTTGCAGCGGGGACGCTTGCACCCGCTGCGGCGCTGCCGCAGGCTGGGGCAGCTACGGCGTTGGTCGGCCGCGCTGTGCCGGACGACTACTATACCCTGTGGTACCGCAGCGACCGCTGCGGTGCCGACCTGCGGCACGACTACTATTACAGCGACAGCCTGTTCGACCACCCTGCCACGGAGTACGACAACCAGCTGGCGTTGGCCACCTTGGGCATGGCGGCAGCCGCCGACTGTACATGGGAGAGCGACCAGCGCTATTGGATGGAGGGGGAGGTCGGCCGCGCCGACCATATCCGGGACGCCTTTGCAAAGCTGGGCTTTACCGAGGTGCAGCTGTTCAACTATACCCACAGCCTGAACGACACCCCGGACACCGTGGGCTGCGCCATCGCCCGCAAAACGCTGGTGCGCGGCGGCAGGCAGGTGACCATCATCGGGGCGTTCCTGCGCGGCTCCGGCTACGGGGCCGAGTGGTCCGGCAACCTTCATGCAGGGCCGGGCAGCGCCCACGTCGGCTTTGTGACGGCGGCGCGGCAGCTGGTTGAAAAAATACGAGGATACGTTCAGACGTCGGCAAAGCGTCAGCCGCTGGGCACCCTGAAGCTCTGGATGGGCGGTTACAGCCGGGGCGGCGGTGTGGCCAACCTTGTGGCGGCGCGTCTGCCCGCCGTGCTGCCGCAGCTGGAAAAGAAAAACACCTTTGTCTATACCTTTGCCGCCCCGGCGTCCCTGACGGCGGCAGACTGCCCCGATTTGCAGCAGGATTATGACAACAACCACGCGGCAGACGGCAGACTGAAAAAGGACTGGGGCACCAGCAATATCTTCAATATCGTTTCCAGCGGCGATGTCATTCCCCGCATCCTGCCCGCAGAGTGGGGCTTTTACCGCAACGGCAACGACCGCTTTCTGCCCTCCACGGTCATCCCGGAGGAGCTGCAGGCACTGAACGACCGCAGCGCAGGGATGGAAGGCACGCCGATGGACTTCGGGCGGCTGGCGGTCTCCGAGGAGACCGATGCTGTGCTGCGATCCATGATGGACCTGTTCTGCGACCGTCAGACCTACTACAAGGGCTATGAGGACGCCATGCGCTGTATGCTGCAATGCGCGACCACCCGCACGGAGGAAGAGGTGACCCGGGGCATCGTGCGTGACGATGCCGCCGTGGTGGCGCAGCTGCGCAGCATGGAACTGATGCAGCGCTTCCCGCAGGAAAAGGTGGAGCGCTGCGTACAGGCAGCCTCGGCGCTGAGCCGTCCGGTACTGGAAAAGCTGGGCAGCGCGGTGCCGCTGCAGGCGCAGCAGATCGTCATCCCTATGCTGGCGGTGGGCCTGTGCTTTGAGCTGCAGCCGGAGACGGTGCAGCTGGTGGCAGACTTTGTCCTGTCCACCATCACGGTAAAGGGGCAGCTGAGCGGCATTTTAAAGACCGTGTTGTGCCACTTTCAGGAAAACTACATTACCGTGCTGGAAGCCTACGACCCCGCAGACCACGGCATGACGCCCTACACCCGCCGGGAAGAGCTATAAACAAAAGACCGCTGCGCAGACACCGCGCAGCGGTCTTTCTTGTTTTTGAAAAGAAGCTCAGAACTTGAACAGGTTCAGCCCGGTAACGGGGTCGTATTGGCGGTCTACCGTGCCGTCCAGAACATCCACCACCATCTCGCAGGTGGCGCTGACCACCGCCCGGTTCAGGTGTCCGCCGAACACCTCGCCCTTGTCGTTTCCGGCGCTCATGTGCAGGTGGGTGTAGAATTCACCGTTCATGGTGTTGATGGTGCCGGTCAGGGACACGATCTCAAAGCTGCCGCTGAAGGTGTTGGCGTAGTATTGCTTCTCTGCTACATTATATACGCCCACGGTAAAGCTATTGGTGGCGCCCAGCGCCTGCACGGCGGCAAGGCGGATGTTTTCCTTCAGGGCAAGTTTTTTGACCTGTTCTAGGATCTCCTCGTCCTTGTCGATGCGGACAATGATCTTATTGCCAAAACGTTTGTATTCCATGGGGAAGCATCTCCTTTATGTGGGTTTTATGCGCTGCTCTTTGCCGGGAACGAGCGCAGATTTATTGATCTTCTGAATCCAATCCAAGCTCGTTCAGTTCTGTTTCGTTTTGGATATCTTCATTGGTTTTCTCTCCCGTGATAGCACGGTACGCTTCTTTGATGCCGTTTCTCACTGCCCATTTGATAACGTAATACAGCGCAATTAAAATAATGATTGCGGTTCCACCGCTGATACCTAATTCATTCCACATGATTCGAGCCTCCCAATTCCGATTTGTTGCGCTAAGCCGAGTATACCACACCCGCCAAGGAAAGAACACCCCGATAAGAGTGAAATTCTCGGTTTGCTGTTCCGGGCTGGCGAATGACACAAAAAAATCCCCAGACCGAATGGTCTGGGGATGTGGTGGAGCATTGTCAGCGGCAGTTGAACCCGATGTGTTCAGCCGGCACGATGAATGCCAAAGAACGGCGCAACGGTAGATGCGGGCTTTCCGCTGTTGCGTGCTTGCTTCAAGCCATAGTTTTTCCGCGCCACGGCTTCCACAAAAGCACGGTCTTTTTCGGACGCATTATAATAATCCACATGAAAACGCTTACAGGTCATGAGTAGTTCGTCCAGCCACGACATGGTTTCATCCGACATGGGAGAAAAATCAATGTCAAAATCTTTATTGTACTCTTTCATGTGATCTTTCTCCTTTCTCAGGATTTTCTGTAAACAAAAAACGTACCCGAACCCTTTTTCATAAAGAATTGGGTTCGAGTACGAACTGTATGGTGGACGGTACAGGACTCGAACCTGTGACCTCCTGCACGTCAAGCAGATGCTCTACCAGCTGAGCTAACCGTCCATATTCTGTTTTGCCGAAATCAGCTAGATTATAATACCATATCTGATGCCAAAAAGCAAGGACTTTTTTCAAAAATTGTAAAACTTTTTTGAAAAAGCACCCCAAAACCCGGCTTCTGTGCGGTGCAGCGCGGGTTTTGAGGCGGCGAGCGACAGCTTTCTTGTTGCCCCCAACCAGACGTTGTGCTATAATAGAAAACTATAATAGGAGTAGTGTCGGAAAGGGAACACAGCATGAGAGTTTTGGGCATCGACCCCGGTTACGCCATCGTGGGCTGGGGCGTGGTGGAGTATGCGGGCAACCGCTTTGCGCCGGTGGATTTCGGCGCGGTGTGCACGGACGCGGGCGTACCGTTTGAGCGGCGGCTGGACGAGGTGTATACCGGCATCAAAGAGGTCATCGAACGCACAAAGCCCAAGGTGCTGGCCATCGAAAAGCTGTTCTACCAGCACAACCAGACCACCGTCATCGGTGTAGCCGAGGCGCGCGGGGTCATTCTGCTGGCGGCGGCGCAGGCGGGGCTGCCCATCTACGAGTACACCCCCATGCAGGTCAAGCAGGCGGTCACCGGCTACGGCAAGGCCGTGAAAAAGCAGGTGCAGGAGATGACCCGGGTGCTGCTGCACCTGCCCGCCGTGCCAAAGCCGGACGATACCGCCGATGCGCTGGCTATGGCCATTACCTTCTGTCACACCAACGGCAACCAGCTCAACCGCTATACCCGCCGGGTGGCGGGACCGATTTAACCGATAAAAAGCTCCCCCTGAGAGGAAAGACTTCCCCCGCGCCGGGGGAAGATGTCGCGCTGCGACAAAAGGGGGAATCTGGCAATGCCGTAAGGCATTGACTGAGAGGGTTTTATTCAAATGATCTACTGTCTGACTGGAAAAATCGTGAAAAAAAGCCTGAACGCCGTGGTGCTCAGCTGCGGCGGCGTGGGCTACTATGCCCAGTGCCCGGCCAGCGTGGCGGGCGCTTTGCCCGGCGTGGGCAAGGAAGCCACCATCTACACTGTGATGAGCGTGACGGAAAACGATGTGAGCCTGTACGGCTTCGCCACCGAGCAGCAGCAGGCCTGCTTTGAGCTGCTCACTTCGGTGTCCGGCGTGGGCGCAAAGGTGGGCCTTGCCATCCTGAGCGTGATGGAGCCGGACCGTGTGGCGCTGGCCATCTCGGCGGGCGACCACAAGGCGTTCAAGTCGGCTTCCGGTGTGGGCCCGAAGCTGGCCCAGCGCATCGTGCTGGAATTGAAAGACAAAGTGGCCAAGGGCTTTGTGGACGGCATCTCGCTGGAAGATGTGGCGGGCGCTTCGGCCGACACTCCGGCCACGCAGGGCAGCAGCCAGGCCATTGCGGCGCTGGTGTCGCTGGGCTACAGCCAGAGCGAAGCGGCGCTGGCCATTTCCAAGATCGACCCGACCCTTCCCGTGGAGGAGATCATCAAGCTGGCCCTGCGCAGCATGGCCGCAGGCAGGAGGTAAACAATGCAGGACGAAACCGCGCTGTACGGCGCAAAAATGATGCAGCCCGGCATGACGGCTGCGGACAGTGAGGAGAACAACCTTCGCCCGCAGCGGCTGGAAGACTACATCGGGCAGGAAAAGGTCAAGCAGAACCTGAAAATCTATCTGGAAGCCGCCAAGCGGCGCGGCGAGCCCATGGATCACATCCTGCTCTATGGCCCCCCGGGCCTGGGCAAGACCACGCTGGCGGGCATCATCGCCAACGAGATGGGGGTGCAGATCCGCATCACCAGCGGCCCGGCCATCGAAAAGCCCGGCGACCTGGCCGCCCTGCTGACCAACCTGCAGGAGGGCGATGTGCTGTTCATCGACGAGATCCACCGCCTGTCCCGGCAGGTGGAGGAGGTGCTCTACCCCGCGCTGGAGGACTACGCGCTGGATATCATGATCGGCAAGGGCCCCAGCGCCCAGAGCATCCGCATCAACCTGCCGCGCTTCACGCTGGTGGGTGCCACCACCCGTGCCGGACAGATCACCGGCCCGCTGCGCGACCGCTTCGGCGTGCTGCTCAAGCTGGAGCTCTACAGCCCCGACGAGCTGAGCAATATCATCATCCGCTCGGCGGGCATCCTCGACCAGCCCATCACCCCGGAGGGTGCTTACGAGCTGGCCAAGTGCAGCCGGGGCACGCCCCGCGTGGCGAACCGCTTTTTGAAGCGCATCCGCGACTTTGCCACGGTGCTGGGCGACGGTGTCATTGACCGGGATGTGGCCCTGATGGGCCTGAAGCGGATGGACGTGGACGCGCTGGGTCTGGACGAACTGGACCGCAGCCTGCTGCGCGCCATCATTGAGATGTACAACGGCGGCCCGGTGGGTCTGGAAACGCTGGCGGCGGCCCTCGGCGAGGAATCCGTCACGCTGGAAGACCTGTGTGAGCCGTATCTGATGCAGATGGGCTTTCTGACCCGGACGCCGCGCGGCCGCTGCGCAACGAAGCTGGCCTACGAGCATTTGGGCATGAAAGCGCCGGAGACCGGCACGCCCGAAGACAACGGGCAGCAGAGTTTGTTTTAAAGAAAGCACCCTCATCAGTCACCTGCGGTGACAGCTTCCCCCGACTGGGGGAAGCCTTACGGCGAGATGATGCTTCAAAAGCCTTCCCCCGGACGGGGGAAGGTGGCCCAAAGGGCCGGATGAGGGCGTAAACCTGAAAGTGGGGTATATTTTATTATGGGTAAGTATTTTGGAACCGACGGCGTGCGCGGTGTGGCGGGCGCTGATCTGACCTGTGAGCTGGCCATGAAGATCGGCCGCGGCGCAGCCGCTGTGCTGACCGGCAGCACCGGCCGCCGCCCGCGCATCCTCATCGGCAAGGACACCCGCCAGTCCGGCGACATGCTGGAAGCGGCCCTGACCGCGGGCTTGTGCAGCGTGGGTGCCGACGTGGAGAGCCTGGGCGTGCTGCCCACGCCTGCCGTGGCCTATCTGGTGGGCAAATACAATGCAGACGCCGGCATCGTGATCTCGGCCTCCCACAACCCGATGGAGTTCAACGGCATCAAAATTTTTGCCGGCACCGGCTACAAGCTGCCCGACGAGGTGGAGAACGAGATCGAAGTCTACATTGATAACAACTGCGCGGGCATCGAACTCAAGACCGGTGCGGAGGTGGGCCGCGTGTACCGCCGCGACGACGGCCTGCAGGACTATGTGGACCACCTGTACGAGTCCATCCATGGCGACCTGACCGGCCTGAACGTCTGCATCGACTGTGCAAACGGCGCTTCGGCTGCCGTGGCACAGAAGCTGTTCCCCCGTCTGGGCGCAAAGTGCACCTTTATCGGCATTGAGCCTGACGGCCAGAACATCAACAAGGGCGTGGGCAGCACCCACCTCGACAATTTGGAAAAGGCTGTTGTAGAGGGCAGCTTCGACTGCGGCATTGCCTTTGACGGCGATGCCGACCGCTGCCTTGGCTGCGACGAAAAGGGTCAGGAGATGGACGGCGACAAGATCATTGCCCTGCTGGCGATGACCATGAAGGAAAAAGGCCGTCTGGACGGCGACACCGCTGTGGTCACGGTCATGTCCAATCTGGGCTTCATCAAATATATGGAGAGTCAGGGCATCAACACCGAAAAGACCGCTGTGGGCGACCGCTATGTGCTGGAAAACATGCGTGAGAACGGGTTCGCCATCGGCGGCGAGCAGAGCGGCCATGTCATCCTGCTGCACCATGCCACCACCGGCGACGGTGAGCTGACCGCCGGCAAGCTGCTCAAGCTGCTGGCCGAGAGCGGCAAGAAGATGA
>ERZ825670.3805-NODE-3805-length-12318-cov-42.431542_pt1 | contig 12318 bp, 9 predicted proteins | sample MGYA00519929_ERZ825670 | MGnify/ENA primary metagenome ERZ825670 (study PRJEB31778, sample SAMEA3449207) | human gut metagenome | biome: human gut; feature: human-associated habitat; material: faeces | place: United Kingdom | collected 2010/2012 ...
GCAAGCGCGGAAAAGGCGCGAGCAGATGGCGCAGGTGAATTTGGAAATAGTATTAGATGAGAATTAGTATAAACACGAAAATTCCGCAAAGCAAGAGGAGTTCCGGGCATTGACGGCGAATTATTCCATGTTTACAAAAAAGGAGGCTTTCTATGTTCACTGCACCGCGCCGCCCCGACCTCGCGAATGAACCCGTCGGGCGGCTGATGCTGCGCCTGTCGATTCCCACCATCACCGCGCAGCTCGTCAATATGCTCTATAACCTTGTTGACCGCATCTACATCAGCTACATTCCCGACGTGGGTACGCTCGCGCTGACGGGGCTGGGCGTCTGCCTGCCGATTATCCTGCTGGTTTCGGCGTTCGCGGCGCTGTGCGCATCCAGCGGCGCGCCGCTTGCGTCCATCGCGATGGGCCAGCGGAACAACGAGAAGGCGGAGGGGATTTTGGGCAGCTGCACGGCGCTGCTGCTGTGCGTTTCGGCAGTGCTGACGGTCATTCTTTCCTGCTTCTACACGCCGATTCTGCTGGCGTTCGGCGCAACGGAGGATGCCCTGCCCTACGCCCAGCGCTACATTGCCATTTACAGCCTCGGCACGGTGTTCGTGCAGCTGTCTCTCGGCCTGAACCCGTTCATCACCGCGCAGGGCTTCTCCAAGGCGGGGATGCTGACGGTGCTGATTGGCGCGGTGCTGAACACGCTGCTTGACCCGCTGTTCATCTTCGTTTTCCACATGGATGTGCAGGGCGCGGCGCTGGCGACGGTGATTTCACAGGCCGTGAGCGCGGCGTTCGTCCTGCGCTTCCTGACGGGCAGGCAGACGATACTGCACCTGAAGCGCCGTCTGCTGCGGCTGAACGGGAAGCTGCTTGCGCCGTGCGTGGCGCTGGGGCTTGCGCCGTTCATTATGCAGAGCACGGAGAGCCTTGTGTCCGTGTGCTTCAACACATCGCTGCGCGCGGCGGGCGGCACGCTGGCCGTCGGCACGATGACCATCTGCTCCACGCTGATGCAGTTTGCGCTGCTGCCCTTGCAGGGGCTTTCGCAGGGCGCGCAGCCGATTATCTCCTTCAACTACGGCGCAAAGCGCCCGGAGCGGGTGAAAGCCGCGTTCCGGATACTGCTGATTTCGTGCTTGGCGTTCTCGGCGGTGCTGGGGCTGACGTGCATCTTTGCGCCGCAGATTTTTGTCTATCTGCTGACCCCGGACGAAGCGCTGCGGGAGTACGCGATTCCGTGCGTGCGCCTATACATGGCGGGCGTGACGATTTTCGGCGCGCAGATTGCGTGTCAGCAGACGTTTGTGGCGCTGGGGAATGCGAAGTGCAGCCTATTTCTGGCGTGCCTGCGCAAGCTGATTCTGCTGATTCCGCGGGTGTATCTGCTGCCGCTGTTCATTTCGGACACGGTGTTTGCGATTTTCCTCGCCGAGCCGATTGCGGATGTGCTCGCGGTCTTGTGCACGGTGACGCTGTTTATGCATGTGTTCAGAAAGACAATGCGCGGCATTGCGGCGTGATGGCACTTTCAGGCACTGCTTGCCTGTTGTGCAGGGATTTCGCTCCTGCGGGAGCGACAAGGGGGCTTTGCGATCGCCCTTTGGAAACCTTCGCAGTGCACACTCCCATACTTGACTTTTAGCGCACCTAAAAAGGCGCGTCTGCAAAATCTGCGGGCGCGCCTTTCATTGCTAATTGTTCATTGCTCATTGCTGAAGCCGTCCCACCTGCCGGAGCGTGCGGCGCAAGGCGATAATGCCGACGGCGGTCAGGACGTAGAATATCATCAAATACGCCGGGAAAATGCCCATGCCGAGCAGCTGTCCCAGCACGCCGCAGAGGGCGGGGGCGGCAATGGTGCCGATAGAGGCGAAAGTCATCTGCATCCCCATGACCGACTGGCTGACGTCCTTGCCGAAGTGCAGGGGGGTCATGTAGTTGAAATTCGGGTACAGCGGGCCGACGCCCAAGCCCGTCATCAGCAGCGCCGCCATCGTCAGGACGTTGTTGCCGGAAACAAGCAGCGTCGTCTGCGACACGCCGAGGATGCCCATCGAGATAAAGATAATCTGCCACGGGGTCAGCTTCTTCGCCGCAACGCCGGAGAGGAAGCGCCCCAGCGCCATGCCGAGGTAGAAGTACATCGTCGCGCGCGCCGCCAAATTCGCGGACATGTGCTTCGCTTCCACCATGTACGTTGCGCTCCAGCCGCCGCAGATGACCTCAATCGCACAGAAGGTCAGGAAGAGCAGGCAGGTCATCAGCGCGCCCGGAATCCGCAGCGTCTGCGAAATCGGCAGGACTTTCATCTTCTTTTCCGCCTGAATGGACTCTTCGCCGTGCGCCTTTTTCCACAAGGGCAGCGCCAGCAGGAGGATGCTGCCGATAAGCGCCTGAATCAGGCTTGCCGTGCGGTAGCCGCCGCGCCAGCCGACCGCGCTGTTAATGACGACGGACATGATGTACGGGCTGACCATCACACCAACGCCATAAAAGCAGTGCAGGAAGGACATGACGGTCGCGTTATAGTGGATGGAAACATAATTATTCAGCGCCGAATCAACGCAGCCCGCGCCCAGCCCAAGCGGAATCGCCATCAGGCACATGAACCAGAAGCTGCCCGAAAAGGAGAAGCCGAGCAGGGCGGCAGCGGTCAGGAGCGTTGAGAACGCGGTCACTTTGCCCGTGCCAAGGCGGGAGATGATGCGGGCGCTGTTCATGCTGGAGGTCATCGTCGCGAGGGAGCAGAGGATGCTCACGGCGCTCTGGGACGCAAGCGGCACGCCGAGTTCGCGGTAGAGGACGGGCCACGCCGTGCCGAGCAGCGAATCCGGCACGCCAAGGCTGATGAAGGAAAGATAAATCACGACAAGAAGCAAGGTCGCCATGGGGCAAAATCCTCCGAAAAATGTGGATGCTTCGGCATTTTAGCACAGTCGGCGGCGTTTTGCAAGCATATTCTGATACGAAAAAACGCACCGCCGCGGGGACGATGCGCTTTGCAGGATTTCCGCTTTACTTTTCGCAGTAGACCAGCGCATCCACGGTCGTGGGCGTGAGGCCTTCGCGGCAGAAGTACATGAGAATATCCTCGTAAATGTACAGCCGAACGGTGATGGTGCTGCCCGGATGCACGCCGATGCCGCTCACCACTTCCGTGTTGATGAACAGCAATTCGCCATTCTGGTCGTAGAGCGCCGCCACCATCTCGTAGTCGTAGAGGATTTCGTCGGTCGTGTTGGTGAAGGTGACATCCACATAGTTGTCATCTTCTTCGTCCGGCTCAAAGTGGATTTTCGCTTCCGACGTGAGCTTTTCGTACTCCTCGCCGTTATCGACCGCCTTGATGGAGAACTTGCAGTCCGCAACTTCGGCGGTGTCCAGCGCGTCGTCGTAGATGTTTTCGCGGACATACGCGTATTCGCCGGGTTCAAGGTACACTTCATCGGGTGCGGTGCTCACATAGTTTTCGGTCAGGATGATATTGCCCTCCGCGTCAGAAGCGACGATATTCCCCTTATAATCAACGTAACCGGCAGCGTCGCCGGTGTTCTGCACCTTCGCGAAGAAGAAGCCGCGGCCGTCGTCCTCCATGTTGATGAAGCGCTGTTCCACCACGGTGATTTTCGCTTCAGGGGCAGTCTCTTCCGCGAAAGCCGCCGTCATCAGGAGCGCAGAACAGAGTATCAGGAGCATTGCGATAAAGCGTTTCATGATTTCATCCTCCACCCATATTGATGCGTCCATTATAACACAGCGCGCATTCTGCGTCAACAGGCGCCCCTTGACAAATCGCGCCTTTTGCGCTATGATACACCTGTGCGAGGTGATCAGGCGATCGCGTGCCAGCAATGGTATGAGGAAAGTCCGAGCACCACAGGGCAGGATGCCGGCTAACGGCCGGTGGAGGCGACTCCAAGGAGAGGGCAACAGAGATATACCGCCGCATTTCGGTGCGGTAAGGATGGAAAGGCGAGGTAAGAGCTCACCCACGGCTTGGCGACTTGTCCGTGCTGTAAACCCCATCTGGTGCAAGATGCGTATGAGGACACATGCGGCTGCCCGTCGCGTCCTCGGCATCGCTTGAACCTGCGCGGCAACGTCAGGTCTGGATAGATGATCGTCCCTCGACAGAACTCGGCTTACGGTCACGCTCGCATTTTTTTCGCATGATTTTCGCCCCGGAAGCTGCTGATGCTTCCGGGGCGAATTTGGTATATGGCAGATGTGCAAAAGAGGGGGCAGGCAAGTCGGGGGATGTTGGCTATCCTCCGGCTGGGTTTTGCTTGCGCTGATAGGGGCGGACAGGCTATGTGGTCGCGCCCATTTGGCGCGACACTGCACAGTGGGTCGATAAAGCAGCTTGGGGGCGCGTCTGAGGACGCGCGAAGTTACTGGCAGGGACGCTTCGCTGCCTGCGCCTTGTTGACTTTCCCTTTGGAGTGGTCGCCCGCGGAACGGTTGGGGCGTTGCCCCAAACCCCACCAGAGGCGCTGCCTCTGGACTCCGCAAGGGGCAATTGCCCCTTGACCCCTTTTCGCGATTGAGTTGGTCGCTTTTCCCTACTTCTTCCGCGTGTTTATCCTCTTTTTTGTGCCCCCATTAAGTATTCCCTCTTGAAGTACCCATCCAGATTCCCATATTCACTCACCGTAATCTGCCCGATATGCATCCGCCGCATAATCGCCCGCAAAATGCAGATTCCATGCACCACAATATCCGCGCGGTTCGGCTGCAATCCCGGCAGCTGCTTGCGCTGCTCCAGCGTCATATCCGCCAGCTGCCGCTCAAAGCGCGCCACATCCGCCTCCGTCAGCACCGTGCCGTGCATGTAGGTTCTATCCGTCCAGTAAATGCCCTTCACCATCGCGGCAAGCGTCGTGAACGTGCCGCCCGTGCCGCGCCAGCTGCCCGGCATCGACAGCACAGGGTAATCCAGCAGCTTGTCTGTCAGAATGTCGGCGGCAATCTGCTCCACCGCGTCCAAATCGCCGTGGTCGCGAATCGGAATCCGCTGGAACAATCGCACCGCCCCCATTTGGCAGGAGAAGGAGCAGCGGATGTTCATCCCCTGCCCGATGATGATTTCGGTCGAGCCGCCGCCGATGTCGATGACGCCGGAATCGCCGCCATCCGTCGCGCCGAAGAAGGAGAGCGCGGCCTCCTCATCACCGGAGCAGATTTCGAGCGTCAAGCCGGTTTCGGCTTTGAGCAGCGCCGCGAAATCCGCGTTGTTGGCGGCGTCGCGCGTGGCGCTGGTGGCAAAGAGATGCACTTCTTCCGCGCCTTGACTGCGGGCGGAATCCGCCATGCGTTTGACCGCCGCGCAGGAGGACGCCATTGCCTCCCGCGACAAGTTGCCTGCTTCGTCCAGCCCGGCGAACAGGCGTGTGCCGGCGCGGTCGCGGCTGATGCGGCGAATCTCCCCGTCGGCTGCTTCCGCCACAAGCATCCTCACCGAATTGGAGCCGATCCCGATGACTGCTGCCCTCATGGTTCACCTCTCCTGTCTTTCTGGTTTACAATATGTGTAACGAAAAAGGGACTTGCAGACGCAAAGTCCCCCTTTAATCCCGAAATTCATCCAGCAGCGCGTTCCATTCCGCCTCGGTGTAGCCTCGCAGCACATCCATGCTGGCAAAGTGGAAGTGGATTTCGCCGTCGCGGACATAGCCGAAGTCGTTGCGCGCGGTTTCCTCAATGTACGCATCCGTCGCAACATACGTCAGTTCTTCGCGCAAGTCCCGATTTTTCTGATCCAGCGCCGCATACTGCTGCTGCAGCTGCTCATTGCGCGCCGAGAGCGCGTCAAGCCGCTGCCGCGACTGCGCCATCACGACATAGAAGATGATGCCCAACACCACCAGCAGGATGACAACCGCCTTCCAACGCACCAGCCTGCGCCCCAACGCCCTCACTCCTTTTCTCCAGAATCGGAAGTGTTCTTTTCCTTATCTATTCGCTATGATTTTGCATATTCCTGCCTGACGGAAAACTTTTTTTCAGCCGTTTTCCAATCCAGCGGAAGATGCACCGGATGCCCGTTTCCCACAGCACTGCGCCGAGCAGCAGCCCCAGCAGCGCGTACAGCCGCAGCCCTTCCCCGCTATGGATGAGGACGAGGAGCGCCGCCAGCGTGAGCATCAGTGCGCAGAGCACATCCGCCGCGTCGGACAGGCCATGCCGATGCCGCCACGCGCCGCCGAGGGTCAGCGCCAAGGCGAACGCCGCGCCGAGCAGCACCATCCGCAGGAAGGTTTCCGCCTGTCCCTGCTGCGCGAACAGCACCTCCAGCGTCATCCGATGGCACGGCGGAGGAAGCCGCCCTTGCGCCGCGCGCGCCCCTGTTCATACTGCACGCCGTCGATATCGCCGTCCACAAGCAGCCTGCCCTCTTCCAGCTGCAAGGCGGAAACATGCAGCCCGCTGCCGGTCAGCGTCAGCCGCCCGCCCCATGTTTCCAGCACGACCGCCGTTTCATCGAAGCGGTCAACCTCCTTGACACCGGTGAGAACCGCCTTTTTGCGATTCTCGATAACCAGTCCGCAGGGCTTCTGCGGCACTGTCGGCTCTTTCACTGCGCGCTCCCCCTCTCCTGCTGTCAGGGTATGCGCGGCGATTGCCGATTATGCCGGATTTTCCTTCTGCCACTCGCGCAGGATGCTTTCGAGGTTCGCAAGCCACAAATCAACGTGCGTGCAGTCCCACAGCACCGTTTCCGCCACCTGACACTGCACGACGAACAGCCCCTGATAATCTTTTCTTTCGGCGCATTCGTCCATCAGGCGGCGCAGTTCATCCGGCTGATTCGTGTGCGCCATGACGTCGTTCAGGTGGTCGATGCACCCCCGAAGAAGTTCGGGGATGGTCATGTCGAAGTCGCTTTGGCGCATGATACCTTCCAGCTTCTTCAGGTGCTGCACGGCTTCCTCCGGCGGATTGCCGATTTCGTACTGTTCCATCAGCCAGAACCAGATTTCCGCCATCTGCGACCACTCATCCAGCGTCTGCCCGCCGGTAAAGACGGTCATCCCCTTATCCGCCGCAAAATCCGCGCAGGCATGAATCGCCAGCATCGGCACGCGCCCGGCGTGTTCATGCAGGTACAGCCAATCCTCGCTCTGGAAGGGCGTTTCGCCATCATAATGGAAGCACGCCGTCCACAATCCGCTGGGCTGGCGCGCAATGTCAAAGCGGCAGGTGCGGTTATCCGCGTCGCCATAGGTATAGCGCGCGACCATGCCATAGTAGAATCCGCTCTCCTCGCCGCCCAGCTCCTCCGCGTGCTGTTTGACCTGCTGGCGCAGCTCCTCCAGCGAATACGGCGGGCGATCATCCGGGATTTCGAGCCAATCGCAGTTTGCGAGCAATGTGCGGCAGACAGCCGCCATATCCTCTTCGCTGCCGATGGCGACGACCCTTGCCCGATGCAATTCCTTCATTGTTGAAAACCTCCCCAGCAAGGGGCAGTGCCCCTTGACCCATTCGCGCGATTGAGTTGGTGACACTTTCATACTACTATCGCGTGTTTATGCGAGGATTTCGCGTCTGCGGACGCGACCAGAGGGCAATGGAAACAGACGAAGTCTGCGATCGCCCTCTGGACTGCTTCGCATCCCCATCTAAGTTTATTGGTTGTTATCGCTGCTTTTTAGTTAGTGTGCCTTTCGTTCCCCCAAGCAGCATAACCGTACTGTTGCTTTAGGGCGACGGGCGAAGGGGTCAAGGGGGCGAGCGCAAAGCCCCCTTGTCGCCGCCGCAGCGGCGAAATCTTTAGAACATGCACACCTGACTGGTTTCGCTCAAGCCCTCCAGCGAACCGTGCGTCCGCAGCAGCTCAATGACCGCGCTGGAAATGCGCGTGCGCTCCTTCAAGTCCTCCACCGACATGAACGGGCCGCGCTCGCGCTCACGCACAATGTTGATGGCAGCCGATTCGCCCAGTCCGCCCAAGGACGTGAACGGACACCGCAGCCCCGTTTCGCCCTCCATCTTGAACTTCTTCAGGTCGCTCTTGTACAGGTCGCACGGCAGGAATTTGAAGCCGCGCATGTTCATCTCCAGCACCAGTTCAAGGCTCGTCACGGCTTCCTTGTCCTTCGCGGACGCCTTCGGGTCAGCTTTAATCTGCTTGATTTTCTCGCGAATCGTCGCGGGGTCAATCAGCATCGTCATCGCGTCGAAGCCGTCGCCGCGCACGGTGAAGTACGCACAATAATATGCCAGCGGACGATGCACCTTATACCACGCCACGCGCAGCGCCATCGTCACATACGCCACGGCGTGCCCCTTGGGGAACATGTACTTGATTTTCTTGCACGAATCCATGAACCACTGCGGAACGTGCTGCTCAATCATCGCCTGTTCCATTTCAGGCTTCAGACCGCGCCCTTTACGGACGCTCTCCATCGTCGTGAACGCCATCTTCGGCGCAACACCCTTGTCAATCAGGTAGTTCATGATGTCGTCACGGCAGCAGACGCACTCGCTCAATTTCGCCGTACCGTTTGCAATCAGCTCCTGCGCGTTGCCCAGCCACACGTCCGTGCCGTGGGACAGGCCGGAAATGCGCAGCAGCTCCTCCATCGTCGTCGGCTTCGTCTCATCAAGCATCCCGCGCACGAACGATGTGCCGAATTCCGGCACGCCGAACGTACCCGTCAGGCAGCCGATATCCTCCGGCGTCACGCCCAGCGCCTTGGGCGACGAGAACAGGCTTCGCACGTCCGGGTCATCCAGCGGAACATCCTTGTAGCCGATGCCCGTCAATTCCTCCAGCATATGCAAAACCGTCGGGTCGTCGTGACCGAGGCAGTCCAGCTTAACCAGAATGTCGTGCATGGAGTTGAAGTCAAAGTGGGTGGTGGTAAAGTCGGAATTGAGGTCGTCGGCGGGGTGCTGCACGGCGGTGAACTGGTAGATTTCGTATTCCTTCGGCACGACAACCATGCCGCCGGGGTGCTGCCCCGTCGTCTTTTTCACGCCCTCGCAGCCCGCTGCCAGACGCTCCTTCTCCGTGTTGCCGACTTGCAATCCGCGCTCCTCGAAGTACTTCGACACATAGCCATATGCCGTTTTTTCCGCCAGACCCGTAATCGTGCCCGCGCGGAAAACGTGGTCATGCCCGAACAACTCCTCGACGTTATGGAACGCGCGGTTTTGATATTCGCCGGAGAAGTTCAGATCAATATCAGGCACCTTGTCGCCCTCAAAGCCGAGGAACACCTCGAACGGGATGTCGAAGCCGTCCTTCACGAGCTTCTGACCGCAGATTGGGCAGTCCTTGTCCGGCAGGTCAACGCCGACTTTGTATTGGCTCTTGTCCACGTCGAAAAAGCCCTTGCGGCAATGGGTGCAGCGGTAATGCGGCGGAAGCGCGTTGACCTCCGTGATGCCGCACATGCGCGCAACGAGGCTCGAACCGACCGAACCGCGGCTGCCGACAAGATACCCGTCCGCGTTGGACTTGCTGACCAGCCGCTGGGCAATGTTGTACAGCGTCGCGAAGCCATAGCCGATGATGGATTTTAACTCCTTGTTCAGCCGGTTCACGACGATTTCGGGCAGCTCATCGCCGTAGAGTTCCTTCGCCGTGCCCCACGTCATATTCTGAATATTGTCCGCCGCGTCCTCCCAGAACGGCTGGAAGGTGTCCTCACCCTTGGGGTGCTTAGGGAACAATTGCAGCTTGTCCACCTGATCCGCAATCTTCCGCGGATTGTCGATGACGACCTCGTGGCACTTTTCCGCGCCAAGGTAGGCAAATTCCTCCAGCATCTCGTTCGTCGTCTTGAAGTACAGCGGCGGCTGCATGTCGGCATCATCGTAGCCCATGCCCGCCTGAATGATGGAGCGGTTGATGGCGTTGTGCGGGTCAAGGAAGTGCACATCCCCCGTCGCGACGACCGGTTTGCCCAGCTCGTCGCCCAGCTGGACGATTTTGCGGTTGATGTCCCGCAGCGCCTCGTCGTCCGCCACGCGCCCCTCGCGCACCAGAAACGCGTTGTTGCCCACGGGCTGGATTTCCAGATAGTCATACCACGACGCGATTTCCTTGATTTTCTCCCACGGCTCATTTTCCAGCACCGCGCGGTAGAGTTCGCCCGCCTCGCACGCGCTGCCGATAATCAGCCCTTCGCGGTAGCGGTCAATCATGAAACGCGGCATATGCGGACGGCGGCGGAAGTAGTCCAGATGCCCAATGGACACCAGTCGGTTGAGGTTGACCAGCCCCTCCTGACTTTTCACCAGCAGGATGACGTGGTAGCTTTCGCCGATGGCGCCGCCCTTGAGGGTGTTCAGGTCGCTGAGTTTGGTGAACCCGTGCTCTTCCTTGGCGATTTTGAACATCTTCGCCAGACAGTACGCCGTCGCGGTCGCGTCGTGGACGGCGCGGTGGGCGTTTTTCAGGCTCACGCTCAGCGCCTTGCAGACGCTCTTCAATTTGAACGACTTCAGTTCCGGCAGCAGCTTGCGCGACAGGGACAGCGTATCCAGAATCGGCGCGTTGAACTCGCGCCCCAGCCGGCGCAGCTCCGCTTTGAGCAGCTTGCCGTCAAACGCGGCGTTGTGGGCGGCAATCGCGGCATCGCCGATGAAGTCCATCAGCTTCGGGATAGCGGTCTCCGCCGTTTCCTTATCCGCCAGCATCATGTCCGTAATGCCCGTGATTTCGGTAATTTTCGGCCGCAGGGGAATTTTCGGGTTCACCAGAATCGACAGCGTATCCACCAGCGTGCCGCCGGTCATTTTCACCGCGCCGATTTCAATCACGCGGTCTTTCAGCGTGTCCAGCCCGGTGGATTCAAAGTCCAGCACGACGATGGTATCATCAATCGAGCGGTCGTCTTCATCGGTGACGACCTGCGTTTCGTCAATAAGGTAGCCCTCGCAGCCCGGAATCAGCTTAATCGGCTGCTTTTTGACGGCATTGAACGCCGCCGGGAACGCCTGCACCACGCCGTGGTCGGTAATCGCGACGGCGGGATGCCCCCACTCGATGGCGCGCTTGATGAGGTCGCCCGCCGGGGTCAGCGCGTCCATGGTGGACATGTTGGTGTGCATGTGCAGCTCGATGCGCTTTTCTTCCGCCGTGTCCTCGCGCCTGATGCGCTCCATCGGCACCATATCGCGGATGGAAATCGACAATTCGTGCGCGAAGTTATCGTACATGCACTCGCCGCGCACCTTGACGTTCAGCCCCACCTTGATTTGGTTGACCTTGTCCATCACCGCCTGACGTTCCTCGTCGGTAATCGGCGGCGGCGGCGCGTCGTCGTCCTTCTTCTTGCCGAAGGGCAGACGGCGGTAGCGCATGAACGCCTTGCAGAGGATGGACGACGTGTAGTCGGTGATGGCGAAGGTGACGAGCAGCAGTTCGCCGCCCTTGAGTTCCTTCGTTTCCAGCTTGAAAATGTCGCCCTGCACGACGACCAGCCCCGCGTCGCTTGCCAGCTCCTTCATTTCCATCGGCGGATCGGCAATTGCGCGCCCCATAATCGGCTTGCCGATGGCGTGGTCGGTCATCACGGGCAGCATCGGGTCGCGCTCCGGCATGGTCTGCTCCAGCTTCTTCTCGCGCGGCGCGGACGGCTTGCGCTCCTTGTGCTCCTTCGCCGGCTTGGCGTCCCCCTGCGTCATCGCGGCGATTTGCTCCGGCGTGTAGGTAACGGTCTGCTCGCGCAGCCGCTCTTCGCGGATTTCCGCCAGCCGCTTCTCCTGATCGCCCGCGACGGTCAGTTCCACCATCACCTCGGCGGAAAAAATGTCCTTCACCGCCTGTGACAGGCGCGCCGCGACGTTCTGCCGCCCCATGTACTCCAGGCTGAACGCGTCGGGGAAGGTCAGCGTGATGCGCTTGCCGTCGCACCGCCAGTCGATTTGGCTCATCCAGCTTGCGGACGCGGGATAATTGCGGCGCAGGAAGTCGGTCAGCACCTGCTTATACGCGCTGATGTTCTCCAGAAAATCGTCCTTCAGTCCCGGCGACACGACGCGCAGCGCCAGCGGCTTTTGCGGGAAAACGCGCCGCAGAAGCGCTTCCAGCTTCAGGAACGATGCTTCCTCCACCAGCACATTTGACTCAAACGTGATGTACACCTTGCCCTGCGACTGCACATACACCACGCGCGGCGCATGGAGCTGCCCCTTGAGCTGCGGCAGCGCTGCATACACCTGCGCGAGCAATTCATCGTAACTCATGCTTTCCTCCTTCCCCTTAAAGACGAACGAGCCAAGGGGGGGACTTCGTCCCATCTCATCTCCCCCTTGACCCCACCAGAGGCTCTGCCTCTGGACTCCGCAAGGGAGTTCCTCCCT
>ERZ825670.3806-NODE-3806-length-12316-cov-3.114509_pt1 | contig 12316 bp, 9 predicted proteins | sample MGYA00519929_ERZ825670 | MGnify/ENA primary metagenome ERZ825670 (study PRJEB31778, sample SAMEA3449207) | human gut metagenome | biome: human gut; feature: human-associated habitat; material: faeces | place: United Kingdom | collected 2010/2012 ...
GGAAAATGTTCCGTGTGCGGCGATACGATACGTATTACTCCGCCAACAAATATGAAATTGTATTGGCGAAACAGCACAAGTTCTATCTCCAGTTATTCGCCGGTTTTTCCGACGAGCAACCCGGTAGGATCCCTGTTATACTGTTGGATTCAGGCGAGTGATGGAGACCCGGATTATCAGGATATGGTAATGGAATCCACAAATGAAGAAGTGGCAGCAGTACCGGAAAAGGCGAGCAATAATGCACCATACGACCATTTTGAGATTTTGGCGGAAGGAATCACGAAATTGAGTGTATATCCGAAGTACAATCCACGCATTAAGCAGACCTTTATGCTGCGTGTCGGTGGCGAAGGAAGTCAGGACATTTCGGATATGGATGTCAGCTTGTCAAAAGACGCCTTTATCTATGATGGAAATGCCTGTAAGCCGGAAGTGACAGTATCTTACCGAAAAGACACGGTGCTGGAGCAGGGTATTGATTATACGATTTCCTATGAAAAGAATGTCAATGCCGGAACGGCGACAGCGGTAATTTCCGGTAAGGGGCTTTTCCATGGTACGATTCGAAAAGATTTTACGATTCAGAAAACAGGAGAAGTATCGCATATTCACGAGGTGGTCATTGATGAAGCAGTTGCAGCTACTTGTACCAGAGACGGTGTGACAGAGGGAAGGCATTGCTCGAAGTGTGGTGAGGTGCTGGAGGAACAGACAGTCATTCCGGCGCTGGGACATAAGTATGCCGGAGGAACGTGCGAAAGGTGCGGAGACATTCTTTATATCGAAATAGATGGAGTGCGTTATACAAAGGAAGAAGACCTTTCCGGCAATGTGACGATACATGTTTGTGCGAAACCGGGGGAGAAGATTTCCGGTAAAGTGAACATTCCGGCAGAGGTTGCGATGGGAGATATGGCTTATACAGTTACGGTTATTGACGCCAATGCATTTGCTGATCAGACAGAACTTACCTATGTGACATTGCCAAAAACAATTACCAATATTGGAAACAAAGCATTTGCCGGCTGTACCGCCCTGGAAGGAATGAAATTTAAGGCAAAGATAGCACCAGAGGCAGCAGAGGACGCTTGGAAAGGAGCTGGAACCGAAGATTTCACGATACTAACTCCGAAAAATGCGAGGGATTATTACAACATTGAAAAAATATCCGGAGCGACAATTCGTCCGGAAACGGATGCAGAACATGAACACGATATGCAGAAATTTGAAGCAAAGGCACCGACATGTACTCAGCCGGGAAATATCGAATATTATATTTGCCGGGACTGCGACAAGGTGTATGCAGACGCAGCTGGGAAGAGAGGCATTTTGCTCATAGATACCTATTTGCAGCCACTGGGACATGATTGGGAGTCGGATTTCACGATTGATATCCCGGCGACGGCGACGACGCAGGGCGAAAAGTCCATTCACTGCCGTCGGTGTGGAGAACGTTCCCACATCGTAAAATATTCGCTGGAAGATGAAAAGAATAGTTCCAATGACAATAGCAGCAGTGCCGGTAAATCGGAACAGAAGAATCTTTATTATGAAGGTTCCAATGAGAATGAGGACACAGAATATGGTAGAAAGATAACGTATTCGTATCTGTTAAAAGGTTCTTTATTTAAGGCAAAAGGACTTCGTTACCGGGTCAATGCCGTCAATACGAAAAAGGGTATCTTTGATGTCACCTGCATGGGCAGCAACTCAAAGAAGATCAAAAAAATAACAGTGCCAAATTATGTAAAATACAAAGGAATCCATTATCGTGTCACGGGAATCGGCAAGAACGCGTTTGCCGGCTGCCGCAAAGTAAAAACGGTAAAGATTCAGAGTATGTATCTCAAGAAAAAGAATATTGGGAAGAATGCTTTTCGTGGAATTCCGAGAAAAGCATCGGTTTATGTGCCGGCCGGAAAAATGAAAAGCTATCGAAAATGGCTGAAAAAAGCAGGATTGAAATGCTAAGGAGGGAAAAAATGGAAAAGATAAGATGGGGAGTTTTAGGAACAGCAGGAATTGCCAGAGATTGCAGCATACCGGGAATGCAGAAGGCAGAAAATTGTGAACGGTATGGAATTGCAGGGCGCAGCTTGAAAAAAGCAGAAGATTATAAAGATATGTTTGGGTTTGAAAAAGCATACGAAGGGTATGAAGCACTTTTGTCAGACCCCAAAGTGCAGGCAGTTTATATTCCGCTTCCAAATAATCTTCATTATGAATGGGTAAAAAAAGCTATTGCAGCAGGAAAGCATGTGCTGTGTGAAAAACCATTGGCGCCGACACCCAAACAAACAGCAGAACTTTTTGAGGCAGCAAAAGAGAAGGGGGTATTTTTAATGGAAGCATATGCCTACATTCACAGTCCTTTTGTTACAGCACTTAAAAAAGAAATTGAAGAAGGAACAATTGGAGAAATCCGTTATATTGAATCTCAGTTTTTGACTTCATATTATGATAAGAGCAACATTCGTCTGCACAAAGAAAATTATGGGGGTGCAGTTTATGATCTTGGCTGTTATAATACAAGTATGCTGTTAAAACTTTTGGAAGATATGCCATCCCGGGTAAAAGCAATGGCACAGTATGATGAAAATGGCGTTGATGTATATACAGCTGCATTGTTAAATTATGAAAATGATGTACGTGCATCGATAACATGCGGGATGATTTTTGAAAAAGATAAGCCGCATCGTTATGATAGATTGTATATTCACGGAACAAAAGGCGACATCAAATCCGATACGGAATTTAACCAAGAGGGAAATGCTTCCTATACGTTGATTATTGAAGGAAAAGAGCAGATTCGAAATGTATACTGCCCACATAATTATCAATTAGAAATAGAGCAGTTGGGAAGATGCATAATCGAAGGCGAGACCCCTGTTGTGACAGCTGATTTTTCGATTAAAAATGCAAAAATACTAGATGCTATATTGCAAGAGATCGGTTACTTTGAAAGTAATGTAATGTGAACATAACGAAATTTCGGCATTTATAGAAGGACACAAAAAAAACACAAAAAAATTAGCACTCACCTCTTGACAGTGCTAACAATTAGTGGTATAACATAGTTAACGATAAGGAAAGGGGTTACGAAAAGGAACCCGGATCCGAATCGAAATTTAACAATCGACACTTCAGATTTCTCTGATGGTGCTAATAATACAAAAGTCTAAGTGCCTATGGTGTTTTGCAGGAACCCATATTTCCGACACTTGTTACAAGAAGGAAAGGAGAAATGACTTATGTTAAGACCTAGTATTTTTGGAGAGAGTTTGTTTGATGATTGGATGGATGATTTTCCATTTGGTAAGGAATTTGAGAAGGCTATGTTTCCGGCGAAAGATCCTCTTTATGGAAAACATGCAAAGAACATGATGAAGACAGATGTCCGCGAGACAGATGATGCGTATGAGGTTGACATTGATCTGCCTGGCTTCAAGAAAGATGAAGTAACCGCTGAACTGAATGATGGTTATATCACCATTTCGGCAGCAAAAGGTTTGGACAAAGATGAAAAAGATAAAAAGACCGGTAAGTACATTCGTAAAGAACGTTATGCCGGCAGCATGAGCCGAAGCTTTTACGTCGGTGAGGGAATTACCCAGGATGAGATTTCGGCGAAGTATGAAAATGGTATCTTGCAATTGAAGATTCCGAAAAAGACAGATAAAGCAGTTGCTGGTAAAAATTATATCGCAATTGAAGGATAATCATTCAACAAGTCCCCTTCAGAGATCGAGCCCTCTGAAGGGGACTTGTTTTTTAGCAAAAACCATTGTAAGATTTGAAACGTACTTTATATTCTTTCATTTGCTGCCCTTCACGGCTTTCTATTTTCGTAGAGTTTCCTGTAAGAACATCATAGAGATAATAGTCACTTTTGTACCGTTTATCCTCTTCTTGAAACTGTGTAGGAAATTCGATGATCCATTGGCTTTTCCCAACCGGACACAGTGGGGTACCGGTATCGACGGTCCAATAATTAAGCCGCTCGTAGTCGGTGCATTCATAAGGTTTGGCTAATTTTTCCTGAAGAAACGTATTCATTTGTGTTTCGTAGCGTAGATCGTTTCCATCAGAGGCACGAAAACTTACGACAGATAATTTATAGTCATAGGTTTTGTAATCCTCATCAAAATCATCATCATAGACATAATTTTCGTCATCTCTGGACGAATAAGTGAGTTGATTTGCGTTAAGTATCGCATAAATGCGGCCTTTCAATGCAAAGAATTGATAAACATTCCAAGTTTCGATGATGTCTTTTTGGAAGCCGTTTCGCTTTCCCGATAAAAGGGTTTCAATGGCTGTCACGGAAACAATTTGTGCTGTTTTTTCTGTTTTCATATTGTAACCGTAAATTCCATCTTTTTTTAGAAAATACAATGTGTTTTTGTGAACAGTAGTCGGAAAAAGGGAGACAGGAACCTCTTCTTCCGGCGCATAATAAAAGAGGCGGGTTACTTTTTTTCAGACTTTTTTTACAGAAAAGTCATTTACCGACATACGATAAAGGTCTTTGTTGCAAAGAAGAAAAATTGTGTCGTCATATTTTCGCGGCACACCATATTCGTCTACAACAATGTAAGAACCGACGTCCTTGAAAGGTCTCGAAATTTTTCCGGAGTCCAAGTTGATTGCATAAATGCAATTGTTTTCAGAGGAAAATATTATTTTATCATCTTCGGCATAAAGAAAATCTTCCCAGTCAATGCCGGGTGAATCTTTTTTAATAATATCCTCCAATTTGCATACTTTCTCGCGGTCTTCCCAGCGCAATGTTTCCTTTGTACCGGACCGGCGAAAAGGAATGCGCCAAAGATTGGTGTAGTCGGTATCGTATTCGACAAGGTATAGGTAAGAGTCTGTGACATACATGTCGGAAACGGTAAAATCGTTGTCCGTGTCTGGCTTTATCACATAGTGAGTTCCTTTCTTAGGATAAGAAAAAGCGCCTGTTTTTGATTTTACGATAGGTGCCTGAAGAATGCCTTCTCCATCGGTAGAATATACATAATTTTTTGTGGTAAAAATAGTATTCTCATAACCATTTTTTGTATGGGTTTTGCTTGTTGATACAGTTGGATTCACAGTATTTTGTGGAAGGGCTGCTGGACCTGTGGCGGTAACTGCTTCCGGGGTGACGGCAGCACCCGACACAATGGCAGAAGGCGAAGCGGTGTCTGTTAAATTGGTTGTTGATGCTTGCTGAGCCCCGCATCCGGTACAGAAAATGAGTACGAGTGCGAGAAGTCGAAAGTATTGTTTCATAAAGTTCCCTCCTAATATTATGTGTTTGGGTTATTATACTATGTCACCAAGTGAAGCCGGATGGCTGCACAGGTATCAGCATGCTTCATTTTATCATAATTCAATAGCTATTACAATAATTTACAGCAAAAAAATGGATATCAACAAAAATGTCTGCATCTGGCAGAAAAAAAGAAATTTAAAAGTGTAGCATTTCCACTTATTTCAACCGGATTCTATGGTTTTCCAAAACAGATTGGAGTACAGACGGCGATAAAAGTATTGAGCAGCTTTTTGCTTCACAGTGAAATGATGGTATATTTAGTGGTGTATGACGAAGAAAGAACTACGATGTGCTGGGAGAAACGATAACGAGAGCGCGCGGAGCAGAACTTCCCTGTATGATGGCACAGGCAATTGGAACAGGCTGGTCGGAGGAGATTGAGCAGGATTACAAAAAAAGACATAAATAGAAAAATGCATTTGCAAATAAGCGTGAAAACCGCTATACTAAACGTATAGAAAGGCGGTGGAAAGGAATGGACGAAATGACAGAAAAAGAAATGAAATCGATAAAGATGTCAACTTTATATGAATTGCGTCTGCTTTTTACACAAGGAGAAAAGACAAATTATACGAAAGAGGAAATTGTAGAATTGCTTGATAAAATAGCAAGTGCAAAAGAACAAGAATAGAAAGACAAACATAAAATAAAAGGCTTGAATTTTCATCCAAACTATAGTACAATAGTCTCCTAAAACTTATGTGAATTTTTCTAAACGAACATGTTTACTTTTCGTCACATCATCAGGAGTCTATCCGGATGGTGTGATTTTTTTCGTGAAACAACGAGACACGCAATCGCCCAAACCTGTCGTGGGTTGTGCTTGCACAAAACCCACAGCAGGTTTGGGCGATTATGTGACGACTGTCACGATGATGAGCGCCGAAGGTGCGAAGAATGCGTGTCTCGTTGATTGAGCAGTATGTCACTCGTTGTTTCACAACATTCACACAAAGGAAGGAATCAGGAGGAAGTTGTACCATGGAACAAACATTTATGAAGGAGAAGAAAATTCTGCCGCTGGTATTGTCGATGTCATTGCCGATGATGTTGTCGATGCTAGTCAATTCTCTTTACAATATTGTTGACAGTTATTTTGTTGCACAGATTAGTGAACAGGCGATGACGGCATTGTCGCTGGTATATCCGCTTCAGTTATTGGAGACGGCGATCGCCGTAGGATTTGGTATCGGAATCAATGCGGCAGCTGCATTTTACTTGGGAGCCGGGGAACGAAAAAATGCCAATGATGTGGTGACTTCCGGAACACTGCTCAGCATCGTGCACGGAATCGTGCTTACCTTGTTTAGTATCGGATTTGCCCGTTATTTTGTAGGGATGTTTACGGACCAGCAGCCGATATTGGAAGATGCTGTAAAATATGCATGGATCGTCTTTGCGTTTACCATTCCGAATGTAGTAGCGATTACATTTGAAAAGATTTTTCAGGCAGAGGGAAGAATGAAAGTCTCTATGATCAGTATGCTTTGCGGATGTGTTGTCAATATTATTCTGGATCCGATGCTGATCTTTGGAATTGGCTTTTTCCCGAAAATGGGTATCGCGGGAGCAGCATTGGCAACCGGAATCGGACAGGTAATACCTCTTGTAGTATATATTATTATATTTGTCAAGAGACCGATGGCTTTCCGCATGACCTGGCATAAAAATCTGATACGGAAACGGTTATGCAAGCAGATGTACGGAGTAGGGATTCCGGCGACATTAAATCTTGCTTTGCCATCTTTTATGATCACGGCATTGAATGGAATCCTTGCCGTTTACTCCGAAACGTATGTGCTGGTACTTGGAATTTATTATAAATTGCAGACGTTCATTTATCTGTCTGCCAATGGAATCGTTCAGGGGATCCGACCGATCATCAGTTACAATTATGGTGCCGGTGAGTCGGCAAGAGTGAAACGTATTTTCCGTACGGCATTAATTATGATTGCTGCAATTATGGCAGCCGGAATGGGAATCTGCCTTGTGTTTTCCGAAAATCTGATGGGACTGTTTACAGAAAGTGTACAGACAATTGCCGAGGGAGCTGCGGCAATCCGTATCATTTGTATGGGATTTATTATTTCGTCTCTTTCGGTTACGGTAAGTGGAATGCTGGAAGCACTGGGAAAAGGAGCACAATCCCTTGTGATTTCGTTGATTCGTTATATTATCGGTATTATTCCGGCAGCGTATCTGCTGGGAATCATGCTGGGCGGCCCGGCTGTCTGGAACTGTTTTTGGATTGCGGAAACGACCGCAAGTGCAGTGGCATTTGTTTTGTATAAAAGATTGAAATATTAGGAGAAAAGCATGAAAACAAGAGAGGAAGCATTGAATTACGCGCTGTCTTTTGCGGAGACTTATCAGGATGCCCCATTCCGGGATCAGAACTGGCAGTTAGTGCGAGTAAAAAAGTCAAAAAAGGCGTTTTTGTGGACATATGAAAAAGAGGGAAAAATCTGGCTTAATGTGAAGGTGAATCCGGAGACGAGAGATTTTTGGCGGGCAGCTTATGACGCCGTCATACCGGGCTGGCATCAAAACAAAGAACATTGGAATACAATCATCTTGGATGGAACGATACCGGAAAAAGATGTGAAGCAGATGATTGCAGAAAGTTATGAACTTGTTACGGACAGTCCGACAAAACGGATTTACGAGGCAGTAAAAAAGATTCCGAAAGGGCATGTGGCAACTTATGGACAGGTTGCGCAGATGGCAGGAAATCCGAAGATGGCACGTGCGGTCGGAAATGCTCTCCACAAAAATCCGGATCCCGAGCACATTCCCTGCTTCCGGGTAGTCAACGGGAAAGGAGAACTCGCCGGCGAATTTGCGTTTGGAGGCGAAGGCGGGCAGAGCAGATTATTGGAGGAAGACGGAATACCTGTCGAAAACGGACGGGTGGATTTGGAAAAATATGGGATTACCTTAAGAGAGTAGTTTCTTTGAAGGCCGGTAAACGATCAATGCGATAAAGATCAGGACTGCCGTAACGGAAAGACTGATCGGATAAGCCATCATAAGAGTGTGGAAGGTGCGGCTGGATGGAAATACACCATATACCCATGCGATTCGGACTCCGCATACACCGAGGATCGTAAGCAGGGCAGGAACCAGTGAAATACCAAAACCACGGAGATAACTGGACATCAACTCATACATCATACTGAAAATGTAGGCAGTAAATACAAGAAGAAGTCTTGTGTAGCCGAGTTCGATGACTTGTGGATCGTGATTGAAAATGGCAAGGAGCTGTCTGCCCACAAATAGGATTATGAGGATGGCAGCAGCGGAAGCAATGACATCTTCAATCAGACATAAGGCAAGGGTTTTTTTGCAGCGTTTCATCTGTCTTGCGCCGTAATTTTGTCCGACAAAAGTGGTACATGCCTGACTGAAAGAATTCATGATGTAATAGGCAAAGATTTCAATATTAAAGGCTGCGCTCGATGCAGCAATTACGATGGTTCCAAGACTGTTAATAGCAGCCTGGATCACGATGTTTGCGATGGCAAAAACGGCACTCTGGATGCCGGCAGGAAGTCCTATTTTTAAGATTTTCCCGAAGGTAGCCATTTCAATTCGCAGATCTTTGATATCGACATGGATAAATTTATCTGTTTTCAGCAGTTTATAAAATAGAAAACAGGAACTCACCACATTGGAAATTACGGTAGCAATAGCGACGCCATCTACATTTCTGTGACATACGATTACAAAAAACAGATTTAACAATACATTTAATACACCGGAAAAAGCCAAGGCAATCAGGGGCATTTTGGTTTCTCCGACACTTCGGAAGATCGCTGATTCAAAGTTGTATAAAAGGATGGCGGGCATTCCGATCAGGTAGATGCGCATGTAACGAAGTGCCAAAGGAAAAACTTCAGCAGGTACATTGAGCTGCTGTAAAATAGTGGAAACCAGTAATTCTCCCAGGATGGCAAGCAGTACACCTCCGAGAAGCGCAGCTACGATCGAAGTATGTACCGCATCATGAATTTGCTTTTTATCTTTTCTGCCGACTGCATTGGCGATGACGACATTGGCACCAAGGGCGATGCCGATAAACAGATTCAGGATCAGACCGATGAGCGGGCTGTTTGCTCCGACGGCAGCAACAGAGGCGGTACTCTGGGAACCGGTAAAATTACCTACGATAGCAATATCGGAGGCATTAAATAATTGTTCTAATATTCCGGTTGCAGCAACCGGAAGTGCATATTGTGGGATTTTATTCCAGATACTTCCATTTAACATATCTAATTTAGGACGTTTTTCGGTATTGCTCATAAAAAGTTCCTCTTTTTCTCTTAGTTTTTCATTGATAATCTATTATAACACACAATATACTGCATAGCAAATAGATGTAAATTATTGTAAAATACAGCCCGGAAGAAGGATAAACCTAGCAGCCGGTTTCGTATTCGCAGTAAGTCTCGTATGTCCTTCCGTATTGTTTTTGACCATTTACATAGCGGAAAGGACGGATGGAGATGGAGCCATAATAATCCGCCTCTTCATCAGCTGCATTCTTAGAAGGTATGTGGAGTTTACCATGGTTTTTTCCGTTTTCCACATTTTGGGTGATCCCTTCGGTTTTTATTTCATAGCCATCAGCACCTTTTACATGAGCCCATTCAACATCAAAACGGTATTCCGGATTTTTTTTCGAACCGGAAGGGGTGACGTCTGCATAACAGAGGGTAAAACTTTCGGAAAAATCATTGGGAAATTCCAACGTGGTATCGTCATCAAAATCCTCGGAAAAAAGTTCGTCAAATCCATTTTTCAGGATCTTGTCGGTTTTTCCCTGAAAGATTAGTGTGTCGATGGTGTCACAGAGAGAACATTCTTCTATTTTCCGGATGCCTTTTCCAAAAATCATGGTTTTGACACGGCGTCCCGAAAAGGCAAAAGATTTGATTTCTTTTACCGAATCCGGAATAACAATACGATTTAGTTTTACCTTATCCTCGTTTTTTGAAAAAGCATTTTCAGCGATTTTTTCTACAGAATTTGGAATAACAATATCTTTCGCGTTCCCATAATAATATAATAAAGTTCCTTTATAGATCAGAAATCCGTTTTTGGGTTTAAAATCCGGAAGATAGTCTTTAAAAAAGTCACCAAGTTTGTCATCTAAAATGGAGTAATATTTGCGCTTGCCGTGATCAAACCATACGATGTCATCCGGCGACGCAAAATCCAACAGGTTGACAATGCTCTCAACATCCAGATCACTGGTACGGAGAAGGAGAAGATCTACCATATTGGAATCGGATTCCTCCGTGCTTTGTTTCGGGGTGGCGGGGAGGATTTTTTTGACATTTTCATTAACAACCAGACAATCTCCGTCTGAACATTTCTTTAAAAAATCATCTCCTGCAAGGGTATCCCCTTTTGCTGGATCAATGCTGTCATACTCGTACAGATCAATTGTATCCATGGACGAAGGATCCGGCGTTGGTTCGGATGGGATTCTTGTCGCTGAAGGAGAGGCGGGAGTCTGCGTGGCGGTAGACGCCGGTACTTGGGACTGCGTAGTTTGAGCTGGCTGTCCACAGGATGTAATTCCCAGACACATCATCAGAATAAGGACTGTCAGAGTTTGTTTTTGTTTCATAAAGATTTCCTCCGTGCTTTTTCTAATCTGTAACAATTAATTCAGAAAATCCCCGTACGTTAGCTCCTGAATCGTTATTCTGATTTTAGTATAGCAACCGTGGAAGATTCTGTCAATGGATGAAAAAATTAAAATTTTCTCTTGACAAATAAAAAAATTGGGTCTAAGATATAGTCAATTCATCGGATAAATGCTTTGAACAGGATATGACTTCTCGTATCACCGCTTACAGAAAGCTGTTATTTGTGAGAAACAGTAACAAGGAACGGGAAAGCCCTCACCTGCGAGCTGCTCAGGGGAAAGGTATTGTAATATCGTACCAAGTAGTCCGAGCCGGTACTTTACCGTTATAGAAAGGCGCCTTCTGGACAGTATACAGAATTATACCAGGTGGCAGTTGAGAGGTCGACAGCAGCATGCCGGCAAGCAGAGTGGTAACGCGGAAGTGATATGGATACATTTTTAGCCTTCGTCTTTGCAGGATAAATCTTATGAGGTTTATCGTGCAAAGAAGGAGGCTTTTTCTTTTGCATAGCATGGCACCGATGAAAATATATTTAGAAAGAGGAGCGCTTTTGCGCGACGCTCCGGATTGGAGGATATTATGAATACATTAGTTATCGTATTGATTGCAGCGGTTGTTTTATTTGCTGCCTACGTATTGTATGGACGCTGGCTGGCAAACAAATGGGGCATCGACCCGAAGGCAAAGACGCCGGCTTACACAAAAGAAGATGGAAAAGATTATGTGACACTGGTAACATGTACCCCATATGGAGTCAATGACCATCGTTTACTGGTACGGGGTGTCAGAACCAAATATGTAAAGAAACAACGATCATCGATACGGCCAAGAAATCAGGATTCCCAGTGGATGAGAACTTATAAAAAAGCGATCGCCATCGGGCTTATGATCGTTACAGCCCTGATTTTATTAGGAAAAGTATTTCAAAAGCTTCATCGAAAGAAAACAGAACATAGACAAATCAACAGAAAGAAAGGGAGAGAGGAATGAAAAGGAATCTGATCAATTTATTAGGCATTATCTTAATGGGGATCGGAACCTTTTTGTTTCTTTCTCCCGATTTTTCTGCGTATAGACAACAAAAAAATGCAGATCAGGAGATCAAAGCCTTTCAAAAGGAAAATAAGATTCCGAAGGAAAAAGATCCTTTCTATCAGGAGGCCGTACAGTATGATCAAAAGATCTATAAAGAAGGCCAGAAAGATCTAAAGGATGTCTGGAGTTATCGCACGTCACCGATCCGGTTGAAAGATGGCAGGAGCAACTTTGGATATATCAGGATCAAAAAGATGCATGTCAAACTTCCACTGTATCTTGGAGCAACCTTAGA
>ERZ825670.3808-NODE-3808-length-12313-cov-3.477403_pt1 | contig 12313 bp, 7 predicted proteins | sample MGYA00519929_ERZ825670 | MGnify/ENA primary metagenome ERZ825670 (study PRJEB31778, sample SAMEA3449207) | human gut metagenome | biome: human gut; feature: human-associated habitat; material: faeces | place: United Kingdom | collected 2010/2012 ...
AAAAGTTTAATTTACATTTGGCGCATAGAATATTTGCCACTAATAATTAAAACATGATACGGAAAAACTTTATTTTATTGCTATTACTGAATTTAGCAGGAGTACTTTTTGCACAACTAACGATTTCACCCACCGCCTCACCTTCAATACCGGAGGGAAGCAACATCAATCTTGGTGACTATTTCTCTGTAAGCGGAGGAACTCCCACAGGATGGACATTGGATGGAAAAAGTATTACATTTACTAATGTATCCTTGTCTTATAAGGACAACGGAAAGTTATTACAATGCAAAGATGCATCAGGTTCCAGTAACCTGGTCCCGATCAAAGTCATTGGAAAACCGACTGTTACCAGTCTCACCGGGATGCCGACCGAACTCCTTAAAGAAGGGGATCAGGTAACGTTGACTGTCGCCTTCAAAGCAAATGGTTCTACGGGCCATACCTACCAGTGGTATATCGGAAACCAGGCAATAGCCAACGCGACGACAGCGACTTTAAACTACACATTTGCAAAAGCGGATCATGGCAAAACAATTAAAGTAGCTATCAAAGCAACAGAGTTCACAGATGCAACCGAGGCCTCCGCCGGCGTTACATTCGACGGAACGATGATAACGGATAAAAACCCGGCACTGCCTGCCGGTGCAAAACTGGATAATACCGCATTCCCGGTGACGGTCGGACAGACGTTTACTGATCCGACAGTCGAGTATGACGGTCCAACAAATGGAGGCGCCAATTTTTTTATAACACAAGATGCTATAACTTATACAGACGGTCAATCCCATACTGTTACGTATAAAGATAAAAACTATCAATGTACAGTCAAAGTCATTGAAGCCACGCCCTATGATTATCTTAATTCTACTATCACATCTGCCTCACGTGTGTCCGGAACGTTCATTGCAGATAAAAACACTCTGTTTTTTGACTCCGGGATATATATACCAAAAGAGACTGCCGGGCAAGCTCCCTTTTATAAAGACGGATTAAAATTAATCGGAACAGGAAGTAAAGAGAATCCATCAATTATCGGACCGAACTACGGTAAATGGACAGGTTCTACCTATGAAGGTCACGTAGTATATCGCGTTTACAATAATATGGTTATAGAAAATCTTGTTTATGATGGAGGTAACATAAAATTTTACGGAAATCTTTCAAGTGGAGGCTCCAATCAAAAGAATAATTACTATTTTATCACTATCGGATCTGCTCCTAATGTCATTTTAAGAGACCTGACTTTCAGAAATATCGGAAATACAACTAATAGTTACTCTGTGATCAATCTCGTAGAAGGTACAACAGACAGGGACCCAAATCGAAAAAGATACTACATAAACCTTACATTCGAAAGCGGGAAGCTGAATGCCTCATATGCACCAATCAATATTAATTCTACCGATGGACATTACTTCAAAAATATTTATTTTAAAAGCACATTCCAGGCTTCTATAAGCGATTATATATCTATCACAGGACAAGCAAACCATGCAGTTAATAATCCCGGATGTAGGAATATTATTTTTGCAGGAGATCTGGATATGCCTGATGGGAAAAGAATCCGTATCTGGAGATATAGCAGTAGAGGCATTTCTTTTCCGGAAGATTACAAATATCTGGAATTAAAAACAACTTCTACAACATATACCAGTCTGTATAATAATACATATGATATTTATGTACACAAGAACATAACGTCTCCTTCGTCATCAAAAGCATACCTTGACGCGTCCAACGGTTCATACATCACATTCAACTCTTTGAATGCAAATACATTCAATGCACTCAACACGTTACAAACCAGTACTTCGAACAAAGTCAGTGACGTATGTACACTGCCTGAACCAGCATTGGTTAAATTAATCAGTAATAATAATCAGGTTGGAAATTTTATCGTACCTGCTTATTCAGGGAATAAGCAAACAAACATTGTTGCAGTAAATACATTGACAGATCCTCTGATACAAAGGAACGAAAACGGACTGATTCAATTTAGTGGCACATCTATCGGTTTTACTGCCACCAACCCAGAATATATCAGATTACATAACATCGACTTCTCTGAAGATTATTCCATCTATGACGCTGTTAAAGATGATGGGAACAATGTGACAAACTCCAATTACGGTAGTTTCTATAATTGTAAGTTCAAGGCGCCCCAAGAAGGGGATCCGTTGATTGTTGAAGGAGATCTGGATAAACTTCAATGGTCGGTATCCAAGACAACTAATGAAATATATGAATACAAAGATGTAGAAAACAACTCTACCACCTCTGTCATGGAAGGTACGCCTGTCTATGTACAGATCAGGCCGGTTTATCTGGACAGGGTTGACTACGACCGATGGGCTATTGAATATACCGCAACACCGGTTGATTACCACTACCCGATGGAAGATGCAATCGCAAAAACCATCCGTTATGACTTCAACAAGGGAGAAGCCCACGTATTACCGGGTACTTATTATTATAATGTAAGTAAACTGATTCTTTACAAAGGGAACAGGGAAGTCGCTACCTATAACTACCGCGATGCCACCTGTACCCACACCGTGATCATCCAGGCGAAGCCAATAGCTAAAATACCGGCTTTGCAATGGTCGGTATCGACCGCCACTCACGAGCTATCTAACTTCCGTGACGTGGACGACCAGACAACAACGTCCGTGAATTATGGAACTCCTGTCTTTGTACAAATCCGCCCGATCGGACATGAAGACATCACTTTTGAACGTTGGGATGTTGAATACTCCGTGACTCCGGTAGAACATTATTATGGTATGACCCCGATCGTCAAGACCGAACGCCATAACTTCAACAACCGCGAAGCACATACGGAAATCGGCACATATGTCTACACTGTCACCAAACTGACATTGTATGACCTGTATGGAAACAAAATCGTCGAGACATACGATTATAACGACTCGCCCTACCGGCACACCATCGTCATCACAGACTGCGAAGACCCCGGTCCCGGCCCCGGTCCGCACGGCGCCCTGCAATGGTCGGTCTCCACGGCGTCGAACCAGCTTCAGGACTTCCGCGATGTGGATAATCTGACTACGACAAGCGTGGTGAAAGGCACACCGGTCTACGTCCAGATCCGTCCGGTCGGTTTCAACAACATCACTTATGACCGCTGGGAGATCGAATACACCGCCACTCCCGCCGGTTACTACTATCCGTTGGAGGAAGCCGTTCCGAGAACCGAGCGTTATACCTTCAACCGGGGCGAAGCCCATACGCTGGTCGGTACCTACGTGTATACGGTGACCAAGCTGACACTCTACAACGGTGAAAGCGTGGCCCTGACAGCCTATTACACCGAGCCTCCTTACATTCACACCATCATCATCCGCGACGGCGGTATGATCGAACTGGGCGACATCGCCTCCCACTGCGGTTCGGAAAGCGAATTCAGAATACCATTCCGCCTGCTCGATCCGGACAATATCCTGGAATATTCCGTCCGCTTCTCCGACGAAGCGCTCAAAGCCGGCTTTACGGATTCCGATTATAAAGATGTGACTCCCGACTATCTCACAGTGCCCGTCTACCGGATAATCGGCAAGGGCGTTTACTCCGGAAACGTGTATGTGCGCAAGAAAAGCGACCCGGGCCTGGTGGAACTGCATCCGTTCGAAATCGAGATGCTGGAAACCACGATGATCACCAAACAACCGCAGTCCGTATACGTTTGTGACGGCGACGCCTTCACCCTGAACGTAGAAGCCCGTGGCCTGAACCTGACCTATCAGTGGTTCTTCAATAAAGAGGCGATCGAAGGAGCGACCTCGGCCACCTACCAGGCTGCCCTGACGTCCGACAAGGAAGGCTCTTACTACGTAGATGTATATGGCGACTGTGGAATGGAGAGCAGTGTGACGGTGACGGTGCGCAAGAACGGCCTGAGAGTCCTGGTGAAATGGAACGAATTCCTGTACATCACCAATCCGGACAACGAGTTTGTTCGTTTCCAGTGGTATCATGACGGGCAGAAAATCGAGAAGAACGGCACTTCGATCTACTACTCCGTGCCCGAGGGCCTGCTGGGCAGTTACTTCATCCAGGCCTACCGTGCAAACGACAGTTATGTGGTGAGTTGCCCGATCACGTTCGATACGCTGACACAGTTCCCCGTAACCACCGTTTACCCGACGATGGTGCAGAAGAACAGTCCGATAACCGTCAAGCTGGGCATGCCTGGCGAAGCCTCGGAGACGGCAGTCATCGATATCTATAACCTGAACGGTCAGCTGGTCGAAAAGCAGTCGACCACGACAGTCGAAACCACCATCCCCGCGAATATGGCTTCAGGCAGCTACATCGTGAAGGTGACCACCGATTCAGGAAGAACAACAACCCATAAAATCATCGTAAAATAAGCTAACAGATATGTCAACAATAATTTCAAACATAAAGAAAACAATCTTTTTATTCGCAGCAGGCTGCCTTGCCACCACCGTTTCGGCCCAGCAGGAAACGGGTGGCAGAGAGCATAGCCAGTATAACAACGGCCAGCAGCAACAGCGCCAGCGTCAGGAATACCGCGAGGACTACCGGGAGGAAAAGAAAGATACAACGAAGACCTCTTACCTGACGGTATCGGGCGGCGTCGGCTCCTCTTCCTTCCGTTACAAGCTGAACTACCAGATCGAAGGTTTTGAAGAGAAAGGCAAACGCAACGCAAAACTGGGGTATGAAATAGATCTCCGTTACAGCTACTTCTTCAACCGTCATTGGGGTTTCTCGACGGGGGTAGGTATCTCCCGTTATGCAACCACAGCCAAATTGACAGGTGATATGTCCGACGATAAATACATGAAACTGGGCAATATGACCGACGACGATGACTTCTCCGGCCACCTGCGTGAGTTCGAACTGCGTGCCCGATTGAAGAATCTGGAAGAGAAGCAGACCGCCTTCCTGCTGGATATCCCGCTGTTGGCAATGTACCAGACCCATTTCGGCGAAGAGGAAAAATGGGGCATGTACGCCGGTCTGGGAGTGAAGTTGCAGATTCCTGTCAAAGCCAAATACAAGGTCGAAGGCAATACAGCCAGCGAACTGAATGTTTCGGGTTACTACCCTCATATCCCTTCCGATGTGGGTTCTCCGTCGGAGGCGCCTGTTCCTCACCACGGCTTCGGCACGATCAACGATCCCGGCCGCGAGCTGGACTGGAGCGGAAAGAACAAACTGAAACTGGGCGTAGCCGGAACTGCCGAACTCGGTTTCCTGTTCACCCTGGGCGAAGACACCGACTTGTTGCTGGGCGGCTACATCGACTACGGTTTCACCAACATGAAGAAAAAGAAAGACCAGGGGCTATTATCCACTCCTGCATCTTATCATCCGGATGGGAACATGACGGTAGGAAAGGGTATTCCTTATAATGGCATGATGAATTCAAACGTAACAGATAAAGTGAAGGTAATGTCTTTCGGGGTAAAATTAGGGGTTAGGTTTAAATTGAATTAAAAGGTCAATCGATGATCTTTAATCTATTAAAAGCGATGAAGGCCGGAAGATGATTTCCGGCCTTTTCGTTTATCTCATTATTATACAAAAGAAGATTAGAAAAGCTACCATATATTTTCTACCTTTGCATTTATCTATAACAAACCGAACAATGTTCACGAAAGCCCATAGATAAAAACTGAAAGCATTATGAATATACAACAACTCGAGTACATCCTGGCAGTAGATACATACCGCCACTTCGCAAAAGCAGCAGAACATTGCAGAGTAACACAACCTACGCTCAGTATGATGATACAGAAACTGGAAGACGAACTTGGCATTAAATTATTCGACCGGAATATGCAGCCGGTCTGCCCTACACCCGCCGGACGTAAGGTGATCGACCAGGCTCGTACCGTTCTTTATCAGGCTTCCCTTATCAAAGACATTGTCAATGAAGAAGAACAGTCACTGAAAGGTACTTTCAGGTTGGCAGTACTTCCAACAATCGCTCCTTACCTGCTACCCCGTTTTTTTCAGCAGTTGTCTGAAAAACATCCGGAACTGGATATTCGCATCCTTGAAATGAAAACGGCTCCCACTATGGCTGCGATCCTGAATGGCGAGATAGATGCAGCCATCATCGCCAACCAACCCACAGAAAACCAGATACAAGGCGATACATTATATTATGAGCAGTTCTTCGGATATGTGGCTAAAAATGATCCGGTATTCAAGAAAGATATGATCCGTACGGCAGATATCAGCGACGAACATCTCTGGTTGCTGGATGAAGGTCACTGTTTCCGCGACCAGTTAATGCGTTTCTGCCAGATGGAAAAGGTAAAACTGCGTCAGGCCGCTTACCGTCTGGGAAGCCTGGAAACATTTATGCGCATGGTAGAAAGCGGTAATGGCGTCACTTTCATTCCGGAACTGGCAACCCTGCAACTCAGCGAAGATCAGAAAAAACTGGTACGCCCCTTTGCCATTCCTAAACCGGCACGCGAAATCGTCTGGATCACACGGAAAGACTTTATCCGCCATACCATTGCCGGTATGTTGATCGAGAGTATTAAGAAGTCTGTACCCAAAGAGATGCTGACGCTGCAAGCCGGATTAAAAGTCGTCTGAACATTATTTTTATCGCTTAACGAAAAAAATTATTACTTTTTGCTTGTAGTTTCCAAAAAAGCGTTACTTTTGCTGCGTATTTAAAAACAAACGAGACAAATGAATCGATTTAGCTTTACATATTTCTTTTATTACTTTTACTTTAGCAGAGTGAAGGCAGGAATTTGTATGTAAAGCGTTGATGATAGAAAATATGTATCAATAAACAATATAAAGTCCTGCCGGTTTCGGTGGGACTTTTTTTGTGACAATAAATTAGAAAGATGAAAAAGAAAGTAGCAATTCAGGGAATAGCCGGTTCGTATCACGACATCGCAGCCCGTAGCTTCTATGAAGGTGAAGATATTGAAATTGTTGGATGCAATACATTCAGAGATGTTATTTCAGCCATTAAGAAAGACCCGTCTTTGTTGGGACTGATGGCCATCGAGAATACTATTGCAGGGAGCTTGCTGCAAAATCATGAACTGATTCGCGAAAGCGGACTGAGAGTGATCGGTGAATACAAACTGCGCATCTCGCACTCGCTTGTTGCACTGCCGGGAACATCGATACACGATGTCACGGAAGTCAACTCCCACCCTATTGCGCTTATGCAGTGTACCGACTTCCTCGATACCTTGCCGAATGCCAAAGTGGTTGAGAAAGAAGATACGGCGATGAGTGCCCGATGGATTGCCGAGAATAACCTGGAAGGACACGCTGCTATTTGCGGGAAACTGGCCGCCCAAATCTACAAGATGGAAATACTGGCCGAAGGGATAGAAACCAATAAACGAAACTTCACCCGCTTCCTTGCCATAGCAGACCGCTGGACGGCTGAAGATCTTCTTGAAAAATCAGACATCAACAAATCTTCGTTAGTTTTCGCTCTTCCCCACACCTCCGGCAGTCTTTCCAAAGTCCTCTCCATTCTTTCTTTTTACGACATGAATCTTTCTAAAATACAATCGTTACCGATCATCGGCCGCGAATGGGAGTATTTGTTCTATATCGACCTGACATTTACTGATTATACAAGATACAGACAGGCATTGGATGCCATCACTCCATTAACAAAGGACTTAAAAATTTTAGGCGAATATGCAGAAGGAAAACAAAGTGTGTAACATCACACCCGCTGACCGTGTAGGCAGCGTACAGGAATACTACTTCTCAAAGAAACTGAAAGAAGTAGCCGAAATGAATGCCGCAGGTAAGAATGTGATCAGCCTGGGCGTAGGTAGCCCTGATCTGCCTCCTTCGGAACAGACCATCGAGACGTTGTGCGAACATGCACATAATGCGAATGAGCATGGTTACCAACCGTATGTGGGTATCCCCGAACTGCGTAAAGGTTTCGCCGACTGGTATCAGACATGGTATGGAGTTGAACTGGACCCGAAAACAGAGATACAACCGTTGATCGGTTCCAAAGAAGGTATCCTGCATATCTCACTGGCATTCCTGAATCCGGGCGACGGTGTATTGGTTCCCAATCCCGGTTATCCGACTTATAGCTCTGTCAGCAAGCTGGTACAGGCAAATCTAATTCCTTATGAACTAAAAGAGGAATTAGGATGGCAGCCGGATTTCGACGCATTGGAAAAGATGGACCTTTCTGGCGTAAAGCTGATGTGGGTAAACTATCCGAACATGCCTACCGGAGCAAACGCCAGCAGGGAGCTTTTTGAAAAGCTGGTTGCTTTCGGACGTAAACACGGTATCATTATCTGTAACGACAATCCTTACAGTTTCATCCTGAACGATCAGCCGTTAAGTATCCTGAGTGTTCCGGGAGCTAAAGATATCTGTATCGAAATGAATTCGATGAGTAAGGCGCACAATATGCCGGGATGGCGTATGGCGATGCTGGCCTCGAACGCCCAGTTCGTTCAATGGATATTGAAAGTGAAGAGCAACATCGACTCCGGCCAGTTCAAACCGATGCAGCATGCAGCTGTGGAAGCATTGAAAGCGCCGAAAGAATGGTATGACAATATGAACCGTACCTATCGTAGCCGCCGCGACCTGGCCGGACAAATCATGCACGCCATTGGTTGTACCTACGACGAAAATCAGGTCGGCATGTTCCTCTGGGGAAAGATCCCGGCAGAAGCAGAAGGCAGCGAAGCCCTGGCAAACAAGGTATTGTATGAAGCCAACGTTTTCATTACCCCCGGATTTATCTTCGGAAGCTGTGGCGAACGTTACGTCCGTATCTCACTTTGCTGCAAGAACGAAGCATTACAGGAAGCACTTATGAGAATTAAAGAATTGAAAATTAAAAATTGAAAATTATACGATCATGAAAATGGAATTAGAATCAATCTTATTACCCGGTGTAGACCCACAGCGTCCTATCATCATCTCGGGCCCGTGCAGTGCCGAAACAGAAGAACAAGTAATGGACGCAGCCCATCAGCTGGCATCAAAAGGCGTTAAAATATTCCGTGCCGGAATCTGGAAACCCCGTACTAAACCGGGAGGATTCGAAGGTATCGGAGCCGAAGGCTTGCAGTGGTTGAAACGTGTAAAGAAAGAAACAGGTATGTATGTAGCTACCGAAGTAGCCACAAAAGACCATGTATTCGAAGCGTTGAAAGCCGGAATAGATATCCTGTGGATCGGTGCACGTACCACCGTTAACCCGTTCGCCGTACAGGAAATCGCAGATGCTTTGAAAGGTGTAGATATACCTGTTCTGATCAAGAATCCGGTCAACCCGGACCTGGAATTATGGATTGGTGCTTTCGAACGTCTGTATGGTGCAGGTATCCGCAGACTGGGTGCTATCCACCGCGGATTCAGTTCATACGATAAAAAAATGTACCGTAACCTGCCGTTGTGGCATATACCTATCGAACTTCGCCGCCGTATGCCGAACCTGCCGATCTTCTGTGATCCCAGCCATATCGGTGGTAAGCGCGAACTGATCGCTCCGCTGTCTCAGCAGGCAATGGACCTGAGTTTCGACGGCCTGATGATCGAATCGCATCCTTGTCCGGATTGTGCATGGAGCGACGCTTCCCAGCAGATCACTCCGGATGTACTGGATTATGTTGTCAACCTGCTGGTTATCCGTAACGAGACACAGACAACAGAAAACCTGGCAGAACTGCGCCGCCAGATCGACGGTATCGACGAGCAACTGCTCGAACTGCTGGCTAAACGTATGCGTATCTCCCGCGAAATCGGTGTGTATAAAAAGGAACATAACATGCCCATCCTCCAGTCACCGCGTTACAGCGAAATCCTGGAAAAACGTTCGGATATGGGACAGACGATGGACCTGAACACGGACTTTGTAAAAGAAATCCTGAAAGAGATCCACGAAGAGTCTGTTCGCCAGCAGATGATTATCATGAATGAGTAACAAAACTGCACACAGATTTTGCACAACGACCTTGTGACGGGCATCACAAGGGTTTTGTGACGAGCATCACAAGGTCGTTGTGACGGACACCAAAAGGGTGTTGTGACGGGCGTCACAAAGTCGTTGTGAAAGCGGAAAAACAAAAACAACCCGCCGGAAATAATTTATCAACAAAATAAGACAATGAAAATATTAATATTAGGTGCCGGAAAGATGGGTTCTTTCTTCACCGACCTGCTGAGTTTCGACCATGAAGTGGCTGTATTGGAAAACGATCCGAAACGGATGCGTTTCATCTACAACGCCCTTCGCCTGCAAAAGCCCGAAGAGGTAGCAGAGTTTGCTCCTGAATTGGTTATCAACTGTGTAACACTGAACTACACGATCGAAGCATTCAAAGCGGTTCTGCCTTATCTGCAACCCTATTGCATTATCTCAGACATAGCTTCCGTAAAAACCCACCTGAAAGAGTTTTACGAAACCTGCGGTTTCCCGTATGTCTCCACCCACCCGATGTTCGGTCCTACTTTCGCCAACCTGGGAAATCTGGAAAAAGAAAACACGATTATCATTTCCGAAGGTGACCACCTGGGTAAGATTTTCTTCAAGGATATCTATTCAAGCCTGCGCCTGAATATCCGCGAATATACATTTGAAGAACATGACAAGGTGGTTGCCTACTCTTTAGGTATTCCGTTCGCCTCAACAATGGTTTTTGCAGCCATCATGAAGCATCAGGATGCTCCGGGTACGACCTTCAAACGTCATATGAAAATTGCACGCGGCTTGCTGTCTGAAGATGATTATCTATTGACAGAAATTCTCTTCAATCCGCGCACTCCGAAACAGATTTCACGGATACAGGAGGAATTGAATATCCTGCAAGATATCATCAAAGACAAAGACTCCGAAGCGATGAAGGGGTATCTGACTAAGATTCGTAAGAATATAGAATAATGAACCTACTTTTCCCTTGATGGAAAAGCAGACAAAAGATCAAGGCTGCACCGGCTTCACTGCTCCGGTGTAGCCTTGAACTTTTGGTTACTTTTCTTTCAAGAGAAAAGTAACACTCACCACTTACAACGTCTCCTGTTTCAACTGTTCCACAAACTGGTCGATGCGGCGTAACTCTTTTGGTATATCGATGGCTTGCGGGCAATGCTCGTTACACTGGTCGCAACCGACACAATGGTCTGCCTGGCGCAGTTTCGGGACGCTGCGGTCGTAGCCGACCAGGAAGGCACGACGGGCTTCGCGGTAGTTTTCATCCGTCCGGCTTTTCGGAACATTTCCTTCATTCACACATTTGTTATAATGAAGAAGCACGGCCGGAATATCTATCGCATACGGGCACGGCATACAATATTTGCAGTCGTTGCAGGGAATTGTCGGATATTTAATCATCAGTTGCGCAGTCTCTTCCAGAAAATCCTTGTCCTCGTCCGTCAGCGGAATAAGCGGGGAATACGTGCGGATATTATCCTGCAAATGCTCCATATACGTCATGCCGCTCAAAGCCGTCAGCACCAGTTCGGGCGAACCGGCAAAACGGAAAGCCCAGGAAGCAACACTATCTTCGGGGCGGCGTTGTTTCAACCGGGTAACGATATGCTGGGGCACATTCGACAAACGGCCGCCCAATAACGGCTCCATGATTATAGCCGGTACATTCCGCTTTTCCAACTCCTGATAAAGATATTCGGCATTCACATTCCTACCTGTCGCATGCCGCCAGTCGACATAGTTCAACTGTATCTGCACAAAATCCCAATGAACGGTATCGTGCATAGCCAGCACCTCATCGAAAACGTCCGACGTTCCGTGAAACGACCAACCCAGATGGCGGATACGCCCCGCTTCCCGCTCTTTCATAAGGAAATCCAACATTCCGTTATCGACATAGCGGTCGTTGAATGTCTTCATTCCCTGGCCGCCACCGATAGAGTGGAGCAGATAATAATCCAGATAATCGGTTTGCAACTCGCTGAATGAACGGCGGTACATCGCCATCGAGTTTTCACGCGTATAGTTCGAGAAATTCGACAATTTGGTAGCCAGATAATACGAGTCCCGGGGATGCCGGCTAAGGGCAATCCCCGTAGCCTTTTCCGACCAGCCCTGCACATAAACGGGTGACGTATCGAAATAGTTCACCCCATGGGCGATGGCATAATCCACCAGTTCGTTGACAGCATCCTGGTCAATCAAGTCGCCTTTCCCGTCAGGTGAAGGGATAGTCGGCCAGCGCATACAACCATAGCCCAGCAGGGACACTTTATCCCCCAGTCCGGGGAATGTGCGGTAAGTCATCTGGTCGATCGGGACAGGCGAAGAGGCTTTGCTTCCGGA
>ERZ825670.3810-NODE-3810-length-12312-cov-3.965244_pt1 | contig 12312 bp, 8 predicted proteins | sample MGYA00519929_ERZ825670 | MGnify/ENA primary metagenome ERZ825670 (study PRJEB31778, sample SAMEA3449207) | human gut metagenome | biome: human gut; feature: human-associated habitat; material: faeces | place: United Kingdom | collected 2010/2012 ...
CGAACATCAGCCCTGCGCGCAGACCGAAGCAGGCGCAGGCGCAGCAGTTGCAGATAGCCGACGTCTCGCCGCTGCCCTCGATGTTCGGGATATCGTGCATGAGGCCGTTTTCCTCGGCACGCTTTACGATTTCATAAGCCTCTTCGCGGCTTATCTGACGGGCGCGGCCGGAACGGATGTAGTGCTCCGCGCCCTTGCCCATCTGGACGCACATATCCTCGGCGAGATGTCCGCAGCCGTCCCCCAACAGCGTACGCGACGCGCGGCACGAACATGGCGAGACCGAGAAGGTATCGTATTTATTCAAATAGTAGGACAGGCGCTCGTCGTCGGTAACGCCGGGCAGCCCCTCGATAGCGCTCTCCACGGGGATAACGCGCATAAGGCCGTAGCCGTCGGGCAGTATCGGCCCCATCGCCTGCATACGCAGACGCGTATATTCCTCAAACGCACGGCCGACCTCAGGATGCGCCGCCATGAGCGGCTGATTATTCACCATCATTTCGAGTATGCCGGGTGCAAATATCTGCATGAAATATGTATCCTCGCCCAGCTCTTCGCTGTACACACGGCGGAACACGCCGTAGTACACGAGGTTATCCAGCGCAGGCTGTATCTCCGCGACGGTCTTCCCCACCTTTGCGGCCAGCCAGCCCGCGGTGCGTTCCTTGCGCAGTCCCGCGGCGATGGCGATGTCGGCCTCGTCGTCGGAGACAATGTTCTCCATGCAGTAATACTCCGGAGCGTTCTCATCTATCTTGACGAGCATACCTGAAGCGCCGCCGATTATCTTTGCGAGCTTCACTATTTTTGGTCTGAGTTGTGCCATAATATTCCTCCCCTATATGCGCCGAGCGCACCTGAATATCATTATAATAGCCTAAAAAATAACTATTGGCAACTCAGCTTTTCAATTCCGTCATAATAGCTATTCGCCCGCACACATTTTTGTTGCATTTAACGGCAAACCGCATTGATGATACATCAATGCGGTTTGTTAGCTGTTAAGTTATTTACGAGAGAAGCATCCTGTCGTTATCAAGCGCCCTGCCGGTTCCGGCCTTGAACTTAGCGACGAGGCTGTCAACGGTCATCCTCTCGCGTTCCTTGCCGCTTACGTCCATGACGATATGCCCGTCCGCCATCATCAGGGTGCGGTTGCCAAGCTCAAGCGCCTGCGTCATGTTGTGCGTGACCATAAGGCAGGTTATATGGCTCTCCTCGACGATGCGCTGTGTCAGCTCAAGCACCTTTTCCGCCGTTGCGGGGTCGAGCGCCGCCGTGTGCTCATCGAGCAGCAGCAGCTGGGGCGGAACCATCGTCGCCATCAGCAGCGTCAATGCCTGACGCTGGCCGCCCGACAGCAGGCCGACCGGCTGGCGCATACGATCCTCAAGCCCCATGTCCAGCAGCGACAGCTGTGCGCGGAATTTTTCCTTATCGGCGCGGGATATGCGGCTGAAGGGGTTTCCGTGCGAGGCGCGCAAATACGCGAGCGCGAGATTTTCTTCTATCGTCATGTGCGGCGCGGTGCCGCGGAGCGGGTCCTGAAACAGCCGCCCGATAACGCGGCTGCGCTGATGCTCCGGTGTGAAGGTGATGTCACGTCCCGCAAGCGAGATGCTGCCGGTGTCGGCATAGAAGCAGCCCGCTATCGCGTTGAAGAGCGTGGATTTTCCCGCGCCGTTCGAGCCGACTATCGTTGCGAAGTCGCCCCGCTCAAGATGCAGCGAGAAGTCGGTAAGCGCGCGTTTTTCATTCACGGTGCCGGGGTTGAAGGTTTTGGAGATGTTCTTTATATCAAGCATGTCAGTTCCCTCCCCTTCTCTGCGCCGCGAGCTTGCGGTGCTGGAACGCCGCCCATTTTTTGATGCTCGGCGCGGCGATCGCCAGCGCGACTATTACCGCAGTCAGCAGCTTCAGGCACTCCACCGGGACAACCTTGGTGTAGAACACTATCGCGTAAATGAAGCGGTACACTATCGAGCCGAGGATCACGGCGATGACGCCCTTCGTGACCGTGCGGCGGCCAAGCAGAGTTTCGCCGATAATGAGGCAGGCAAGGCCGATGACGACAATGCCCGTGCCGGAATTTATGTCCACGGTTTTCTGATACTGGCCGACTATCGCGCCGGAGAGCGCGGTCAGTGAGTTTGCGATGCAGAGGCCGACGGTTATCGTAAAGTTCGGGTTTAAGGACGATGCGCGCACCATGTCCTGATTATCGCCCGTCGCGCGGATAGATAGGCCAAGCCGCGTACCGAGGAAAAGTCTCAGCAGAACCGCGGCAAGGATAGTGATAAACGCCGCCAGCAGCAGCTCGTACCAGTCGCCGCCGATACCGGTGTCGCGCAGGAGGGTGAATATCGTCGTGCCGCCGAGTAGACTGAAATTCGACTTCCAGCCCATGACCATAAGATTTATCGTATAAAGTCCGGTGTTCGTGACTATACCGGCGAGTATCGACGGGACACCGAGACGCGTCTGCAAAAACGCCGTGACGAATCCGGCGCAGGCTCCCGCGAGCATCGCGGCGGGCAGCGCGAGGAACGGATGCCCTGCGGCTGAGAGCGTGACCGAGACGGCGGCTCCGAGCACGAAGCAGCCGTCGGTCGTCATATCTGCGATATCAAGGATGCGATAGCTCAGAAACAGTGCCATCGCCACGAGCGCGTACATAAAGCCCAGTTCCAGCGCGGTCTGGCTGATTATCAGCATGGGCAAAAACTCCTTTCAGGCCGGTTCCCCCAGCGTTGCGCTGGGGGACGGTGAATATCAATATCAGTCCTTGGTAGTAGTGACTTCGACCAGCTCGCCCATGTCGGCAAACACGGAGTAATCCGCGCCGAGGGCAGCGGCGGTCTCGGTGTTGACGGTGATGATGCCGCCGTCCATGAGGTAGAAGTCCTGAAGCGCTTCGCCGGAAACGGCTCTGACGGCCAGCTCCGCGGTCTTGCGGCCAAGCTCGGTGTAGTTCACGCCGCAGGTAGCGAAGGCTCCGTTGCGGACGAAGGAATCAGCGCCGGTGTAGTGCTGGATGCCGGCCTTTGCGAGATCCTCGTAGATTGCAAGCTCCGCCGCCATTATGGTATTGTCGGTCGGGGTGAAGATCGCGTCAACGTCAGCTGCGATAAGGGCGGATGCTGCGGCGACGACCTCGTCGTTGGTGTTCGCGGTCTGCTCGACGTATTCAATGTTCTTCGCGTCGAGGTATGCTTTCGCGTCGGCTATCGGGGTGGCGGAGTTCGGCTCGGACAGGGAGTACAGCAGGCCGACCTTCTTGATATCCGGGTTCTGCGCGAACATCATGTCAAGGATGAAGGAGGTATTCAGCGCGTCGCTGGTGCCGGTGACGTAGTCGATGCCGGTCAGGTTCGCGGCCGCGGGGTCGGATATTGCGGCGTAGACGACCTTGACGCCGGTGCCCTCAGCGGAGAGGGTCGCTACCTGCGCGGCGGTGGTCGCGATGGGGACGATGACGTCGACCTTATCGGCTATTGCCTGATCGCACAGCTGCTTGAGAATGGTCTGGTCGTTCTGGCCGGAGCTTATGGAATACTCGACCTTGACGTCACCCGCGGCGTTCATCTCATCAAAGCGGGCGGCGATCGCGTTTGCGATCTCGTCGAGAGACGCATGGTCAAGCTGCTTGATTATTGCGACTTTTACGGTGCCGTCGTCCTCGGCGGCGGGGGCTTCCGACGCTGCCGGCGCGGGGCTGCTGCCGCAGGCCGCAAAGGCCAGCATCATGGCACAGGCAAGGAGCATTGCAAAGATCTTCTTGATAGTGCTGTTGGTTTTCATTGTGTTTTCCTCCGATTTTATATGATTTTGGATGGCAGATGTTTTCCGGGCTGCGCCGGGGCCGGGAAAAAGAAAAAAGACCTTTATCCCATACACATGGGACAAAAGCCGTTCACTTCTGCGATACCACCCAAATTGACGTCATAAAAACGTCCGCTCGCTTACGCATACCATCATATGCGCCCCGATGGATAACGGGTGGGATACCCGTCGGTCTCTACTCAGTCGCCCTTTCGATCCGCCCTCCGAAGTCCATTCGCCAGCCGTCCGCCGTCCCAATCACACCATCCGGGACTCTCTGAGGGTTTTCTGCACTGGTTACTTCTCTCCGTCATAGGTTTGAAGTTTTCACTTGTTGTGCGTATTATAGCACCGCGACAAAAAATGTCAAGACCCGTATGAATAAAAAATACGGGTCTTGTTCGCCGATTTAATTGGTTAAATTGCACATCACTGGCTGCGGCCAGGCTGCGATTCATTTTTTGACGCGGAGCCTTTCGACAAGGCTCTCGTCGCCCTCGATGATGATTGTCCTGTAATCGGTATAGATCACCTTGCCCGGCAGCGAGCCGGAGGGCTTGCGCACGAAGCGCACCATGGTGTAATCCACCGGCAGCTTGCCGGAGTCGCGCCCCTGCGAATAATAGGCTGCAATGCAGGCCGCCTGCTCGACGCTCCGCTGCGGCGGCTCAAGCCCGTCACAGCGCAGGATGACATGGCTGCCGTGCACCTTCTGCGTGTGCAGCCAGTAGTCCGTGCGGCGGGCAAGCTTCGTCGTCAGCTCGTCGTTCTGGATATTGCTGCGCCCAACGAGGACTTCCAGCCCGTCATCCGTGACAAATCGCAGCGGCTGCTGAGGGTGCAGGCGCTCTTTTTTCACGGCCTTCGCCTTGCGGTCATATCCGGAGGAGATAAGCTCAAGCCGGATATCGGCCAGATCCTTCTCACTCTCGGCGCACTGCAATTCGCTCATGACACTGTTGAGATAATCAAGCTGCGCTTCGCCCTGCGCGACGAGCACCGTCAGATGCTCCTTCGCGGCCTTCAGCTTGTTATATTCCTTATACATTGCCGCCGCGTTCTGCTGCGGCGTTTTCAGCACGTCGAGCGGGATGACGATCTCAGGGCAGTCTGGCTCGTAATAGTCCTCGCAGCGCAGCTCCCTGTCCCCTTTTTTCATGCGGTATATGTTCGCCGTGACCAGCTCCGCCTGCTTTTTCAGCTCTTCGCGGCTGTCCGCACGGCTCAGCTCCTCGCTCTGCGCGGCAAGCTTTCTCGCTGTGCGGTCGCGCAGAGTCTTGACGTAATGCGTAAGCTCGCTGCCGCGGCGGCGCTGGCGCTCAAGTCTGTCACGTCTGGCGTAGAAATTGTCCAGCAGCTCCGAAAAGCTGTCGAAGCGCTCCGTCTCCGCCGCGCTCCCGTACTGGCCTATCGCAATGCAGCTGTAATCAAACGGCGCGCCGTCTCGCGTGAGGATATACGGCGCGGTCTCGCCGTTGGCAATGCTTTCAAGCAGCGCGGAAATGCAGCTGTCAAGCCGCTCATAGTCCCCTCCGCAGCGATGTGCAAGCTCTCGGCACAGCAGCGGCGACAGCCCCGAAAATGCCGAGAGCAGCCATTTATCCATCGGCGCCGCTCTATCCGCCTGCGCGATGAGCGCGCGGCGCTCGTCCTCGGCAGCGTCGAACACGGACAGCCTGTTCTGCTTCGGCGGCATACGGTAAAACATGCCCGGCATCATGCTGCGCTCCGCGTCTCCGGCAAAATCCATACGGCGCATACAGTCGATGATGCGCCCGTCGGAGCCGACAAGGATGAGGTTCGAGCTGCGCCCGATAAGCTCAAGCACAAGCTTCTTGCGCGCGGCAAAGCCCAACTCGTCATGCGTGTCGATCTCCAGCTCCAGCATACGCTCATGCTCCGGCTGGCTTATCGAAACGATCCTCGCGCCTGTCAGATGCTTGCGCAGCAGCATGCAGAACATCGGCGGCTCGGCGGGGTTTTCTATGCTCTCCGCCGTGAAATGAAGCCGCGCGTTCCCCGCGCCCGCCGCGATGAGCAGGCGGCGGTTCCTGCCGAGGCTGCGCACCGAGAGCAGGACGGCGTCCCGCTCCGGCTGCTGCACCTTGTCGATACGCGCGCCCTCTAGCTGCGGCCGCAACTCATCGCAGAGCGCGGATATTGTAATAGCGTCAAGCGGCATTTATTCAGCCTCCATTATCGCGCGGAAAAACTCCTCCGCGCGCTCCGTCCGCCCCTGCAGATATAGCCAGCCGAACAGCGCCTCAAGCCCTGTCGCAGCGTGGTACTGCCCGATATCCGCATTATGCGGCACGGAATTGACCTTCGCGTTCCGCCCGCGGCGGTACACCGAAGCCTCCTCGGAGTCCAGCAGCGGCAGGATCTTCTCCGCCGCGCGCGCCTGTGCCGGAGCGTTCACGTACGAAACCGTCTGCTTATGAAGCTGCGCGACGGAGCTGTTCGCCCTCGTGCACAGCATTGTGCGGGTGAGCAGCTCGTACACCGCGTCCCCGACATGCGCCAGCGCCAGCATACTAAGCTTGTTGGCGTCCAGCGCGGTCATATCCGGTTTGAAATAATCCATTTTATCTTATCTAGTCTTCCTCATCGTTCATGGTGTCGGCCATATCCGCCGCAAGCTCGGCACCGACGTCGCTCGCAAGGCCAAGCTGCACCTTCAGCGCGTTCCAGCCGTCGCGGTCGATAACGACGCTGCGCGGCTTCGCGCCCTCGTAGGGGCCGACAACGCCCAATTCTTCCATCTGATCGACAATGCGCGCCGCTCTGGAATAGCCCAGCTTTATGCGCCGCTGGAGCATCGAGACAGAGCACTGCTTCATCTCCAGCACGACCTCGACAGCCTGCGGCAGCATCTCGTCGTAGCTGCCCATGAGCGAATCCTCGTCCTTGTCGTCCTTGGAATCCGCCGCGCCCTTTTTGTCCTCGGCGGCCTTGTCCATGAATTCCTCGATCTCAGAGTTCACCTGCGCTCCGCCGGTGCTCTCCTTGATGAACTGTATAACATCCTCACGCTCCTCGTCGGAGACGAACGCACCCTGAATGCGCGTGGGTTTGCCGCAGCCGACGGGAGAATACAGCATATCGCCCATGCCGACAAGCTTTTCCGCGCCGGCCTGGTCAAGAATTATGCGGCTCTCCATCGCGGACGAGACGGCAAACGCGATCCTCGACGGTATATTCGCCTTCATAAGACCGGTTATGACGTCCGCCGACGGACGCTGTGTCGCAATGACGAGGTGCATACCGGCGGCGCGCCCCATCTGGGCGACGCGGCATATGCTCTCCTCGACCTCCTTGGAGGCGACGAGCATGAGGTCTGCAAGCTCGTCTATGACGATGACGACCTGCGGAATCGTCGCTTCGCCGGTCTCGGCGCAGTGCTTATTGTAATTTGCGATGTCACGCACACCGGCCTCGGAGAAGAGGCGGTAGCGCTTCATCATCTCGACGACCGACCATTGCAGCGCACCCGCCGCTTTCTTCGGATCGGTGACGACCGGAACATACAGATGCGGGATGCCGTTATATACGCCAAGCTCCACCATCTTCGGGTCGATCATTATCAGGCGAACCTCGTCAGGACGCGCCTTGTACAACAGGCTCAGTATCAGCGAATTCATGCACACGGATTTGCCGGAGCCTGTCGTACCTGCGATAAGCATATGCGGCAGCTTTGCAATGTTGCCGACTATGCACTCGCCGCCGATATCCTTGCCCAGTGCAAAGCTGAGCTTCGATTTTGCGCTTGTAAAGCGCTGCGACTCGATTATATCGCGCAGATACACGGTGCTGACGATCTTGTTCGGCACCTCGATGCCGACGGTCGCCACCATGTTCGGTATCGGCGCGACGCGGACATTCATAACGCCGAGCGCCAGCGCCAGATCGCCGGCGAGGTTCGTGACTTTGGCAAGCTTCAGCCCCTGCTCAAGCTCGATGTCATAGCGCGTCACCGTGGGGCCGCGGGTTATGTTCGTTATCGGCGAATTGACACCGAAGCTGTTGAGCGCCTTTTCAAGCCGGTCGCGGTTGACCATTATCTCGTCGCGGCAGTCGGCCACCGTGCCGGAGCCTGCGCGCAGGAGCGATGTCGGCGGGAACACATAGTCTCCGTCCGCCGCCTGAGCCGCCTGTACAGCGCTCTCCACGGCCTTTGCCTCCGCATCTACCTCGTCGCGTTTGGCTTTCTTTGCCTTCGGCGGGTCGTTTATCTCCGCGGCCATCGCAACGGGCGCGGGCTTTACCTTGCGCCTGATCGGGAACTCACGGAAGCCGTCACCCAGATCGTCGTTCTCCGCCGCCTTGGGCTGCGGCTCTGGGATAACAACGGGCGCGGGCTGGGTCTCTTCCGGTCTGTCGTCCGGAAGCTTCCTGCGCACCTTGGCCTTCTTCGCCTTTGTCTCAGGCTCGGCCGGAGTCTCAAACCGATTGAGCGGCAGCGTCTCCTCGTCGTCCCCAAGCGGGATATCTATCTGATACGCGCTGCGGCGGGACGCAGGTGCGGCTGCCGGAGCGTCGGACGCATTACGCGCGGACTTCCTCGCTGTGCGCTCCTGTCTTATCTCCGGCTCGTCGTACATCGCCGGATCATACTGCGCGCGTCCGCTCTCACGGAGCTTCTTGATTATATCGGATATGCTGGAATTGCACGCCGTTATGAGACACAGCGCGAACAGCGCCAGCAGCAGCGGGAACGCGCCATACACGCTGAAAAGCTTTTCCAGCGCGAAAGCCAGCAGTCCGCCGACAGCGCCCCCACATTCGAGCGCCTTGCCCTGAATGAACAGAGTGTTGGCCGCTGTTTTTAAATCAAATTCACCGCCCGGCAGCTCATAAAACGCGAGATTTGCCATAGCCGCGAACAGCAGCGGCAGCAGCAGCGCGCAGCATACGCGCGCCGCAACGGGGCGTCCCTTATGGAAGCCGAGGATGACCGCCGCAAACAGGAATGCCGGCGCGACAAGCCAGAAGCCCCAGCCGAGCAGCCCCTTCACAAGTCCCGTGAAATATGCGATGAACGCGCCGTCTGTATTGAACATGCCGACAGCCGTGAACACCGCGAGAAACAGAAAGACAAACGCACCAGCCTCGCGCCGTATCGGCGGAGCCGGAGGCGCGGGAGGCGGAGTATTGTCCTTTTCGGGCGTCTTCTTTGCCTTTGTCTGAGTTTTCGTTTTTGTTGATGTACTCTTTTTACCCTTAGTTTGTGCCATTATCGGTTCCTTTCCGGTCAGAATATCATCGAGAGGACTATCGTCAGCGCGCCCGCGACCCAGCAGTAGTACGCAAAGCCGCCGAATTTGCTGTTTTTGGATATGTACTTGAGAAGGCTGATAGCGCCGATGCCGGACACCATGGCCACCGCCATACCGATGAGGTAGGCTGGGACATACTGCATGTCGATCCCTTCGCGCGCCGCGTCAACAAGGCTCAGGATGTTCGCCCCGAGCACCGCGGGCAGCGACATCAGGAACGAGAACTTTACCGCGAATTCGCGGCGCAGACCGGTTGCGATGCCGGCGGTTATCGTGGTTCCCGAGCGGGAGAGCCCGGGTATCGTCGCAACGCACTGGCACAGGCCGATGATAAGCGCGTCCCATACGGTCATGCTGTTTTCGTTTTTGCGGCCGGGCTTCATCTTATCTGAGACATAGAGCATCGCGCCGGTGAGTATTAGAGCCAGGCCTATGAACACGTTATTATAGTATAGGCCCTCCAGCATGTCGTTTATGGGCAGAATGAGAAACAGCGGCAGTGTCGCAAGGACAATCATAAAGAAAAGCCTTGCCGCAGGATAGCGCTCCTGCCGCTCCCCTGCGCGCGGGCCGAGATTTGCAAACGCCAGCACCTCATAAAACATATCAACAATGTCCTGCCAGTAAACGATGCAGATTGAAATCAGCGTGCCGAGATGCAGCAGCACATCGAAGAACATGTGCCCGTTTTCGGTCGTGGTCATGCCGAAGAGATTATTCAGAATGGCAAGATGGCCGGAGCTTGATATGGGCAGGAATTCGGCTATTCCCTGCACCAGCCCCAGTATTATCGCGTTGATCACCGTCATCGGCACATTCCCCCATGATAATTTCTATACATCTGATTATATTACCATATTTTTCGGATAAACACAAGACTTCGCTTTGTTCAAAAATCTGTTCACGGCACAAAAGAAAAGGGGGCGGCACGGCGGCCGCCCCATAAACCGTTATTCTCTGCTCTCTTCGAGCTTTGCAACAAGCTCGGTATCTTTATATATCCGCATGTTGTCAATGTCCTGCTTCGCCGCCGCATCTTCAAGCACCGCGATCAGCAGCTCGTAATAATCGCCCTCGGCGTCGAGATGCCGCGCAACTCTCGGCAGATCCCGCTCGCAGAACTGCCGCAGGTTCACCCCTGTTTCGAGGCTGTCGAGCAGCATATTGAGCGCTTCCCTGTCGGTCATGCTGCGCTCGATGTAATAATGCTTGCCATATAGGCCGTACAGAACGCGCTTCGCGTCGAGATAGCCTATCGCCATGTCGCGCCGCGACTGCTCCGCGTCGAAGTTCAGCACGCCGCCGAGGTCGGCGTTCGTGGCAATATATGTAACGTTCACGTCGTCCGGCATCTTAAAGCGGCGGTTATGACCGATGCCCGGTATACGCACGGCGATTATATCCTTGTACCCGTTCGTGACGAGCGCGTGCAGCGGCAGAGTATCGACGAAGCCGCCGTCGGTATAGAATTTCCCGCCGAGCTTTTCCAGACGGAAGGTCGGATGATAGGCGCTCGCAAGGAGCATATCGCATATCTGATCCTCCGGCAGGTCGTTGACCTTCACCTCAAGTGCCTTGCGGTCAGTAATCGAGACAGTTGCGATATACAGCTCCACTCCCGACTCCTTTATCGCCTTCGCGTCCACCACCTCGCGCACCCACGCGCGCAGGGGCGCGACGTCAAGCCCGCGGTTTTTGATGATCTCCAGCGCTTCCGGGATGAGCCGCTGAACGTCGTCAAGCCCGATATCCCCGTTGAATGCGCGGCTGAGGTTCTCCTCCTGCTCCTCGTCAAGCTCTATCACCTTGCCGAGCTTCATATTGTTCCATGCGTCTATAGCGCGCGGAAGATCGCGCATGGCCATAAGCCCGCCGTTTAGCGCGCCGACCGAGGTTCCGGAAACGGCGTTATACTTTATTCCCGCCTCGTCCAGAGCCTGCCACACGCCTATCTCATAGCCGCCCTTCGCCCCGCCGCCCTCAAGGGCAATGGCATAGGTTTTGCTGTTGTCGATTTTCAGCTCCATGCTATCCTCCGGTACATTAAATTAGATTACAAATTGAAATAAGGACAAATTCAGTATATCACAACGCAGCGGAGCTGCGCAAGCTTGACATCATTTCCGCCGCGGGATATAATTATTTTATTATATTATTATTTGGAGTACGCCTATATGAGCTGCCGTATTTTAAATGGCGCGCCGGTCGCCGCCGAAATAGATAAAAGAACCGCCGAACTCACAGCCAGGCTCAGCGCCAGAGGCGTCATGCCCACGCTTGCAATAGTTCGCGTCGGCGAGCGGGACAGCGATCTCGCGTACGAGCGCGCAGTGGTCAGGCGCTGCGGCGCGCTCGGTATCTGCGTGCGTCTCGCCGCGCTGACGAGCGAGGCCGGCCAGACGGAGCTGATGGACAGCGTCCGCGCGCTTAACGACGATCATAGCGTACACGGCATCATCCTCTTGCGCCCGCTTCCGGATGGGCTCGACGCGCTTGCGGCCTGCGCTGCAATCTCGCCCGAAAAGGACGTTGACGGTGTCTGCCCCAGCTCGATGGCGCGGATATATTCCGGCCGCGGGAACGGCTTTTCGCCGTGCACCGCGCAGTCCTGCATGGAGATAATCGCCCACTACGGCGTGGAGCTTGAGGGCAAACGCGTCGCGGTGCTGGGGCGGAGTCTCGTTGTGGGAAAGCCCGCGGCCATGCTCCTCGCCGCCGCGAACGCCACCGTCACCATATTTCACAGCCGCAGCGGCGACTATACCCCCGCCGTACGCAGCGCAGATATTGTCGTTTCCGCCGTAGGCAAACCGGAGCTTTTCGGTGCGGAGTATTTCAGCAAGGATCAGACCGTTATCGACATCGGCATAAGCTGGTCGGAGCGCAAGAACCGCTTCACCGGCGACGTGGACTTTGACGCGGCGGAGCCGATCGTCAGCGCGATAACGCCCGTGCCCGGCGGCGTCGGCAGCGTTACGACAGCAGTGCTCGCGCTGCACGTCGCTCAGGCGGCGGAAAATAACACTTGAAAAACATTAGGTTTTCAAGTATAACTTGTATGTGCCCCGCATGACGGGGCACAGAATTTGAAAGTGTCAGAGTAGGGTTCGGCGCGTCAAGTGCTGCGGGATGGGAAGTTGTCCGCAGACGAAGTCATCCGGAATATGCCGTGATGGCGCGGTGCCGCTCCCGCGTCCGCTGCCGCTGAAGG
>ERZ825670.3812-NODE-3812-length-12305-cov-6.546694_pt1 | contig 12305 bp, 10 predicted proteins | sample MGYA00519929_ERZ825670 | MGnify/ENA primary metagenome ERZ825670 (study PRJEB31778, sample SAMEA3449207) | human gut metagenome | biome: human gut; feature: human-associated habitat; material: faeces | place: United Kingdom | collected 2010/2012 ...
GAGTGAGCAGATTGGCAGAGGATTTTGTGATCGAGATGCTCCACATTACCAAGGAGTTCCCTGGAATCAAGGCAAACGATGATATCACCCTGCAGCTGCGCAAGGGCGAGGTACATGCCCTGCTGGGCGAAAACGGCGCTGGCAAAAGTACGCTGATGAGCGTGCTGTTCGGCTTGTACCAGCCGGAAGCCGGTAAGATCCTCAAGAACGGCAAGGAGGTCGCCGTCCGCAACCCCAACGATGCAAACGCGCTGGGCATCGGCATGGTGCACCAGCACTTCAAGCTGGTGGAATGCTTCAGCGTGCTGGACAACATCATTCTGGGGGTGGAACCCAACAAGATGGGCTTTTTGCAGAAGGCCGAGGCACGCAAAAAGGTGATGGCCCTGAGCGAAAAGTACGGCCTGCGCGTGGACCCGGATGCACTGATCAGCGATATCTCTGTTGGTATGCAGCAGCGTGTTGAGATCCTGAAGATGCTGTACCGCGACAACGAGATCCTGATCTTCGACGAGCCTACCGCAGTGCTGACCCCGCAGGAGATCGACGAACTGATGGAGATCATGCGCGGGTTCAAGAAGGAGGGCAAGTCCATCCTGTTCATCACCCATAAGCTCAACGAGATCATGGCTGTGGCCGACCGCTGCACCGTGCTGCGCAAGGGCAAATATATGGGCACGGTGGATATCAAGGACACCACCAAGGAAGAGCTTTCCCGCCGCATGGTGGGCCGTGACGTGCAGCTGCAGGTGGAAAAGCAGCCCGCGCACCCCGGCGAGACCGTGCTGGACGTGGAAAACGTTACCATCCACAATGACCAGCGCAAGAAGGACGTGGTGAAGGACGTGTCCTTCAAGGTGCACGCAGGCGAGATCGTCTGTCTGGCGGGCATTGAGGGCAACGGCCAGACCGAGTTCATCTACGGCCTGACCGGCCTGAGCAAGCTGTCTAGCGGCAAGCTTACGCTGGACGGCAAGGATATCACCCACGAGAGCATCCGTCAGCGCTCCAAGGACGGCATGGGTCACATCCCGGAGGACCGCCACAAGCACGGTCTGGTGCTGGATTTCAGTCTGGAAAACAACATTGTGCTGCAGCGCTACTGGCAGCCGGAGTTCCAGAAGGGCGGCTTTATCCGTGCCGATAAGGTGCGCGAGTACTCCGACCGGCTGATCAAGCAGTACGATGTGCGCAGCGGTCAGGGCAGTGTGACCACCGTGCGCAGTATGTCCGGCGGCAACCAGCAGAAGGCCATCATTGCCCGCGAGATCGACCGCGACCCCAAACTGCTGGTGGCAGTGCAGCCCACCCGTGGTCTGGATGTGGGTGCTATTGAGTACATCCACCGCCAGATCGTGGCCGAGCGCGACAGGGGCAAGGCCGTGCTGCTGGTCAGCTTGGAGCTGGACGAGGTGATGAACCTTTCTGACCGCATCCTTGTAATGTACGAGGGCGAGATCGTGGGCGAGTTTGACCCCAAGACCACCACCGTGCAGGAGCTGGGTCTGTATATGGCAGGCGCCCGCAAGCAGGGAAAGGAGGAGCAGTAACACATGAATAAGAAAAAACTTTCCCACAGCGGCAGCCTGCAAAGTTCTGTTACCAGCGTGCTGGCTGCACTGCTGTGCATCCTGATTGGTTTGCTGGTGGGATTTCTGGTGCTGGTGGCCATCAACCCCGCACACGCATGGGGCGATGGTTTTGTGCGCATCATCAAGGGCGGCTTCCACGATGCCCCCTACGGCGTGGGCAAGGAGCTGGCCAATGCCGCACCCCTGATCATGACCGGTCTGTCCGTGGCCTTTGCCTTCAAGACCGGCCTGTTCAACATCGGTGCAGCCGGTCAGTATACGCTGGGCGCTTACGGTGCGCTGTACTGCGCCATCATGCTCAAGCTGCCCTGGTTCGTCTGCCTGCTGGTAGCAGCCGTGCTGGGCGGCCTGTGGGGTGCGATCCCCGGCTTTTTCAAAGCCTACTTCAACATCAACGAGGTCATTACCTCCATCATGTTCAACTGGATCGGCCTGTATCTGGTGAATGAGCTCATCTACCAGAACGGCACCGGCCCCATGTACGATGTGCGCAACACCCGTACTTTGAACCTGAGCAAGAACGCCGATTTTGCCCAGTCCCTGATCCCGGACTTTGGCCTGAATAAGCTGTTCCAGACCAACAGCACCACCATTGCCATCTTCTTGGCGGCAGCGGTGGCCGTGCTGATCTGGGTGGTGCTGAACAAGACCACCTTCGGCTACGAGCTCAAGGCCGTTGGCCTGAACAAGAACGCCGCCCGTTACGCCGGTATCAACGAGAAGAAGAACATCATCCTCTCCATGGCCATTGCCGGTGCGCTGGCGGGCTTCGGCGCAGGCCTGTTCTATCTGTCCAACGTGTCCCAGTGGAACCCGCTGAACTCCACCAGCCTGCCGGGCATGGGCTTCAACGGTATCTCGGTGGCACTGCTGGCAAGCTCCAACCCCATTGGCACCGTGTTCTCTGCGCTGTTCATCTCCCACATCTCGGTCGGCGGCTCCTTCCTGTCCACCAAGTTTTACCCCACTGAGATCTCGGATCTGATCAGCGGCATCATCATCTACCTGTGCGCATTCTCCATGCTGTTCCGCGGCAAGATCCAGAGCCTGCTGTTCCGGAATGCCGAAAAGACCAATGTGAACGCAGAGCCTGCGCCTGCCGCAGAAAAGACCAAAAAGGAGGGCAAGTAATATGCTGCTTCTGATCAAATATACCCTGCTGTACGGTATCGTGCTGATGCTGGTGGCACTGGGCGGTATGTTCAGCGAACATTCCGGCATCATCAACATTGCACTGGAGGGCATCATGGTCATCGGCGGCGTGGCCGGTGTGCTTACCCTGACCATGCTGCCTGCAAGCCTGTCGCCCTTCCTTGTGGTGCTGATCTCCATTCTGGTGGCAGCGCTGGCGGGCGTGATCTACAGCCTGCTGTTGGCCTTTGCCTCTATCAACCTGAAGGCGGACCAGACCATTGGTGGCACGGCACTGAACCTGCTGGCTACCGCCATTGCCGTGGTCATCTCCAAGTACTTCAGCGAGAGCGGCAGCGCCAAGCTGAACTATTCCAACAAGCCCTTCCTGTTCAGCATCGGCGGCCTGGAGCTGAGCATCTTTGTCCCGTTGGGCATCGCACTGCTCATCATCAGCTACATCGTGCTGTACAAGACCCGCTTCGGCCTGCGTCTGCGCGCCTGCGGCGAGCATCCTCAGGCTGCTGACTCTGTGGGCATCAACGTCTACAAGATGCGTTATGCCGGTGTCGTCATCTCGGGCGCTCTGGGCGCTATCGGCGGTCTGGCCTATATCGTGCCTCCCGTCCAGACCTGGAACTTCGAGGTCGGTGTGGCCGGTGCAGGCTTCCTTGCCATGGCCGTTATGATCTTTGGTCAGTGGAAGCCCTTCAACATCTGCGGCGCAGCCATGTTCTTTGCCGTGTTCAAGAGTCTGGCCAACATCGCCGACTCCACCTTCCTCGCACAGCTCCACTGGTCCAGCAACATCTACAACATGATGCCCTTCGTGGCATCCATGGTCATTCTGGCCTTCACCTCCAAGAACAGCATGGCACCCAAGGCCGAGGGTATCCCCTACGATAAGGGCTCCCGCTAAGCGTATTCGCTAAAAATCCGTAAAACGAAGGCATCCGCAGTCATCCATGTGCTGCGGATGCCTTTTTTGTACGGGGCAGGGCATATTTTGTCCATATATTTGCCGGCAGAAAATGGCATTTTTACTTGTAAAATACAACAAGATGTGCTATCATTATAAAACGAATGTGTATCTATAGGAACCCGGTGTACATTTCTTGCACTGCGGAAAACAAGAAAGGTGAGTTTCGCTATTATGGACGAAAAAGCAACTATGGGACAGTCGCTCCGGAACATGGAGGACGAAGAGACCATTGATCTGATGGAACTGGCCCGCCTGCTGTGGGCACATGCCGTGCAGATCGTGGCAGCAGCTGTTGCGGCAGCGCTGATCTGCCTGCTGGTGTGTATGTTTGCGCTTACACCCAAGTATCAGGCTTCTATCAATATGATCGTGAATACCCGGCAGGATAACTCCTCCACCTTTACCAGTGATAACTTCAATTCTGCTAAGAACCTGATCAGCACCTATGCGGTCATCATCAAGGGCAACACCGTGCTGAACGAGGTGATCGACAAACTGGATCTGGATATGACCTACACCGAGTTGTATAAGATGGTGGATGTTGCCGATGTGGACTCTACCCAGATCATGCAGATCACGGTCACCGATACCGATGCAGAGCGCGCAGGCGAGATCGCACAGACCATTGCCGACATCGTGCCCGATGTGCTGGTGGAAAAGGTGGAAGCCGGTTCCTGCAAGGCGGTGAGCGATGTGTCTATCAACCCCAACAAGGTGTTCCCCCAGACCAAGAAGTACGTTGTGCTGGCCGGTCTGCTGGGCGCTGTGGTGGTGTGCGGCGTGCTGGTGCTGGCACATCTGCTGCATGACACCGTTGTGGATGACGAAGATGTTCAGAAGAAGCTCGGCCTGCCCGTGCTGGGCCTGATCCCGGAGGTGTAAGACGATGTGGAATCTGTTTAACAAAAAGAACAAAACTGACGGCGAGCACCGTACCCTGCAGCTGATCACCGATAAGGGGATGCCCTTTGGCTATGTGGAGGCCTACAAGTCTCTGCGTACCAATCTGGACTTTATGGCGGGCTCCATGGACGTGCACACGCTGGTCATCACCAGTACCGTGCCGGAAGAGTCCAAGAGCAATGTGGCGGTCAATCTGGCGATGACGATGGCCGAAAGCGGCAAAAAGGTGGCTCTGGTGGATTGCGACCTGCGCAAGCCGGTGCTGCACCGCTATCTGAAGGCCGGTCACAACGTAAAGGGCGTTTCCAACGTGCTGTCCAACCAGTGCACGCTGGACGAGGCGCTGCATGAACTGAAGGAAATGAATCTGACCTTCCTGCCCGCCGGTACCCCGCCGCCGAACCCCTCCGAGATGCTGAGCCAGCCGCAGATGCAGGCCATGGTCAACACCCTGCGGGAAAAGTTCGATGTGGTCATCTTTGATGCACCCCCGGTGTCCGTGGTCACCGATGCAGCCGTCATCGGCCGCTATGTGGACGGCGCGGTTTTCGTTGTGCGCTCGGACTACGCCCCCGCCGATGCGGTGCGCGGCGCAGTGAAAAAGCTGCAGGATGCCGGTGTCCGGGTGCTGGGCAGCGTGCTGACCCGCTACGACATGAAGAAGGCACTCAAGGGCTCCAGCTACGCATACAGCTATGCCTACAATTACAACTATGCCTACGAAAAACAGAAGGCTGATGTTACTGAATAAGGAAGCACTGCTATGACGGATCTGCATTGTCACATTCTGCCCGGCATGGATGACGGCGCAAAGGATACAGCAGTCTCGCTGGAGCTGCTGCACAGGGAATATGAGGACGGTGTGCGCAATATTGCGTTCACCAGCCACTTCAACAGCGAACGCACCACGGTGGATGCCTTTACGGCAAAGCGGCAGGCTGCCTTTGAACAGCTGACCGCCGCGCTGGAAGGACAGCCCATGCAGTTTGACTTCAAGCTGGGGGCGGAGGTGTTCTTCTCGCCCGGCCTGTGCGAGCTGGACACCCGGGCACTGTGTATGGGGGACACCGCTTATCTGCTGCTGGAATTCCCCACCACCCACAAGCCGCATTTTATCCGGCAGACCCTGTACAATCTGCAGCAGCAGGGCATCGTGCCGCTGATTGCGCATATCGAGCGCTACCCCTATGTGCTGGAGGATCCCACCCTGCTGTACGACTGGGTAGCCGCCGGTGCCTATGCGCAGATCAACGCAGGAGCACTGCTGGAGCCTAAGCTCTGCAAAAAGTTGTGTAAGTTCATCCAGTGGGGATTGGTTCATGTCATCTCCACCGACACCCATTCCCCGGACAAGCGCCCGCCCCGCATGGCGCAGGGTGTGCAGCAGCTGGAAAAGCTGCTGGGCAGGGAAGCTGCTGCCCGCATCGTGCGCAACGGCGATGAACTGTTCCACGATCAGGAACTGGACGCGGCGACCCTGCATCAGCCCAAAAAGTTTTTGGGCATGTGGGTCTGATCCTAAAGTAAGGAGAAAACTGCCCGGGCAGAGAATTACTCTGCCCGGGCAGCGGATTTTGGTATGAAGAAAAATAAGGTCCTGAAAATCGTGTTGATCGTGCTGGGCGCGCTGGTGGCTCTGCTGGCAGCAGCTGTTCTTGGCGTGCTGTTCTACCTCCACAGTATGGCAGCCGGTATTCCTGAAACCCTGCCGGATGCCCCGGCGGACAGCACACAGGTCACCCTGACGGATGATGAGATCGATAAGCTGCTCAGCGGTGAGATCACGCTGGAGGAACTGGCAGATGAAGCCGCCGCGTCCGGCAGCGGGGAACAGGAGGCATCCGCCAGCGCTCCGCAGCAGGAGACAGGTGCGGTTTCCTCCCCGGCAGGTTCTTCTGCTTCTTCGGGGAGCGCTGCCTCCCGGACGGAGAGCAGCAGTACAGCGTCCTCCAGCAAGCAGGAGACTGCCGGTACAGCCAATTCCGGTACAGAAAAACCGGCGTCCTCCTCCGGCAAACAGGAGGCCGGCTACGAGGCCGAGGTCAAGGCACTGCTGCGGCAGCTGTACAGCGTCAAGGCACGCGCCGAGGCAGAGCTGAACAGCTGCATTGCCGGAGCAAAGGCAGAGTTCAAATCGCTGCCGGAGTCTCAGCAGACACAGGCCCGCAAGATATCCATCGTGCTGGCCAGAAGTGGCAGACTGTATGCGATGCAGGCCTCCTATGATAAGGAAGTGGAGAGCATCGTCAGCCAGATGCGCGCCATTCTGATCGCCAACGGCCAGAGCACCGCACTGGCGGATCAGGCCATGGCCTCCTATAAGGCACAGAAGAGCGCCATGTACTCCCGGCTGACCGCAAAACTGTACTCCTGACCCGCAAAACGACCACGGACCATCCGCAGCACATCTCCCGGGCACTGACTGTGCCGGAAAGGGGCTGCGGATGGTTTTGTTTTGCCTTTTTGCTGTAATATGGAGAAAAATGCTAAGGACATGGAGGGATGACTCTGCGGCAGAGACGCTGCCTTTTACGCCGACAGGGGAGGGCGGATTGTACGCACCAACGGAACAATCCCCCAAAAGGTCGGAAAAGTAGCACTTTTACCTACAAATATACAGGAAATTTGTATAAAGTATAAGATTTCACTCATGCTTTGCTATAATGAAGTGAATTCTTTTCATGTAAATTGACAAAAATCGCGGTTATCCTTATAATAGATAGAGTGTTTCTCGGGTATGGACGATGGTGTTTGTGCAACCGCAAGATGCCATCGTTTTATTATTCGCTTTTCTGTCCGCGTGCCAAGGACAGACGTCCGCTATGTGTGAGGCTGGCGGACTGCGGGAAAGTGTGGCTCGGCCTGAGAGCAAAAACAGTAATTCATTGATAGGATTGGAGTGGCATCAAACGATGGCAAAGTACATCATCAAGCGTGTCGCAATGGGTATCTTCAGTATCTTCATTGTGGCTACGGTTACCTTTTTTGTCATGAACCTGGTCCCCGGTGGCCCGTTCGTGGCAGAAAAGTCCATCAGTGCCGCTGCTCAGCAGGCTCTGGCCGAAAAGTATGGCCTTGATAAGCCGCTGAGTGTGCAGTACGTCAACTACATGAAGAGCCTTCTGCACGGCGATCTGGGTCTGAGCCTGCGTCAGCGCGGACGTACCGTGAACCAGATCATTGCCAGCAAGCTGCCGGTGTCCTGCCGTCTGGCAGGCATTGCCGTGGTTGTGGCTCTGTGCGTGGGCATCCCGCTGGGCTGCATTTCCGCTTACAACCGCGGTAAGTGGCTGGATAACGTTATTATCGTGTTTGCAACCTGTGGCATCGCAATCCCCAGCTTTATTTCCAGCGTGCTGCTATTGTACCAGTTTGGTATGAAAATGAAGGTGCTGCCCACCGTTGGCCTGAACAGCGCCGCCGCCTATATCATGCCGGTCACTGCACTGGCCATCTATCCCTCGGCTTATATCACCCGTCTGATGCGCTCCAGCCTGCTGGACGTTATGGGTCAGGACTATATGCGCACTGCCCGCGCAAAGGGCGTGTCCCAGTTCATGATCCTGTTCAAGCACGCACTGCGCAACGCCATTCTGCCTGTCATCACCTACGTCGGCCCCATGCTGGCCAGCCTGATGACCGGTTCTTTCGTGGTGGAAAAAATCTTCTCCGTGCCCGGTCTGGGCCGCGACTTCGTGTCTGCAATCACCAACCGTGACTACACCATGATCATGGGCACCACCATCCTGCTGTCCAGCATGGTCATCATTGCAAACGTGGTCGTGGATATCCTTTATAAAATCATCGACCCGCGCATCAAGCTGCAGTAAGAGAAAGGAGCGATTTTCATGGAAAACATTAAAAAGAATCCGCTCAGCCTGCAGCTCAACGCGGAGGATTTTCTGCCCGCCAGCAATGAGGAAAAGCAGAGCCTGGTGGTCATGCGCGAAAGCGTCAACTTCTGGAAGGACGGTATCCGCCGCCTGAAGAAGAACAAGATCGCCATGGTCAGCTTTGTGTTCATCATTGCCATTGCCATCTTTGCCTACCTGCTGCCCGCCGTCTGGCCTTACAGCTACTCCGAGCAGATGAAGGGCAGCAACAACCTGAAGCCCTTTGAGTACTCTGCTTCCGAGCAGGCACGTATCGATGCAGGCGAAAAGGTGTTCCCGCATATTCTGGGCACCGACCGTATGGGTCGTGACTTTGCTGTGCGTATCATGATGGGCACCCGCGTCAGCCTGTCCGTCGGTCTGATCGCCTCTGTGCTGGTGCTGATCATCGGCGCCACCTACGGTGCGGTTGCGGCCTTTGCCGGCGGCTGGGTGGATAATATCATGATGCGTATTACAGATATTCTGTACACCATCCCCGATATTCTGCTGATCATCCTGCTGGGCATGGCCCTGAAGGACCCCCTGGATAAGCTGGCCACACAGCCCGGCTTCAAGTGGATGCAGACCCTTGGCCCCAACATGATCTCCATCTTCATCATCTTTGCTCTGTTGTACTGGGTCGGCATGGCGCGTATCGTCCGCAGCCAGATCCTGATCCTGAAGGAGAGCGAGTACGTTACCGCTGCCCGCGCACTGGGCGCTTCCAGCGGCCGTATCATCAAAAAGCATCTGCTCACCAACTGCATCGGTACCCTGATCGTTACCACCACCCTGCAGATCCCGGCCTCCATCTTCACCGAGAGCTACCTGAGCTTCATCGGTCTGGGTGTTGCAGCCCCGCTGCCTTCTCTGGGTTCTCTGGCTACCGATGCCGTCAAGGGCATGAACACCTACCCCCATCTGCTGATCGCCCCCGCACTGATGATCAGCGTGATGATCCTTGTGTTCAACCTGTTCGGCGATGGCCTGCGCGATGCCTTTGACCCGAAGCTGAAGAATTGATGAGGTGAACAGAAATGAGCGAGAAAATTCTTGATATCAAAGATGAACGCCTTTCTTTCTTCACCCCTGCGGGCGAAGTAAAGGCACTGAACGGCGTTTCCTTTACCATGAATCAGGGCGATGTTCTGGGCGTTGTGGGCGAGTCCGGCTCCGGTAAGTCGGTCACCGCCTACTCTGTTATGGGTCTGACCGCTTACCCCGGCAAGCTGGTGGGCGGCAAGGTGTGGTTCAACGGCCACGAGATCGAGAACATGAAGGAGAAGGACTTCCGCAAGATCCGCGGTAACGAGGTCTCCATCATCTTCCAGGATCCCATGACTAGTCTGAACCCGGTGTACACCATCGGCAACCAGATTGTGGAGGTCATCCGCCTGCACACCGATAAGAACAAGGCCGATGCATGGGCACGTGCCAAGGAGCTGCTGGAGCTGGTTGGCATCAATGAGCCCGAGAAGCGTCTGAAGCAGTACCCCCACGAGCTGTCCGGCGGTATGCGCCAGCGCGTGATGATCGCCATTGCACTGGCCTGTGAGCCTAAGCTGCTGATCGCCGATGAGCCCACCACCGCACTGGATGTGACCATTCAGGCACAGATCCTTGAGCTGATGCAGGATCTGCGCAAGAAGCTGGGCATGAGCATCATCATGATCACCCACGATCTGGGCGTTGTGGCTTCCATGTGCGAGAAGATCGCCGTCATGTACGCCGGCCACATCGTGGAGTACGGCACCACCGACGAGATCTTCTATCAGCCGGGTCACGAGTACACCAAGGGTCTGATCAACTCCATCCCCAAGCTGAACACTGCAGAGCACGAGCGCCTTGTGCCTATCGAGGGTACCCCTGTGGACCTGTTGAATCCGCCGGCAGGCTGCCCCTTTGCGCCCCGCTGCAAGAACTGCATGAAGATCTGTCTGAGCAAGATGCCCCCGCGCACCGAGCTCAGCGATACCCACTATACCTACTGCTGGCTGCAGCAGAAGGCTGCATTTGAGAAAGGGGAAAAGGCAGAATGAGTGAACACAAGACGCTGGTCGAAGTCCAGCACCTGCAGCAGTATTTCCCCGCCGGCGGTGTGGGCAAGAACCGCAAGTATGTTCAGGCTGTGGATGACGTAAGCTTTGCCATCCGCAAGGGCGAGACCCTTGGTCTGGTGGGCGAGTCCGGCTGTGGCAAGACCACTACCGGCCGCACCCTGCTGCGCCTGTACGAGCCCACCGGCGGTAAGATCTACTATGACGGCAACCTGCTGTTCGATAAGGACAACAAGATCGCAGTGGATATGCTGCCCTACCGCCGCCGTATGCAGATCGTTTTTCAGGATCCCTACGCAAGTCTGGACCCCCGCATGACCATTGGCGACATCGTGGGTGAGGGTATTGATATCCATCATCTGGCCGAGAACGAAAAGGATCGCCACGATAAGATCATCGCTCTGCTGGAGCGCGTTGGCCTGAACAGCGAGCACGCAAACCGCTATTGCCACGAATTCTCCGGCGGTCAGCGTCAGCGCGTGGGCATTGCCCGTGCACTGGCCGTGAACCCCGAGTTCATCGTTTGTGACGAGCCTGTCTCTGCACTGGACGTTTCCATTCAGGCACAGGTCGTCAATATGTTCGAGGATCTGCAGCAGGAGATGGGTCTGACCTACCTGTTCATCGCCCATGACCTGAGCGTTGTGAAGCACATCTCCAACCGCATCGGCGTGATGTATCTGGGCAAGATGGTGGAGCTGGCCGACAGCTACGAGCTGATCACCCACAGCATTCACCCCTACACCCGCAGCCTGATCTCCGCAATTCCGGTGGCAGACCCCATTACGGCTCGCCAGTCCAAGCGTATCGTGCTGCAGGGCGATGTGCCCAGCCCCCTGAACCCGCCGTCCGGCTGCCGTTTCCGCACCCGCTGCCCCTATGCAGACGAGCAGTGCGCCAACGAGGTGCCCGAGTTCAAGGAGGTCTCCACCGGCCACTGGGCAGCATGCCATCACCTTGACCGCGTGAAGTGAGAACACTTCACATCAGTAAAAGATGAAAACAATTCAACTTAGCGCTGAAATGTTGTCACAAAATGGTTACAGTCCAAGTTTTGGGCTTGTAACCGGCATGAGAACGCATTATAATCATTCGTGTTCCTCCGGTGTACATTTGCACCGGATCGAATATAGAGGCGGCTGGGGGAACCTGGCACACTCAAATTTGATATAAGGGAAGGATATTATTATGAAACGCATTTCTCGTCGTAATTTCCTCAAGGTTGCAGGCGTGGGTGCCGCTGCTCTGGGTCTGGCAGCCTGTGGCGGCAGCAGCTCCAGCTCTACCGCAACTTCCGGTACTGCTTCTTCCGCTGCTGGTTCCTCTACCGGCAGTGTCAACACCGCTGGCTTCACCGTCCAGTACGGCCCCAACCCCGAGACTCTGGATCCCTCTTTGAACAGCGCTGTTGATGGCGCCAACACCATCATCACCATCTTCGAGCCCCTGCTGATCATCAACGAGAACAACGAAGTTGTTGGTGGCCAGGCTGAGAGCTGGGAAGCAAGCGAGGACGGCCTGACCTGGACCTTCACCATGCGTGACGGCCTGAAGTGGAGCGATGGCACCGACCTGACCGCTAAGGACTTTGAGTACAGCTTCAAGCGTATGGTCAACCCCGACACCGCAGCTCCCTACGCGGAGACCTGCCTGGGCATGATCGATGGTTTTGACGCAGCACAGGCCGGTGATACCGATGCTCTGAACGTCAAGGCAAGCGATGACGGCAAGACCCTGACCATCGTGCTGTCCTACCCCTGCTCCT
>ERZ825670.3819-NODE-3819-length-12278-cov-3.351141_pt1 | contig 12278 bp, 8 predicted proteins | sample MGYA00519929_ERZ825670 | MGnify/ENA primary metagenome ERZ825670 (study PRJEB31778, sample SAMEA3449207) | human gut metagenome | biome: human gut; feature: human-associated habitat; material: faeces | place: United Kingdom | collected 2010/2012 ...
CAACTAAAAAGCCGATAGCCTTTTGCTTTCCTGCTTTATAGTCTGCTACTGACTGTGGATTTGCAGCAACAACCTCCTCTACTGTTTTCTGCAGTGCATCTGTGTCACTTACCATACCAAGACCATGCTCTTTTACATAGCTCTCTGGCTCAATGTCGTCTGCAAAAATCTTTTCAAAAACTTCCTTTGCAATTGTCTGGTTGATTGTTTTTTTCTCAACAAGTGCAATCAGCATAGCCAAATGCTTCGGTGAAAAATCAAGCTCATCCGGATCCATCATCTGCTCTTTTAAAAGACGCATCGTTTCTGTCAGCAGCCAGTTTGATACCTTCTTTGGCGCTGCACCAAGAGCAACAGTCTGCTCGAAAATATCAGCCATGCGCTTAGAACCTGTAATAATATCAGCATCATAATCCGGTATCTCGTATTCTTCCTTATAGCGTGCCATCTTTTCATCACGAAGCTCTGGCTGAGATGATTTTAACTGTTTGATCCACTCATCTGGAATCTGAAGCGGCGGCAGATCTGGTTCTGGGAAATAGCGATAATCCTGCGCATCCTCTTTTGAACGCATAGGATATGAATATTCCTTATTGTCATCCCAGCGTCTCGTCTCCTGAACAACACTCTTGCCTTCTTCAATAAGCTCAATCTGACGCGCTCTCTCCGATTCAATGGCACGCGCAATAGCCTTAAATGAATTTAAATTCTTCATTTCGGTACGTGTTCCAAATTTCTCTGCACCAACAGGGCGGACAGACAAGTTGACATCAGCGCGCATAGAACCTTCCTGAAGCTTACAGTCTGAAGCACCAAGATATTGAATAATCAGGCGAAGCTTTTCAAGATATGCAATAACTTCATCAGCACTTCTCATATCTGGCTCAGAAACAATCTCTATAAGCGGCACACCTGAACGGTTATAGTCTACTAATGAGACATCCTCCCATTCATCATGAACAAGCTTTCCTGCATCTTCCTCCATATGGATCTCATGGATACGTACAATCTTTTTCTGACCGTTTACATCTATCTTGATACCGCCATCACGACATATCGGATAATACAGCTGAGAGATCTGATAGTTTTGCGGATTATCTGGATAAAAATAGTTTTTACGATCAAACTTGCAATACTGATTGATCTGACAATTAGTTGCCAGTCCAACTGCCATTGCATACTCAACAACCTGCTTGTTTAATACAGGAAGAGAACCTGGAAGTCCAGTGCAGACAGGACATGTATGGCTGTTTGGAGCACCTCCAAATGCGGTGGAGCAGCCGCAGAAAATTTTTGTTTTTGTTGCCAGCTCCACATGAACCTCAAGACCGATCACGGTTTCATACTGTGCCATCACGCTTCCTCCTCTCTTGCCTTTTCATACGCAAAACCTGCGCGAAGCAATGTTTTTTCCTGGAAACAGCCGCCAAGAAGCTGCATTCCAATTGGAAGACCCTTATTGTCTTTTCCGCACGGAATTGACAAACCTGGGATTCCAGCAAGATTTGCAGATATTGTATAAATATCACTTAAATACATCTTGATAGGATCCTGTAAGCTGCTGCCTAAAAGCGGTGCAGTAGTTGGTGCTGCCGGTGCTAGAATAATATCATATTTTTCAAATGCCTTATCAAACTCCTGCTTGATAAGTGCTTTTGTCTTTAATGCCTTTAAATAATAGGCATCATAATATCCTGAGCTTAAAACAAAGGAGCCTAACATGATACGGCGCTTTACCTCTGAGCCGAAGCCTTCTGAACGTGTCTTTTTGTACATGCTGTGAAGATCACCATATTCTTTTGTGCGGTAGCCATACTTTACACCATCAAAACGCTCAAGGTTTGAGCTAGCTTCTGCTGATGCTATGATATAGTATGCCGGAATTGCATATTGCACAAGACCTAAATCAAACTCCTCTACAATAGCTCCCATACGCTTAAAGGTTTCTGCTGCCTTAAAAATTGCTGCCTTTACTTCGCTGTCAAGACCATCGCCAAAATAATCCTTTGGAAGTCCGATGCGAAGACCTTTTACATCTCTTACAAGTGCAGATGTAAAATCATATTCTTCGCGTTTCATCGACGTGCTGTCTTTTTTATCATAGGAAGCAATTGTCTCAAGAACAGCTGCGCAGTCAGTAACATTTTTTGTCATCGGACCAATCTGATCAAGTGAAGAACCATATGCAATAAGTCCATAACGGGAAACTGTGCCATATGTTGGCTTCATACCGGTGATGCCGCAGAATGCAGATGGCTGACGAATGGAACCGCCTGTATCAGAACCAAGTGCAAAAAAGCACTCATTTAAGGCAACTGCAGCTGCACTTCCTCCTGAAGAACCGCCTGGAACATGGTCTGGATTATGAGGATTTCTTGTAACACCATAGTATGAAGTCTCTGTTGTACTTCCCATCGCAAACTCATCCATGTTTGTCTTTCCGATGATAACGGCTCCCGCCTCTTCAAGCCGTGTAATAACCTCCGCATCGTACGTCGGAACGAAATTCTGCAGGATCTTTGACGCACACGTCGTCGCAAGACCCTTCGTACAGATGTTGTCCTTGATCGCGATCGGAACGCCGGCCAGCGGACCGGTGAGCTCTCCTGCGTCAATTTTCTTCTGCACTTCTGCTGCGCGTGCTCTCGCACCCTCTTCATCCACAAGAAGGAAGGCGTGAATCGCATCCTCAGACGCTCTGACTGCCGCAAGGGACGCTTCCACAGCGTCCGATACGGTGATCTTTCCTTCTTTGATCGCGGCAGAAAGCTGTACTGCTGTCATATCTTTGATTTCCATATCGAATCTCCTCCTGCTATTCTACCGTTTTCGGAACCTTGTACTGGCCCTCTTTGACTTCCGGTGCATTGGCAAGCATTGCATCGCGGTCGTCGCCATTGGTTACTTCATCCTCGCGGAATACATTTCCCATCTCGAAAATGTGGGTCATCGGCTCGACCTTGCTGGTGTCGAGCTCGTTTAATTTATCTACATAATCCAGCATTTTCTGCATATCCTGCCGTGCGGATTCTTTTTCCTCATCCTTTAATTCCAGCTTTGCCAGGATGCCGACATATTCCATCGTTTCATCTGAAATCACATTTGCCATTTCACTCATTCTCCTTTTTTATTTTCCAGCAGGATCTGCTTACGGCTCCAGTCTTGTAAGATCACGCGGGAACAGCGTTGTCTCGCGGACGTTGTCCTCACCGATCAGCTTCATGGTCAGACGCTCCAGACCGATGCCAAGACCTCCGTGCGGCGGCATACCGTGTTTGAAAGCACTTAAATACTGCTCCATGCCCTCTTCTGTCATGCCGCGGGCTGCGATCTTTTCAGAGAGCATCTTGTAATCGTGGATACGCTGGCCTCCGGTTGTAATCTCCAGACCGTGGAACAGCAGGTCGAAGCTCTTTGTGTATCTCTTATCCTCCGGGTCGTCCATCGCATAGAACGGTCTCTTTTTCGACGGATATTCGGTGACGAATACGAAGTCTGCGTCGTACTCCTCTTTGAAATACTGGCCGATCAGAAGCTCCTCCTCCGGCTCAAGGTCGAACGGGTTGCGGATCTTTCGGTTGTATTTCTCGGCTACCAGCTCTTTCGCTTTCGTGAACGGTACAGTTGGGATTTCTTCTGTCTTTGGAAGCATAACTTTCAGGATCTCCAGCTCTTTTGCGTAATCCTCTTTAAGAAGCTCCACCATGTACTGTAAAAATCCGGTTTCCATTGCCATGATGTCGGTGTAATCCTCGATGTAGCCCATCTCAAAGTCAAGGCTGGTATACTCGTTCAGATGACGTTTCGTGTTGTGTTTCTCTGCACGGAAAACCGGTCCGACTTCAAAGACACGGTCAAACACGCCGACGAGCATCTGTTTGTAGAACTGCGGGCTCTGTGCCAGGACAGCCGGACGGTGGAAATATTCCAGCTTGAAGATGTTTGCGCCGCCCTCAGCGCCTTTCGCGCCGATCTTCGGTGTATGGATTTCGGTGAATCCCTGGGAATGAAGGAAATCACGGAACGCCCGTACCACGCCTTCCTGGATGCGGAATTTTGCACGCTCTCTGACGTTTCGAAGAGCGATCGGCCGCATGTTCAGCATTGCTTCAAGGGAGGTGTTCATTTTCCATTTGTTGACTGCGAGCGGCATTGGCTCGGTCGGCTCGGAAAGAACGGTGATGGTCTGCAGCCTGACTTCGACGCCGCCCGGTGCGCGGTCCTCTTTTTTGACCGTTCCGGTTACGGCAACTGCCGATTCCTCTTTCAGATCTTTCAGCGGGAAGTCAACGCTTCCTTCTTCGTACACACACTGAACGAGTCCCTCGCTCTTTCTTAAGATGACAAAGGCAACCTCGCCCATGTCACGGATGATGTGTACGGCTCCTTCGAGTTTTACTTCTGTGCCTTCCGGTGTCTCCAGCAGAGTTTTTACGGAGATGTCTTCTTTTTTCTTTACGCCTGTCATAAATTCCATGTCTTGTTCTCCTCTCTTTCTCGCCTGTCCCGGATTGCTTTTTCAAATAAAAAAGTCCCGGAACAGTTTTTTAACTACTGTTCCGGGACGGGATATTTTATGTTCCCGCGGTACCACCCGCATTGCATTTTTCTCTCCGGTTTTCCGGGGGAAAACGCCCACTCATTTATACTTAACGCGTATCACGGATCTGCCTACTTGATTTCCTGTTCGGATCTCATGTTCAGCAGACCGGCTCCGGAATGTTCCCCATTGTATGTTTCCTCCATGCTGATGCTCTCAGTCGGTGACATCGGCTTCCTGTCAGATTCCGCATACGGAGTTTCCTTCACTGCCTTTTTCATACTGTGCATTATAGCACAGCAGTTTTGCATTTGTAAACACCTAATTTTTACGGATTTTATATAAATTCTAATGCATTTTTCATGAATTTTATCTATACAAAATTATTTTTTCGCGTGTTTATAAAATTGCGCAGAAATTCCGTTTTATTGGTATTTCGCACACAATTTACAGTTTTTTGATTCTCTCCACTGCCTCTACTGTATTCTCATACGTACCGAATGCAGTCAGACGGAAGTAGCCTTCTCCGCTCGGGCCAAAGCCTGATCCTGGTGTTCCGACTACGTTTGCGTCTGCAAGCAGGTGATCAAAGAACTCCCAGGAAGTCATATTTCCCGGTGTTTTCAGCCAGATATACGGAGCGTTGACGCCGCCGGATACGGTGTAGCCTGCGCCCTTTAATCCGTCGTAGATGACTTTTGCGTTCTTCATGTAGTAAGCAACCTGCTCTTTTAACTGTGCTTTTCCTTCCGGAGAGTAAACAGCCTCGCCGGCTCTCTGGATGATGTACGGAGCTCCGTTGTATTTCGTTCCGTGACGGCGTGCCCACAGGCTGTGCAGAGTCACATCGCCGGATTTGATGTCTTTCGGGATAACGGTGAATCCAAGACGCATACCGGTAAAGCCTGCGTTCTTGGAGAAGCTGCGCATTTCGATGGCACATGTTCTTGCACCCTCGCACTCATAGATGGAATGCGGAATATCTTTTTCTGAGATATATGCCTCGTATGCAGCATCATACAGGATGATGGCTCCTACTTTATTTGCATAATCAACCCATTTCTGCAGCTCGGCTTTGGAAACCATAGCGCCGGTCGGGTTGTTCGGGAAGCACAGATAAATCAGATCCGGGGTTTCTTTCGGGAGCTCCGGGGTGAAGTTGTTTTCTGCAGTACACGGCATGTAAATCACATTCGTGAAACGCTCGGTTGCTGCGTCGTAGTCACCGGCACGGCCTGCCATTACGTTGGAGTCTACATAAACCGGATAAACCGGGTCGCATACAGCGATCTTGTTGTCCAGGCTGAAGATCTCCTGAATGTTGCTGCAGTCGCATTTTGCGCCGTCCGATACAAAAATTTCATCAGAGGAGATATCGCATCCTCTGTCCTGATAATCATTTTTTGCGATGGTATCGCGAAGGAAAGCATATCCAAGATCTGGTGCATATCCGTGGAAGGTCTCTGCGTGTCCCATCTCATCCACTGCTCCGTGCAGCTTTTCAATGATCGCCGGTGCGATCGGCTGGGTTACGTCGCCGATTCCAAGACGGATGATTTTCGCGTCCGGATTTGCCTCGGTGTAAGCTGCAACTTTTTTTGCAATGGTGGAAAACAGATAGCTTCCCGGCAATTTCAGATAATTGTCATTGATTTTGAACATTATTATGTCGCTCCTTTTCACTTTTTCTTACTCTGTCAAAAGCGTCAGCACCATCTGTGCCGTTTCAACCAGATTGGTGCCGCTGTCCATGCTGCATTTCTGCATGTAGCGATGGGCCTCCGACTCGGTCATGTGATTTCGTTCGATCAGAAGGCTTTTTGCACGATCGATGATGTGCTGTTCCTCGGCGCTGCGCACCTTGGGCTTTGCCCGCTCTCTCTTTCTACGCCGTGCCGCACTCTGCAGCATCATCTCCAGTGTATTGACCAGCTCGTACACGGAAAGCGGCATCGTAACCGCCATGATTCCGGTTCCCTCCACCGCACTTAATGCGCGGCTCGATGCAATCAGAAGCATCTGGAAGCCGGACGGCATACACTCATTCAGATCCGTAAAAAACATATCCGGGAGCTTGTAGCCGCAGATGACGATACCGCCGTTTAAGTTGTTCATCTCTCCGAGCGCCGCTGCCGCTGTCGAACAGACAGCATCGATTTCATATCCTCTTTTTGCCAGAATATCCCGGATGCGCTTTCCATCTTCTATTTTGGGAAGTACTATCACTATGCTGCTCATGCATTTTCAGGCCCCTTCGTCGTCTAAATACGGTACAGATATTTCTCGGTCTCCCAGTCGGATACCTGGCGGAGATACTCATGCCACTCTTCTTCTTTGGCATTGATATATCCATCCACAAATTCCTGGCCGAGTACCTGACACAGAAAATCGTCTTTCTTTAACTCTGCGACCGCTTCTCCAAGGCTTCCCGGGAGAAGGGTGATCTGCATCGCGTTTCGTTCTTCTTCTGTCAGATCGGAAATATTGCGGTCCACCGGGGACGGCGGAACGATTTTCTGTTTGATACCGTCAAGTCCTGCTGCCATGCAGACAGCAAGTGCCAGGTACGGATTGGCTGCCGAATCCGGGCATCGAAGCTCAATGGCCATGATACCGTCTCCCGTCAGCGGAATGCGGATCAGCGGGCTTCTGTTCTTTGCAGACCATGCCACGTAGATCGGTGCACCGTATCCCGGTGTCAGACGTTTGTAGGAGTTTACAAGCGGATTGGTAATCGCTGCGATTCCGCTGATGTGTTTCATCAGTCCGCCCATAAAGTAATATGCCTCTTTGCTGAGCCCGTATTCATCGGATTTGTCGGCAAACACATCTTTTCCCTCCTGAAACAGGGAGAAGGAAAGATGAAGACCCGATCCGTGAACTCCGGTTTTTGGTTTTGGCATAAAGGTTGCGTGAAGACCATGACGTTTTGCAATCGTACGGATAGCAAATTTGGCAGTCATCAGCTGATCTGCCGTCCGAAGTGCTGCAGCCGGACAGAAATCCAGTTCGTGCTGGCCTGCCGCTACCTCGTGGAAGGAAGACTCAACGTCGATTCCCATTTCTTCGAGAGTCAGCACCATATCGCGCCGCGCGTTTTCTCCCAGGTCCAGCGGTCCCAGATCCAGATAACCGCCTTTGTCGTGCGTTACACTCGTTGCTCCGCCGTCCTCATCGGTGTGGAACAGGAAAAATTCACACTCCGGTGAGATTTCAAACTCATAGCCCATCGCTTTCGCTTCGGAAATTACCTTCTGAAGGATGGTTCGGGAACTCTTTGCATAAAGATTCCCCTCTCTATCATACACATCACAGATCAATCTTGCAACCTTTCCTTGCTGCGGACGCCACGGAAGTATTGCAAAGGTGTCGAGATCCGGGTGCAGAAACATGTCTGCTTCCTCGATGGTGACAAATCCTTCGAACGAAGAGCCATCGAAAACGCACTGATTATTCAGGGCTTTTTCCAGCTGTCCGGCGGTGATGGCCATATTTTTCATCATTCCAAACATATCGGTAAACTGCAGGCGGATAAATTCAACATCTTCTTCCTCCGCCATCTGAAGGATCGCTTCCTTCGTATACTTTGCCATATCGATTCTCTCCTTTATCAAAGACGATTCTAAACGAAAAGAGTGCTTTCACGCGGCAGGGCAGAAAGACACCTTGCGTAAAAACACCCTTGTTTTGGGCATATTATAGCAGTTTTTCGCGTGTTTTGTCAAGAAAAACTTAGAGATTCGTGTATCCCATCAGGGATTCATCGACTGCCTTTGCTGCCTCGCGTCCCTCGCGGATCGCCCATACAACCAGGGACTGGCCGCGGTGCATATCGCCTGCGGTGAAGACATTTTCTTTTGTTGTCTGGTATTTTCCGTCATCTGTCTTCACGTTGGTGCGCTGGTTGACTTCCACTTTAAATGCATCGGTCACATATTTCTGGGATCCTAAAAAGCCTGCTGCAATAAGAACGAGATCTGCCGGGAGAATCTCTTCGGTTCCCTCAACCGGAACCATCATCATGCGGCCGGATTTCTCATCTTTTTTCGGTGTCAGTTTTACGGTCTTGATCTGGCAGACTTCACCCTTTTTGTTTTTGATAAATTCCGTTACGGTTGTCTGGTAAATCCGCGGATCATGGCCGAATACGGCGATTGCCTCTTCCTGGCCGTAATCCGTCTTGCAGATCTTCGGCCACTCCGGCCACGGATTGTTCTCGGCACGCTGATCCGGTGCTTTCGGCATCATCTCAAGCTGTGTCACAGATTTGGCACCGAGACGGATGGAAGTTCCGACACAGTCATTACCGGTGTCGCCGCCTCCGATGACAACAACGTGTTTGCCCTTGGCATCGATGTAGGCATGATCCTCAAAATTGGAATCCAGAAGACTCTTCGTTACGGAAGTCAGGAAATCGACAGCAAAGTAGATGCCCTTTGCATCTCTTCCCTCTGCCTTGATATCTCTTGGATTTGCCGCACCGCAGCAGAGCAGGACACGGTCAAATTCTTTTAAGAGTTTGTCAGCTTTTACATCTTTTCCGATATCAGCATTCGTCACAAACTCGATGCCCTCGGCCTTCATCAGATCCACACGGCGGTCGATGACGCTCTTATCGAGTTTCATGTTCGGAATACCGTAGCGTAAAAGTCCGCCCACGCGGTCGCGGCGTTCAAAGACCGTAACAGAATGGCCGCGGCGGTTGAGCTGCATCGCTGCTGCAAGGCCGGAAGGACCGCTTCCTACAACGGCAACGCGTTTTCCGGTGCGCACTTTCGGCGGCTGCGGCGTAATCAGGCCGGTTGCCCATGCGTTTTCGATGATCGCGCGTTCATTTTCCTTCGTGCAGACCGGGTCTCCGTTTACGTTGCATGTACAGGCTGCTTCGCAGAGTGCCGGGCAGACACGGGAGGTAAATTCCGGAAAACAGTTTGTCTTTGTGAGGCGGCGGTATGCCTGCTCATAGTTTCCAAGATACACAAGGTCATTCCACTCCGGAACGAGGTTCTGCAGCGGACAGCCGGAGGCCATTCCCGCAATCATGGTTCCCGCCTGGCAGAACGGTACACCGCATGCCATACAGCGGGCAGCCTGCATCTGCTGCTCCTTTTTCGGGAGCTGCAGATGAAATTCCTTAAAGTTTTTGATACGCTCAAGCGGGGCAACGGTGTTTCCCGTCTTGCGCTGATATTCCATAAATCCAGTTGGCTTACCCATAATTCTTCTTCCTCCTACTTACGCATGCTTTCGTAAAATGCTTCAATCTGTGCCTGTTCGCTGCTAAGGCCCTTGTCTTCCATCTGGGCACTCAGCATCATCATGCGCTTATAGTCATTCGGAATGATCTTCTTGAATTTCGGCAGATATTCGTCAAAGTGTGTGAGAATTTCTTTACCTTTTTCAGAGCCGGTGTGTGCGACGTGTTTTTCAATCATGTTTTTCAGCTCTGCAATATCGTATTTGCTTTCTACCAGTTCAATCGAAATCATTTCCTTGTTCAAATTGCGGTACAGGTTGCTCTTTTCATCCAGGACATAAGCGATACCGCCGCTCATGCCGGCTGCAAAGTTCTTTCCGGTTGCGCCGAGGACAACGACACGGCCGCCGGTCATATACTCGCATCCATGCTCACCGACACCCTCGACAACGGCGTAAGCACCGGAGTTTCTGACACAGAAACGCTCTCCTGCGATACCGTTGATGTACGCCTCACCGCTCGTTGCGCCGTAGAGGGCAACGTTTCCGACGATGATGTTTTCTTCCGGTTTATACTTTCTTGCTTTCGGCGGGTAGACAACCAGTTTTCCGCCGGAGAGGCCTTTTCCGAAGTAATCGTTCGAATCGCCCTCAAGTTCCAGGGTCAGTCCTTTTGGAATAAATGCTCCGAAGCTCTGTCCGCCGGCACCCTTGCACTGTACGGTGTACGTATCCGGCTCCAGAGAGGTGCCGAATTTTCTGGTGATCTCGGCACCAAGAATCGTTCCCACGGTACGATCGGTGTTGGTGATCTCGACTTTGATGGTCTTCTTCTCTTTCTTATCCATTGCCGGACCGAATTTCTTTAAGAGTACCTTCTCATCCAGGGTTGCGCCAAGTTTGAAGTCGTAAACATCTTTCGGATCGAACGTTACCTTCTCGCCTGCTTTTGCAAACGGATTGTTCAGGATCTGGCTTAAGTCTACGCGGTCTGCGTGCTCGTTCGTCACTTTATCATTTCTCTTTAAGAGGTCGGAACGGCCGACCATCTCGTCAACGGTGCGGAAGCCAAGTTTTGCCATGTATTCCCGCATCTCTTCTGCGATGAAGCGCATGAAGTTGATGACGTACTCCGGTTTGCCGCGGAAACGTTTGCGCAGCTCCGGGTTCTGGGTTGCAATACCCATCGGGCAGGTATCGAGGTTGCAGACACGCATCATAACGCATCCCATCGTTACAAGCGGTGCGGTCGCAAAACCGAATTCCTCGGCGCCAAGGAGTGCTGCAATCACAACGTCACGGCCGCTCATCAGCTTACCATCGGTCTCGATCATGACACGGTTGCGGAGGCCGTTTTTGATCAGCGTCTGATGGGTCTCGGCAAGGCCTAACTCCCATGGAAGTCCTGCATTGTGGATGGAACTTCTCGGTGCTGCTCCCGTTCCTCCATCATATCCGGAAATCAGGATAACCTGTGCTCCGGCTTTTGCAACACCGGCTGCGACAGTACCAACACCTGCTTCGGATACCAGTTTAACGGAGATTCTTGCATTCACATTCGAGTTTTTCAGGTCATAAATCAGCTGTGCAAGGTCCTCGATGGAGTAGATGTCGTGGTGCGGCGGCGGGGAAATCAGGGATACACCCGGTGTGGAGTGACGTGTTTTTGCAATCCACGGGTAAACCTTTCCGGCCGGTAAGTGGCCGCCCTCGCCCGGTTTTGCACCCTGCGCCATCTTGATCTGAATCTCTTTGGCACTTACGAGATATCTGGAAGTTACACCAAAACGTCCGGAAGCTACCTGTTTGATCGCGGAGCAGCGGTTTACGCCATCTTTGCCGATGGTAAGTCGTTCCAAACTCTCTCCACCTTCACCACTATTGGATTTTCCATGGAGATGGTTCATTGCGATCGCCAGTGTCTCGTGGGCTTCCTGTGAAATGGAACCATAAGACATCGCACCGGTTTTAAATCGTTTGACGATCTCATCTACACTTTCTACTTTTGAAAGCGGAATTCCCTTTTTCGGGAAGTTAAATGTGAGAAGACTTCGAAGGTTCATATACAGATCCTCTCTGTCAATCTCATCGGAATATTCTTTAAACATCTGATAGTTGCCGGTTCTTGTGGCTTCTTGCAGCAGATGAATGGTTTTCGGATTATACAAATGTTCTTCTTTTCCGCTGCGGCTCTTGTGGTTTCCAATACTATCAAGCGTAATATCCGTACCAAGTTCCAATGGATCAAATGCTTTATCATGAAGCATTTCTACCTGGTTCTGGATATCTTCAATACCAAGTCCACCGATTCTGGAAACCGTTCCGGTAAAATATTTATCAATAAAATCTTTCGACAATCCGATGGCTTCAAAGATTTTTGCTCCCTGATATGACTGAATCGTAGAAATTCCCATCTTGGAGGCAATCTTTACGATGCCCGCCAGCACGGCTTTGTTGTAATCTTCGACGGCGGCGTAGTAGTCCTTGTCCAGCAGCCCCTCCTCGATGAGCTCCACAATGGTCTCCTCCGCCAGATAGGGGT
>ERZ825670.3820-NODE-3820-length-12277-cov-6.344952_pt1 | contig 12277 bp, 3 predicted proteins | sample MGYA00519929_ERZ825670 | MGnify/ENA primary metagenome ERZ825670 (study PRJEB31778, sample SAMEA3449207) | human gut metagenome | biome: human gut; feature: human-associated habitat; material: faeces | place: United Kingdom | collected 2010/2012 ...
CTATAAGTGAGCTTTTGCGTTTTCCTCTTACAAATAAGAATACCTTTCATTCATCGACCCGAAACCAGAATATGGGGCGGCGGAATAATACCGCCGCCCCACATCTGTATTGTACCGAGACGATTATTTGTTGTAGGTACGGAACAGGAAGGTCACGATTTGAGCACGGGTGCAGTCATTATCGGGACCGAACAGCCCGCCGCCGATGCCGGTGGTGATGCCGTTTGCTGCAGCCCATGCCACCGCATCCGCATAGTACGCGTTTTTGGGAACATCGCGGAACTCCGCTGTACCCTCTGCCCTGGCACTTAGCGCACGGTAGAGGAAGGTCACGCTTTGCGCCCTCGTACAGGTAGCATCGGGTGAGAATCTTCCATTGCCCGTGCCAGTCGTGATCCCGTTCTCGACTGCCCAAGCCACCGACCTCGCATAGTAGGCACTTGCGGGTACATCAGAGAAACTGCTGGCATTCTTCGGCTCCGGACTGCCCGCTGCACGCCACAGGAAGGTGACGATCTGCGCGCGGGTGCAGGGAGCGTCGGGTGCGAACAGACCGTTGCCGACGCCGCCGGTGATGCCGTTTTTCGCAGCCCATTTGACGGCCTCATAGTAGTAGGCGTCCGTGGAAACATCCGCAAAGCTCTGTGTTGGAGCTTCCTCAACGAAGCGGGCTCTGACAGTCACATCGCCTGCAGGCATGATGAAGCTGTACTCGCCGCCCCACTTTCTGAGATCGAGTTCGCTGCCCTTCTTGTCCATAACCATAAGCATTTCCAGCTCATAGCCCCTGTCGGGATAGACCATGATGGTTACTGTGGAGCCCTTGGCAGCAGACGAAGGCGAAACGGTAATGCTGCCGTTCATAGTCCTTTCGACCATGATGTTGTAGGCCGGGTTAAAGATGCCTCCGCCCGAGCCGCCGCTGCCACCCGAGCCTCCGCCCGAAGGTGCAGCATACTTCACCCAGCTCACGCCGAAGGGCGACAGACTGGTCACACGGAAGTGCAGGCCATCCGCCTGCTTCGTGTGCGAAACGAGCTCCAGTTCACCGGCACGGGCAGCAGTCGTAAGCATGTGGACTATCGTAAAGGTATCCTTGCTGTCTGTGCCGTTGGGATAAGGAAGCACCACCTCCACACCGCCTGTGGGGAAATTCGCTTCATCGACCTCGACCCAGTTGCCCTCGGCGTTCTTGTATCGCAGCGCAATGTCATAGAACGCACGGTTTTCCGCCGTTCCGATCATCATGGTCTCAAGCCGGAGCTTGATCTTCTCCGCCGTATCAAGGTCAGGATGACTCTCCAGCACCTGCGGCACGGTCAGCTCGCCTATGACCAGCTTGTGCGCGGCGATGTCCGCGCTGATATTGCCAGTCACGCCGGTGAGTGTGACGGTATAGCTCCCGTCCGCGTTCTTCCGCGCGGAAACCGTCTCGCAGTCTGCTGCTTTGCCGCTGCCGGTCAGGCAATCGTAGCCGTTGACGGTCAGCTTGGAGAAGTCGCTGTACTCAGCGGCTGGCCTGACCGTGAAGGTCACATCACCGCCTGCGCGGATCTTGGTAGCCGGCAGAGTGTCCGCAGGCAGCCTTTTCACATCGGAGATCTCATAGCCGGGCCCGCCCGTCGGAATGGAGAAGCCGCTGTACTCGGCAAAGGCCGCCTTGACCTCCACATTCCTGCTCAGGCTTTCAATGGTCAGTGTGTTGGACAGGCAGTGATCCATAGTCACGCCAAGGGAAGACATGTTCTCCCGGGTGACCGCGATGCCATTCACCGTCCAGAGGCCGGTCATCATTCCGCTGCTCGGTACTGCGGCGAATACCAGTCTGGAGCCGCCGGCAACGCTGGCCTGCTGCCCTGCGGACAGAGCCAGCTCCGTGCCGTCGGCAGCAGCGCTCAGCGTGCCGCCAACGCCGTTCACGGCGTAGGAAACATCATAGAGGACGGCTGTGGCGAACACCACGGTGACCGTGTGCGCCTGCGTCACATTTTCCAATGTGTAGCTGGTCTTGTTGGAAGAGTTAGGCACGGGAACACCATTCACCCGCCACTCCTTCACATAGCCGTACTCCGCGGGAACGGCGGTAAAGGTGATGCTCTGCCCGTAGGTCACGGTGGCGGGGCTTGCCTCATGACCCTCGGCGGTGATCGTGCCGCCGCCGGAAGCATCGTAGGTCACCGAATAGGTAGTGGTATTCTCTGTAAATACGGCTTCAATGGCGTATTCCATTGTTGCCTCCTGCCCGGTGGGAACCGTCCAGCGCAGCGTTGCAGTCTCGTTTGTAAGGGTCTCGCCATCGATCGTCCAGTGGTCGAACACATAGCCGTTATGCGGCGCGGCAGTGAAGGTGACCTGCATGCCGCCGCGGATGCTCGCCGCGCTGCCGGAGTACCCATCTGCGGTCACGGTGCCGTGCTCCGCTGTCCAGCTGACGGTGTACTCCACCGGGCGGAACGCTACGGTGATGACCGCGCCCGCGCTTCCGGCGGTATAGGTGTAGGTGCTGTCCGTTTCACCGCTGACCGGCGTGCCGTTCACCGACCACTGCTCCACCTCGTAGCCGATATCCGGCTCGGCGGTGAAGATGACGGAAGCGTCTTCTGCCAGTGTGAAGCCGGAGGCAATATTACCAACCTGCTCCGTACCGCCCGCCATTGCGCCGGTAATGCGGCCGTGCTCTCCGGCGGATGCCGTGATCCTGTCGCCCAGCGGCATGAACTGTACCATAACGGTCTTCTCCTCGCCAACACCTCTGAGCACCAACTGCGTCCCGATGAAGGCCGCGCCGCTCTCCTGGTACACCTCGTCGTTCACGCGCCATTCCTGCACACGGTAGCCGTTATCCGGAGCTGCGGTAAAGGTCAAATCGGAACCCTCATAGACCTCTTCGCCCGAAGAGAGGCCGTATGTATACGCCGCCATATTTTTGCGGACCGTGTTTGCGGTCAGGGTGCCGTTGTCGCTACCGCCGACCGCCGCCACGGAGTAGGAGATCGCATACTTGTCCAAGGCTGCAAAATCCGCCGAAAGCGTCTGATCTGCCCTGACATTGTGGATTGTATAGGTATGATCATCGCTGTTGTCCACCGCTGTCCAGGCTTCGTCGGGATCGTTCACAACATAGCCTGTATCCGGCTTGATGGTAACGGTCAGGTTCGTTCCGGGATCCACATAATCGGTAGAGGTTATGGTGACAGGCTTGCTGTTTCTTGTGCCGCGCACCTCGATCGTGCCGTTTGCCGTGTGCTCGATCATCACGACCGGCTTCTTTGCCACGGTGACGGTGACCTCGGTATCGGCGGCCAGCTTCAGCTCCGCCGACCTGCCGCCTGCCGCAGGCGTTACATTTTCGCTCCACGAAACGAGATCATAGCTGCCGTCCAGCGTCAGCGTGAAGTCCACCGGCGTATTCGCCGCATAGGAGCCTCCGCTCGTCAGTTCCGTGCCATTGCTGGAGGCTGTCAGGGTCGCCTTGTCCCCGTCCTCGGCTGCAAGACCGAGGATCTTCCAGCTGAGACGGTGGGTGTTGGCCACGGCGACCACCGCGCGGACATACAGCGCTGCCGGATCGCTGCCAAAGGCGGTGTCGTACAGCGTGAAGCTACCGCCGGAGCCGCCTTCCATCCAGGTCTCACCGTCCGTGGAGTACTCCCAGCGGTTGACCGTGTTGAAGCTCGTGTCCGTGAAGGTGACCGTATAGGTCAGCGCCGTGCCCTGGGGCAGAACGCTGCCCGCAGCCACAGTCTCGCCGGTCCGCGCCCAGGTGATGGCGACCGTGCCTGCAGAAACCGGGTTCTCTTGCCCATCCGTCAGCGTGGGTTCAGCGGCGGTGAAGGTTTTTTTCGTCACAAAGGAGACCGTGACTGTGTATTCCGCCTGATCCAGTCCGGAAAGGGTCAGTTCTTCCTCGCGGTAGGGCTTACCGGCGCCCGGCCATGTGTAGTCCGTACCGTTCACCGTCCACTTTTCCACCATATAGCCGCCCTGCGGGACTGCGGTAAAGGTGACGGAGGAGCCGTAGGTGACCTTTGCGTTGTTTGCGATCGTGCTGCCGCCGCCGGTCCTGGCGGTGACGGAGCCGTTTTCGCCCGCGCTGTAACGGATCACGGAGAACTGGTTGGCGAATTCCACCTCGACCTTGAGCTGCCCATCTCTGGTATCGCGGGTGATGCTGAACGCGTCGATGCTCAGCGTCTGCATGGCCGAGACTGTGGTCGCTCCGATGCGGTATGGCGAGTCTTCTTTGACCTCCGTACCGTTCACCAGCCAGCGGCTGACCTGATAGCCGGTCTCCGGATTGGCCTGGAACACAAGCTGCTCTCCCTGCTTGCGGTTCTCGCCGGAGGAGAAGCTCGTCAGGTTGCTGCCATAAGATCCGAAGATCGTGCCATGCCCGGTGGCGGCCACCTGATAGTAAACCGGCGCCGCATCAGCCTCGCGGCGGAGAGAGTTCGTCTGCAGCGTGACCGAGTACGCACTTTGCAGGCGTCTGGAATCCTCCGATTCCTTCCACTGCGGCGCAAAGGTGAATACGCCGGTCCTGCCCGGGTTAGAAAAATATTCGTTGATGTCGGAAACGGTCAGGCTGTTTGTCAGCGCAGCCTTGTCGCTCTCCAGAGCGCCTTCAAAGTCGAGCCCGATGTCCTGCAGTGTGTTGGGCGCGTTATCCCAGGCCGGGCGGATCGTCAGCCTGCGCGGTGTAACGGTCAGCACGGCGGACGCAAGCTCCCTGCCGTTGCTGTCCTTTGCCGAGAAGGTATACTGTCCGGCGGTCTGTGGGAAGTAGCCGGTGTTGATGCCGGCCGCCGCCGCGCCGGGGGCTGCCGCCTGATAGGAGACGGTTTCGCCTGCCTGCGTCCACGCCGCATCGCCCCACTTCTGCGTCTCAAGCGTCAGATCTGCGCCGTATTCCACAGATGCGCCGAGCGCCTGGCCGTTTTCGGTCAGCAACAGACGGTACAGAGTGGTATTCTCCCCTTTAGTGTCCTTGCCCAGCGCAGCGTAATACACCGGTGTTTTCGAGCTGGAGGCCGCATAGCCGCCATCCGCGGTCACAGCCGCGTGGATGGTGTATACGCCCTGGGTGGGAGCTGTCCATTCCATAGTCATCGTGCCGTTCGCATCCGTCGTGACTGCGATCGAAAAGCTCTCCCCGGTGGCGGTGTCCGTGATAACGAAGGCCGCGGGCTTGTTTGCCAGCATTTTACCGTTGCTCGCCACATTGGCAGTGAGCGTCAACTTCGAGCCCGATTGCTGCTCATAGGTGTCAACGGAAACCTCAACTGTTTCGCTATAGGAAACAGGCATCAGGCTGCTCAGGGGATATGCGTCGCCGTCGATCAGCAGCTTTTCCGCCGGATCGACTTTGGTCACGGTGTAGGAGTCCGTGTCCGCCGACTTTTTCAGGAGGAAGAAGCATTCCTTATCATCCTTCTTGCCGAAGAGCACGATCTCTTCGTCGTTCTTACTACGATGGAAAACGGAATACTGCGGCTTGTCGGATTCTTTCAATTCAGCTTCCGTGCCGGCAGCGCCGCTCTGGTCGCTGAAATATTTGCCGCCGCTCTCCCAGTAGAAGGTCGGTTTTGCGGTCGTGCCATCCCAGTGGGCCACAGCGAAGTAGACCGTGCTCGTCTCGCCGGCGGCTACTTCCGTGCTCAGCTGGCCTCCGGCGTGGGCTGCTGTAAAGCCTTCCACCTTGGCAGTTCCGTTGAACTCAATATATACGGGAGAAAGTGCGCCCCCTGTCACAGTATATGTCTTGCCGCTGTCCGAACCGGTCAGCTGGTAATATTGGGTCTCCGTGCTCGTGGTGCCGCCCTGTGTGGTTTCGCTCTCGATCACGCCGATGTACGGGCCGCTTTCTCCCGCCCGGTACACAGTGCCCTGCACGTCATCCTTCTTGAAGGAGGCTGTTTTCTGAACGCTCTGTTTCTGTATATCGGTCGTTTGCTCCGTCCAGTCCGCCCCGCCGTAGTATGGATCGCTCTGCGTTCCGCTCCCGCCGTCCGCGTGTGTCACGGTTACAGCGCTAACGCTGGTGGGCAGTGCGCCGATCGTCAGCGTGGCCGCGTTGCTGTAATAATACACCGCAGAAGACTCCGCCAGTGTGTATGCTGTCACCATCAGCCGGTACTGGGTGCCGTTCATTGCGGCCGCTGCGTCACGCACGGTCAGTGTCGAGCTGGTCGCGTTGCGTACATCTTTCCACGCAGGCGAGCCAGGGTTGCGCTCCTGCCATTGCATGGTAAAGGTAGTATCCTTATCGCTCTTGAGTACTGTGGCCGAAAAAACTGCATCCTCTCCGGGGCGCACCGTTTGATTGGCGACCGCACCGACCTGAACATAGTTCGTGCCGTTTTCCTTCGGCGTGGTAAAGCTGATCGAGCTGCTGTCCACAGACTCCACGCCGTTGGTGCAGCCGCGCGCCACAAAGGTGTAGGACACATCTCCCGCCAGATTTTTCAGCTCAAAGCTGCTCTCCGTTCCGGAAACGGCACCAACAAAAGCATGCGGCCTTGTGGTGTTCTCCATCACGCGGTAGATACGATACTCCTCCGCCGGACGGCTGCCCGCACTCCAGGTGAGCGTTGCGCCGGTGCTGGTAAGCGTTTCTACTGCCAGATCTCTGGGCGGAGAGGACGGCGCGGAGACATCTTTCACCAGATAGCCCAGCGCGGGGACCTTTTTCCCATTGAGCGTCATGTTCCACATGGCGAAGTTCCACGAGAAGCCATAGCCGTCCGCCTTGGGGCTGTTCACCGAGCCGCTGTGCTCCGTGCCTGTGCCGTTCATTTTGGAGTGGCTCTTGGTAAAGGTATAACCGGCTCCGCCGCCCACCTTCGCTCCGCCGATCTTTTTCCATGCCACCACATTCACAGAGAGTTCGTACTCAAAACTCTTCTCTGTCTCCTTGGTAACGGTAATGGTCTTTTCGATGTTGCCCTTACCCGTCAACTCGGACCAGCCGCTGTTGGACACGAGAGGGGTAGAGCCGCCTGCGTTGGTGATTTGGCTGACGTCGGAGCGGTAGCTGAAGGGGTTGCCCGCCTCTGCCAGCCGATCCTCGGCAATGGGTTCTAATCTGTAGGCGACGGCTTCTTCATTGTATTCCTCCACAGAGATGATACTGGTGTGGGGTGGCAGGGTCTTCATGACCGCCATATCTTTGCCGTCGGAAAGATTTTGGTAGGTATAGACCAGTACGGGAACACGGTACACCACCACTGCGTTCTCTCCGGAATTGTTTTCATAGTCGACGCTGTGTTCAATGGAGCGGCTGACATTGGTGGCCCAGGTGAAGTTGTTTTCGATGGTGGTCTCAAAACCGGCGCCGGAGTTTTCGACCTCGACCTCGTACCCCACCAGCACGGTAGTGTTCAGGCCGTGGCTCTTGCCGCTGCCGCTCACGCTGCTGCTGCTTTTGCCGTAAGCCGTGCGGCCCTCGCCCAGATCGTCTCCCAGCTCCTCAAAGTGGGGCACGGCCTCCAGCACGGCCAGCACGTCGTAGTCCGTCCACTGACGCTCCACGCCCACATAGCGCACCAGGGTGCTGTCGCTGTCATAGTTGAAGTCGGTCAGACACACATAAGCGCCAGATTGCTTGTTGATGAACCAACCGTTCGTTTCCGAGTGCTTGAACTCATAGCCGCTGTTATCGACCTTTGGCTGGCAGCCGATGGTATACAGGGTGCTGTAATGGTTTCCGGTGCCGCTCTGCTTGACCAGCGATGCGAAGACGACCTGCTCGCGCCCCTCGCCGTTGCCGTCAAAGTTGCCCACGGCCACGGCCTGCACCTGCTTGTTGGTGATCTTGGTTGATCCAATGTATTTGTCGGTGTGATTGAAGGCACCGTGAGTGTACTTGTGGGCGAGGGTGCCGCTGCCGTCGTTGTCCGCCCACGCGTACACATTGCCCGAGAAGAACACCGCATCCGGCTGCGCCCCGCCCTGATAACGGAAGCACTTCACAATCAGCGGACTGAGGACCTCGTCGCCGCTGTACAGACCGTGAGTGGTCAGCGTATTCGTGGTATGTGTCTGCCGGTGCAGGAACTCATACTTGCCCTGAAAGTTTTTCTGCACGCCTGTCCACACTTCGGTCATGCCGACGCACCGAACCATGGAGAAGCCGCAGGTTTTATTGTTGATCGAGATATTATGGTTGCCGCTGTAGTCGATCATGCCCGCCGTGACGATCTCCGGGAAATCCGTCCCGTTGGAGGAGTCGTCACTGGCCAGCACATTGCCCACGGAGGAGCTGCCCCAGACATAGCGGTGCAGCTTGCTCGCCGGGGACACATCTCCCACCGCAACAGTCTCCTTGCCCGCCGAGGGCGCGTATTTGAAGGTCTGCTTCCACCCGTCCTCCAGCCTGTCGTACAGGAACACCTGCGTGCCCAGACTCTGGACAATGTTGTAGCCATAGGTATCGTTCAGCCCGGCGGTGATGACCAGCTCATCGTAGCCGTCCTTGTCGGTATCCGCCGCCGTCAACTGCACCACCGGCACATTCTGAATATGATCTGCTATCAGGGTGCTGACACCCAGCAACTCGTACACGTTTCCGATCTCGACGCCCTCGGTCAGCGTCGGGCTGCTCCCTTCGCTGTGGATGATGTATTCCATCAGCTTGGCATCTCCGTTTCCCTGCGTGGGCGGCACGTAGACGACCACGGAATCCACGCCGTCGCCGTCGAAGTCGCCGCAGGCGATGGCGGCGAAGCCGCCCAGCTCAAAGGCAAGGCGGTTTATCCAGCTCCGGTTGCCGCGGGACACCTCGCTGGTGTGCACCGCATTGTTGTCCCGGTCCCGCAGGGACAGCTCGATCCCTGCCGCACTCAGACCGATCATGGCGATGTGCTCCTGGCGTCCGCTGCCGGTATTCACGCCGTCGGTGGCCGCCACACGGTAGCTGGCTTGCGCTGAAGCCGGGAGGGAGTTGAACGTCACGCGGTACTGGTTCGCCAGATTCGGGAAGGCCCCCATCAGATCTCCCGCCTTGGAGCCGTCCCCGTTGTAGTCATAGGTGTGGCTGTACAGCGGTGCTCCGCCCCAGCTGTAGGACAGCATCAGCTCCGACTTGACAAACAGCGGCACGGCGCGGCCGCTGCTGCCGAAGGGGGCGTCCGCCACCGCTCTGTTGTACTCAGTGCTGCCCGCTGTCAGTCCTGTAGCCGCCGGCAGACCGAAGGCTCCCTTGCCCTCGGAGGCAGCCGTAGTGCCTTCCTCCGCCCGCACCATGGCGGGCAAAAGCTGCACGCACAGGATGGCGCTCAACAGCAATGCCATAAGTCTTCTGCTGCAATGTTTCATAAGCGATTCCTCCTTTGCTTCGCAGGGTGTCACATAATTCTGCTTATTCTAATTTTACCATGCTTTTCTCGCCCGCGCTGTGTCGTTTAGGGGCGAATTCGTGTTGTTTAGGAGAACAGGGCATATATCGCTTGTGCGATTTGTGCTCCTTTGCTACAATGTTGGAAGAAAGGAGGACGGTACGGTGAGCACAAAAAACAGGAAAATCTGGGCTGCCGGGGTATTGCTGATCCTCACGGTCGCGGCGGCGATCGGGTTCCTGTTCCGCCTGTCGCAGCCGGATCAGGAACAGCGGTCGGTCTACCTGAACTGCACAGAGTCGGATCGCGGCGGCTGGGTATTCTTTACAGAGGCCGGCCCAGTGGAACCTGTCTTCGGCTTTGGTGGTTATATCAACGGTATTCCGGCGGAGGGGACCGGCCCTGTCGCGGCGGAGCGCGTGATGGAGGAACCGGGTGCGCGGCACTTTCTGCAGTTTGACAGTTACGGTGCTGGTCTGCAGGTGTTTCTGGATCATACGCTTCTCTATACAGACTTTCCGGCCGAGGGAAACCCGGTGGACAGCTTTCTGGAGGATGTTGATCCTGCCAGTATTTCCCACGACGGGCTCCGCGTTCCGCTGCCGGAGGACTGCGGCGGGAAGCGGCTTCGCATTGTCACCTACGGACCCTCCGGCGATGGCCTTCGCCAGCCGGTACTGCCCTCGCTGGTGGGACGCTTTTCCGACGCCGTGGTACAGACCTCCGGCGTCGTCTGGCCCATGGCGGCAGTCACGGCGCAGCTTTTGCTGGCGATCTGTCTGCTACTGGTGCTGCTGCTTGGCGCACACGATGGCGAGTTTCTCTGGAAGCTGCTGCCTCTGATCGGCTATTTCCTGCTGGCGGCGGCAGCCGGGGTCTGTCATACCTATCTCGAAATTTCGGCCGGGCTGAATGCTGACGCCGGGCTTCTGAACTGGGTCTACCTGATCTATATGGATCTTCTTTACTGCTATCTGGCCGCGGCGCTGCACGGCTGGAAGCGGTGGGTGCTGCTCTCCGGTGCGCTGCTCCATATCCTGCTTTCTGCGCTGTGGAGCTTCGCGGCGCTGCCGCTGCTCGCCAGTGCAGCGGGAGACTGGCTCGGCACCACCCTGTTTCTTCTGGCAGCGGCGCTGCTTCTGTTCTCCCATGAGCAGCCGCTGCGCCGAACGAGCCTGTTTCTCTGCGCGGTGGCGGGCGGTTTATTTGCGTTCTGGGGCGTGATCCGATTCAGCGGAAGCGGGATCTTTTATCCACTGACCAACCCGGTGACCACGCTGCTGGCGGGGTATCCCCATGCATTTTACGCGATCCTGTGCGGCTTTGCCGGTGCGCTGTGCGCCGTGCAGGTGGTGACGGGCTTTGTGCGCGAAACACTGCTTCGCCAGCGCCGGATGCAGGCGATCAAAAGCAGCAGCCAGGCAACGCAGGAAAAGTATGAGCAGGCACAGGAGACAGTCCGGCGGACAGCGGCATTCCGCCATGAGTGGAAGAACCATATCGCCGCCCTGCACCTTTTGGCGCAAAAGCCGGATCAAGCCGGTCTTTTGGACTATCTGAACCGGCTGGATGGAGAATTGGAGCAGCTCTTCCCAAAGGTTTATACGGCCAATTCGACGGTCAACACGATCCTCCAGCGCTTCGCGGCCCAGGCAGACAGGTATGGCGTTTCTTTCCATGTCAGCGCTATGCTGCCGGAAACGCTGCCCATCGAGGAGGCGGATCTGTGCGGCTTTCTGTTTAACCTGCTGGACAACGCCGTGGAGGCCGCCGCCAAAACGGAACACAGCGAGATCGTCTGTTCCCTGCAGATCCGCCAGCAGCATCTGGCCATCCGATGTGAAAACACCTACAATGGGGTGCTGCAAACAGATGAAAACGGACAGCTATGCACCACAAAGCAGGATGCCGGCAGCCACGGCTTCGGCCTTTTGCAGATGCGAACCATCGCCGAGAAGTACGGCAGCGTACTGGCTGTCAGCTATGATGACACCCGCTTCACCGTGATGACGGCTCTGAAGCTGCTGCCCGAAAAAGAGTCCCCCATAAGCTCTCTGTAAACACAAAATGCGGCGTCTCCCATCGGGAGACGCCGCATTCTCTTTATCCAAATGGCCTTGCCCTTACTTCAGTTTTGATTGAGATACCGGACGAACTGGTCCTGAAACTGCTCCATATAGCGCCGTCCGATGCTTAGATCTCTTCCATCTGTCAGGTATATTGTCCGGCTGCTGACCCTGCGGATATGGAAGAGGTTTACGATGAAGCTGTTGTGACAGCGGCAGAAGCGATCCTTCGGCAGATACTCCTGCATCTGGCTCAGCGGGCAGAGAATGAATTGTTTGCCATGTGTTGTGTGGAGTACGCTGCCGTGATCCCGGCTTTCAGCGCAGAGGATATCCTCTGCCGGCAGGACAAAGGTCCTGCCGGCCACCCGGAAGGTTACGGTGCGGGGCTGATGATATAACCGCAAATCCGTTTTGATCGCCTGCTCCAGATCTTCCCGGGAAACCGGCTTGAGCAGGTACTGGATGGGGCGGACGCTGTAGCCGTCCTTGAGAAACTCCGTGGAACCGGTGATAAACAGGATGCTGGTCCTGTCGTCCCGCTCCCGCAGCTCCTGCGCCAGCTTCATGCCGGTCTTGCCGTCCATCAGAATATCCAGACAAAGCAGTGAGAACTCCGCACCCGCTGAAAAAGCTGCCTCCAGTTCCTCGGCTGAAGAATAGGGCGTGACCGTATGCTCCATCTGCAGCCCGGACAGGATCGCCGCGCACTGTGCGCACAAGTCCTCACGGAGATTTTTCTCGTCTTCACAAACCGCCACCCGATACATCCTGCTCACCGCCCTTTCCTTAACGCTCATTATAGCGGATGGCATGGGAATTTGCAATACCGCTGCGCTCCGCCGCCGCACAGCCTTCGGGGTTGAGTTTGCTAAG
>ERZ825670.3821-NODE-3821-length-12273-cov-5.712719_pt1 | contig 12273 bp, 11 predicted proteins | sample MGYA00519929_ERZ825670 | MGnify/ENA primary metagenome ERZ825670 (study PRJEB31778, sample SAMEA3449207) | human gut metagenome | biome: human gut; feature: human-associated habitat; material: faeces | place: United Kingdom | collected 2010/2012 ...
TTTATGTCAGAAAAAATGAGAATATACACAAGTAATGATGTAAAAGGTGTAGAACTTGGAGGAGCATTAAAAAATATTATAGCATTTTGCGCCGGAGTTGCAGCAGGAATTGGACTAGGAGATAATTCATTTGCAGCCTTAATAACAAGAGGATTAAAAGAAATATCAAGACTTGGAATAAAACTAGGAGGAGAACTAGAAACATTTTATGGATTAAGTGGATTAGGAGACCTTATAGTAACTTGTTTAAGTGAGCATAGTAGAAATAGAAAAGCTGGAAAATTAATAGGACAAGGAAAAACATTAGAAGAAGCTAAAAAAGAAGTCGGAATGGTAATAGAAAGTATAGACAACATAGATGTAGCATATCAACTTGGAAAAATAAATAATATAGAAATGCCAATAGTTAATGCGGTATATGAAGTATTATATAATAAACTAGATCCACAAGAAGCTGTAAAAAATTTAATGACACGAGACAAAAAAATGGAATAAAATTGTATAATAAATACTAATAAAAACCATAATATAAATATTAAATAATTGACACATTTAAGGAGGAATAAAAATGGAAATTTTTAATAAATTAGGTAAAAAAGCAAGTGAAGCATATAAAGTAACTGCTGACAAAACAGGGAAATTAGCAAAAGAAGCAAAATTGAGAATGAAAATAGCAGACTTAAAATCACAAATATCTGATATATACAAAGAAATAGGTAAAAAAGTTTATGAAAACCATGTAAGAGAAGAAAAAGTAGATTTAGAAAAAGAATTAGAAGAAGAATGCACAAAAATAGATGTAATGAGTGCAGAAATAGAATCTAATTTAAAACAATGCCTAGAATTAAAAGATAAAAGAAAATGTGAAAAATGTTTTGCTGAAATAGATAAAGACGTAAAATTCTGTCCAGAATGTGGTGCAAAACAAGAAGAAGTTGAAGAAACACAAGCAAAAGAAGTCGAAATAGTAGAAGACAAAAAAGAAGAATGTTCAGATGACAACTGTGAAGACTTAAAAAAGACTGTTGAAGTAGAATCTGATGTTAAATTAGAAGATGATAAAACAGTAGAAGAAATAAAATATGAAGATGAGTAAAATTATAAAAGTCGAATATAAAAAGTATTCGGCTTTTAAATTTATAAATCAATATTTTACAAATCAATAAGGATATCTTTCATACAAATATTTAATCAAACTATCAGCATTATCTGTAGTTACATTAATATATACACCTTTATCAAGAGAAACCCACATAACAATATTAAAATCATCAAAATTATCAACATAAGCACCAATGATTTCAGCTAGTTCTACAGGATTACTGTATTTATGTTCCCAATTTAAATTATTATTTATATCAAAAGAAGAATTATAAAAAGAACCCAAAAATTTTTCTAATTCATAAGAATCTTCACTAATTAAATTAACAGAAACCATCACAATCTCCTTATCAAATCTATAATAATATTATGATAAATAATAAAAAAAATATACTAAAGGAATAGTTTTTACAAAAAAGCAAATACTAAAATAAAAAAATGGAGGTATATTTTGAAAAAATATCAAAAAATAGCATATATTTTCTTAGTAATATTTGTACTAAGTATAGCTTTTATATTATTTAAATCATATGCAAATATCAATAAAAATGAAGATGAAAAAGAAAAAACAGAAACAGAAATTCAAAGAATAGAATTAAGTTTTGTAAATATGTTTAATGAATTAAATAACATTAAATTTGAAAACTATAGAATAAATACAAGTCAAATAAATAAAGAAGATTTAAAAGACAATTCATCAAGCAGTGCATCAGAAACTACTCCATCCTCAGGAAGCTCTTCTTCCTCAGAAAGTTCTTCATCTGGAGATCAGGGAGAAAGCCAAAAAGAAAATGGAAGTAGCCAAAGTTCAGAAGAATCAAAAGAAAATCAAAATTATGAAATGAAATTATCAGGAGTTTTAACAAATAATAGTGACATAAATTGGGAGAATTTAAAAAATGAAGTTGAAATATTATATTCAGCAATTCCATCACTTACAATTGATTTATATAAAATAAATATAAACAAAGAAAAAATAACAAACTTTAATCAAGAATATGATAATTTAATGAAGGCAATAAAAGAAGAAAACAAGCAAAATGCACTAGATGCTTTAGCAAATTTATATAATTATTTACCAGATTTTATAGAAAATTCAACAGATGATACAAACGAAAAAATATTAATAAAAACAAAAAATAATGTATTTAAAGCTTATAGCTTGTTAGATAAAAACGATTGGAATGCAATTACAGAAAATGTGAATTTAGCAAATCAAGAATTTACTAAAATACTTACGAATTCTCAAAGTAGCAATAAAAATCAATATATAATAAATAAGGCATATGTTCAAATAAATGAACTTCAAAATTCAACACAAACTAAAGAAAAAGAAATTTTTTTAATAAAATATAAAAATTTGCTAGAAGAATTAGAAAATATATGATATAATACAAAACAGAGTAAATTGAATAGTCGCTGGTAAATTCCGAAAGGAACTACGAGAGGAAAGTCCGGGCTCCATAGAGCAAAGATGCTAGATAACGTCTAGTAGGGGCAACCCTAAGGAAAGTGCAACAGAAAATAACCGCCTTGATTTCAAGGTAAGGATGAAAAGGTGAGGTAAGAGCTCACCGCCCTTATGGTGACATAGGGGGACAGTGTAAACCCCATCTGGAGCAACACCTAAGAAGAAGATAAAGTCTGCTCGACGCCTTCTAAATTGCGTGGCTTGAGATATATAGCAATATATATCCTAGATAAATGACTATTTTTAACGACAGAACCCGGCTTACAGATTTACTCTTTTATTTTTTTGTCAATTTTTTTAAATCATCAGGCAAATCGCAGACAAAATCCAAATTATTTTTAAAAATTGGATGAGAAAAACAAATATGATAACAATGTAAAGCTTGCCTTTCAATCAAATTAGAATCAGTACCATACAAAGAATCACCAATAAGGGGATGCCCAATACTACTCATATGAACACGAATTTGATGAGTTCTACCAGTTTCTAAAGAACACTTAACTAAACTAAAATTATCAAATTCTTTTAAAACTTCATAATGAGTAATAGAAATTTGCCCATCTTCAGAAATACATCTTTCAATAATACTATTTTCTTTCCTAGCAATAGGTAAATCGATAACACCAACTTTATCTTCAAAAATACCATCACAAATAGCCAAATAATCTTTTTTAAATACATTAGACTTCATTTGAGAAATTAAACATTCTTGAATATACTCACATTTAGCAAAAACAACTAAACCAGAAGTATTTAAATCTAATCTATTAACAGGTCTAACTTTTTTCTTTAAACCAATAGAATCAAAATAAAATCTAACACCATTGCATAAAGAATCTGAAAAGTGTAAAACAGATGGATGAGTTGCAATACCAGCAGGTTTATTAACTATTAAAAGCCAATCATCTTCAAAAACAATATTTAAATCCATTTCAGTAGGCACAATATTAGAATTATCTTCAGAATAATCAAAATTAATAGTTATAATATCATTAGGAGAGGCTATATTTCTAGTATCACATTCTTTTCCATTAAGAAAAATACAATTATTTTTTACAATTTTATAAAGCAATCTAGAAGATACTTTAAGATTGTTTTGCAATATTTGATTTATTGTTAAATTCTCATTTTCAACTTTATATTTTAATTCCATAAACATACTCCATTTAATTTGATATTAGTATTTTATCATATATCTTTAGTAAAATAAAGAAGCAAATACTCGAAATTTGTCGAACGATTTTTGTTGACAAGCCAAGATAAAGCATGTTAATATATATTCGTGCAATTAATTTGACAATTGCATAGATATAAAATTTTAAAAAATATTTAAATCAAGCAACTTAGAAAAGACAAAAATTTGGAAAATCAAGAAATTTTAATTCTAAAAATTAAAAATCAAAAAGATACCCAAAATCAAAAGAAGATAACAAAAAGAAGGGAGGAAAAATTAAGAATTCTATAATTGTCAAACTAATTGTACTAAAAAATAAAAATTTACTAAAAGGTATTGTCAAATGCAAAACTATTTAGTATAATTAAGGAGGAATGAATAACGAAAACAACAAGATTACCAATAACAGATGACTATATATTTAAAAGAGTATTTGCCTACAAAGGAAATGAAAGTGTATTAAAAGATTTTTTAGAGGCAATATTAAAAAAAAAGATAAAAAAAGTAACAATAAAAAATCCAGAGATAATCCCATACGAAAAAGGAGAAAAAAGAGGACTATTAGATATAAAAGCGGAAACGGAAGATGGGACAATGTTAGATATTGAGATGCAAATGGAAGATGAGAAAGACATAGATGAAAGAGCAACAAGTTATATGGGTAAATTAATATCAGAACAATTACAAGTAGGACATAAATATATAGAATTAAAAAAGAGTATAGTGATATTTATAACAAATTATAATTTTTTAAAAAGAAATAGTTATCATAGTGTAGGAAGATTAAAATTCGAAAAAACAATAGAAGAAGAATTTGTAGATTTAGGCTATAAAGACGAGGAAGAAATAGCATCAGAGTACATAGAATATCATTATATAGAATTACCAAAATACAAAAATAAAAATCCATCAAAATTTACAAAATTAGATCAATGGATGTGTATATTTACACAAAACGAAGGGGGGATTATGTTGGCAAAGAAAGAGAATAAAGAAATAGAAAGAGCAATAAATACATTAGACTTTATAAGTGAAGATCCAAAAGAAAGAGAAAGACATAATTCAATAGTAATGGCAGAATATAATAAACTTACAAGTCAGCATAATTTTTATAAAGCAGGAAAAGAAGAAGGAATAAAAGAAATAGCAAAAGAATTATTAAAAATAAAAATGCCAATAGAACAAATCATACAGATAACAAAACTAACAAGAGAAGAAATAGAAAAAATAAAATAATAAAAAACAAAGAATAATCAAGCCCTAATATTAAAAATAAAAGGTTAATATTAGGGCTAATTTTATATTATAGAATATTTTGAAAAACACCTTTACAATTAAAAAAATTATGTGTATAATTCAAATAGCAAAAACAATAAAATAAGGAGCAAAAAAGCATGAGGATAAGATACAAAAAATGGGCAAGACCAGAACTAGAAGCAAGTAAATTCTATATAGACGAACCAGAAAAAATGAAAGGAAAATGGAAAAAATTTTTCAAAAATCCAAACAACCCACTACACATAGAACTAGGATGTGGAAAAGGACAATTTATCTCAAACCTAGCCTCAGAAAACTTAGACAAAAACTATATAGCAATAGACTTAATAGATGCAATGTTAGGACTTGCAAAAAGAAACGTAGAACAAGTATATACAGAAAAAAATATGGAACCAGAAAACATAGTATTAACAAGATATGACATAGAAAGAATACTACAAATACTAGATAAAGAAGATAAAATAGAAAGAATATATATCAACTTCTGTAATCCATGGCCAAAAGGAAAACATAGAAAGAAGAGACTAACACATACAAGACAACTAGAAAAATACAAACAATTTTTAACACCAAATGGAGAAATATACTTTAAAACAGATGATGATGATTTATTCAATTCAACATTACTATATTTAGAAGAAACAGGATTTGAAGTTAAAGCAAAAACATATGACTTACACCAAGAACCAATTTTTGAACATAATATAGAAACAGAACATGAAAAAATGTTTACAGAACAAGGAATAAAAATAAAAGCATTAATAGCGCAAAATACAAGTAAAAATGAAAAGCAGGTGAGTAATACATAATGGAAGCAAAAGATGTTACAGAAATGAAACAAAATAGAAATTCAAGAGAATATGTATTAGAAGCGGTTAGAAAAAAAGGAAAACTTTTAGAATTTGCTGCCCCTGAATTTCAAGATGATGAAGAAGTAGTAAAAACAGCATTAACACAAGATGGCGAAGCAATGGAATTTGTAAGTAAAAGATTAAGAAATAATAAAGAGCTGGTTTTATTAGCAATAAATGGAGCACCATGGACTGCTTGTTATGCATCAGAAGCATTAAAAGCAGATAAAGAAGTAATAATGGAAAGTGTTAAAACATATGGGCAAACTTTGTATTATGCAAGTGAAAGACTAAGAGATGATAGAGAAGTTGTAAAAACAGCGATAGAAAATAAAGGGTTAATAATAAAATATGCAAGTTTAAGATTAAGAAGTGATAAAGAATTAGCAGAAATAGCAATAAAACAAGATAAAAGAGCATATTTATTCTTAAGCAAAGAATTAAAACAAGACGAAGATATAAAAAAATTAATAAGCTAAAGAGAACAAGGGAGGATTTAAAATGATAAAAAAAGTAGCTATATTAGCAAATGGAGGAGATGTAGCAGGATTTAATGCTGTTATTAGAGGAATTGTAAAAACAGCAGAAAATAGTGATGTAGAATGTTACGGATTTATTGATGGTTATAATGGACTATTAAAAAATGAGTATGTAAAACTAAGTACAGCAGAAGAAGGAAATGCAGAAGGAATTTTACCAAAAGGTGGTTCAATTATAGGTTCATCAACAAATGCAAATGTATTTAATTATAAAGTAGTAGAAGAAGATGGAACTGTAGAATATCAAGATTTGTCAGATAAATGTGTTCAAAATATTAAAAATGATGGATTTGATTGTGTATTCACATTAGGTGGAGATGGTACTCAAAAATCAGCAAGAGATTTTTCATTAAAAGGAGTAAATGTAATTGGTGTACCAAAAACAATAGATAATGATGTTGCATGTACAGAAATAACATTTGGGTATAATACAGCTGTATCTGTTGCAATGGAAGCACTTGATAGACTTCATACAACAGGAGAAACACATCATAGAATAATGGTTCTAGAAGTAATGGGAAGATATGCAGGATGGATTGCATTAGAATCAGCAATAGCAGGTGGTGCAGATGTTGCACTAATTCCAGAAATTCCATATGATATAAATAAAGTTGCAGAAAAAATAAAAAATAGACAAAAAAGAGGTAAAAACTTCAGTGTTGTAGTTGTTGCAGAAGGTGCAAAACCAATAGGTGGAGATATAACAGTAGAAAATGAAAGAGATAACGGAAAAGGTGTAGATAACACAAAGCTTGGAGGAGTAGGTCCAATAGTTGCAAAACAATTACAAGAATTAACAGGATTAGAAGCAAGAAACACAACTTTAGGATATATGCAAAGGGGAGGAACACCAACAGCATTTGATAGAGTTTTATCAACAAAATATGGTGCAAAAGCAATGCAATTAGCATTAGAAGAAAAATTTGGAGTATTAACAGTTATAAAAAATAACAAATTAGATTATGTATCATTAGAAGATGTTGTTGGAGAAAACAAAGAAATAGGAGCTGTTTCAGGAAATACAGCAGTAAGTAACCAAAGAAAAGTAACAATGGATGATGATTTAGTAAAAACAGCAAGAAGTATAGGAATTAACTTAGGAGACTAATTAAAAATAAAATTTAGGAGGTACAAAAGAACATGAAAGATAATAAACTTAAAAAACCAATGATAATTATTGGAATAATTATATTAGTAGTTGTAATTATTGGAGTAATAATATTTGCTCTATCTAGTAAAAATAAAACAAACAAAACAGAACAAACAGAATCTGTGGAGATACAAAAAAATTATGAAAAAATAGCAAATTCAAAAGAAATGACATTTACAACAACATTAGATGAGAACAATAGAGAAACAATAGTAATAAAAGATGGCCAAGCATATAAAGAAACAACAAGAAATGGAGTAACTTACAAATATATAGTAAAAGGAAATGACACATATTTTGTAGATGATAGTAATAAAACATATTACACATACAAAAATAATACAGAAATATCAACAGAAATCCAACAAAAATTATCAAAGTTAAAAGAAATGTCAAGTAACACTGGAAAAGAAAAAGTAAATGGTAAAAATTATCAATATGAAGAATTTGAAAAATACCAAGACTTTTTAATAAATAACAAAATAGCAGTGACAGATTTAACAAAAGCAAAAACAAGGATATACTATGATAACGATAAAATCGTTTATATAAAAACAATTGCAGGAGATGAAGAAGAATTATTAAAAGTAGACATCTCATATGGCACTGTGAAAAATGATTACTTTAATATTCCTAGCGAATATAAAGATGGGAATATGTAATAATAAATATTTATATAAAGGAGGAATGTAAAATGGCAATAAAATTTGTCTTAAATGAAACATCTTATTTTGGAAAGGAAGCAAGAGGAGCTTTAGCAGAAGAAATAACAAAAAGAAAATTTAAAAAAGTATTTTTAGTAAGTGATAAATCACTAGTTAACGCAGGTGTAACTGCAAAAGTTGAGGAAATATTCAAAAATGCAAACATAGATTATACATTATATGATGAAATAAAACCAAACCCAACTATAAAAAATGTAACAGATGGTGTAGAGGCTTGTAAAGCATCAGGAGCTGATGTTATTGTAACAGTTGGTGGTGGTTCAAGTATGGACACAGCAAAAGGTATATCAATAGTAATGACAAACCCAGATAGAGCTGATATAAAATCTTTAAATGGAGCATCAAATACAGTTAACAGAGGAATGCCAGTAATAGCACTTCCAACAACAGCAGGAACAGCATCTGAAGTTACAATAAATTATGTAATAACAGATGAAGATAGAAAAATAAAAATGGTATGTGTAGATTCAAATGATATTCCAATAGTAGCAATAATAGATTCAGATTTAATGGCATCAATGCCAAAAACACTTGCTGCTGCAACAGGAATGGATGCATTAACACATGCAGTAGAAGGGTATATAACAAAAGCTCATAATGAAATATCAGATATGTTCCATATGCAAGCTATAAAAATGATATTTAAATATTTACCAGCAGCAGTAAACGACAAGGATGAAAAAGCAATTGAAATGATGGGAATGGCTCAATACATTGCAGGAATGGGATTCTCAAATGTTGGATTAGGAATAGTTCACTCAATGGCTCACCAATTAGGAGCAGTATATGACACACCACACGGAATTGCAAATGCAATGTTATTACCAACAGTTATGAGATTTAATGGTGCAAATCCAGAAACAGCACAAAGATTTAGAGAAATCTTATGCCAAATCGGAAGACCAGATGCAGAACATTTAAACGACCAAGATGTTATAAATACTTTTGTATGGATGATAAGTGAATTATCAAAAGCAGTAGGAATTACACAAACAATAAAAGATTATGGAGCAAAAGAAGAAGATTTCGAAATGCTAGCAGATAAAGCTATGGAAGACCCATGTAAACCAGGAAATCCAAGAGAAGTTAGTAAAGAAGATTTTATAAATTTATATAGACAAGCTATGTAATAATAAAAGGTATGAAAAGAATATTAATCTTTTTATACCTTTTTTTTATTGTAAAGTAATAAAAATGCAGTAGTTTCTAGATATACATCACTAAATAAACATAAAGTGTTGCAATAATTGCTAAAACATGGTATAATTAGAAATAGGTGATGTAAATGGAAAATAATGAATATATTGATATGAAAAAAATATTAAATATTATTTTATCCAAAAAAATATTTATAGCTCTAATAATATTATTAAGTTTAGTAATGAGCTACTTCTATTCATATTATTACAAAAAGCCTCAATACAATTCATCTGTAACAGTCTTATTAACAGGAGACGAGGCACAAGGGGAAAAACAAGTAACACAAACAGACTTGAATTTAAACTCTGGTTTAATTTCTACATATGGAAGTATTGCTAAAAGTGCAAACGTTCTAAGTAAAGTAATAGAAAACTTAGGACTTGATATTTCTGTTCAAAATTTACAAAAAAATTTAACAGTAGCAGAAATAAAAAATACACAATTCTTAAAAATAACAGTAGAAAACTCAAATCCAGAAACAGCAATGAAAATAGCTAATGAAATATCAAAAGTTTTCGTAGAACAGATAAAAACAATTTATAATATTCAAAACATTAATATCATAGATACAGCAGAAATATCAAACACACCATGTAATATAAATCATATTAAAGATATGGCAATAGCTTTAATGGCAGGAATATTTGCATCAGGAGTATTGATATTAATACTTTATATTCTTGACGACACAATAAAATCTGAAAAAGACATCCCAGTAAATTTAAAGCTTGAAACAATAGGGACAATACCAAATACAAATAAAACAAACAACGAATTAATAATAGAAACAGACCCAAAATCATATATAGTAGAATGTTTAAAAACAACAAGAACAAATATATTGTATGCTTCAAATATCAATAAAAAGAAAGCTATTTTATTTACTAGTGCAAGAGAAAAAGAAGGAAAAAGCTTTATAGTAAATAATATAGCAGTAGCTTTTGCTCAAGCAAACAAAAAAGTTCTTATAGTAGATACAAACTTAAGAACTCCAAAAGGAAGAAGTCAAATATTTGAAAACCAAACAGGAGAAGGATTATCAGACTTTATAAAAGAAATAACAGAAAATAAATTAGAAAATTTAGAAAAAGCAAAAAAATACATAAAAGAAACTAAAATACCAAATTTACATATTTTAGAAAGTGGAACAATTCCACCAAATCCATCAGAATTATTATCATCAACAAATATGAGAAACTTATTAGAACTTTTAAAATCAATGTATGACCTTGTATTATTAGATGGAACACCAAGTATGATAGTTTCAGATAGTATAGCATTATCAACAATGGTAGACAGCACAATATTAATTGCTGAAAATAAAGTGTCAAAAATAAATGAATTAAAGAAAACAAAAAGACAAATTCAAGATGTTGGTGGCAAAATAATGGGTGTTATACTAAACAAGAGTGATGTACAACATAATAAATACTATGGAAAAGGTTATGGCTATTATTATGGAGATGGAAAACAAGAAAAAGTTGAAAAAGAAATACAAGTAAAACAACCAATAATTACAGTTTTAGAAATAATAGAAAATGCTAGACCAGTAATAGAACAAGAATTATTAAATAAAGAAGTAGAACAAGAATTAGAAAATACTCAAGTAGTAGAACAACAAGAAAAAACAATTGAATCAAAAGAAAATGGATTTAAAAATGTAATGAAGAAGATATTTAGCAGAATATCAAATATAGAAAAAAGATTAGACAATGATAATTCAAAAGAACAAATAAATAATATTTATACAGAAATAGATAATATAAAAAATAAACAATCATTAGACAAACAAGAAATCATAAATAATATAAATGACTTAAAAACAGAAAATTCAAAAGTGCAAAATAGTATTAAAGAATTAAATAAAAAACAAAAAAATCTAAAAGAAATACAAGAAAATGATAAAACAGAAATTCTTGAAAGTATTAATAATTTTAAAGAAGAAACAAAAACAATGCAAGATGATATAACAAGCTTAAAAATAAGTAATAACAAGCTTTTAGAAAATTTTGAAAAATTAGATTCAGAAAAATTAAATGTTTTAGAACAAATAAACATATTAAAAGATAATAACAACAATATGTTTGAAAATATTGATGAATTAATCAGTAGCAGAGAATTAATAAATGATAAAATAAATGGATTTGAAGAGAAAGTAGAACAATTAAAAAATGAACAATTAAAAGCTAAATCTGATATAGAAAATACAGTAAAAGAACTTCAAACACTAGAAATGTTAAAACAAAAAACACAAAATATGGAAGAAGAATTTAATCAACTAGAAGTATTAAAAGCAAAAATAGAATCAGCAAATAAAGAAATAGAATTATTAAAACAATTACAAAATGAACAAATAATGAATGTAAATAACAGAATTTCTAAATTAAAAGAAATACAAGTAAATAATAATAATGAATTATTAGAAAAAATAAATGCAATAAATTATGATGATAAACTAACAGAAATAAATGAAAATATATTAAAGAGCCAAGAAGAATATACAAAAATGATAGAAGAGATAAATAACAAAAATAATCAAGAAGAAAAACCAAGCAATATTATTAGTTTTGAGTCATTAAAGAAAAAGAGAAAAGCAAACAAAAAAGTATTTTCTATTAACGAAACTATTATGTCAGATGAATTAGAAACTTCTTCATCCTATGTAATAGACCTAAATAGTGAATCATTTGGAATTATGGCAAATTAAAATAAATACATAACAAAAAGTTCTTGAAGTCAAAAGCTTCAGGAACTTTTATTAAATATGTAGACATTTATTACAAA
>ERZ825670.3827-NODE-3827-length-12259-cov-3.342920_pt1 | contig 12259 bp, 9 predicted proteins | sample MGYA00519929_ERZ825670 | MGnify/ENA primary metagenome ERZ825670 (study PRJEB31778, sample SAMEA3449207) | human gut metagenome | biome: human gut; feature: human-associated habitat; material: faeces | place: United Kingdom | collected 2010/2012 ...
TTCGACCTGATAAGCAGGAATTTGACGCATTGCGGAATTTGTTGGAGGGGAAAACGGTCTCAATTTATTTTTTTATGCGAAAGATTTGTGAAAAACAGCACAAAACGCGGCACACGCTTTCCTATGTATGACTGGGAAAACGGCCGGTCAGCGCGCGGGAAAAGCGGGAATCGGACAGGATTCACAAAACGGATGCAAGAACCTTGTTGAAATGGAAATTGTCTAAAGTTTGACAAATGCACATGAAGCGCGTATAATGCACATCGTCAAGGAAATAACAAGGACAGGCCAATCAACCCAACCCGTCAGGAGGATGAACGATATGCAGACATTCAGACCGATTGATTCCGTGGAAGCGCTTCAGGAGCGCATGACCCTCATGCGCAAGGCACAGCGGGAATTTGCGAAATTCACGCAGGAACAGGTGGATCACATCTTCTTCGAGGCGGCGATGGCGGCCAACAAGGCGCGTATTCCGCTGGCCAAAATGGCGGTCGAGGAGACCGGCATGGGCGTGATGGAAGACAAGGTGATTAAGAACCACTACGCCAGCGAGTATATCTATCATGCCTACCGCAACACCAAGACGGTCGGCGTGCTGGAGGAAGACCCGGCGTTCGGCATCAAGAAGATTGCGGAGCCGATCGGCCTTGTCGCGGCGGTCATTCCGACCACGAACCCGACCTCCACGGCGATTTTCAAGGCGCTGCTGTGCCTCAAGACGCGCAACGCCATCCTCATCAGCCCGCACCCGCGCGCCAAGAAGTGCACGGCGGAGGCCGCGCGCATCGTCTACGAGGCGGCGGTCAAGGCGGGCGCGCCGGAGGGCATCATCGGCTGCATCGAATTCCCGAGTCTGGAGCTGACGGGCGAACTGATGCACGAGGCGGATATCATCCTCGCCACCGGCGGCCCCGGCATGGTGCACGCGGCGTATTCCTCCGGCAAACCGGCGCTGGGCGTCGGCGCGGGCAACACGCCGGTCATCATCGACGAGAGCGCGGATATCAAGCTGGCCGTCAACTCGATCATCCATTCCAAGACGTTTGACAATGGCATGATCTGCGCCTCCGAGCAGAGCGTGACGGTGCTGGACAGCGTTTACGACGAGGTGCGCGCGGAGTTTGCGCGCCGCGGCTGCTACTTCCTCAAGGGGGACGAGCTGGATCAGGTGCGCCACACGATTTTGATCAACGGCGCGCTGAACGCGAAGATCGTCGGACAGAGCGCACACACCATTGCGCAGCTGGCGGGCGTGGATGTGCCGGAGGAGACGAAAATCCTCATCGGCGAGGTCGAGAGCGTCGAACTTTCCGAGGAGTTTGCGCATGAGAAGCTCTCCCCGGTGCTGGCGATGTACCACGCGAAGGACTTTGACGAGGCGCTCGACAAGGCCGAAAAGCTCGTCTGCGACGGCGGCCACGGCCATACCGCGTCCCTGTACATCCATCCGGCGCAGAAGGAAAAGATCATGAAGCACGCCGAGCGCATGGAAGCCTGCCGCATCGTCATCAACACGCCGAGCAGCTTCGGCGGCATCGGCGACCTGTATAACTTCAACACGACGCCCTCGCTCACGCTCGGCTGCGGCTCGTGGGGCGGCAACTCCGTCTCCGAAAACGTCGGCGTGAAGCACCTGCTCAATGTCAAGACCGTTGCCGAGAGGAGAGAGAACATGCTCTGGTTCCGCGCGCCGCAGAAGGTGTATTTCAAGAAGGGCTGCATGCCGGTGGCGCTCGACGAGCTGGGCACGGTGATGGGCAAGAAGAAATGCTTCATCGTCACCGACAGCTTCCTCTATCACAACGGCTACACCAAAGCCGTGACCGACCGGCTGGACGAGATGGGCATCACCCACACCACCTTCTTTGACGTGGCGCCGGATCCCACCCTTGCATGCGCAAAGGAAGGCACCAAAGCCATGACCGCCTTTGCGCCGGACTGCATCATTGCAGTGGGAGGCGGCTCCGCCATGGATGCGGCAAAGATCATGTGGGTGCTGTACGAGCATCCGGACGCTGATTTTCTGGATATGGCAATGCGGTTCTCCGACATCCGCAAGCGGATCTACACCTTCCCCCACATGGGAGAAAAGGCATCCTTTATTGCCATCCCCACCTCCGCCGGTACCGGCTCTGAGGTGACACCCTTTGCGGTGATTACTGACGAAGCCACCGGCACCAAGTATCCCCTGGCGGATTATGAGCTGATGCCCAACATGGCCATTGTGGATGCGGATCTGATGATGCATGCGCCCAAGGGTCTTACCTCCGCCTCCGGCATTGACGCTATGTCCCATGCACTGGAAGCATATGCTTCCGTCATGGCAACGGATTACACGGACGGCCTGGCGCTGAAGGCGATCCAGACCATCTTTGACTACCTGCCCCGTGCCTATGAAAAGGGCGCAGAGGATCCGGCAGCCCGTGAGAAAATGGCAAACGCCGCAACCATGGCAGGCATGGCATTTGCCAATGCCTTTCTGGGGGTATGCCACAGCATGGCACATAAGCTGGGCGCCTTCCACCACCTGCCTCACGGCATTGCCAATGCGCTGATGCTGGATGAGGTGCTCCGGTTCAATGCAGCGGAGGTTCCCACCAAAATGGGCACCTTCCCCCAGTACGACCATCCCCACACCCTGGCACGGTATGCGGAAATTGCAGAGTTCCTGCACATTTCCGGCAAGGATGACACAGAAAAGCTGGAGGGACTCATTGCAAAGCTGGACCAGCTGAAGGAACAGATCGGTATCAGGAAAACCATCCGGGATTACGGCATCGATGAAGCAGCGTTCCTGGAAAGCCTGGATGCCATGACCGAACAGGCTTTTGATGACCAGTGCACCGGTGCAAATCCCCGGTACCCGCTGATGTCCGAGATCAAGCAGATGTATCTGAACGCATATTACGGAAAATAAGGGAGGACAGGACGTATGAATCTGAACAATGTGGTTGCAGTGCGCAATATCAAAACCGTATACCGGGACGGGGACAAAGCCATTAAGGTATTCAACGAGGATTACTCCAAGGCGGATGTGCTGAACGAAGCGCTGAACCAGGCAAGGGTGGAGGAAACCGGTCTGGACATTCCCCGGATCCTGGAAGTCACAAAGCTGGACGGCAAGTGGGCGATCGTGTCGGATTTCATTGAGGGAAAGACCATGAGCCAGATCATGCAGGAGGAGCCGGAACGGATGAACGAGCTGCTGGAGCAGTTCGTAGGCATCCAGCTCCACATTCACGAACAACGTGCGCCCCTGCTGACCAAGCTAAAGGATAAAATGAACCGGAAGATCTCGGAAACCTCCCTGGATGCCACCACCCGGTATGAGCTGCACACGCGGCTGGAGGGCATGCCCAAGCACAACAAGGTGTGTCACGGGGATTTTAACCCCAGCAATATCATCATCACTCCGGCGGGCAAGTCCTATGTGATCGACTGGGCGCATGCCACGCAGGGCAACGCCAGTGCGGACGCTGCCAGAACCTACCTGCTGTTCATGCTCAAGGGACAGGAGCAGCTTGCGGAGCAGTACCTGCGGTTGTACTGCCTGCGCAGCAATACCGCCAAGCAGTATGTGCAGAAATGGCTCCCCATCGTTGCCGCCTCCCAGTCCGTGAAGGGCAAACCGGAGGAACGGGACTTTCTGCTGAAATGGGCGGACGTGGTGGAATACGAGTAAGGCAGCCTGATGATAGAAAAAGCAGTCCGGATGGACTGCTTTTTTGCGTATTTACTGAATCACGCCGATGCCCCAGATGGTGAAATCAGAGGAAGCGTTCTGCATGTTGATGGACACATTCAATGTTCCGGTGGTATCCTGGATGTATGCCAGATCCGCATCCGGACCGCCCCAGGTATACTGCTTATTGCCGCTGATGGTGGACTGCTTGCCGTTGACGTTGATCTGAACGGTGCCCATGCCGCTGGAATTTGCCTTGTACACCAGGAAAATGCCCTTGCCCTGGGTTGAAAAGGTCATGGGGGTATTGGCACTGTTCTTTGCAAAGGTAAGCCCATAGGGCAGCGTGCCGTAGCCATTCCCCTTCTGGAAGGAGCCGCTGTTGAAGCTGTTGAGCTGATCCAGGGGCACAATGGTGGCGGTGGTATACTCCGTGCCGTACACGGAGGTATCCGGCAGCACATATGGCTCGCTCCGGTTTTCGGTTTTCAGCGCCTGCCGGTAGAAATAGCCGATGCAGTCAGAGATCAGCTTTGCCCCCTCGGCGTGAGGATGGTACTCATCGGTGTAGTAATCATCGGTTGTCAGGGTGCCACTGTTGAAGGCATTGGTCAGTGCGTTGTCCATGCTGATAACGGGTACATCATAGTTTTTGCCCACTGCCGCCATCTGTTCCTGCATGGAATAGCCGCCCTTTGACCGATTGATGATGATAATCACCGCCGGTTCATTCTCCTGGGACAGGCAGCGCCGCACCAGACCCTCAAAGCTCTTTTTATAGCTTTGATCCGGGTGGTCATTGACGGAAAATTCAATGAATATCACATCCGGTTGATCGTTGAGAATATCGTTCTGTGCCCGGAGCAATCCCACCAGAGAGGAGGTGCCGGACATGCCTGCATTGTTGAAGGAAACATTACTGCCGGTGCCGAAGGTGTCTGCAAAATACCGGTAGGAACGGGCTGCGTAGCAGGTATCCGTTCTGCCTCCTTCGGTGATGGAGCCGCCGATATAAGCCAGCTTCACCTGTTCCCCGCTTTGCGCCTTGGCAATCTTCTCCCGGATCCGGCTGGTGTTGCCCATCTGATAGATGGAATCCCCATAGAATTTCAACATCTCCGGCGAAGCGGTTTCCTGGTAATCGTCCCACTCGTTGTCCGGAATCTCCGGTTCCGGAAAAGCCTGTATGGTGCCCAGCAGGTATTTTTGCAGCAGCACCAGATCGCTCATCTCAAAGCTCCCGTTCTGATCCACATCCGCCGCCTTGCCGGCACAGGTTTCCGTAAATCCGCCGGCTGTCATGCCCCGCCGGGCAAGGAGCATATCCACTCCGTCAATGGTACTGTCCCCGTTGATATCCCCCCGGATCACGGCTCTTGCTGCGCCTGCGCCGGGAATCACCGTGCCTTCCGGAGCGGCTGCTGCCTCGTCCACATAAAAGCTGTTCAGGCTGTCGGCAGTTTCAATGTACAGCTGCATAGCAGTTGCCCCCTCCGGCAGCTGAAAGCTGGTATTGGAAAGCTGGATCCAGTCCCCCTTGGACACCACCGCCTCCGCAATGGAGGCATATCCTGTTTCCCCTTCCGCATTCTGATACTGAATCTTCATATAAAAGGTATCCGTCTTGCCGCCGTTGGTATACTTCACATTGGCAGAAAAGCTGTAGGTGCTTCCGGCTGTGAAGACGTCTCCCAGGGACAGGGTTGCCCCATTCCATGCGGCGGTTCTGCCGGACACATACAATGCACCGCTACCTGCATAGGCGCCCTTTGCCGCATGCTCCACTTTGGCTGCACCTCTGCCGCTCCAGCTGTCCGTGCCGGATTCAAAGGTGCTGTGAAAGAAAAAGTTGTCCGGATCTGCTGCAAATGCCATTTGCCCCGGCATGCTTCCGACGGTACTCAGGAGCATGGCTGCGGCACATACGGAACCGATCTTTTTGTGTGACATACAATTCTCCCCTCGTGTTTGTCTCTGATCAATCAACATAAAAGGAATGCACATATTTATTCAAAATTTGTACACTATTCTTTCATTTTACCCTGTTCCATTGATTCCGTCAAGGAAGAATCGTGCTGAATTTATATAAAAAACGTGCTAATGGCATCCTGCATAAAAAAGCGGTCATCCTCTTGGGATCACCGCTTCTCACTTAGGGCAATACTGTACAGCATTGCCCTACTGATTCTTTTCGTAATATGCCCGCAACTGCGCCAATGTAGCATCCGGCTGCTGGGAAAGGAGAGCAACCACGCTTTCCATATACCCCTTAAGGGACTCCAGGAAATGCTCTGTATAGATCAGACCGTTGCCGACCATCGCCAGTGCCAGCTTATCCGCACCCTCGAACACCAGCAGGAAGAACTGCTCCACCGAGCGCTTGGTGGGAATCGGCACCTTTTCCAGCTGCTTTTCCGAGGTTTCCGCTCCTGCTACAAAATTCTGATAGGTGAGACAGAACTGCGTCCGGTCGTAATAATGCCCCGCCGCCAGATTCGCCATATTCTTGGAGAAGGTGTCCTTTGATGCCTCCAGCAGATCCGCCAGCTTGTCTTCCTCCCGGATACGCATACGATGCTGCAGCGAGTGAGCAATGTAGCCCATGGTGCGGAAATACCGCTTGCTGGTACGGTTTGCACTGGTGACGCCGATGATGGTATCCGGATTATCCAGCAGATACGCCACGCCCAGATGATACGCCAGCAGGATCACGTTGAACATGCTGGTATGATACCGCTGGGCAAGCTGCTCCACACCGCTCCGGTCAATCTGATACATATGATCGTAGCCGGACGCAGGCGCTCCCACTGCCGCCTTCGTAATATCCAACATCTGATACCCTTCCACTTCCTGCTTCCAGTATGCCAGCTGCTTTTTGCCCTTATCAGACTGAAAGAACGCTGTCTCATCCCGCAGAAAATGCAGGTATGTATCCGTTTCCGGCTTTGGCGCATCCGGATGCTCATAATACCGGAATACCTGATCCATGATCAGACCGGTGGTACTGCCGTCCCCGATCCAATGATGGGCAAGCCACACAAACAGGTAGTCGTTCTCCGCCAGCTGCACCAGGAAGATCCGGAAGCTGGGCTGGTTAAACCAGTCGATCACGGTATTTACCTGTTTGGAGGCAATGGCAACCGCTGATTGCAGCCGTTCCTGCTCCGTGTCCCCCTGTGCCTCATATACCTGCAACTGGAACTGGTAATGGGCCAGCACACGCTGCGTATAGGTATCCCCCTTCTGCACCAGGATCAGCCGCAGGGCATCGTTCTCATCCACCACCCGCTGGATACTCTGCTCCAGTCGCTGCCGGTCAATGGGGAACCGCATCCGCAGGCCGTTTCCTACATTGCCCACGCCGCTGTCCTGACCGTACTTGTTTCTGCCGTTCAGATCCATCTGAACCATGGCAAGCTGCCGCAGTCCCAGGGGGAACTCCCACTGTCCGTTTTCATCCACGTAATACTTCTGCTGTTCTTCCATTATATCATCCTTTCATAGTCAGGCTGCCGCCCGAATCCAATGCGTCCGGTGGGATGCAGACACCGGAAAGAAATGCTGTTCCCACTGCATCCAGAATGTACCGTCTGTAATTTCTTCCTGCCCGGACAGTGGGAATCCAGGCGCAACGGAGATTCCCAAGGTTTTTCATCGCCATGCTCAGCAGCACCGGCGATACCCCCAGGTCGATGACTCTGCCCAGTGTTTCCTTCTGCACCATATCCAGCGCCTGCTGAAACTGCACCGGCCGGCACATATGTGCCCCCCAGTATGCAGGCTCCGCCGGTGTACAGCTTCCATCCGGACAGACCGTTGAAAGCATCCGCCGAAGGGGCTTGTGAAATGAAACCTGCGCCGCCAGCGCAGCAAGCCGGGCTGCTCCCTGTTCCAGTCCGCTGTAATGTCCCCCGTGATCGGGATTGATGATACTCAGCCGGATCCCTGCCTCCTTGCACAGCTGGTTCAGCTGATGCAGCTGACTGTGGGGGCAGCAGACCGTGACCACCTCCGGCGCATTGTATCCGGCAATCTCCAGGGGGATCCCCCCATCCTGTCCCAGCTGCAGGATCCGGTCAGGGGTGGTTTCCGCCGCTGCCAGTGCATGGGGCACCGCCTCCTGCATCAGTCCGTCCCGCTTTGCCAGCAGGAAAAAGCCATCCGCCGGAGACAGATATCCGGCACAGACTGCGGCTGCATACTCTCCCATGCTGTGACCGATTACTGCATCCGGCGGACAGCCCAGCCTTGTCCAGAAGCCTGCTATCGCCAGCTCGGATGCATACACACGCAGCTGATTCACAAGAGGGTTCTCCTGCGTTTCGTCCAGCAACTCCACCGGCGTATACGGTTTTGCCAAAGCGGCAAGCTCTCCCAGAGTCTGTTCAAAATAGGGACTGACCTGCCTCAGGGTGGCAAGCATATTTTTCTGATGGATTCCGTTTCCGGGAAACAGAAACAGGGTCTTGCCCGGCTTCCCCACCCGGCACACAGGCAGCCGGGCAGTCGGATCCGTCTGACGGCACCAGTCCTCCTGCCCCCGATATACCAAATAGGTACGGCAGGGGGCCTGGAGATCAACAGTAAGCCGATCCCCATCCTGATAACCGGCGGCGGCAATCTGCTGTCGCAGATGCGCCTCGTCTGATCCGCTGAACAGTGCCAGCCGGTACCGCTCAGTTTCCATCGTTCACAGCCCGGAGAATATCCCCCACCCTGTCGCTGAGGGTCAGCTTAAGTTCATGCCCGGCAGCACTCTCCAGGTCAAAGGTCAGCATCATCACATCAAAGGAGTCCATCCCCAGGGTACCGATCACCGTATCCGGATCCAGTTCTCCCTCCAGCTGCACCTTGTTTTTTTGTAACAGTTCCTTCAGTTCATCCAGTGTCATAGGTTCCTCCTGTTTCTCAGGTACTGATGGCAGACATCAGATCCCTGACTGTAGTCATATTTCTGGCATCCTCCAGGCAGATATGCTTGGCAAAGGTCATTTCCACAGCGTAAAGCAGCTGCAAAAAATCAAAGGAATTCATTCCGAGATCCGCCCCGAAGGATGCGTCCGGCGTGACCTCAGCATCCTCGTACCGGGACATGGAGCGCAGCAGCTCCGTCAGTTTTTCATCCAATACAATGCACCTCAGTTTCGTTTGATTTTATTGGTGGGCGTTTTCGGAAAGGGGGTATCCCGGAACAGCACCCGGTCGATCCGCTTATACATGGGCAGCGTGCCGTTGACCCTGTCCACCCCTGCCCGGATGGTTTCCTGCATGCCCGATTCCCCGTAAACCTCCGCCAGGATCAGCCCCGCCTGTTCATATACCAGTACCTCTGTCACTCCAGGCAGAACGGAAAGAGCAAGCTCCAGTTCCTCCGGAGAAACATTCTCACCGGAGGAGCGAATGATCAGATTCTTGATTCGCCCGGTAATGAACAGGCATCGGTTCTCATCCAGATATCCCTTATCTCCGGTTTTCAGCCATCCTGCCGCATCAAAGGCAGCCGCTGTTTCTTCTTCTCGGTTATAATATCCCAGCATCATGTTCCTGCCCTTGACCCGGATCTCTCCGATACCCTCTGCATCCGGGTCAGCAATCCGCACCTGGTTGCAGTCAATGACGGGGCCGATGCTCCCAAACACATTGCAGGCTATGGTGTTGAGGGAGATGACCGGTGCGCACTCGGTCATGCCGTAGCCGCACAGGATGGTAACACCCAGCTTCCAGAAAAACTCCGTGATCTCCCTGCTCAGGGCTGCGCCGCCGGATATCACATACCGCAGCTGCTCTCCCAGCATAGCCCGGAATTTTGCAAAATAGATCCGCCGTTCCTCCACAGACTGCTCCAGGATTTCCTCCCCTTCTACAGCCTGCCGGTACTCCGGGTTCGGATCGTTCCGGATCTGCCGGCGGATCTGCCGATAGAAAAATTCCAGAACTGCCGGCACTGCCTGTATGTGTACCGGAGAAAACAACTGCATATCCCGTGACAGCAGCATGCTGTCCCCGTTGATATAGATCTCCGCACCGCACAGCAAGGGGCCCAGCACAGAGGTGGTCCAGCCGAACATATGATGCAAAGGCAGACAAAGCAGGGAGGTGGGCGCCGGATACACTGCACGGGTGAAGGACACTGCGTCCGCCATCAGCGCCGACTGGGTCAGCATTACCCCTTTGGGCACCCCGTTGGAGCCGGAGGTGTATACAATGCAATCCGGGGTTTCCGCTGCCGGGGATGCATCCGGTTCGGGAACATCGGCTTCTGTCCGGGGAGTTTGCAGAATCCGGCGGATCTCCTCCGCAGACAGTCTTGCCTCCGGCGCAAATGTCCCGTACAGCTTGTGCAGCGCATCCGAAGCACCTTCCAGCAGGATCAGCATATCCGGCTGACAGTTTTGCAGAATCTGCTGCAGCTCCGCCTCACCAATATCCTTGTTGACTGGCACTGCTGTGTTGCCGCTGCATACCACAGCGAAAAAGGTCACGATGAACGGCAGGGAATTTTGCCCTGCAAACAGGATCTTTCTGCCGCTCTGCCCGGATAGCGTATCCGACAGAGCATATACCATGTCTGCAAAGGCTGCATAGCTGCATCGGCGCATCTGGGGCGCATCATAGCAAAAAGCAGGCTGCGCCCCATACTGCCGGGTAATGAAGCGGAGCATAGACGCAAAGCCCTCCAGCTCCGGAATGGGTGTATGCTGGGTTTCTGTAATCATGCAGGTTCCTCCCGTCTGAATTTCAAAGCCGCATTGTGCCCGCCGAATCCAAAGGATGCAGAAATGGCAGTGCGGATGGATACCTCACGACTTTCCTCCGGCAGGCACAGACCGGGCAGGGGCGTACCCAGCAGATTGCCGTGTATCACCTGGTTGTGCAGGGAATATGCACAAACCGCCGCCTCAATGGCACCGGACGCCCCGATGGTATGTCCCAGTATCCCCTTCACAGAGGTAACAGGTATGGATGCCGCTCTCTCGCCGAATGTCTCCGTCAACGCCAGCTGCTCCGTCCGGTCGTTCACCGGCGTTCCGGTGCCATGGGCATTGTAATAGTCAATCTGCTCCCCCACCGTCAGCTGCTCCAGCATCCGGATGATCTGTGTGGGGACAGGCGGCATCTGTACAATGTGATATGCATCACAGGTGGCTGCATACCCGGTGATCTCCGCATAGATCCTGGCACCCCGCTTCCGGGCGGATGCATATTCCTCCAGAATCAGGGCACAGGCAGCACCCTCCGAAAAGAGAAAACCGCTGCGTTCCTGAGAAAAAGCACGGGGAATCCCGTCCTCTGCCTTTGTCAAAGCCCCCAGCACGTCAAAGGAACGGAGCATCATGCCCTCGTCACATGCCAGATCGTCCGCTCCGCCGCAGATTGCCATGCTGCCCCTGCCGGAACGGATGTGCAGATATGCCTCCCCGATGGCGCTGGTACCAGAGGCGCAGGCGGTGGATACCACCTGACTGACCCCGTGAATGCCCAGCAGGATGGAAATCCACGCAGGCACCGAATTGGTCATGATCATGGGGTTTGTGCAGGGATGCATGGGTTTATGCTCCGTAATGGAACGATAGCCCTTCACCACCTCCTGGGAATGGGGCGCACCCACCCCGAAAAAGACAGCTGTGTCCGGATCCGGCTGCTCCAGTCCTGCATCCTTCAGTGCCAACAAGGCTGCCGCAGCCCCTGTGCAGGCATTCCGGGATGCCATAGCGGACATGCGAAGAAAGTCCCTGCCAAAGGGCTTGTAGTCCACCTCCGGAAAGGGCACATACCACCCGGTGGAAAGAGGGGCGCCCGTATACTCTGGTGGAATCCGCCGGATCACCGCCTCCTTTTTCAGCAGATGCTCAAAAAATGCCTTGCCGGTACCCATTGCTGTTATTGGTGCCAGCCCTGTGATTGCCACACGGTTCATAAACAGTTCCTTTCCTCCAGCCAGCTGTCCGGCAGGATGCGCACTGCAAATTTTCCCATCAGATTTGTCCCCTGCTCCATGTCCTTGTGGGCATTCGGCAGTTGATCCCAGGGATATACCCGGCATACGGATGAAGCAAAGTCATACGTCTGCCGCAGGCAGAGATATTCCTTCAGATTTTCCGGAGAGCCCGCATGACTCCCCTGAATCCGCTTCTGATAGATCCACAGGTGTCGAAGATCCACCGTTGCCAGATACCCGGTGGTGGCACCGCACAGCACCACCATGCCTCCCGGGGCGCAGACAAACAAAGATGTAGCAAGGGTGTCTCCCCCCGGATGCTCCAGCACTATGGCAGGGTTGATCCTGCCTCCGGCGATCTCATAGATCTCATTGCGAAACCGGGCTGCCTGCATGCTCCATCGGCGCATACCTGCTTCGTCCAGCCCGGCGATGCTGCCCCAGTGGGTAAACCGGGTTCGGTCAATGTATCCGGCAGCTCCCATGGATTTGCAGTATGCACCACGCTCTGCGCCGGACACCACCGCAATGGGGATACCCCCGTAGGCTCTGGTCTGCTGAATGGCACTGGTGCCAAGTCCCCCTGCACCGCCCCAGATCAGCACCACATCCCCTTCCCGGATCCGATTTCCGTC
>ERZ825670.3830-NODE-3830-length-12254-cov-2.838265_pt1 | contig 12254 bp, 8 predicted proteins | sample MGYA00519929_ERZ825670 | MGnify/ENA primary metagenome ERZ825670 (study PRJEB31778, sample SAMEA3449207) | human gut metagenome | biome: human gut; feature: human-associated habitat; material: faeces | place: United Kingdom | collected 2010/2012 ...
TGTTCGCCGGATATCCGGACGCGGTGGCCAACACGGAAAAGATCGCGGAGAAGTGCCAGCTGGAGTTCACCTTCGGCAAGTACCACCTGCCGGAATTCAAGCTGCCGGAGGGGTACGACTCGCCTACATATCTGCGTAAACTATGCGATGAGGGGTTTGCTCAGCGGTACGGTCAGGCAAAGCCGGAATACCGGAAGCAGCTGGATTATGAGCTGGACATGATCGAGAAAATGGGCTTTACGGACTATTTCCTCATTGTGTCGGACTTTGTGCGGTACGCCAAGAGCCGGGGAATACCGGTGGGACCAGGGCGCGGCAGCGCAGCCGGATCTATGGTGTCTTACTGCCTGGAGATCACGGACATCGACCCCATGAAGTACGATCTGTACTTCGAGCGGTTCCTGAACCCGGAGCGTGTGTCTATGCCGGATATCGACATGGACTTCGGCGACACGCGGCGGGGTGAGGTGGTGGAATATGTCCGCAAAAAATATGGCGACGACCATGTAGCCCAGATCGTGACCTTCGGCACCATGGCCGCCCGAGCAGCCATACGGGATGTGGGCCGGGCGCTGAACATGACCTACGCCGAGGTGGATGTTGTGGCGAAGCTGGTACCGGCAGGGCCGGGCGCGCTGCACATCACCCTGCAGGAGGCGCTGAAGCTATCGAAGCAGCTGGCAGATATGTACCGGGAGGAGCCAAAGGTCAAAAAGCTCATCGACACAGCCATGGCACTGGAGGGAATGCCGCGGCACGCCTCTACCCACGCGGCGGGCGTGGTCATCACCGAGCAGCCGGTGTACGCCTATGTGCCGCTGGCGAGCAATGACGGCGCGCTCGTGTGCCAGTATCAGATGACGACGCTCGAGGAGCTCGGTCTGCTGAAGATGGACTTTCTCGGCCTGCGCAACCTCACCGTGCTCGAGGACGCGGCGCGCCGCGTGCGCCGCCGCGTGCCGGATTTTCAGGTCGAGCGCATCCCGCTCGACGATAAGAAGACGTTTGATATGCTCGCCGCCGGGCGCACCGTCGGCGTGTTTCAGCTCGAGAGCGCGGGCATCACCTCCGTGTGCATGGGCCTGCGCCCGCGCAGCATCGAGGACATCACCGCCGTCATCGCGCTCTACCGCCCGGGCCCGATGGAGAGCATCCCACGCTTTCTCGCCTGCTCGGCGCATCCGGAGCGCATCACCTATCAGCCCCCTCTGCTCGAGCCGATCCTCGCCGTGACCTACGGCTGCATCGTCTATCAGGAGCAGGTCATCGAGATCTTCCGGCAGCTGGCTGGGTTCTCGCTCGGTCAGGCGGACATGATCCGCCGCGCCATGTCAAAGAAAAAAGAGGCCGTCATCACGGCCGAGCGCGCCGCCTTCGTGCACGGCGACCCGGCGCGGAGCATTCCCGGTGCGGTGGCCAACGGCGTGCCCGAGCAGACCGCCAACGCGATCTATGACGAGATCCTTGCCTTTGCAAGCTATGCCTTCAACAAGGCGCACGCGGTGTCCTATGCCATCGTGTCCTACCGCACGGCGTATATGAAGCGCAACTACCCGCACGAATACATGGCGGCGCTGCTGACCTCCGTGCTCGACAACACGCCGAAGGTCACGGAGTACATCGCCGAGTGCCGCGAGCTGGGCATCCGCCTGCTGCCGCCGGACATCAACGCGTCCGACGCCGACTTCACCGTGGAAAACGGCGACCTGCGCTTTGGTCTCGTGGCCATCAAGGGCGTGGGGCGCGGACTCATTCAGGCGCTCATGCGCGAGCGGGAGATCGGCGGGCCGTTCACGGCGTTTGACGAATTCTGCCGCCGCATGAACGGGCACGATCTCAACCGCCGTGCCGCCGAGAGCCTCATTCGCGCCGGCTGCTTTGACCGCATGGGCTATAAGCGCAAGGCGCTCATGCAGTCGGTCGACCGCGTGCTGGGCGGCGCCGCGAGCGAGAGCCGCATGAACCTCACCGGTCAGATGAACCTCTTCAGCACGCCGGATGACGGGGGAGAACCTGCCGACACGACACAGCTCGTGCTGCCGGACGTGGAGGAGTTCACCCGCGCCGAGCTCATGGCCATGGAGCGCGAGACCACCGGTCTCTATCTCACCGGCCACCCGATGGACGCGTACCGCACCCTTGCGCAGCAGGCGAAGGCCGCGCCCATGGGCGACATTCTGGCGAGCTTTCACGCGCCGGATGCCGCCCCGCACCGCTACCGTGACGGGCAGCGTGTGGTCATCGCCGGCATCTGTACCGCCAGCCGCGAGCGCGCCACGCGCAAGAATACGCGCATGGCCTACCTCCAGCTCGAGGACGACAGCGGCAGCATGGAGGTCATCGTCTTTTCGCCTGCGCTCGATGCCTGCCGCGACCTGCTCGCGCAGGAGACGCCCGCGCTGCTCGTTTCGGGGCGCATCTCGACGCGCGACGAATCCGACCCTCAGCTCGTGGCGGATCAGGTCCTGCCGCTCAGCGAGCAGGGACTTGAGACACTGCGCACGCCGCCGCGCCGCGACCCGCCGCCCCGGCCCGAGGCACCGCCGCGGCACCGGCTCTGGGTGCGGCTGCCGGATAAGGAGCACCCGGTCGTCAGGCGCATCGAGCTGATCCTGCAAATGTTCCCCGGCGACGAGCAGCTCGTGCTCGTCTTTGAGGACACAGGCCGTCGCGCCGCTGCGCGCTGCTGCGTGCATCCTGCGCTCGTCGAGGAGCTGCGATCCCTCGCGGGGCAGGGAAACGTCGCCGTCACGGAGGAGAAAACGCGTTGACGCGGCGGGCATTATATGGTATACTAATCGCTAATTTATTTCCCGCCCCCGGATAGGCACCGGGCGGGGAGACAACTCAGGAGTGTGATGATCCGCAATGGACGCTGGCCCTAAGCAGGATTTATGGAATCTTTTGCCTGTTATCATCGTGCTGCTCCTTGGTGCGGCCTATTTCGCCATCATGGAGACAGCCTTTTCATCCGCGAGCCGCATCCGGCTCAAAGCCGCCGCTGACCACGGCAACCGCCGCGCCGGTCAGGCGCTGTACGTGCTCGATCACTTCGATCAGGCGATCACGACGCTGCTGATCGGCACGAACATCCTGCACCTGACGATCGCGACGATCGTGACCGTGGCCGTGCAGCGGGTGTGGGGCATGTGGGCGGTCACCGCCGCGACGTTGGTCACGACCGTGGTCGTGTTCTTCGCCGGGGAGATGCTGCCGAAAAGCATCGCCAAGAAATACGCAGAGCGTCTGGCCATGGCCACGGCACGTTCGCTGCGGTTTTTCATGGTGCTCTTTCATCCCCTGTCCGTGATGCTCACCGCCATCGGCAACGCCGCCGCCCGCTGCATCCGCGGCGAGCCCGCCGTGACCGTGACGGAGGATGAGCTGGCCGATATTATCGAGAACATGACCGACGACGGAGAGCTGACCGCCGAGCGCGGCGAGCTCATGAGCTCGGCACTCTCGTTTGCCGAGGTGCCGGTCGAGAGCGTCATCACGGCGCGTGTCGACGTCGCCGCCGTGGATGTGGACGACCCGCCGGAGGAGATCCTTGCCTACGTGCGCGAGCAGCGCCACAGCCGCCTGCCCGTGTACGCCGACAGCGTGGACAATGTCATCGGCATCCTGCAGATCCGCAAATACATCAAGGCCTGCATCAAAGCCGGCGGCAAGGCCGTGGATATCCGTCCGCTGCTCGACGAGCCGGTGTTCGTGCACCAGAGCACGCTCATCGCCGAGGTGCTGCCCGAGCTCAGCCGCCGCAAGGCAAATCTTGCCATCGTCACCGATAACTACGGCGGCACGCTCGGCATCGTCACCGTGGAGGACATCGTTGAGGAGCTCGTCGGCGAGATCTGGGACGAGGACGACGTCGTTGAGGAGTCGTTCGTGCCGCTCGGCGGCGGCCGCTATGAGGTCGATGCCGAGATGACCGTCGGCGAGGTGTTCGACCGCCTCGACTACACCGACCCAGAGGACGACGAGGAGCTGTGCTACAAGCTGCTCGGCGAGTGGACATACGAGCAGTTTTCCTACATCCCGCGCGAGCGGGAAGGCTTCCGCTATCACCGGCTCGACGTGCGCATCTCCGATATGCGCCAGAAGCGCATCGTCAAGCTCATCGTGCGCCTGCTGCCCGAGGAGACTGAGGCAGATGCGCCCGCGGACGCTGCCCCGGAGAAAGGGGGCGAGCCGGCATGAGCATCGTGTGGTATTTTGTTGCGCTCGTCGTGCTCATCGCGCTGTCCGCGTTCTTCTCCGCGTCGGAGATGTCCTATTCGTCGGCCAACCGTCTGCGGCTGGAAAACGCCGCCGAGGACGGCAGCCGCCGCGCCAGGGCAGCCGTCGGCATCCTCGACCACTATGATCGTGCCCTGAGCGCCATTCTCATCGGCAACAATCTGGTCAACATTGCCTCGTCGTCGCTCGGCTCCGTGATTGTCATCCTGCTCGCGGGCGAGCAGTGGACGTGGGTGTCCACGGTCGTGCTGACGCTGCTGGTCATCATCTTCGGCGAGACGATGCCGAAGATCGTCGCCAAGCAAAACGCCAACGGCATCGCCCTGCGCAATGCCTATGTCATCCGCGCGCTGTCGATCGTGCTCTATCCCGTGATCTGGCTCGTGGTCGGTCTTGTGCACCTGATCACGCGCCCGCTGCGCGGCGACACCGGTGACGGCGACCCGGAGGAGGCTGCCTCGCAGGAGCTGCAGTCGATCATCGAGACTGCCGAGGACGAGGACGTGCTCGACGAGGACCGCAGCGAGCTGCTGCGCTCCGCGCTCGACTTTTCCGACATCAGCGCGAGCGAGGCCATGACCGCCCGCGTCGACATGGTCGCCATCGACATCGACGACGACTGGGACGAGATCCTGCGCGTCATCGACGAATCGACGTATTCCCGCCTGCCGGTCTACTCCGACAGTGTGGACAATATCATCGGATTTTTGTACCTCAACCGCTTTTTCAAGGCCATGATGGACGGCCGGCCGGAGGATCTGCGCGCGCAGCTCATCCCGCCGTGCTTTGTCTACAAGACCACGCGCCTGCCCGACGTGCTGGCAAAGCTCCGCCGCGAGCAGAAGCACCTCGCCGTCGTCACGGACGAATACGGCGGCACGCTCGGCGTCATCACGATGGAGGACGTGCTCGAGGAGCTCGTCGGCGACATCTGGGATGAGACCGACGAGGTCGAGCGCGAGGTCGTTGCACGTTCCGACGGAGGATATGAGCTCGACGGCGACATGACGATCTCGGACTTTCTTGAGCTGCTCGGCTGGAATGAGGACGCCCTCGACGATGCCGACAGCGCCACCGTCGGCGGCTGGACGCTCGAGCGCTTCGGCACGTTCCCGAAGCCGGGCGACAGCTTCCGGTACGAAAATCTCACCGTCACAGTCCTGGCCATGGACGGCCGCCGCGTCGAGCGTGTGCTCGTGCAGCCCGATCCGGCTTCCGACAAGGACGAATAAGTGCATACAACCCCGAGTCCGGTCTGTGCAAAAACTGCACAGACCGGACCTTTTTCTGTATGGAAAAGGTATCTTGTACCCGATGAGGGAAAATCTGCCCAAAAGGCGCAAGATGTGGCGATTTGTATCATAATTTCACTAATGCGTGAAAGATTTTGCACATCGAGCGTGCCAAAGTTTCATTTTTTGCTTGAAATTTACGCTCCGCGCAGGTATAATGAACGCATATTGAATCTTCTGAAGAGGAAAATTTCAAAAAGGAGAGAAACTATTATGAAGTTCAACAAAATCGTGGCGCTGGCTCTGGCCCTCGTCATGGTGTTTGCGCTGTGCGCCTGCGGCGGCGGCAACACCAACAAAAAAGACGATTCCGGTTCCACGGCCAAGGTCGACACCAGCACCGTCTCCGTCGGCGCAGTCGTCATCGCGCGTGACGATGTTCCGACCGACCAGATCTATGCGTTCGTGTCCACCATCTTCAATAACCTCGACGCCATCGCCGCTCAGCACGGCAAGGGCGCAGAGCTGAACCTCGAGGCTGCCGCCTCGGTCAAGGGCGTGCCGTATCACCCCGGCGCTGCCAAGTATTTCGAGGAGAAGGGCCTCAAGGTTGACGCGGTCAAGGACGGCGCCGGCACCGGCACCGCCGCTGCGCTCAGCTTCGGCACCGGCGGCGACACCGGCACGTACTACGGCTTCGGCAGCGTGCTGGCCAACTACGTCTCCACCAACTCCGACTGCAAGGTCACGGCGCTCACCTCCGGCGGCTCTCAGGCCAACGTTGAGGACCTGACCAACGGCAACGTCCAGATCGCCTTCGTGCAGAGCGATGTTATGAACTATGCCTACAACGGCCAGCGCCTGTTCGAGAGCCCGGTCACCGGCTTCTCCGTCGTTGCCCAGCTGTATCAGGAGCAGGTGCAGATCGTCACCACCAACCCTGACATCAAGACCGTTGCCGACCTCGCCGGCAAGAAGGTCTCCATCGGCGCAGCCGGCTCCGGCGTGTACTTCAACGCCATTGACGTGCTCAACGCCTATGACCTCAAGGAGAGCGATATCTCCGCTGTGTACCAGAGCTTCGGCGACAGCGCCGAGAGCCTGAAGGACGGCAAGATCGACGCCGCGTTCATCGTCGCCGGTGCGCCCACCACGGCCATCACCGACCTCGCCACCGCCGGTAATGTCTACCTTGTCAGCCTCGACGACAGCCACGTGCAGTCCCTGCTGTCCGCGTCCCCGTACTACACCGCCGCCACCATCAAGGCCGGCACCTATTGATGCCTGACCCGGTGATGCGCCGCATCCCGTAAATGTTCGCTACGGCGTCAGTACCCCTGACGCCGTAGTTTTTCCATTCTACCCGGAACGGAGGTTTCCCCCTATATGTCTGACATCAAAAAGACCGCAGCCGCTGCGGAAGCCGCTTCTCTGCAGGAGGATATGGACGCCGTCATGCGCAAGTATGACCGCGAGTCCGCCACCCGCATCTGGTCGGGCAAGCCCAAGATCGTCATTTCCGTCATCATGGCGCTGTTTTCGGTCTACTGCATCTGGTCGACCCTGTTCAGCACCGCCGCGCTCGAGGTGCGCCTGACGGCATTCCTCGGCCTGATCATCATCATGGGCTATCTGACCTACCCCGTCAGCAAGAAGCACGTGCACGTCAATCGCCTGCCGTGGTATGACATCGTCATCATGGTCATCGGCGCGGCTGCATTTTTCTACTACTGCTTTAACTACGGCACGCTCATCAAGACGCTCACCAGCGCCGCCAAGATGACGCCGTTTCTCATCGCCGTCGGCGTGGCCGGCATTCTGACGCTTGCCGAGCTCTGCCGCCGCTGTGTCGGCGTACCGATCCTTGTGGTCGTCGGCGCGCTGCTTGTATACACGTTCGTGAGTATGCTCAAGGGCGGCCAGACGTTTGATCAGGTGCTCGGCCGCGTGATCTACACGCTCTTTTTCGGCACGTCCGGCGTGCTGAGCACGCCCGTACAGGTGTGTGCGAAGTTTATCGCGGTGTTCATCATCTTCGGCGCATTTCTGGAGCGCACCGGTATCTCGAGCTTCTTCATTGATCTCGCCAATGCCATTGCCGGCTGGACCTCCGGCGGCCCGGCCAAGGTCGCGGTCATCTCGTCTGCACTGTGCGGCATGGTGTCCGGCTCTTCCGTCGGCAACACCGTCACTACGGGCTCGGTTACGATCCCGATGATGAAGCGCACCGGCTACAAGCCCGAATTCGCCGGCGCGGTCGAGGCGGCGGCCTCCACCGGCGGCCAGATCATGCCGCCCATCATGGGCGCGGCCGCGTTCCTGATGGCCGAATACATGAATGTCACCTACGGTCAGGTCACCCTCTGGGCGATCCTGCCTGCCGTGCTGTACTTCGGCGGCATCTTCATCTCCGTGCATCTGGAGGCCAAGAAGCTCGGCCTGCGCGGCATCCCGCGCTCGGAGCTGCCCCGCTTCAAGTACCTCATGCGCAATGTCTATCTGCTGCTGCCGCTCGTGTTCTTGATCTGGGTGGTCACGGCAAACATCCGCTCGCTGCAGTATGCGGCCTCCATCGCCATCCTCATCTCCATCGCCGTGAGCCTTGTCGGTACGATCCGCGACGCTGCGGCCGAGGCAAAGGAGACCAAGACCGGCAGCGCCGCCGGCATCGCCGTCAAAAAGACCGGCCTGATGATCCTCGAGGCGCTCGAGGCCGGCGGCAAGGGCAGCATCACGGTCGCCGTGGCCTGCTCCATGGCCGGCATGATCGCGGGCTGCATCACCGTCACGGGTCTGGCGTCCAAGCTCATCAGCGGCGTCGTCGCCCTGAGCAGCAAGATCCCGAACCCGACGCTCTCGCTGCTGCTGGCGCTGTTTTTGACCATGCTCTGCTGCATCGTGCTCGGCATGGGCGTGCCCACGACTGCGAACTACTGCATCATGGCCTCGACCTGCGCGCCGATCCTCATCACGCTCGGCATTCCGAAGATCGCGGCGCACTTCTTCGTGTTCTACTTCGGCATCGTCGCCGACATCACGCCGCCGGTCGCGCTGGCTGCCTATGCTGGCTCTGCCATCGCCAAGTCCGACCCCATGAAGACAGGCATCAATGCGACAAAGCTTGCCATTGCGGCGTTCATCGTGCCGTACATGTTTGCGATGAACCCGTCCATGCTGCTCATGGATCAGGGCGTGCTCGCCGCAGTTCAGGTCATCATCACGTCCTGCCTCGGCATCTTCGGCATCGCCGCCGCGCTCGAGGGCTATGTCGTCACACGCGCACCTTGGTGGCAGCGCATCCTGCTTGCCGCAGGCGGCCTGTGCCTGATCGACCCCAGGCTTATGACCGACCTTGTCGGTATCGCGGCGATCGTGATCGTCGTTGTGCTGCAGATCGTCATGCGCAAGCACGGCAAGCCCGCCGCCGCATAAAAAATCCGGAACCTTTTTCGCAGGAGCACGTCAGATATTTCTGGCGTGCTTCTTTTTGCACGTCGTGCGCCGCGGCGCGCAGGGCTTTACACGTGCCGGCCGATGGCGTATACTATTCTCTATACAAGACACGGAAAGGAGCAATCTGCATGAAACGAAGCATTGCGGTGCTCATATTGGCACTGGCGCTGGCGCTGACTGCCTGCGGCGGCCAGAAGGCGGCAGATGCACAGGCCGAGGCGAAGGACATCACGCTCTGCCCGACGTATGACAACGGTAAGGGCGGGTATTTTTCCATCACGCTGCCCGCCAGCTGGGGCGATCATTACGTGACCGAGTGCGGCGCGAACGACGGCGGCTATTACGTCGGCTTTTATGAAAAGACCGATCATGACAACGGGCTCGGCGGCTTTCTGTTCATGCTCGAGGTCTTTCCCACCGATTATGACTATACCGAGCTGCCGGAGTATCAGGCCATCTGCGGCCTGACGGTCGACGGGGCGAACTACAACCTCATTGCCGAGCTGCCGACCGATGTGCAGTTCGCCAACGAAAATGCGGATCTCTACCGCAGCATGTCCAACGATTTTTCGACCATCCTCAAGAGCCTGACGCTCTCCAAGGGTGTCACGCGCACGGAGGTCACCGCGCCGGTGCCGCAGTCTGAGAGCGACACGTGAGCAAATGATGAAAACGCCGTCTCCCGGCCGGGAGACGGCGTTTTTGCATTTTGGCGCGGTTTTGCCGTCCGGCACACATATTTTGCCGAAAAACGGGCAAACTGTGTCATGTGTAGGTTCTGATGCAAGGCCTCACATGCGTCACAAAACGGCGGCCATTCCGCCGAGGAGGATGCCGAGATTATCCGACCAGATGTCCGGAAACTGACTGAGCGGCAGGGGATTTTCGCCGCTGCCCGCCTCGATCGTGAAGCCGGGACGGCGGAAGTCCTGAATAAACCAGTCCTTGTAGCCCGCGTGGCCGGAGGCGTAGGGCGTCTCGGCCACGTCGTAGCCGCTCGCGGCGGCAAAGCGCTCGGCGATGGCCTTGCTGCCGGGCACGTCATAGCCGTCGTACTGCCAGTAGATCACGCGGCCCTGCGTGTGGTACGACAGGGTGAGCTGCGGGTCGAGCGCGCGTGTGAAGCTGTACATGGCGAGGCTCTCCGGCGCTGTCAGCGGCGCGGGGCCGACATAGTCGCGCGGTCCGGGGCGCGTGTAGCCGGCGGCGAATTTGATCTCGCGCGCGGTGCTCCATCCGGCGGGGTACTGGAGATTGAGGTCGATGCCGCGGATGTTCGCCTTCCAGCCGGACGGGAAGGGGATGGCGGGGTAATTCTGCGCGAGTGTGTGCGCGGCATCGGTGCGCTCACGGCTGAGTGCGCCGGTCACAAGGTCGATGCCGTCCGGGTCGACCGCCGGAGCGAGCACGAGCGTGACCTGCCGCAGCAGCGCGCGGATGTCCTGTCCGCCGAGCTCACCGCCGTCGCCAAGCCGGGCGCAGAGCTGCTCGCAGAACGTGAGCAGCAGCGGCGTCGTGATCCACTCGTTGGCGTGGTGTGCGGCGTTATAAAACACGCATTTTTCGCCGCTGCCGAGCGTCAGATACCACAGCGGCTTTCCGAGCACGCTGCGCCCGAATTCCCCGATCGCAAGCGTGGGATAGCGCGCAGCCAGCCCGCGCACCACATAGCCGATGAGCGCCGAGGAATACGGGATACGCACCGGCGTGACCGGAAACGGCAGCGGCACGGTCACCGCCCGGCCGATCGGCAGACGCTCCGGGTCGAGGTAGGGGTTGGCCAGCCGAATGGCCTCCACGCTCGTGCCGTACTGCTGTGCGAGGGCGGAGAATGTGTCGCCCGCGCGCACGGTGCGCAAAACGAAGCCCGTGTAATACGGCAGCAGCGCGCGGTGCGTCTGTGCGCCCGCAATGCCGTCCGGAACGAGGGCGTTTGCCGCCTGAAACGCGCGCACGGCCGCTGCGGTCTGTGCGCCGAAGATACCGTCGAGCGCGCCCGGCATCTGTCCCGCGCGTTCGATCGCGAGCTGCAGCAGCGCCACGAGTGCGCCGCGGTCGCCCGCTTTCAGGGTCTGTGTCATGAAAATTCCTCCGATGCATCGAATTACCAAAGCTGGTTCCGTACATCGTATGCGCGCCGCCGCAGGCATTTGCGCCCGCACAGGCAAACGAGCAAGAATGTTCCGCCGCTATTTTGCCCGAAAGCCGGCATACTGATACTGCACGCAAAAAAGGGGGGATTTTTTGCAGACAAAACCAAGGAGACTGTGCCGCACGGCCCTGCTCGCGCTCGCGTTTGCGCTTTGTATGGGCGTGGCTGCGCAGGCGGCGTCACTTGTGCCGCTCGGTCAGGCGGTCGGCATCCAGATGACCACGGCAGGCGTGCTCGTGGCGGATCTGGCCGAGGTGGACACGCCCGGCGGCACGTGCACGCCCGCAAAGGACGCGGGGCTGCGCCCCGGCGACGTGATCTGCCGCATGGACGGGCGGGAGATCGTGTCGTCGGCGGACTTTCTGGCGGCGCTCGACGCAGCGGGGGACACCGTGAGCGTGACCGTCCGGCGCGGCGGTGCCGAGGTCACGGCTGCGGTCACGCCCGCCGTTATGCCCGACGGCACGCGGCAGCTCGGGCTCTGGCTGCGCGACGGTGTGACCGGCGTCGGCACGCTCACGTACTACGATCCGGCCACGGGGCGCTATGGCGCGCTCGGCCACGGCATCGCGGATGAGACGAGCGGTGCGCTCATGCCGCTGCGCGACGGCAGCGTGCTCTCGGCCGTCGTTGCGGATGTGCGTCCGGGCGGGTACGGCACGGCCGGTGAGCTGGTCGGCAGCTTCGATGCCGCCGACCGCATCGGTGCGATCGAGTGCAACGGCCTGTTCGGTATCTTCGGCACGCTCGACGTGCCGCCGGACGGAACGCCTGTCGAGACCGTGCCCGCAAGCGACGTCAGGACCGGCAGCGCGACCATCCTGTCCACGGTCGCGGGCGACACCGTGCAGGCGTACACCGTGAACATCACGCGGGTCTATCACGACGGGGCGAGCACGCGCTTTGCCATCACCGTCACGGACCCCGCGCTGCTCGCGGCGACCGGCGGCATCGTGCAGGGCATGAGCGGCAGCCCCATCCTGCAGGACGGCAGACTTGTCGGCGCGGTGACGCACGTGCTGCTCTCCGACCCCGCCAAGGGCTACGGCGTGAGCATTGACGATATGCTCGCGGCGGCGCAGGCACAGGCAGCGTAAGCAGCAGGAGCGGGCGAGCGTGCGCGGGTGTTACCCGCGCACGCTTTGAGACTGTCAAAAAGTATTACTTTTTGACAAGAG
>ERZ825670.3833-NODE-3833-length-12250-cov-3.002214_pt1 | contig 12250 bp, 9 predicted proteins | sample MGYA00519929_ERZ825670 | MGnify/ENA primary metagenome ERZ825670 (study PRJEB31778, sample SAMEA3449207) | human gut metagenome | biome: human gut; feature: human-associated habitat; material: faeces | place: United Kingdom | collected 2010/2012 ...
TGAAGAGTATAGATGGGGGAAATTTCTTCGGAACAAACTTAAAGGAATTGATTCTTAATGATGGATTGGAAAAAATAGGTGAAGATAGATTTACAAATTTTGTAGCTCCGCCACAAAATAACAGAGGCATGGATTTAAAAATACCTGAGAGCGTTACAGAACTCTATGTTTCGGATTTTAATCTCATTGGTAAACCGGGTTCATATGCTGAACAATATGCAAAAGAACATGCAGATAGCCGTGTTACCTTCACAGCAGAATAATTTACAATATGTCAATTAATTAAATATGAATATTATCATAGGAAGTCGCCATACTATACCTGGTAATCAAATTTTTGAGTGTTTGCCAAAGTTTATGAGGGGCAGTTGCGAGGAACTGCCCCTCCTTTTTGGAAATATAAGTTTTTGAAACGTCAAAGATAACGAAGGATGATGGCTACAAGCTGGAAAACTCAAAGACTTATTTTGAACTCGATTCAAAACTGAAAGTAGATCCGTTACTAATTACACTGCCACTATATAGTGATTATACAGATTTGTATGATAGCAGCAGTACTGACTGGTGCACATATAATATAAAAACAATCAGAGGTTATTAAAGGAGAAAAAAATGAAAAAGAGACTATTAATTCTAGGAATGATTTTTACAATGGCTGTGTCATCAGCAGGCTGTGGCAGTTCGTCATCAGACAATGCAGGTAAGACAGACCAGTCAAAACAAACAGCAAATGTGCAGGACAGCCAGAAAGATACATCTTCAAGTGATAAGTCTGATGATAAGAATGATACTAATTATAAATCAGCAGATGAAATCACAATGGATGATTTGATGAGCCATGATGAGACACCGGCAGAGGATTTTGAGTTCAATGATGGTACAGATGAGATAGTAATAGATAAGTATATTGGAAAAGATCCGATAATGGTTATTCCAGATGAAATAAATGGAAAAAAAGTTGTTAGTTTAGGAACGTATGCTTTGGCTAACGATAAGAATATAGTTGCTATCAAAATTGGAAATAATATAAAGGATTTAGGTGAGGGAGTATTTGGAAATTGTGAAAATTTAAGATATGTTGTTTTAGGTGATTCTGTTAAGACGATTGGATGTAATCCGTTTCTTAATACGAATATACAGGAAGTTACTCTTAATGATGGACTTCAAAAGATTGGCGAAGATGACATAAATAATACGGTTGATGCACCATCTAAAAATATTGGTATGGATTTAAAAATACCAGAAAGTGTTACTGAAATGCATTTAAGAGATTTTCATCTTATTGTAAAAGCAGGTTCATATGCTGAACAGTATGCAAAAGAATATGCAGAAAGTAATAATCTTACATACACAGTAGAATAATTCTGTATGATTTACTTCTAGTTAACGATTAAGCTAAGGCCACCGACTGTTTGACATAGTTTGCAACAAGGGGCATCAGTGTGTAAATTTTAAGGGCTTTCCATCATGGGAAGCTCTTTTTCTTGCTTTATAGGAAATTTCTCAAATCGTCAGAAATAGTGTATAATAAACTGGAAATAAAAAATGACATGACAAAAGAGCGAATGTTAGATTCGCCATGACGTTGTTTATGACGTTTTTTGTTTTGGTTTAGGGTAGCTGCACTATCTGACTATGGAGAAAGAATTATTATGAGCATGGATTTATCCATATTTCATAACCTTTCGATATTGTTCAAATAGTGCAGTTTTTTGTGGTAAATTTCTAAAACCAGAAGTTTCTTTTCCTGTTTGTGATGTTTTGCATATACCCCATAGTAGCGAAGCATTTTGAAATGTTTTTCAGGGATGTGGACAATCAGTTTCTGGATGAAGCCCAAAGCAGGAATAGTTTCAGTAACAGTTTTGTTGTCTTCGTGTCTGGTGTACATTTCATTTTTAACTTTACGAAAAGATGGACCAATGCGGGAAGTTTTTATAAGCTGGTTGCTAAGTGACCACCTTATTGGTTACTGGTGGCCACTATTTCTGACATGAGGAATAAATTAAGGATTGGTAATGAAAATCCTCTTGACAAATCCGTCGTAAGAATATATTGTATTACTTATATAGTACAAAAATACGGAAAGGGGTGATTGCATGGCATGGGAATTGGATTCGGATCGTCCTATTTTTATTCAGATTGTGGAGCGGATTCAGATGGAAATAATATCCGGTAAATACAGTCCGGGAGATAAGTTACCTTCTGTCAGGGATCTGGCGGCGGTAGCTGCAGTAAATCCGAATACGATGCAGAAAGCACTGACAGAGTTAGAGCGGACAGGACTTGTGTATTCCCAGCGTACAAGCGGGAGATTTATAACGGAGGATGCAAAAATGATTGAGGAGTTGAAGAATAATCTGGCACAGGAACAGATTAAGGAATTTTTGGAAAATATGAGCAAGCTTGGCTATAAGAAATCAGAAACCTTATCTTTGATTCAGGAGATTTTGGAGGGAGAGCAGGCATGAGTACATTATTGGAAGTAAAAGATGTATGCAAGCGATATGGAAAGAAAACTGCGCTTGACCATCTGAACCTGACCTTAGAGAGCGGACATATTGTTGGCCTCTTAGGACCGAACGGAAGTGGAAAGACAACACTGATTAAGCTGATTAACGGAATTCTTACTCCGGATGAGGGCGAGATTTTGGTGGAAGGAATGAAGATTGGCGTAGAGACAAAGAAGGTGGTTTCTTATCTGCCAGACCATACATATCTTAACATGGGGATGCGGGTACGTGATATTTTAGATTATTTTGAAGATTTTTATCAGGATTTTGATGTGGTAAGAGCTTATGATATGCTGGCAAAATTATCCATTAATCCCAATGATAAATTAAAATCCATGTCCAAGGGAACCAAAGAAAAGGTGCAGCTTATTTTGGTAATGAGCCGTCGTGCGGACTTATATGTTCTGGATGAGCCGATTGCAGGAGTAGACCCGGCGGCAAGAGATTATATATTGCGGACGATTCTTACCAACTATGATGAGAATGCAACGATTCTGATTTCAACCCATCTGATTGCAGATGTTGAGAATGTATTAGATGAGGTAGTCTTTATTCAGAATGGAACAATCAGCCTGACTTCATCAGTAGATGATATTAGAATTAATCAGGGTAAATCGGTGGATGCTTTGTTCCGGGAGGTGTTTAGATGTTAGGAAAAGTAATGAAACATGAAATGAAAGCAACCTGGAAAGTATTATTTCCACTGGCAATGGTTTTGGTCGGCGTTACGTTAATTGGCATGCTGATGATGAAAATGCAGGTTTTCGAAACAGATATAGGAGCCTTGGTCGGGCTGGCAATGCTTCTCTTGTATATCATTGGGCTGATTGCATTGAGCGTTACGGCATTTATTTTTCTGCTGGTTCGGTTTTACCACAGCATGTATGGTGCAGAAGGTTATTTGTCACATACCCTTCCGGTAACCACCTTTTCCTTGATTAATGGAAAGCTTTTGGTGGCGGTATTCTGGCATGCAATTACATCAATACTTGTTTATGTTTCGGCATTTTCATTGATAGTGACAGCTGGATTGAATCTGGGTAATGAAGGGGAAAGAATCAAGCTGGAAGAATTACTGCAGCAGCTGGGAGATATGATAGGAATTTCGATTCCGGCACTCTTTGGCTGGGCAATATTATATAGTGTGATTTCTGCGTTTTCCGCTATGCTTATGGTATATGCCAGCATGGCAATCGGTCAGTTGTTCCGCCACAAAGTTGCAATGTCGATTGTGATGTATGGTGTGCTTTATGCGATTCTTCAGATTATATCTTTTGTGATATCCATTAATTCAGCAAATGGATTTGTTGAGAAACAGGCTGCAATGGGAGATGACAGCTTCTTTACCCTGACCATTGCAAATATGTATGGAAATATATTTTCAAAGAGCATGATACTTTACATCGGTGTATCAATTGTATGCTATATCATAACAGCATTGATTACCCATAAGAAATTAAATCTGGAGTAAATGAGAAAACTACTTGTTGTGCATCCTCGAGGAACGTTTTTCAAATTACAGGAAAGCAATTTCCTGTAAAGTAAGAAAAGGCGGAACCAATCAAAAATAGACTGGTTTCGCCTTTTTACGTCGCCATGAATTCCATAGAAACTGCCAGTGGCAGTTTCGGCTGGCACAGATTAGCGGAGAAAAATAAGAAATTACTTCGAAAGAAGACAGTCAATCAGCTTATCATTCATCTCCGGCATCATAAAGCAGAAGCGGATGTATTTGTTATCTAAGAAAGGAAAAGTAGAGCAGTCGCGAATCATCATATTCTTCCGGATTGCTTTATCAAATAAATCCGCAGAAGTAATGTCCTCTCTTAAGATTTTAAGAAGCATGAAGTTGCCGGATGGCTTGTATGGTTTGAAATCCGGGTGATTTTTAAAGATTTCATAAATCCGGGCACGCTCTGAAGAAATAAGAGATTTTGTCTGCTGGATGTATTCTTCATCGGTAAACATCAATTCTCCGGCAATTACGGCAAGAGAGTTAATGGTCCATGGATTTTTTCTGGTATTGATGGATTTGATTAAATCCTGATTGCCGCTGATAGCGTAGCCAAGGCGGAGCCCCGGAGCAGCAAAGAATTTGGATGTTCCACGCAGGATAATAATATTGTTATAGTAGTGGGTCAGTGGAACTGCGGTAATTTCATCCATGTTATCGGCAAATTCCACATAAGTCTCATCCACCATGACAAAGATATCATATTGCTTGCAGATATCTAAAATCCGGCGCATATCTGTCCGGTTGATGCAGGATGAGGTAGGGTTATTGGGATTGCAGAGTACTAAAAGGTCGATGCTTTCATTTAAGTGAGCGGTAAAATCATCCACATCAAGGACGAAATCATCCTTTTCCCGGAGTGGATAGTAGAGTGTAGTACCGCCGCCGAAGGAAATTTCGCGCTCATATTCCGAATAAGTCGGACCGAGAATCATGGCTTTTTTTGGATGCTCAATCTGAATAAAAAGAGAGATTAATTCCGTGGAGCCATTTCCTACAATGACCTGGCTGGCATCGGTGCCGGTATAAGCGGCGATGCATTCTCGTAAAGAAGTATATTCCCGGTCCGGGTAGGATGTAATGGCATCAATATGGGAAGCCAAAGTACTTCGCAGCAACGGAGATACGCCTAAGGGATTGACATTGGCGGAAAAGCTTGTAATATCCTCTTTTTTGATACCGTAAACGGCTTCTATTTTCTCTAAATCACTTCCGTGAAAATGTTCTTTTGGTGTTATCATGAAAAAGACCTCCTGTTAAAATACAACGGAAAGAAAGTTGCATGTGTGTTTTAAATAGTTTATAATCTATTATAACTGTAATGAGAGAAAAAGCAACAAAATCTCATATCGGAGAAGGAAAAGCAGGTGACATTTTGCGTAGACGGATTCAGAGACTTGCAGCAGGAAAATTTGAACAGGAACAGCCGGTTTTATCTCTTTCGGAAGAGAAGATTGAAATTGAGGTATTAGAGGGACAGGATTATACGGGAGAATTTGTGATTGAAGTATCCAACCATGTTCCGGTAAAAGGGCTGATTTATTCCTCTAATCCATATATGGAATGTCTGACACCGGAATTTGAAGGGGAAGAAGTCCGAATCGGATTTCAGTTCCATAGTGAGGGTTTCCGGGTTGGCGATATACAAAAGGGTGAATTCTGTATTATTTGTAATCAGTTGGAATATAGCCTTTCTTTTGTTGTGTCTATAATCCGGCCTTATGGAAATGCGTCTACCGGAAGAATCCGAAATCTCAGTGATTTTATCAAACTGGCACAGACGGATTATATGGAAGCTTACCGCCTGTTTGCTTCCCAGGGCTTTCAACATGTATTAAAAGAAGAAAAAGGAAAAGAACTATTATGGTATGCCGGCTTTGGCGGACCGGGAGCATTGATTTCCGGTATGGAGGAGTTCTTGGTTACGATCAATGCCAAACCACGCATTGAGCTTGCGTTAAAAGAACAGGAAATTACCTATCAGGATATCAAAGAGGAGCAGAAGGAAACGCTTTTTGTGCAGAAGAATGGCTGGGGGTATATAAGTTTTGAAGCACAGACAGACAGTAGCTTCTTAAAACTGGAAAAGAATGTTTATACTTCAGATGATTTTACCGGAAGTATCTGCGACCTTATTTATTATATTGACCCGGCAGAACTTCATACCGGAAAAAATTATGGAAGAATTACTTTAGAAAATATTTATCAGCATCTTACTTATGAGATTACCATAATCAGGACGCCGGAGCGCAGAGAACAGGAGCATATCGATTATCTGGAAGAGCAGAGAACACTTGCACATATCACCGGAATCTATCTCAATTATCGTATGAAAAAGATTGGCGCAGGACTTTTTGCATCAGGAATGTTAGATGCACTGAATCATCTGATTGCAATGCGGCCGGAAAATGACTGGTATCTTCTGATGAAAATACAGGCATTACTGGTAAGCGGACAGAAGCAGGAGGCAGAGTGGTTATTTGATGAGTTCCGGCGGAAAGAGGAAGCAAAAGATACACCGCTTTATGCATATTTCCTCTATCTCCGTACGTTGTGGGAGCGTGAAGAATCCTATGTGAACCGGCTGACTGCAGAGATTGAAGAAATTTATCAGAAAACAGATGATATCCGGGTGTTCTGGATGCTGCTTTTCTTAAAGAAAGAATATTGTGAGAATGATACCAGGAAAATCCGGGCAATTGAGAGCCAGATGTTAGACGGCTGTAACAGTCCGTTTTTCTATATCGAAGGATTCTATTTATACTGGCAGAATCCGTATCTTTTAACGAGACTTACTGATTTTGAAATCCGTATTCTTTACTGGGCGGCAAAAAAAGGTGTATTGACCAGTGACCTTGCCATGCAGATTACGACGCTGGTATCGGAAAAACGGGTATTTCATCCGTTGCTTTATAAGACTATGTGCGTGGCATATGATAAATTCCAGAATAATCAGATGTTGTCAGCAATCTGTGCTTACCTGATAAGAGGACAGCGTTTTGGATTGCATTATCATATCTGGTTTGAACGTGGCGTGGAGGAAGATTTGCGGCTGGCAGGATTAAATGAAGCATATTTAATGTCCATGGATTTACTTGCCATTAAGAAAATTCCACGGATGATACAGATGTATTTTCAGTATAACAGCAGCATTCCATACAAACAGAAGGCGGCTCTGCTTGCAAATGTAGCAGCGTTAAAGGAGAAAGAGCCGGAGGTATATTCCAGTTACCGGAAGCGGATGGAAGAATTCGCAATTGCCCAGATAGAAGAAGGTCATATCGATGATAATCTGGCGATTATCTATTCTGATTTATTAAATAAAGGCATGATACAAAAAGAGTTGGCAGGACCACTGGCGAAGATTCTCTTTACCCATAAAATGAACTGCTTTGCACCGAATATTGTGCGGATGTATGTTTTGCATGACCAGCTGCGAAAAGTGCAGTGTGTGCCGATTGTCAATGGCAGTGCTTATTTTGAGTTATACAGCAAGGACTATGTCATTGTATTTGAGGATACGAAGGGATACCGGTATGGCAGTGAGATTTCATACCAGCTGGAAAAGCTGATGAGGCCGGGTGCCTTTTACCGTACCTGCATGGAATATGCACCATATGAGATTTCGTATCTTTTGTATCATTTTACATCCAGGGATACCCACCGTGCATTTATGCCGGAGGATAGTGAGTATTTACGCATCTTCTTAAAAGAGGAAGCATTGCGGGAAAGTTACCGGGCAGAGCTTTATGCAAAGGCAGTACATTTCTATGAGCAGGAAGATAATCAGGAACTGGTGGAAGAGTGTCTGCGTCATGCACCGCTTTCTTCTATGAAGCGGGATGACAGAGCCTATCTTTTGAATCTGATGTTGGAATACCGGTTATATGAGATTGCATATCCGGATATCCGGGAATTTGGCTGGGAAGGCATCCGGCTGGAGAAACTGACAGCACTTCTGACTTATGAAATAGAAGAAGTGGATTATGAAAGTGATGACTTCCTGCTGGCACTTTGTGCAGTGACTTTTCAGGCGAAGAAATACAGTAAAGAGATGCTGCAGTATTTAGCACAGTTCTACTGCGGTCCGACCCGTGTAATGGCGGCGGTCTGGTCAGCAGCGCAGACTTTTGATATAGATACCAGAGACTTGGAAGAACGGTTATTGATGCAGATGTTATATACAGCAGAATTTGTAGAACAGGTGCAGAGCATTTATGAAAGCTTTGTGTCACACGGAGCACCTCATCTTCTGCAGAAAGCATATGTAAATTATTTCGCACATTTCTATTTTGTGCATCAGGGCATTGTACCGGAAAATGTCATTAGAGGCTTAAAGAAAAATTATGAGGAACAGGAAGAATTAAGCCAGGTGATGAAGCTGGCACTGCTTTATGCAGTGGCGAAGAGGGATTTGTCCATAGAAGAAAAAGGTGTAATGGAGATGACAGAGCAGCTTCTACAGGAGCAGCTGGCACAGAATCTTTATTTTGCATTTTATCAGCAGATGCCGGAAGAGATCCGCTATCGATTTCATTTTTACGACCGGAAGTTTGTGGAATACCGGACAAACCCAAGTAAGCGTGTGGTGGTTCACTATCAGAAGGGTGAATCCTATGTGGATGAAGATATGAATGAGATGTATGAGGGCATTTTCGTAAAAGAATTTATCGTATTCTTTGGAGAAGAAATTCCGTATTATATTTCAGAGGAAGCACCACGGGAGTCCGTTGTGACTGAGAGTGGACGGCTTTCCTGTAAGGATATCTGTGGCAGGGAAAACGGAAGCACCTACGATATGTTGAATGAAATGGAATTAGAATATACCTTAAAGGATTATGAGAAGTTAGAGCGGCTTTTACGGAAATATGACAGCATGAAGAAAAGGAATGAAGAACGTTTTCAACTGATGTAATAACAGGGAAAACAATAACAGGGTGATGGTATGAAGGAAAAAAGCCTTTCAATAGGACTTGATTTTGGAAAAAAATACGCATTAGTATCATATTGTACATCCGATATGTCAGAGCCGGATACCATCAGTACCGTGGCAGGCAGTGAATTGTACCAGATTCCATTAAGCCTTTGTAAGCGGAGAGGAATCGGACAGTGGTATTACGGAAAAGAAGCAGAGACTGTCATGAAAAATGGCGAAGGAAGCGGCTGTGACCGGCTCTTTGGCCGGGCACTGGCAGGCGAACAGGTTACCGTGGAAGGGGAAACTTATGATACGGTAGAACTGTTAAGTCTCTTTGTCCGTAAAATTCTTACGGTACCGCAGAAATTCGGCATATCCATGAAGCTGGCAAGAATTACCATTACCATGGATACTTTAAACCGGGAGAAGATGGAACTGATTGAAAAAATAGCCGGACGGATGAAGTGGACAAAAGAGCAGTATCATGTCATCGATTATGCAGAAAGCTTTTATTACTATGCTTTAAGCCAGAAGGAAGAACTGTGGCTGCATGATGCAGTTCTCTTTGATTATTCCAAGAACAGTATGCGCTTTTATTACATGGAGCGTAATCTGAATTCCACACCACAGCTGGTTCATATTTATCTGAAAGATTATGGTCCTTTGATTGGCAATAAAGACACTGCGTTTTTAGATGTAGTAACAGATGCCGTTTCCCGTAAAATTTATTCTTCAGTATATCTGACCGGGGATGGTTTTGATGGAGAATGGATGAGAGAATCCTTAAAATTTCTCTGCAACGGAAGGCATGTTTTCTTAGGCAAAAATCTTTATGCTAAGGGAGCCTGTTATGCATCCTGCATCCATACCGGAATGCAGCCATGGCAGTTTGTCTATATTGGCGAGAATGAGATGAAGGTAAATATCAGCCTTAAAGTAAAAGACCGGGAAGAACTTATTTTCCATACACTGGTAAGTGCAGGAGAAAACTGGTATGAAGCAAAGAATCAGTGCGAGATTTTACTGGCAGGTACGAATACCGTTGATTTCTGGCTGCAGCTTCCGGACAGCAGGGAAGCAAAGATAGAATCCTTAGAGCTTACGGATATTCCAAAACGGCCGGAACGTATGACCAGACTTTCTGTTATGACAGAAGCACTGTCGGATTCCGCTGTAAAGGTTACCATACGGGACCTTGGATTTGGAGAGATTTATAAAAGCTCTGAAAAAGTGTGGAAATATAAAATGGAACTGTAGGAGGAGACCTCATGGGAGAATTGATTTTATGCAATCGGAAAGAAACCGATGTGCCATATTATTTAGAACAGAATATGATAAATATCTATTCCCTGGAGGAATTGAACTGGTATATTTTAAACCACACGGAATATCTTGACGATTCTTTTGTGTCGGATGATTTAATCAGCTGGATTGCAGAGGAGTTAAAAGACCTGGAGTTAGCCGGGCAGTTAAAAGAGGCTGTCCGAAAGAAAATAACGCTGGCAAAGAAAGTCCGGCTTCTGATGGATGCCTGCGGCTTTTGCACAAAGAAAGAAAAAGATGAAATCGAATATGCACTGGCAGAAGTAGAAAATAAATCAGAAATTGAATGTATGAAAATCAGGGCAGACAGAAGCCTTATGAATCATCGGTATGTCATGGCTATCAGGGAATATATGCGTCTGCTGCAGAAGGAAGAGGCGGGGAAGCTGGCTGCTTCTGTCATAGGAAATATATGGAATAATATTGGAGTTGCACATACCGGGTTATTCCTGTACCGGGATGCGGCACGATGCTTTAAAGCTTATGACTATAATAACAATCCGGCATGTATGCGGGAGATGGAAGAAGCATGGCGGATGGCAGCACCGGATGAAAAGGAACAGGTTTATGAAGTATCAGAAGAACTGCAAAAGACATTAGAGGATATTCATAAGCAATGGAATGATGAGGAAGAAGTACTGGAAGCATTTCGGGATGTGCTGGATAAGAAAAAATATATTTACGAAAGCAATGGACGGTGGGCATAACATTGATTAAATTTTTTAGAAGAAAAAGGAAACCAAAGAAAACAATCGAAGAGGTCTTAGAATGTATCACAGAGGATACGTTATCGGAAGAAGACCGGAAGGATGAACATAAAGTACAACATTATGTTCTGGGTCACTGTGAACAGATGATTGATACCACAAAGACCCTGGAAAATGAAAAGTCTGAATATCGTGTGGTGACTTCTTATTTAAAGGATATCCAGATTATTGAAGAACTGCCGGAAGATGAGGCAGCTGCTTTAAGAGATACTGCAAACAGTATTCTTACACTGGACCAGTCCCGTTCCGATTATCTGAAAGCAACCAAGAAGCTGACAGATACGCAGTATGCACAGATGGAACAGGAAGAGGAGACTTTGACGGAATCCATTCGGACCCTGCAGGCAAATGAGATGTATCAGGCGGCCGTAAAGCGTGATATGAATTACCTGGAAGGGGAGAAGAATGAATGGGCCTATTACCGGGAAGAGTTAATGGAAGAACCGAAGATTCTGCGGAAGGCATCCTATGTAGTATTTGGCATGGTACTGGCATTCCTTGCAGTCATATTGGTTCTTCATGTGGCATTGGAAATGGATGCACGGATTCTATTTACGATTCTGATGGTAGCTGCGGCAGCCAGTGGATTCTTTATGCTGTACCGGAATCAGAATAATACAAGAGAAATCAAGCGGGCAGAAGTGAACATGAATCATGCCATTACTCTTTTGAACCATACTAAAATAAAGTATGTAAATTCTACGAATGCGGTGGATTATGCCTGCGAGAAATACCATGTGCATAATTCCTATGAATTGACCTATCTCTGGGAGCAGTACTTAGAAGCCAAACGGGAAAGAGAAAAATTTGAGCGGAACAGTGATGACTTGGAATATTTTAATGGAAAGTTAGTACACATGCTGCAAAAATATGAACTTTATGATGCAAAGGTCTGGATTAGTCAGCCCAATGCACTGGTAGATAAGCGTGAAATGGTGGAAATCAAGCATGAATTATTGAGCCGGCGGCAGAAAATCCGGGCATCCATTGAATATAACATGGATGTAGTATTAGAACAGAAGGAAGAAATTGAAAAACTCATGAAAGAGTATCATGAGGAAATCCCGGAAGTCCGTGAGATTATTAATTCTGTGGACCGGCTCTGCGGAACCGGAGAATGAAAATAGCGTATCATCGATAGAAAATATCGGTGATACGCTATTTTTAACTTTACAGGAAATTGCTTTCCTGTAAAGTTAAAAACGCTCCGCGAGGA
>ERZ825670.3834-NODE-3834-length-12249-cov-3.043218_pt1 | contig 12249 bp, 9 predicted proteins | sample MGYA00519929_ERZ825670 | MGnify/ENA primary metagenome ERZ825670 (study PRJEB31778, sample SAMEA3449207) | human gut metagenome | biome: human gut; feature: human-associated habitat; material: faeces | place: United Kingdom | collected 2010/2012 ...
TTTAAGCGTTTCAATCTCAACACGATTCGTACCAGTCATTATCCGAACGATCCGAAGATGTATTCGCTGTATGATTATTATGGTACTTTGAGGCATGGATTCCTGAACAGTGTACTGGGGCAGAAGGACTGTCTTGAGACAACAGATGGATATAATTATCTTGCAGTTGATGATGATGTGTGGGTTTATACGGGAGTAACTTCCATTACCGGGGATCAGTCAAATGTCGGTTTCGTCCTGATGAATCAGCGGACAATGGAGACGAAATTTTATGAGATCGAAGGTGCAACAGAGACTTCAGCGATGTCATCTGCAGAGGGACAGGTACAGAATTTGAAATACAGTGCGACATTTCCACTGTTGCTGAACCTTTCGGGAGAACCGACCTACTTCATTGCATTGAAGGATGATGCAGGACTGGTAAAGAAATATGCCATGGTCAATGTGCAGAAATATCAGATTGTAGCGATCGGGGATACAGTCAGCGAGTGTGAAGAATCCTATACAAATCTGATGTATAAAAATGGAATCAAAACGGAAGCAAAGGATACCCGTACCGTAGAATCCATCAAAGGAAAGATCACTAAGATCGCACAGGGAGTTGTAGACGGAAATTCTCATTATTATCTGATGCTGGAAGGATCGAATGAGATTTTTGATGTATCGGTTGTGGATTTTATTGACATTATCCGCTACAATGTAGGCGATGAAGTGACGGTTGAATATAAGGAAGGGGAAAAGGCAAATACGGTTCTTTCTCTGACCGGGGATCCAAAATAGTCAGCGAGAACAGAATTTAACAGAAGACGGCGAATAAAAAAAGTCCATCGGAGTATCTTATAAAAGAGAGATTCCGATGGACTTTTCAGTTGCCATATACAACAAAAAGATCCGACAGGACTTTTTAGTTGAATCAGGATATCAGAGAACGGTACATTCCAGAGAATCAATATCCGGGATTTCGTTCTTATCCGCACTGACGCTGAGATAGAAATCAATATTATTCTCAGAAGAAATCTTAATCAGCTTCTGGATGAAAGACGGAAGACTTTCCAAAGTAATATTGGCCTGCTTTAAAATGCTGTCAATGAATACTGCCTGAATATCATGATTGCCTGCAGCCATACCATAGAGAAAACCGACGAATTCTTCAAGGGTAAGGATATCAGGATAATCTGCCATACGGATGACACGAATATTAAAGTCTACTGAATAAGTATCTTTATGACTTCTTTTGATGAATACGACATTACCGCTGGATGTCTTTACCTTTTCATTTGCAAGGTCGATCATTTGCTGGGTTTTTCCGCTGCCTCTCGGGCCTGTTATTAAATTTACCATGGCGACTCTCTCCTTTATGTAAGTAAGTATTTTTGAGACTGTATGATCGCTCAAATATTTATAAGCCTATTATACACTAAAGATATGTGAGTAACAACTAAAAAAGAGATAAAAATTTAAAAAAAATTATGCGGAATGACTATAAACAAATGAGAAAAGTTCTCAAAATATATATTGAAAATCATTCTCAAGTATGATATCATAACATTGATTGAAAATCATTCTCAAAACCAAGGAGGAATCATGCCAACCGAAGTAATATCCTACTATCTGAAAAATGAAGACCGGCTTGTAAGGCTTGGATTTCAGGTCGCATTGCAGTGTGCCCCGGTGCTGAAGGGAATAAAAATTTCCTGCCTTATTTCTATGGATGCAAGACTCCGTCCGGGATTACCGGAGATACTGATGGGGACAGATGTAAAATATCACTGCCTGTCCTGTTCGCAAGGAAAATGCCTTGTCCTTTTTTATCGACCTGACGAACTGGAACAGTATTTAAAGAAAGCAGATGTCAGTCAGCTTGCACAGGAATATGGATATAAGAAAGAGCCGGCAGAAAAAATGCTGGAGCGGCTTTCACAGAGAGTGAAAGATTTTTCAGAAAAAGGAATGGGATTCCCTCATGAGATTGGGATGTTTCTCGGATATCCGGTAGCAGATATCCGAGGCTTCATTGAAAATGAGGGCAGAAAATATCTGATGATCGGATATTGGAAGGTATACAGTAACCTGTCGCAGGCAAGAATGATCTTCAAGGAATACGACCGTGCAAAAGAATGTGCGGTCCAGGAATATCTGACAGGGAAAAGTATCCGGGAGATTTCGATGAAAAAGAAAAATGGAGGAAGATAAGATGAGTATATCAGTTGTATATTGGAGCGGAACAGGAAATACCCAGGCTATGGCTGAAGCAGTGGCTGAGGGAATCAAAGCAGCAGGTCAGGAGGCAGAACTTCTGGAAGTTGGAAATGCTGATGCAGCAACGGTTGCATCAGGAAATGCATTCGCACTGGGCTGCCCGTCCATGGGTTCAGAGCAGTTGGAAGAAGCTGAGATGGAGCCGTTTATTGAGGAGATCGAGTCACTGGTATCAGGAAAGACAATCCTCTTGTTCGGTTCTTATGGCTGGGGCGATGGAGAATGGATGCGTGACTGGGCAGAACGCATGAAAAATGCCGGAGCAGTATTACTGCGTGAGGAAGGCATTATCACAAATGATGCACCGGAAGATGACATGCTGGAGGAACTGAAAGCGGCAGGTCAGGAGCTTGCACAGAAAGCGTAAAACAAAGCAGAAAGTCAAAATTCTCCCTGCTGCATAGTATAATTATGGGTAGGATTGTGGGAGTGCGTAGCACGGAGCAATCCGTAGGCATCAAAGTCGGGGGGGGCTTTTGCCCCCGACATCTAATTATTAGAAAAGGTCTGTTAATGAAGGGAGAATGAGAAGATGAATCGAATGATTTTAGCGGGAATTTTAATACCATTTGCCGGGACGACATTAGGCTCGGCGATGGTATTTTTTATGCGGAAAGAGATGAATGAAAAAGTGCAGAAACTGTTGCTTGGATTTGCATCAGGAGTTATGATCGCGGCATCAGTATGGTCGCTTCTGATTCCGGCGATCGAGATGGCAGAGCAGGAGAAGACGATTGCGTGGATTCCGGCATCAGTGGGGTTCCTTCTGGGGATGGGATTTTTGCTGCTCCTGGATACCATCACACCGCATCTACATTTTACAGAAGATGAGCCGGAAGGAATCCCATCTCATCTAAAAAAAACGACCATGCTTGTCCTTGCCGTCACGTTGCATAATATTCCCGAGGGAATGGCGGTCGGAGTGACTTTTGCAGGAGTTCTGACGGAAAATACAACGATGTCGATGACGGGAGCATTTGCCCTGGCGATCGGTATTGCAATTCAGAATTTTCCGGAAGGGGCAATCATTTCCATGCCACTGCAAAGTCAGGAAATCTCAAAAACCAGAGCATTTGTATACGGGACACTTTCCGGGATCGTGGAACCGGTCGGAGCATTTTTGACGATTTTGCTGACGGGGCTGGTTGTACCGCTTCTTCCCTATCTGCTGTCATTTGCAGCAGGGGCGATGATCTATGTTGTGGTAGAAGAACTGATTCCAGAAGCACAGTCGGGGGAACACTCCAATATCAGTACGATCGGGGTGGCAGCCGGATTTGTCCTGATGATGATCCTGGATGTGGCACTGGGATAAAAATACAGTGAAATGAAACTGATGAGTGACGATTAGAAAGAATTATAAGAAAAATGTCCAAAGATATTCTGAAAATATTGCAATAGTCAGAATATCGTGCTAAACTGTACTTTGTTGTGCTAAAGCACAAAAGAGAAATACTCAGGAGAGTCTCTTTAAAAAGAGCGCCGAAGGTGTAAGCAGTGCTGCTACTTTGAAAAAAGAAGTTCCCGGCAGGGGCGGGAGGGCAGGAACTGCGAGTCTCTCAGGCAAAAGGATGGAGGAATAAAGGAATGTTTGCACAAATCAACGAACTCATCAAAGTAATTGATGATGCCGTGTGGGGTCTGCCATTGATCTGCCTCATCATGGTAACAGGTATCTTATTAACAGTCAGGCTTGGCGGAGTTCAGGTCCGGCATCTCGGAAAAGCTTTCAAATTTATGTTTCAGGATGAAGAAGACGGACATGGAGAAGTGACCAGTTTTGGAGCACTTTGTACTGCATTGTCTGCGACCATCGGAACGGGAAATATCGCAGGTGTTGCGACTGCGATCGCAGCAGGTGGCCCGGGAGCATTATTCTGGATGGTTGTTGCCGCATTTTTCGGAATGGCGACAAAGTATTCAGAAGGTCTTCTTGCAATCAAATACCGCACGATCGATCAAGACGGTCATGTTCTGGGTGGACCTTTCTATTATATTGAAAATGGAATGGGAAAGAAATGGAAATGGCTTGCCAAGATCTTTGCATTTTTCGGAGCAGGTGTAGGTCTGTTCGGGATCCGAACATTTACCCAAGTGAACAGTATTGCATCAGCGGTAAAGAATTTCTTTGATCCGGATATGGCACATACGGTAACTGTATTGGGAAATGATTATTCCATCGCAACTGTGATCGCAGGAATCCTGCTGACAGTTTTTGTAGGACTGGTTGTTATTGGTGGTATTAAGAGAATTTCAAAAGTTTCGGAAGTTGTAGTACCGTTTATGGCGGTTTTATATGTGGTACTCTGTCTGATTATTGTATTTACAAATATCAAGGCAGTGCCGGGAGCATTTGCTGAAATTATCAGCAGTGCATTTAACGGAAGTGCGTTGGCAGGCGGAGTTATGGGAAGTATGATCGTAGCCATGCAGAAAGGTGTGGCAAGAGGAATCTTTTCCAATGAATCCGGTCTTGGTAGTGCCCCGATCGCAGCCGCAGCAGCAAGAACAAAAGATCCGGTTCGTCAGGGACTCGTTTCAATGACGGGAACATTTATTGATACGATTGTAATCTGTACGATGACAGGACTTTCTATCGTAATCGCAGGATCATGGCTTGATCCAAAGCTGGAAGGTGTTGCAATTACAATGGATGCATTCCAGAAGGGACTGCCGTTCCCGGGATTCATTGCTACTTTTTCACTGATGTTATGTCTGGTATTCTTTGCATTTACAACGATCCTCGGATGGGATTATTATGGAGAGCGGTGTGTGGAATATCTGTTCAACCGCAATAAAGCAGTGGTAAAAGGATACCGCTGGCTGTATATTCTGGCAGTATTTATCGGACCATATATGACAGTTGCTGCAGTATGGAATATCGCAGATATCTTTAATGCATTGATGGCATTTCCGAACCTGATCGCATTGCTTGCATTAAGTGGTGTGGTTGTAAAGGAAACGAAAGAATTTCATGCAAAGCATAAAGGATCTTATTAATGATCAGAGTCTTAAATAGACATACAGTCTGAATTATCAGACAGTTTAAAAAATAATGAGATATACCCCCTGAGCAATTTTAAGAAGAATGCAGTCTGACCCGTTGAAAAGACGGGGACAGGCTGCTTTTTTTGTAAAATATGAAAAAATGGTTGACTTTTAAGAAGACTGATAATTATCATGGGAAACAGAGGATATTCCGAAAATACACTATCGTGTGTTTTTCCCATTGCATTAGAATAGATTTCAGACAATATCTTGAAAGTGAGGAGACTGGTGGGATGAAGATTATCAAAAGGAACGGGTCAGAGGAAGTATTCGATATAAATAAGATCATTAAGGCTGTAAAAAAGGCAGATATAAATTCGGAAGAGAGAAGCTTAAGTGATGGTCAGATCGAGGATATTGCCGAGTATGTTGAATTTAAATGCAATAAGCTGAACCGTGCAGTATCGGTAGAAGAGATCCAGGATATGGTAGAGAACCAGATCATGGCGACAGGAGCTTTTGAACTGGCAAAGAGCTATGTCAGATACCGTTATAAGAGATCTCTTGTCCGTAAAGCCAATACGACGGATAACAGGATCCTTTCTTTGATCGAGTATAATAATGAGGATGTAAAGCAGGAAAATTCCAATAAGAACCCTGCAGTGAACAGTGTGCAGAGGGATTATATGGCAGGTGAGGGGAGCCGTGACCTGACAACCAGGATGCTGTTGCCGGAGGATATCGTGGAAGCCGACAGACAGGGAATCATCCATTTCCATGATTCAGACTACTATGCACAGCATATGCATAACTGTGATCTGGTAAATTTAGAGGATATGTTACAGAACGGAACCGTTATCAGCGGAACCAGAATTGACAAGCCACATTCTTTTTCTACAGCATGTAATATTGCAACCCAGATTATTGCTCAGGTGGCAAGCTCCCAGTATGGCGGACAGAGTATTTCACTGGCACATTTAGTACCATTTGTCCAGATCAGCCGCGAGAAAATTCATGCAGAGCTGGTGCAGACATTAAAAGAGAGCGATGTGGAGCTGAGCGAAGAGAAGATTAACAGCATTGTGGAAAGAAGACTTCATGCGGAAATCGAGCGGGGCGTACAGGTTATCCAGTATCAGGTAGTAACCCTGATGACTACCAACGGACAGTCCCCATTCGTAACCGTGTTCATGTATCTGAACGAAGCAAAGAATGAGCAGGAGAAAAAAGACCTTGCCATGATTATAGAGGAAGTGCTAGACCAGCGTTATCAGGGTGTTAAGAATGAGGATGGCGTATGGATTACACCGGCATTTCCAAAGTTGATTTATGTATTGGAAGAGGATAATATCCATGAGGATTCGGAATACTATTATCTGACCAAGAAAGCAGCAAAATGTACTGCAAAGCGTATGGTTCCGGATTATATTTCCGAGAAGAAAATGAAGGAATTAAAAGATGGCAACTGCTATACCTGTATGGGCTGCCGTTCCTTCCTTACCGTATATCATGATGAAGATGGCAAGCCAAAGTTCTACGGTCGTTTCAATCAAGGCGTGGTAACCTTGAATCTGGTAGATTTGGCATGCTCTTCCGGCGGAGATTTTGAAAAATTCTGGAAGCTATTTGATGAGCGTTTGGACCTTTGCTACCGTGCATTGATGGCGCGTCATAACCGCCTGAAGGGAACACCTTCTGATGTGGCACCGATTCTCTGGCAGTACGGAGCACTTGCCCGTTTGAAAAAAGGCGAGACCATAGACAAGCTTTTATATGGTGGATATTCTACTATTTCACTGGGTTATGCAGGACTTTGCGAATGTACCAGATATATGACTGGAAAACCACATACCGACCCGGCAGCAACACCATTTGCCTTAAAGGTAATGCAGCGGTTAAATGATGCCTGCAAGGAGTGGAAAGAGAAAGAAAATATTGATTTCTCCGTATATGGAACACCGCTTGAGTCTACCACCTATAAATTTGCAAAATGTTTACAGAAACGTTTCGGAGTTATTCCGGGTGTTACTGATAAGAATTACATTACCAACAGCTATCATGTGCATGTAACCGAAAATATCGATGCATTTACCAAACTGAAATTCGAATCCCAGTTCCAGGCACTTTCACCGGGTGGAGCAATCAGCTATGTGGAAGTTCCGAACATGCAGGATAATCTGGATGCTGTTTTATCTGTAATGAAATTCATCTATGAGAATATCATGTATGCAGAGTTAAATACCAAGAGCGATTACTGCCAGGTATGCGGCTACAATGGGGAAATCCGGATTGTAACCGATGAAGACGGCAAACTTATCTGGGAATGCCCAAACTGCGGCAACAGAAATCAGGATAAGATGAATGTTGCAAGAAGAACCTGCGGTTATATCGGCACGCAGTTCTGGAATCAGGGACGTACACAGGAAATTAAGGAACGTGTACTGCATCTGTAAGAACAAAAAATATGTTTTTTTTGAGTAAATATGCGATTTATCCGCTTGTACAAAAGAAAAAAATGGTTTATCATATGGTGAATCAAGAGGCAGAAGAAAGGAGTTATCGGATATGAAATCAATTAAAGTAAAGATATTAGGACCGGTTGCGGTGCTTGCCGTACTGGTTCTGGTTACAAGTGCGTTCAGTATTTTAGGTGCAGGCAACATTGAAAAAAAGGGGCGTGTTATTTCTGACGAGTATCTGGCGACAATACAGGATGTATCTGCAATGTCGAAAAATACACAGACACTGATGCGTTTATCGTATAATTATATTCTGGCACAGGGCGATGCAGCAGAGAAAAAGGTGGAAACTTCCATCAGCCAGACTAAGCAGACACTGGAAAATCAGATGGCAGATTTTTCAAATAATCTGACACCGGAAGAAACAGAAGCATTCCAGAAGTTCCAGAGTGATTATCAGGCATACCTTTCCAAGTATAATGCTATGGTAAAATATGTACAGACCAACCAGAATGAAAATGCTTCAATTGTTGCCAACAACGATCTGGTTGAAATGAGCAGCCAGATTGAAACAGATTTGGAAAATATGATTGAACTTGAATCATCACTGGCAGATCAGGCAGTCGCAAATATGGAGAGTGCCTATGCGTCATCAATGGGTGTTGGCATTGTATGTCTGCTGTTAGGCATTGTTGCACTTGTCGCAGCCATAATCATTTCAAACCGCATGGTTGTAAAACCAGTTGTTGCAGCCAATAAAAAGCTGGGAGAAATCGTATCGCTGATCGAAGAGCACAAGGGTGATTTAACAATGCGTGTGGAATCCGGTTATCAGGATGAAATTGGTGCGCTTGCAGATGGGATTAATCTGTTTCTGGATAAGTTACAGAGTACGATGGGTGTGATTGTAAGCGGTACACAGAATCTGACCCGGGTTGTCAATATGGTTACGGAAAATGTGTCGGCGTCAAATGACAATGCACAGGATGTTTCCTCAGCAATGGAAGAACTGTCTGCAACGATGCAGGAGATTGCCGCAACGGTACAGACAGTGACGGAAAATACAGAGTCTATCAGCGGTGAAGTAAATGATATTGCAGACAGAACCGGGCAGATGAATACATACTCTAAAGAAATGCAGGAGCGTGCAGATACGCTTGCAAAGAATGCTAATGAAAATAAAGTACAGACTGATGCAATGGTTGGAAATATCGTCGGTACATTAAAGCAGGCGATAGAAGAAAGCCGCAGTGTAGAAAAGGTCAATGAACTGACAGGTGAGATTTTAAATATTTCAAGCCAGACCAATCTGCTTGCATTAAATGCATCGATTGAAGCTGCAAGGGCAGGCGATGCCGGAAAAGGCTTTGCGGTAGTTGCGGATGAAATTCGTCAATTGGCAGATTCAAGCCGGGATACGGCAAATAATATCCAGGCAATTAATGAACATGTTACAAAGGCGGTTCATGCATTAATCGATAATTCAAATGCGATGATAGCATTTATAGAAGAAACGGTGCTGCCGGATTACGGTACATATGCGGATTCCGGAGAACAGTACAATGAAGATGCAAGCTATGTCAGTGAAGTGATGAATGAATTTACGGAAAAGACAGAAAACTTAAAGAATATTATGAATAATGTCGTAGAGTCCATTGAGGGTATTGCAAAAGCAGTAGAAGAAAGTGCCAATGCGGTTACAAGCTCCGCGATGAGTACCGGTTCACTGGTAGAAGATATGCACACCATCAATGAACAGATGGGCAGCAGTAAGGAAACCGTGGAAAGCTTAAAGGCAGAAGCGGATGTTTTTAAAAAGTTTTAAATTGACTTCTTGTCAGACAATGTTATAATAAAGTTAATATTTTCCGGGGAGCAAAAGGACCGCGGCGAAAGCCGCGGTACTGCTGAGAGGGAATCGTATCCGACCCGTTACCTGATGTGGATAATGCCACCGTAGGGAGTTCTTTTTTAATGACAGAATACCGTATCTTTTAAGATGGAGGATATGCTGTCGGAAAATAGCGCATTCTTTAGGACTATCAGGAAATTTCGGAAAAAAGTTCCCTATTTTTACATAATAGTAAAGTGAAATATTTAAATCATAATAATGATAATATGGATAAACCCGGCGATATATCTCCCACGGAAAAAATCAGCATGTACAAGGTACAGGAATGGAGGCTGTTGTGAGTTATACGACACAGATGGATGCTGCAAGACAGGGGATTGTCACCCCTGAAATGGAAATTGTTGCAGCAAAAGAAAATATGGGCGTTGAAAAATTAAGAGAACTGATTGCAAAGGGACAGGTGATTATTCCTGCCAATAAGAATCATCAGGCATTAAGCCCGAATGGTATCGGTTCTGCCTTAAAGACAAAGATTAATGTCAATCTGGGTACATCAAGGGACTGTGTAGACCTGGATATGGAAATGGAAAAGGTGAACGAAGCCGTAGCCATGGGCGCAGAGGCTATTATGGATTTAAGTTCTTTCGGCGATACACAGAAGTTCAGAAGAAAGCTGACCGCAGAGTGTCCGGCAACAATAGGAACAGTTCCTATTTATGATGCCGTGGTATATTACCACAAACCGTTAAAGGATATTACAACCGAAGAATGGCTTTCAATTGTTGAAATGCACGCAAAAGATGGTGTGGATTTCCTGACAATTCACTGCGGTATCAATAAGAGTACAGCAAAGCGTTTTAAGGATGCAAAGCGTCTTACCAACATTGTATCCAGAGGCGGTTCTATCATTTTTGCATGGATGGAAATGACAGGAAAAGAAAATCCATTTTATGAAAATTATGACTGGGTACTAGACATCTGCCGCAAGTATGATGTTACCATAAGTCTTGGTGATGCATGCAGACCGGGCTGTATCGAAGATGCTTCCGATATTTCACAGATTGAAGAGCTGGTAACACTTGGTGAACTGACAAAACGTGCATGGGAAAAGGATGTACAGGTTATGATTGAAGGACCGGGACATATGCCGCTGAACCAGATTCAGGCAAACATGGAAATCCAGAAGACCATCTGCAAGGGCGCGCCGTTTTACGTATTAGGCCCGCTTGTAACAGATATTGCACCTGGCTATGACCATATTACATCGGCTATCGGTGGTGCGGTTGCGGCAACTTACGGCGCATCCTTTTTATGCTATGTAACACCGGCAGAGCATTTGCGCTTACCGGACTTAAATGATGTAAAGGAAGGGATTATTGCTGCTAAAATCGCAGCCCATGCAGCCGATATTGCCAAAGGTATTCCGGGGGCATCCGACTGGGATAAAAAGATGAGTACGGCAAGAAAGAAGCTGGATTGGGAAGAAATGTTTGATCTGGCAATCGACCCTGAAAAAGCAAGAAGATACAGAGAATCCGCAAGACCGGAAAAGGAAGATACCTGCTCCATGTGCGGTAACTTCTGCGCCGTAAAGAACATGAATAGAATCTTAGACGGCGAAATCGTAAGCATTTTTGACGAATAAGATGAAAAAGCCAAAGTCAAGAAACTTTCCGGTCAAAGGAATTATTGTATAAAAAGAAACAGCCACAAGAAACCTACCGTCTGAGAGGTTTCAATACAGGAAAATAAGCCGAAGTTAAGTAACACGTTGAGGCGTTTTTCCTGTATTGAAACCACCTTCCGATAGTCGGGTTCAAGTGGCTGTTTTTTAAATTTACTGCATTTCAATTTCCTTGTCGCGGCTTTTTTTTAAAAGGCGGCTGTAGTCGGTGGCGTACACGAGGGTGTACATCACTGCCATTAAAATTGAAGCGCCGATAACATCTGTAATGGAGTGCTGTTTTAAAAGCACGGTTGACATGCAGATGGATACACAAAGAATCAATGAAGCAATGTCAAATGCCTTATGCTTTTGAAACCATTCGCTCCGGTGCAGTGCGATGTGGACGGCAAGGGAGTTGTATACGTGGATACTTGGGAATACATTGGTTGGTGTATCACTGGCATAAATCGTATTCAGCAGCATGCCGAAAAAGTTGTCCGGTACGTCATTCGGGCGCAGTGTCAGACCGCTCGGATAAATCATGCAAATCAGTAAGGATACGGACATGCCGATTGTCAGACATAATGCGAAACGCAAAAATTCCGTATCGGATGCTTTAAACAGCATATAAATACAGGCACCGATGACATAGATAAACCACAGCATATACGGAATGATAAAATACACACAAAATGGGATCATGTCATCAATGGCATTGTTGATAATGTGCAGGTTCGGTGTTTCCATGGTAATCTTTTTTTCAAGGTAGAAAAACCACGGCAGGTATATAAAGATATAACAGCCGAAACACAGCCGCCAGTTTTTTTTCAAAAAATTCATAAGAATCCTCATTTCTGCGCACAAATCCTGCCATATAAAGAGGAGCGGTTTTTGTGCAGGCAAAAAGCACATACCGGATCCTAAAATGGCAGAAAACGAAAACGTGTCAGGTGCGCATTGACACAGAATCGTATTTTACTCATCGTGTAGTATTATTTTAATCCATAGATCAATAAATTATACCA
>ERZ825670.3843-NODE-3843-length-12236-cov-5.752976_pt1 | contig 12236 bp, 13 predicted proteins | sample MGYA00519929_ERZ825670 | MGnify/ENA primary metagenome ERZ825670 (study PRJEB31778, sample SAMEA3449207) | human gut metagenome | biome: human gut; feature: human-associated habitat; material: faeces | place: United Kingdom | collected 2010/2012 ...
GCATGGGAATGAAATAGCCCATGCCCTTGGAGATAATCTTGCGGTCGATGCCGCTGCAATGCCAGGAGTTCCAGGTGAAGTGCTCACCGGCGTCCTCGGCCTTGCAGATCTCGGGCATCCACATCGTCACGCCGCCGCGGACCTTGACGTCCTTGAGCTCATTCTGGCGTGCGGCCAGAGCCTTGTCGAGCGTGTAGGGATGGTTGGTGCACCAGCCGTAGTCGACCCAGTCGCCGCTCTTGACGACCTTGACGGCTTCCGCGGCAGAGGTCAGCTTCTTCTGATAAAGCGCTGCGTAATCCATGGATAATTCCTCCTGTATGTATGTGAATTTGATTATCATTTCGGAACTATGTCGAAACTTTAACAATTATAGCATACCGATCGCCGTTTGCAAAGTCTTTCTTGCGTGTCAGCGTAAAAAAGAACGTAAAAAAGAGACAGGCCGGAGCCTGTCTCTTTTCAGTTCGGGAAAATTACTCCTCGACAGGAGCCTCTTCCTCGCCGCTGAGCAGCGCGCGGATGCTGAGGGAGATCTTCTTCTTCTCCTCGTCGATGGCGGTGATCTTCGCGTCGACCATCTGGCCTTCGGACAGGATGTCGGAGGGCTTGTCGATGCGGCGGTCAGCGATCTGGGAGATATGGATCAGGCCGTCCACGCCGGGAACGACCTCAGCGAACGCGCCGAAGGTCATCAGCTTGACGATGCGGACGTTGGCCACGTCGCCGACCTTGTAGGTGTTCATGAACACATCCCAGGGATTCTGGGTGCGGTCCTTCACGCCGAGAGAGATCTTGTGCTTCTCGGGATCGAAGGAGAGAACGTACACGTCGAGATGATCGCCGACAGAGACGACCTCGGCGGGATTCTTGATGCGGCTCCAGCTCAGCTCGGAGATGTGGACCATGCCGTCCACGCCGCCGATATCGACGAACACGCCGTAGCTGGTCATGGACTTGACCACGCCGTCATAGTGCTTGCCGACCTCGATGTTGGCCCAGATCTCAGCCTGCGCGGCCGCACGGGCCTCGTTCTGCACGGCCTTGATGGAGCCGACGACGCGGCGGCGGGCACGGTTGACCTCGGTGACGCGGAGCTGAACGCGCTGCTTGATGAGCTGGCTCAGATCGCTGTCCTTGGGCAGACCGCTCTGGGAAGCGGGAACGAACACACGCACGCCCTTGACGGAAACGACGATGCCGCCCTTGTTTTCTTCGGTGACGATGCCCTCGAGAACGGTCTTGTTCTCAACGGCATTCTCGATGTCCTCCCAGACCTTGACCGCGTCGAGGCGCTTCTTGGAAAGGGTGGCATAGCCCTCCACGTCGTTGACGCGGACGATGTAGGTCTCGATCTCGTCGCCGACATGGACGATGTCCTCGACCTTGGCGTCGGGATCGCTGGAAAGCTCGCTGACGGGAATATAGCCCGCCTGCTTGCAGCCCAGGTCGACCTGGATCTCGGTCGTACCGATGGCCGTGACGATACCGGTCACCTTATCTCCTGTATTTAAAGTCTTAAAAGATTTGTCGAGCATTTCTTCGAAGGTCTCGTTACCTTCAATGGTCTTGATTTCTTCCGTCATGGTTGCATATACCTCCTTAATGATGCCCGCAGGAGTGGAGGCACCAGCCGTCAGGCCCGCAACAGTACAGCCATGAAACATGTCCGGCGAGAGCTCGTCGGCGTCCTCGATCTGATAGACGCGCGTGCAGTTCTCTTTGCAGATTTCCGTCAAATGTCTGGTGTTAGCGCTTTTCCGGTCTCCGACCACCACCATCACGTCCGCCGAAGAAGCGATCTCCGCCGCCTCCGATTGACGCTTTTGCGTAGCATTGCATATTGTATCATCAATTTTCAGATTTGTACACTCTTTTTTTAGAAATTTCACGCAACTTTCCCAAAGCGCACGAATACAGGTGGTCTGCGCGACCATCGTTATGGGCAAATCGGCAATTTCCGCCGTTTCCTCCGCCCAATTTGCAACTTCTTCGGCGTTTCCGAAGATCCTTGCGCCCCTGCACCAGCTTGCGATGCCCTGCACCTCGGGATGGTCGTGCTCGCCGATGATGACGACCTGCCGCCCCGCGGCCTCGGCCTCGGTGACAAGTATTTGGATGTGCCGCACGTTCGGGCACGTCGCGCTGACGATCTCCGCGCCGCGTGCCTGCAGCTCCTCCAGCACCTCCCGGCTCTCGCCGTGGGAGCGGATGAGCACCGTCTCCCCCGCTGCCGCCTCCTCGGGCGACGCGATCAGACGCATCCCCTCGCGCTCCAGCTCCGCGACGACATTGGCGTTGTGGATAACGCTCCCGAGCATCGCGCCGCCATGCGCCTTGGCCGTTTCGTGCGCGAGCGCGACCGCGCGCTCCACGCCGTAGCAGAAACCTGCGGTCTTAGCAAGAATGACCCTCACAGCGGCGCGCCTCCCACCGCCTGACCGCCGAGCGCATACGCCTCGCGCAGCACATCGTCCGCGACCTTCTGCAGCTCCTCGGAGGTCCCGCGCCGTCCCGTGATCTGCGGCACATACGGCTCGCCGAAAATGATCGTCGTCTTGCGGAACATTCTCTTCTTCCCGTCCGCGAATACCGGAACGAGCGTCGCGCCCGAGCGCACGCCGATCATCGCGATGCCGGAATGGGCGTGCGCCGGCAGACCGTCGTGGTAGCCCACGCCATCGTGAATGGTCGTTCCCTCCGGAAAAATGAGCAGATTCTCGCCCTCGTGGATGACCTTCATCGCGGTCTTGACCGCTTGGATGTCCGCTCCCTCGCGGTTGACCGGAAACGCCCCCAGCGCGCGGAGGATGCGGCCGAACAGGCGGTTCTGGAACAGTTCCTCCTTCGCCATGAAATGCAGGCGGTAGTTGATCGGCAGGCAGATGCCGATGAGCACGGGGTCAAGGTCGCTCGCATGGTTCGGGCAGAGCAGCACGCCGTTCCGCGGCAGGTTCTCCAGTCCCTTCACCTCGATGCGGTACAGCAGCCGCAGTATCTGCGCGAGCACCCAGATGATGCCAAAAAAAACATGGTTCATTGCAGCTTCTCCCGGATCAGGGCGAGCAGCGCTTCCCTGCTCGCGTCGAAATCGAGCGCGGAGGTATCGACGACTATTGCGTCCTCCGCCGCCCGGAGCGGCGCGGCCGCGCGGTGGGAGTCGTTGTAGTCCCGCTCATTGAGCTCACGCAGCACCTCGTCGTAGGGCTTCGGCGTGCCGCGCTGTTCCAGCTCGAGGCAGCGCCGCTGCGCGCGCACCTCGGCGGACGCTGTCAGAAAGATCTTCACCTCGGCGTCCGGTAGCACCACCGTGCCAATGTCGCGCCCGTCCATAATGACGCTGTGCTTCCGCGCCAGATCGCGCTGCATTTCCAGCAGGAACGCGCGCACCGCCGGCAGCGCCGACACGGCGCTCGCGTACATGGAGATCTCCGGCAGCCGGATCTCGCGCGTCACGTCCTGTCCATTGAGCAGCATGTGCTGCTCTCCGTCCGCCTCGTAGCGCATACCGATCTCCAGCTCCGGCAGGATCGCGCGGACAGCGGCTTCGTCGCGCGGCTCAATGCCGCGCCGCTTCACCGCGTAGCCGATCGTGCGGTAGATCGCGCCGGTATCCACATACAAAATGCCGAGCTTCGCCGCGATCGCCTTGGCCAGCGTGCTTTTCCCCGCGCCGGAGGGGCCGTCCACCGCGACGGCAAAGTGCTTTTCGGGTATCATCGTCTGCTTTTCCCTCACTCTATGTGTAAAGTACATTTCCTTTATCGCTCTGTCAAATACTCCGCTGCCGCTTCGCCGGCAGCCTTGCCGGTCGCCCACGCGATCTGCAGATTGAAGCCGCCCGTATAGGCGTCCACGTCGATGATCTCACCGGCAAAATACAGCCCCGGCACCTTCTTCGACGCCATCGTTTTCGGGTCGATCTCCCCGACCTTGACGCCGCCGGAGGTGATGATGGCATTCTCCACCGGCATGGGCGATAGAACGTCGATGCTCCAATGCTTCAAAAGCGTCCGCAGCGCGGCGCGCTGCTCGCGCGTGAGATCGTGTACCTTCTCGTGCGGCGGGATGCCGGAGCGCTCCACCGCCGCGGGAATAAACTTCTGCGGCAGAAGCTCGCCGAGCGCGTTGCAGAAGTCGCTGTTCGCGTGCTTCTGAAAATCCGACAGCAGACGCTTATCGAGCTGCTGCTCGTCCAGCGCCGGCTTGAGGTCAAGCTCCAGCCGATAGCTCTTTTTATCAAAGTGCCGCATGTGCGCCGAGGACGAGAGCACCAGCGGGCCGGACACGCCAAAATGCGTGAAGAGCAGCTCCCCGAAATCGGTGTAGATCTTTTTTCCGTTCTCGTAGACCGTCAGCCCCACATTCCGCAGGCTCAAGCCCTGCAGCTCCGCGCAGCCGTCCGCGCGCAGCGGCACGAGCGAGCCCGTGAGCGGCGTGACTGTGTGACCGAGCATCGCCGCCATGCGATGCCCCTCGCCGGTCGAGCCGGTACCCCGATAGCTCACGCCACCGGTCGCCAGCACAACCGCCTGCGCGGGATATGTACCCTTCTCGCCCTTGACGCCGCGCACCGCGCCGGTCTCGTCCGTCAGCACGCACACCGCGCGGTCACGCACAAGCGTGACGCGCAGCCGTCTGAGCTCCCGCTCCAGCGCGGCGGACACGTCGAACGCGCGGTCCGACACCGGGAACACGCGCCGCCCGCGCTCGACCTTGAGCGGCACGCCGAGCTCTTCAAAGAACGCCATCGTGCCGCGCCCGTCGAAGCGGGAGAACGCGGAATACAGAAACCGCCCGTTTTGCGGCACGTTTGCCAGCAGCTCCTCACAGCCCGCGTCGTTCGTCACATTGCACCGGCCCTTGCCGGTGATGTTGAGCTTCTTGCCCAGCCGCTCGTTCGGCTCGAGCAGCGTGACGGCTGTTCCCCTGCGCGCCGCGCAGATCGCCGCCATCATTCCGGCGGCTCCGCCGCCGATCACCGTGAGCTGCTTATTCATCCTCGACCTTTCCGAAAATGCCGAAGCGATCCCAGACGTGCTCCAGCTCGTTGAAGGTCGCGGAAATATCCGTTCCCTGCTTGTGCGCGGCGGCAAGGATCAATGCGTTGAGCATACTCATCGGCGCCGCGAGCGAGTCCACGAACGAGATCATCTCGTTGCGCACCAGCAGCGAGCCGGAGGACATCTGATACACCGGCGACATCTCGCTGTCGGTCACGCCGATGATGGTCGCGCCCCGATCCTTGGCATACTGCACCGTCTTGAGTGCCAGCTCGGAGTAGCGCGGGAAGCAGATGGCGATGACCACATCGCCGGGGCCCACGCGGAAGAGCTGGTCGAAGGTGCCAGCAGCGCCGCCCTGCACCTGCGTCACATTGTCGTAAATCAGGCGGAAATAGAAATTGAGATAACCCGCCAGGAACGACGAGGAACGGAAGCCCACGATGTAGATATGCTTCGCCTGCGCGATGATGTCCACCACATGGCTGAACTCCGAGCCGTCGGTCTGGTCCATCGCCATACGGATCTTTTCCATATCGCGCTGGAGCACGTTCGTCACCAGGTCGCTGCCGCTCAGCTCCCCCTCCGACGCCTTGATGCGCTGGATGCTCGTGAGCTTGCCGCGGATCATCTCCTGCAAAGCTCGCTGCATACTCGGGTATCCGTCGTAGCCGAGCTGCGTCGCAAAACGCACCACGGTCGACTCGCTCACCTGCACAGTCTTGCCGAGCTTGCTGGCCGTCATGAACGCCGCCTTGTCGTAATCCTCCAGTATAAAACGGGCAATGAGCTTCTGCCCCTTGGAAAAGCTGCTCATGTTCTTCTCGATGGTATGTAAAATGTTCTTCGGCATGGGTGTTTTCCTCACTTCTCTTGCTCAAATGTGCGGACCTCGTCCGCGGTCAGCTCGCGCCAGCCGCCCTCCGGCAGCGCGCCGAGCGATAGGGTGTGCTCCCGCACGCGGCGCAGGCGCTTGACGTGCAGCCCGACCGCTGCACACATCCGCCGGATCTGGCGGTTTTTCCCCTCGTGGATGGTAACGGAAAGCTCCGCTGTTTCCTTCACCTTTCGCAGCAGACGCACCCTCGCGGGCGCGATCGGCTCCCCGTCGACGGAGCGCACCGCGGCGAGCTCCGCCGCCGCGTTCTCGACCGCTCCCGCCACCGTGACCTCATAGGTCTTTTCGATTTCATGGCTCGGGTGCAGGATGCGCTGCATCCATGCCCCGTCGTTGGTAAAGAGCAGCAGTCCCTCGCTGTCGAGATCCAGCCGTCCGACCGGATAGACGCGCGTCCCGCAGTCCGCCACCAGCTCCGCCGCCGTGGGCCGTCCCCGCTCGTCGCTGAGCGTGGTGACATAGCCGCGCGGCTTATTGAGCATCAGGTAGACCCTCCGCTCCGGCGGCGTGAGCGGCACGCCGTCCACGCAGATCGTATCCGTTTCCGGGTCGGCGCTCTGTCCGACCGTCGCGGTCTCGCCGTTGACGCGCACGCGCCCCGCGGCGATCCATTCCTCCGCCGTCCGGCGGGAGCACAGCCCCGCCGCGGCAATCAGCTTCTGCAAACGCTCTGCCAGCGCAAAGCACCTCTTTTCCTCAGCCCGTCCGGCCAAACAGCCGCTCGAACAGGCTCTGCTTTTTTTCGGCCGCCGCGACCGGCTCCGCGCATACCAGCGGCACCCGCGCGAGCTCCCTTCCGTCCATGGAAACGATCAGCTCGCCGACCGCCTGCCCCGCCGCGAGCGGAGCGGTCAGCTCCTCCGGCAGCCTGGCCGATACGAGCAGCTCCTCCCCCGCCGTCACCGGATAGAAGAAGCTCTCCCCCGCCGCGAGCGACACGCTCGTCTGCGTTCCGCCGCGCACCGGCGCGAGGGTGTATTCCTCGCCGCGTGCCACCGCGCGCTTGCGCGCGAAGGCGGCGAAGCCGTACTCATACAGCGCCGCGTGATCCGCCCAGTCGCTGCGGTCGTTGAGCGTCACGGCGATGAGACGCATCCCGTCTCTTTCGCAGCAGGTCACGAGCGTGCGGCCCGCATTGTCCGTATAGCCGGTCTTGAGACCGGTGCAGCCCTCAAGCGACGCGAGCAGCTTGTTGTGGTTGCCCAGCATCCGCTCGCCCACCGCCGCCGTTCTGGTCGCGGCGATGCGCGCAAAGGTCGGCTCACGCATGGCATACGCCGCGAGCCGCGCCATGTCGAGCGCGCAGGAATAGTGTCCCTGCGCGTCCAGTCCGCTCGGGTTCGCGAACGAGGTGTGCGTCATGCCGAGCGCCGCGGCCTTCTCATTCATTCTCGCGACGAAGCGCTCTACCCCGCCGCTGCAATGGTCGGCGATGCACTCCGCCGCGTCGTTTCCCGACGGCAGCAGCAGCCCGTAGAGCAGCTCCTCGAGCGTCAACACCTCGCCGGCGCGCAGGTACATGGACGAGCCTTCCTTCAAGTGGTTCTGCTTTACAGTCACCTTGTCCGAAAGGTTTCCTGTCTCAAGTGCCACGAGCGCCGTCATGATCTTCGTCGTGCTCGCAATCGCAAGCTCCTGTTCGGTGTTTTTTCCGGTCAGCACCCGGCCGCTGCCGGCGTCCATCAGAATGAACGCCTCCGCGCCGGTCTGCGGCGCGCTCTGCGCCGCCGCGCAGTCCACGCAGCCGAGCAGGCTGCATACCATCAGCACAAGCGCCGCCCTTCGTTGCACGACACGAGTCAACTTCCATCACCCTTTTTTACAGAATGACTTCAGTATGCCCGCTTTTACACAAATTCTTTCTCTTCCTTTTTCTTGTTGACGAAGCCCTCGACGCGGTCGATGAGCTGCGGCGCCATCTCCAGCACGCGGTCCATCGTCGCGGTTGCCGGCACGGCGACCGGCATCATGCGCGTCTGCCCGTCCTTGATGACGAGGAACGCCACGGGGTCGATCTTCACGCCCGCTCCGCCGCCGCCACCGAAGCGCTCGCTGGTCTGGCCATAGGTCCCGCCGCCGCTGCCGAAGCCAAGGCTCACGCGGGACACGGGGATGAGCGTCACGCCGTCCGGCGTGGTGATCGGCTCACCGATGACGGAATTGGAATCCACCATTTCGCGGATCTTCGTCATCGTAGTCTCCATCAGCTCGCTTACCGAGTTCTTTTCCTTGTTCTCCATCTTGATCTTCCTTTCTATGCAGTCCGTTTTTCCGGTTCGTTCGTTTCAGGCGCAGCCGCGCGCTCCGCCGGCGGCTCCGCTTTTGCCTCGCCCCCGTGCGCCCTGCGCCAACGCAGGAACCATTTTCCCACCGGCGCCGCCAACGTAAAGAGAATGGCAAAGAGGTCGCACACGCGCAGCGATACGCCGACCGTCCCCTCCGCCGAGGTCTCCGCCTTGGTGAAGTCCATCCCCAGATAGACGGACGGCTTCGGGATATAGAACAGCTCCTCGAGCTTCGGCATCAGAGTCCACAGCGCGGCGTTGGCATAGCCGTAGGTCTGCGCCGTGTCCGCCGGATCGTCGCCCGCAAAAATCACGCCGACCTCCAGCGGGTCGATGCGCGTGCGGCGGCAGGTGCGGCGAAGCGTCCGCTTCAGCGCGCCGAGCACCGTCCCCGCAAGCTCGCGCAACTCGGGAAAGCTGAGCTTCGGCAGGCGGTGTCCGCCCGCCGCCTTCGGCTTTGTCTTCTCCTCCGGCGTTTTCCCGGCTGCTTCCGCTGTCTTCTTCTGTGCTTTCTTTTCCTTCCTCGGCAGGACCGTCAGCTTGACCGGACCGACGCGCAGCCGCACGCGCAGCTCCCCGCCGAAATCGACGATCGCGCCCACGCGCAGCAGCGAGAGGAGAAGAAAGAGGAGCAGAATCATGCCGATGATCTCCAGCGCCGTCATGGTCAAGCCTCCCTTCCCGTTCGCTGTCCGGTCCGCTTATTCCTCCGCGTCCGGCTCGCTTTCCGCCGCAGCCGTGAGCTGCGTCGGGTCAAGGATCGCACCGTCCGTATCCAGCCGCAGCTGGCCGTCCGCCTCAAGTCCCGGCATCTCGGGCAGCTCCTCGAGCGAGCTCAAATGGAACACGCGCAGGAATTCCTTCGTCGTGCGGTAGAGCCTGGGCCGTCCCGGCACCTGGAGCCGTCCGCACTCCTCGATGAGCTTACGCTCCTGCAAAAGCCCCATCGTGTACGAGCTGTCCACGCCGCGCACCTGATCGACATAGGCGCGCGTGGTCGGCTGATAATAGGCGATGATGGTCAGCACCTCCAGCGCGGGCTGAGAGAGCTTCGCGGGCTTTCGGATCTCAAACGCTTTGCGGATGATGTCCGCGTAATCCGGCGCGGAGCAGAGCTGATAGCAGTTCTCCATCCGCACCAGACGGATGCCGCGGCGCTCGAAGGCGTAGTAGTCGCCGAGCTCCTGCAAAACCTGCTCCGCCGTCGGCTTGTCCAGCTCGAGCGCCAGACAGATGCGGTCGATATTCACCGGCTCGCCGGCGGCAAAGAGAATGCCCTCCATTGCCGAGCGGACCTCATGTAAGTCCATCGTTTCCAGTGCCATACGTTCCTCACAATGTAAAAGTTTCCGGTGCGTCCTGCTCGCAGTCCACCGTGCAGTCGGTCTCGCCGCCCGCGAGACGGATCACGCTCGCGCGGCACAGCTCCAGCACCGCCATAAAGGTCGCCACGATCTCGCTGCGGCTCCTCGCGCCGCGGAACAGCAGCAAAAAGCGCGTGATACCGAAGCTCTTGAGCCGCCGTACGATCTCGCCCGCCTTGTCGGAGACGGAATACGGCTCGCGCTGCACGATCTGCTCAAAGGCCGCGCGCGGCGGCGGCGCCAGCTTCTCCGCGCGATCGAAGATCGACTGCATGGCCAGCACCAGGTCTGCCTTCTCGTGGTCGTATTCGTAGATCTTCCCGCGCTCCATCGGCTCGGGATTCTTCGTCATCGTGTTGCGTCCGAACTCACTCATCGGCCCCAGCGTCTCGGTCAGCGTGCGGATGCGCAGATAGGTGTCCTTCTGCTGGCGCTCCTTCAGGGATTGAATGAGCTGCTCCATCTCGTTCTGCGCTTCCTCGTCCTCGATGGACAGCAGCATCCGCGTCTTAATATACATCAGGTGCGCCGCCATCGTGATGAACTCGCTCGCCACCTCAAGGTCAAGCTGCTTGCGCTGCTCGAGGTAGGCAAGATACTGCTCTAAAATGAGCGCGATGGGAATGTCCTGTATTTCGATCTTATTTTTTGAGAGCAGGAAAAGGATGAGGTCGAGCGGGCCTTCAAAATCCTGAAGCGTCTCCGCCGAGCGCTCATGCACCACGCCCTCGAGCTTAAAAATAGGGTTGTCCATTCGTTTCTCCGTTCACTCTCCGCGCTCAAACGATGCCGCGGAAAACGAAATTGATCATAGCAGCGTATACGTTATAGATCGCTGTGCTGAGCACATTATCGCCCACGCCGAGCCACACGAGGATCAGCAGCGCGATCATACCGTATTTTTCGTAGCGCATCAGCTTCTCATACGCGCTGTCCGGCAGGAAGGCAAAGAGTACCTTTGATCCGTCGAGCGGCGAGATGGGAATGAGGTTGAAAAGCCCGAGACCGACGCTCAGATACGCCGTCGTCAGCAGCAGGTCAAAGATGAAATCCCACAGCGCGCCGTATTGATGATAGACGAGCCGCGCGCACAGCAGAGCAAGCAGCGCCAGCACAAAATTCGATACCGGCCCGGCAAGTGCCGTCAGCGCCATGCCCTGCTTTGGCTTTTTGAAATAGCGCATATCCACCGGCACGGGCTTCGCCCAGCCAAAGCCAAGCACCAGCATACACGCAAGACCCACCCAGTCGATGTGGTGCAGCGGGTTCAGGCTCAGCCGATGCTCCCGCTTCGCGGTCGGGTCGCCGAGCGCATAGGCCGCAAGGCCGTGGCAGGTCTCGTGGACCGTCAGGCATAAAAATACGGCAATCAGGCGCATCAGCGCCGACAGCATTGCCGAAAAATCAAGTGAATTCCATAGGTCGGACAGGGTACCCAACGCAATCTCTCCTGCGAAAAAATTCATTCCCGGGTGGATTTACCCGATAAGTTTAATTATTATAGCATTTTTCACGTCTCTTTACAAGGATTTTTGCAATTTTTGTTGCATTGCTCCTGCAAAAATAAACCTGCGTTTTTCGTCGTTCTGCACAAGAAAAGAGGCCGGACACTTCCGTGTCCGGCCTCTTTGTTATTTGCTCTCGGGAGCCTTAGCCCTTGATCATGGAAGCGATCTCTTCGGCGAAGTTCTCCTGCTTCTTCTCGATGCCCTCGCCCTTCTCGAAACGAACGGCGTCCACGAAGTCGATCTTGCCGCCGAGCTTCTTGGCGGCGTCGGCAATATACTGCTCGACCGTGCCGGTGAACACGTCGCCGCGGACGAACTCCTGCTGGAGCAGGCAGTTCTCGGAATAGAACTTGTTGAGCTTGCCCATGACGATCTTCTCGCGGACCTGCTCGGGTTTGCTGGCCATCTTGGGGTCGTTGGCCATCTGTGCCATCATGATCTTCTTCTCCTCGTCGAGAACGTCCTGAGAGACCTGGCTCTTATCCCAGAAACGGGGATTGAGGGCCGCGATCTGCATGGCAACGTCCTTGGCGATCTCGGTGGCGTCGATGCCGCCGTCGACCTTGAAGTTGACGAGCACGCCGATCTTGCCGCCGGCATGGATATACGGGGTGGAGGTGTTGGCCGCGAAGCGGGCAAAGCGGCGGACCTGAATGTTCTCGCCGATGACGAGGACCATCTCCTGACGCTCCTGCTCAACGGTACGGCCATTGCCGTAGGGAGCCGCCATCAGAGCCTCGAGATCCTTGGGGTCTTCCTTGGCGACGACAGCGGCGACGCCCTTGACGAAGTTCTGGAACTTCTCGTTCTTGCCGACGAAGTCAGTCTCGGCGTTGACCTCGACCACGACGCCCACGCCGTCGATGACGGTGGCATAAGCCATACCCTCGGCAGCGATGCGGCCGGCCTTCTTCGCGGAAGCGGCGAGACCCTTTTCGCGCAGGTACTCGATCGCCTTGTCGATGTCGCCGTCGCACTCGGTCAGAGCCTTCTTGCAGTCCATCATGCCCACGCCGGTCATTTCGCGCAGGTTCTTAACATCAGCAGCAGTAAAAGCCATTTTCTTTTCCTCCAGTTCGTATTTTCAAAGGTAAACGGGGCAGGGCAACGACCCTGCCCCGTTGGTTAAGCGGTGATCCTCGGATTATTCAGCGGTCTCGGCGGCGGCTTCCTCATCC
>ERZ825670.3849-NODE-3849-length-12213-cov-5.042606_pt1 | contig 12213 bp, 9 predicted proteins | sample MGYA00519929_ERZ825670 | MGnify/ENA primary metagenome ERZ825670 (study PRJEB31778, sample SAMEA3449207) | human gut metagenome | biome: human gut; feature: human-associated habitat; material: faeces | place: United Kingdom | collected 2010/2012 ...
ACGAGTACGGCAACACCCCGGCACAGCGGGCAGAACTGGACTGGCTGCTCTACAACAAGCCCTTGGAGTACGCCCAGCTTGTGCTGGGTGGAGAGATAGAGCGTTATCTGTCGCTTGGCTGCGACCATGGCAGACTGGAAGATTGATTACTTCGAAAGGCCATTGCCATTTGAGTACCAATTGAATATACTATAAACAGGAGAGCGGACGTCACTCCGCTGGTGTGGCTGACACCTAAAATCCGATCTGATGCAAGACGTAAGGGCTTGAGGCTGGCGGGCAGCGATAAAACCCGAAAGCGATGCAGGACATAGGAGCCTGAGGTTGGCGGACAACGATAAAATCAGTCACAAGGGACATCGGACAGCACCACGGTGTTGTAGATGCCCCTTTTATTTCTGCTCAACTCGCTACCGATAGCAGACCTATTCCATTATCTTCCATAAATTCAGTTTTTGTCAAGACTATCACAATTTCAAGATTTTTCAGATGTTTTGTTAATTTTTCTGATTTTAGGTGTATAATCAGTACAAACAAGAAACTGCACTCTCATGCATATTTCTGCAATCACCTTATCTGGAGGTCTAATATGGATTCTGAAAAGATTGCTACAAATCATGTTGAACTTGCCATAAGCAAAACGGGTCACTTGGTTTCTCACATCAATTCCAATGATAAAGAGCCCTCATGGGATGGAGATGTAGAAGTCTATAAAAAGTCCGGCCACGTTCATGCAAAAGCTGACTTGATTTTAAAAGTACCTGTTCAGGTCAAAGGTCATATTAAACCAAATCTAAAGAAAAAGAGCATAAAGTATTCTATCCAATATTCTGATTTAAGAAACTATCTTTATGTTGGAGGAACCATCTTTTTTGTCGTGTATTTCGATAAGGAAGATGAGCATTATACTATATACTATGTTGGACTTCTTCCGTTCGACCTCAAAAAAATGCTCAAGGACTATAAAGGAGATTTCTCTAAATGCAAAAGCATTGAATTAAAAGTTTTTCCGACCAAAAAAGAAGATATCGATGATATCTTCCTTAATTTCGCGCATCACATGAATAGGCAACGCGCCGCTATCAATAGCGCGCTCTTATCCTTCGATTCAGACTTACCCACCAACACTATTTCTCTAGGCTATTCTACTAGTGCAGCAAAACATTACGATTTGCCCCTTGATTATTTTTTTGACCACGAAACTTACATTTATGCTGTTCTCCCTCAAAAAGTCGAACTGCCCATTGCTCATCTTGACCGTATTGAGTTATTTTCGTTTACACGAGATGCTCCTATCAGCATTGATTCTAAAGTTTATTTTGAGAGTTATACTGTCACACGTTCTAAATCATCTACGGTCATTCGTTTTGGTAAGGGAATACAGATGAGTTTCAGTACAGCGCAATCCTTGCCTACAAAATTCAATTTTACTTTATCCGGAACACTATCAGAGCGTATCAAAGATGCAGAGTTTATGGTTGCTGCCCTTTCTGCCCATCACTATGAAATCAATGGTGGAAAAATCGCTTTCAGTGAAGCTGATTGTGCCAATCTTCCTACACTTCAAAAAAAGCTTTCCTTTCTTCTAGATGTGAAAAAGACGCTAGAGGCAGTTCATGCAACAGCCGACCTCGACTGTTCTTCCCTTTCTGTCACAGACAATACTAATCTTAGCATCTTGAGAGCTGCACTAATCGACAAAGAACCAATCAAGATGTGTTCAAGCCAATCGCTTCTTCGAAGCTGCCATATTGCTAATCTAGAACTTCTTTTATGGGTTGTTCCGACTGAAGAAAATAGTGAATACCATAACATCTATGATTTTAACTATGTACCACTGATATATCGCGAGTTTGACAAAAATGATAAAGAATATCCATCCACTCACTTCGTCATGTTAAATAAAGATGCAATGTTGAAGTACTGCAATATCGACTATAACGCGCTACTTGATGCCGTTCAGCACGTTCCTTTTTCCGAAGATTATTCTCATTCGCTCAATGCACTTCTTCTTGAAATGCTTAAAGCATACGATGAAAGTAAAAATAGTCGCATTGAGCTACTATCCACTGCGACTACCCTCGCGCTTTGGATTAAGGATTCTGATCCATATACAGAGCATCCGATTGCTATTCTCAACTATCTTCAGTCCGTCAAACGCTCTCGCATATTGACTTCGACTGAACAAGCCGAAATTCTTTCTCTTATTGAAGTAGCCCAAGACAATGAGTCTATTTACGTTGGTGCATATCTACTATTAGATAATCCTGTTGCGGCTAAAATTCACTTTGATAAGCTACCTGAAGAATCACAGAAGTTCTTTGAATCTTGTCCCATCTATCATTTTATGCCAAATGGACAACCTACCATTTCTGCTCTGACAGAAGGGTAACAAGTGATGCCCACCCGCCCATGGTTTTTCCATGAGTGAGTGGGCATCGTTTTGTTAATCGAGATTTTTCGGCAAGCGGTCATACAGAACCACCGTGTCTTGCGTTTCGATATGTACACGCTCTTTCTTCAGGAGCGTTCGAGAACGTTGGTTTGCACGGTAGTCACGGCCGCTTTCTTCAAAAGCAGAACAACACAGAAAGTCACATACCGCATTGCCGGAGGGAGATTCCCGGATAATGAACACAAAGGCAGTTGGTTCGATTCGGCTGGAAATCAGGTAATCCGCTTTGATTTTGGTCACGAACGGATAAAACCGGGGCATATAGGAGAACAAATCGAACTCCTGTTCCAGTATTTCTTTCAACCGCACCAGTGCCAGCAGACGCGGTTTCACATACTCCTGATAGAGTGTACCCTTCTTTACCTTGTCGTAGGTGATCTTATCAGACAGAATCATATCAACCGTCTTGCGTGGACTATACCGGGGCAAGGCGATGTCTTTCAGGTAGTGGAACCCAGCAAGGTGAGGGAAGTCCTCTGGTGAAAATGTCAGCTTGATCTCGTGCAGTTCACCCTTATAGCCGTAGGTGAAAACATAGTGGTACTCAGTCAGTTCTTTCCAGACTTCTGCTGCCCGATACAAAATATCTTGCTGTTCGTCCTGCACATTTTCACCTTCCCTCAAAAAAATAGAAGCCCTGCCGAAAGGCAAGGCTCCTATTAAGCGTTTTCTTTCGATTCATCGAATCTATTCGGCTTGTGGTTATCGCTCAACCCACGGTCTGGCTCCACAATCGGCTGATACCGAACCAGTCCACTGCTTCATCGCCACCGATAGCTGGTCAATGCCGCTATCCTCTGGCATTATTATAGCGCAAAACCGTCTAAATTCAAGATTTATAATTACTCTTCTGCTGTTCTGGGCAATGCTCCGCTCTTATAGGCCAGCCCCCATGTTTCCATCGACTTGATAATGGGCTGCATAGATTCCCCCAAGGGGCTAAGAGCATATTCCACACGGGGCGGCACTTCTGCATAGACCGTTCGCACCACAAGACCGTCCTCTTCCATGGAGCACAGGCTGTCGGTCAGTACCTTCTGACTGATGCCGTCCAAGCTTTTGCGCAGCTCATTGAACCGCCAAGGCCGCATCAACAAGTTTCGCATGATAAGCAGCTTCCACTTGCTGCCAATGAGGGAAACGGTGGTGGCCACCGGACAGGCGGGCAATTCTTCTTTGGTACGCATAATACACCTCCAATAGTTTGCGTTGCGAAGCAAAGCGCAGCAATGAAAGGGGCTGTCGCAAAATAGCATCCCTTCAAAATGTTGAAAACAGCCGCATTCACCGTGCAAACCGGGCAGAATGTTGAAAACTCAAAGGCAAATCCGCAAAAATGAGTACAGCAAAGCTGAGCATCTGTGAAAAAGCAGGTGCTCAGCTTTTTGCGTTTTCCGTTCCGAAAAATTCTATTCTTTTTTGAGAGGAAAAAGATGGGATTTTCGCTTTCCGCGTTGCAATTTGGAAAAGAACTTCTGGAGGTCAAAGGCGAGGCAGAGGAGAAAAAGTTCTGTTGAAATGTTGGTCTTGCCCCGCATCAGGAAGCGTTTGAATTTGCGATTGCTCTTGAGTACGCCGAATGCTCCCTCTACCTGAATGGAACGATTCATCCGCAGAAGCGCACCTCTCTCAGAAAGAAGGTTCTCAAAAGCGTTCTTTCTGTGTTCGGCAGATTCTACACACCATCCGAATCTCTTTGTTTTTAACCTCGCCGGAGGACTTGAAGCACTTGCTTCGGAGTTCGCAGCCGGAACAATCTTCGCAGCGGTAATAGTCCGTGGTGGTAACAAAACCATCTTCCTTTTTGGAACTAGAACGCGTAAAGAGGATCTTTCTCCCGCCTACACAAAAAAAGCCATCCTCATGTTCCAGCGGTTCCATATTCTCGACCCGCCAGAACTGCGCCTTGAATTTCTTTGTCTTCTGCTTTTCGTAGGAGATCGGCTTAATAAAGCAGTTCTGTCCGTGCTGTTCCAGATACATATAGTTGCGGACACTTTCGTATCCGGCATCTGCCACAATGTCACGGTAACTTCTGCTCTGCATCCATTGGATATGGTTCAGGAACGGAATGAGCGTACCGGAATCGGTGCGGTTTGAAAAAGCAGCGACACCGGTAATATATTCGCTGTTGACCGCAAGCTGGACATTGTAGGCCGGTTTCAACTGGCCATTCCCCATGTGGTCTTCTTTCATCCGCATGAATGTAGCGTCCTTGTCGGTTCTGGACATACTTCTGCGATTATTTCCAATGGCGAACAGCTTGTCCTCGCACTCTGTCCACTTCGTCCACAGGCTGTCCAGCTTTTCATAGCGCTTTTGCCATTCGCTCTTGCGCTTTCCGACTCCGTGAACAAATTCTGCATTGGGAGGAAGCTGCTTATCTGCCAACTCTCGCAGCTTCTTCCGGGTCAGATTGCCTTTTCCACCGTACTCGTTGAAAACTCCCTTTGCTTTTTCTTTCAATTTTGCCAGATTCTTTTCGACACCTGTTTTCCAGACAAAAGTATACCGGTTCGCCATGCTCTCGATCTTTGTACCGTCGATGAACACTTCCTCGTATTCTGTTTCTTCCAGTTCGGCAAGTCGTTGTACAAACTGGTAGAACAAGACTTCTACTGCATCTTTCGCCTTTCCGCTCCGGAATCGGGCAAAAGAAGAGTAGTCCGGACCCTCTCTCCTTGAAGAAGCCAGATAAAGTCGATATTCTTGGGGCATGCAAGCTCCAGCTTTCGGGTGGAATAAATGCCGCACATATAGCCGTACACCAATAGCTTGAACATGATCCGGGGTTCTGCTGCCGATTTTCTTCCTTTCGAAGAATACGCCTGATACAGTTTCGTGTAATCCAGTTCCTCAAGCTGGGCGTTGGCTACATACACCGGTTCATGTTCATCTATTAAAATATTTTCGCTTATTGGTAGGGTCAGCTGTTGATATATGCCACCCTTTCCTGTATACTGTTTCTGTTGTAGTTGGTTCATTGCAGTTTCAGCTTACAACAAAAAAATGAGATAGGCAACCCCTTTGGGGGAAGTCTATCTCATTTTTTCGTTGGGGCTATTTTGCAACAGCCCCCTTTATAACAACCCTGCCTTACAGTTTGGGAGAAACGCTTAGTGCTTCAGTTCCAGCAGCGCATCGCCCTGCTTTACGGTGCCACTGGCTTTAGCCGCGACAGCGGCATAGTCATCGGTATTGCAGACAATGAGCGGCGTGGTCACAGGATATCCTTCGGCCTTAATGGCTTCCAGTTCAAAGCGGATCAACGGCTGGCCTTTCTTCACCTTGTCGCCCTCGTTGACGAGGTAGGTAAAGTGCTTGCCACCCAGCTTGACCGTATCGATGCCGATGTGCATCAGCAGTTCGGCACCGTCAGCCGTGGTCATGCCCACGGCATGGTGGGTCTCAAAGGTGGAGGAGATCTCACCGTCAGCAGGTGCCACCAGTTCACCGTCGATGGGTTCAATGGCAATGCCGTCGCCCAGCGCACCGCTGGCAAAGGCTTCGTCCTTCACCTCGGCCAGCGGGACGACGGTGCCGTTCAGGCAGGCAGACAGCACGGTATCCTTTGCGGCTGCTGCCGGGGCTGCGGGAGCCGTTGCCGGGGCGGGTGCTGCGGTCGCCGCCGGGGTCTTGGGTGCATTTTCCAGATAATCTTCCAGCTTTGCCTTGATGACCGCCACCTTGGGACCGTACACCACCTGCACGCCGTTGCCCTTGCAGATGACGCCGGAAGCACCGGAAGCCTTGAGCACATCCTGTTTGACCAATGCCGCGTCCTTGACGGTGCAGCGCAGGCGGGTTGCACAGCAGTCCACGTCGGACAGATTTGCGGCACCGCCCAGACCTTCTACGATCAGGGCGCTGACCGGATCATCCCCTGCGGGGGCGGTGCTGCCGGAAGCGGCGCTGCGGGCGTTCACGTCCGCACGGGTGTACAGCTTAACTTCCTCGGCATCATCGCGGCCCGGGGTCTTGTAGTCAAACTTGGAGATCATAAAGCGGAAAATGATGTAGTACAGTACAAAGTACACCGCACCGACCACGACCACCCACACCCAGTGGGTCTTGGCGTTGCCCTGCATCACACCGAACAGCACCAGGTCGATGAGACCGCCGGAGAAGGTCATGCCCACGCCCACATTCAGGATGTGCATCAGCATGAAAGACAGACCGGCCAGCACACAGTGCACGGCGTACATGGGCAGTGCCACAAAGATGAAGGTGAACTCCAGCGGCTCGGTGATGCCGGTGAGGAAGGCGGTCAGGGCTGCGGAAAGCAGCAGGCCGCCTGCCACCTTTTTCTTTTCCGGCTTGGCGCACTGGTACATCGCCAGCGCCGCGCCGGGCAGACCGAACATCATAAAGGGGAACTTACCGGCCATGAAACGGGTAGCGCTGACCGAGAACACCGTGGTGGACTTGGAAGCCAGCTCGGCAAAGAAGATGTTCTGTGCGCCGGTCACGGTGACGCCATCGATGATGGCGGTGCCGCCCACAGCGGTCTGCCAGAACGGCATATAGAACACATGATGCAGCCCAAAGGGGATCAGCGCACGCTCCAGTAGGCCGTAAATAAAGGTGCCTGCGTAGCCGGAAGCCAGCACCAGTGCACCCAGCGCGGCAATACCGCTCTGCACCACCGGCCAGATATAGAACATGGCAATGCCGACCACCAGATACACGATGGAGCTGATGATGGGCACAAAGCGGGTGCCGCCGAAGAAAGCCAGCACCTGCGGCAGCTCGATCTTATAGAACTTGTTGTGCAGCGCCGCCACGCCCAGACCGACCACGATGCCGCCGAACACACCCATTTGCAGGGTTGTGATGCCCAGCATGGTGGTGGTGGAGTTGGCAGGCATTGCGTCCACGCCGCCTGCCGCATTGATCATGGCCTGAATGGCTGTATTCATAATGATATAGGCCACCGCACCGGACAGTGCCGCCACCTCTTTTTCCTTGCGGGCCATGCCGATGGCCACGCCCATGGCGAACAGCAGTGCCAGATTGTTGAACACAGCGCTGCCGGTCTGGCTCATCACGTCCAGAATGGTGTAGATCAGGGTACCGGGGTGGATGACGCTGTTCAGGCCATAGGCCGCCAGCATGGTTTCGTTGGTGAACGAGCTGCCGATACCCAGCAGCAGGCCCGCTACAGGCAGCAGTGCAATAGGCAGCATAAAGCTGCGTCCCACGCGCTGCAGCACGCCAAAGATCTTGTCTTTCATCTTCAGTTCTCCTTTTCTCAAGTTCGTATCCAGCATATATATCCACACAGGAAAGGCCCTGTGGAGAATCAAAGGTGAAGCAAGAAAGCTTATTTCCCCATCCGGATTCGTTTCAGATGGATCGTAAGAAACACCAGTTCCTCGTCCGAAAGCTCCTTGTGCCAGGTGTTGCGGACATACTCCGCAATGCAGCAGGCACATTTGTAGTGTTCGCTGCAATTGCGGGCGATCAGGGCGCGGAACACTTCGTCATGGGTATCGTTTTCCTGCTCCTGTTTTCCTTGAAATACGCGCTGCGCAAAAAAGCGCAAATGCACTGTAAAGCGGCTGAAATCCAGTGCATCCCGGTCAAAATGGCAGTTGTAAAAGTATTCCACTACCTGCACGCAGCCATCCACAAAGCGGGTGACATCGTTCACCACGCTCATGGTGGTGTTGAGCTCTGCGTTGACGATGTGCAGCGCAATGAAGCCGCCCTCGTCGTCCGAAAGGTCTGCATGGCAGCGCTGGCGGATGGTGGCAAGGCACTCCATACCAAGGCGATACTCTTCCGGGTAGAATTCCCGAATGGGAGCCATCAGCGGGTTGGAAAAGCGAATTCCCTGTTCGCTGCGCTGGATGGCAAAGCTGATGTGGTCGGCCAGCGTGATGAGCAGGCTTTCGTTCAGCGGGTAGTTCACCCGGCTGCGGATCATTGCCACCAGCTCGTCGGTGAGCAGCAGATGCTCATACGGGATCTGTTCCAGAAGTTCCACCAACTTCTGCTGCACGGCAGGGCTGGTCATGCGGTAGCTGTGCTCCACGGTTTCAGCCTCGATTTTATAGCCCGGCTTAACGCCAAAGCCCAGACCGCGCCCGGTGACGATCAGCTCACAGCCCGTGGGGTCCACCACGCGCAGAATGTTGTTGTTGATTGGTTTTTTGACGGTATATTGCATTGTTTCTCCTCCTCAGGTTGAAAAAGGCAATAAAAAAAGACCACTCTTGACACAGCAAACATACCGAAGGCTGAAACACGCTTTCGGCTTGTGCTATGCAGAGTTGGTCTAGCCCGCCAAACGGTAACAATCCAACGACGCTGCTCACGTACAATTTTCTTTTTTGTAAGGCACAAACAAATTAAGCACTTGAAGAATAATTTATTTTATACTTGATTACAATACCATATTCTTTGTGGAGTGTCAAGATAGAAACGGATTTCTTTTTCACTTTGTCAATTTTACTCAAAATTAGGTGATTTTCTACAGCAGATTGACAAGTAAGAATATTCCTTTTTTGCTTTATATGTGCAGTAGTTTTCAATCGAGATCATTGCGGAGAAAGCTGTGCTCCATCTCGTAACTCATCACCTTCACAAAAGACGGTCAAGAATTGCTGCCCTGGCAGTACATGGACTGCACTGTGGTGTAGACATCATGCTTTGAGAACATAATCAGTCCTTCTTTGCGTACTTTGCACGCAATTCATTCACGACCTGTTGATAGCTGGCCTGACCGCTGCCAATGCGGTCAAGGTTGCTGCGCGTATCTTTGCTGATGGTCATACCTTCAATGGCGAAGGTGCCGCACACATTGCGGAGGTCGCTTTTGTGTTGGGCAGGAGTAGTGTACTTAATGCTCATGATCTGGCCTCCTTTGAACTCCCATGTGAGCCATCTCTCTCAAGGGCCTGTATATTACCTGCACTCGTTGAGGATGTCCAGCAGTTCTTCGCGGCTCAGCTTCTTGCAGCCGCCGCCGGTGAGCACGGTGGAATCGGCCACAGCCTTGAGGTCGGTGTCTGCCGGGATGCCGAAGTAGGTTTCCATGGCGTGGCTCAGGGTATCGAATGCGCCGGAAATAACCTGCTTGAACGGAACCGACAGGGAATAGGTCGGGTCGAGGAAGGCAAAGTCCGCCTTTGCCTGCGCCGACACCACCTTGCAGCAGTCGGACACGGAACCGCCGCCCACAGCAAGGATCAGGTCTACATGGTTTTCACGGGCCAGCTTTGCGCCCTCCTGCACACAGCCGCGTCGCTGCACAAGACAGCAGTGGAATTTTCTGGCAGGGCGTGGTACAATACACAAAGAAGGACCGTTCCAAACGACAGGAGGGAAACAAAATGGAATTTACTCAGGTCATTGAAAAACGCTATTCCTGCAAGAATTTCGGGCAGCGCAAGGTGGAAGACGCGAAGCTCCGCGCGATCCTGGAGGCCGGGCGGCTGGCACCGACGGCGAAAAACTTCCAGGAGCAGCGCATCTATGTCGTCCAGTCGGCAGAGGGGCTGGCGAAGATCGACCAGGCTACGCCCTGCCGCTACAGCGCACCCACCTGCGTAGTGGCGGCGTTCGACCGCAACAACATGTTCACTTACCCCGGCGGCAAGCGCACCTCCGGCGTGGAGGATGCCACCATCGTGGCCACTCACATGATCCTGGCCGCCGCCAACGAGGGCGTGGATAGCTGCTGGGTCAACTTCTTCGACCCGGACCAGCTGGCAAAAGCCCTGGGCCTGCCGGAGAACGAGGAGATCTTGATGCTCCTGGACCTCGGCTACGCTGCCGAAGGCGTGAAGCCGCTGCCGAACCACGATTCGCGCAAGCCGCTGAGCGAGACCGTGGCTTACCTGTAACTGGCCGCCGATCCCCATAACAAACAAAAAACACCGCCGTGGGCGTTCTTCCTGCAAAAAGCAGGGGAGAAGCCGCGGAGGTGTTCTGTTTTATGCGGGTATTTGAGGGAGCGCTTACTCCGAGCGCAGGGCGATGACCGGGTTGCTCTTGGCCGCACTGCGGGCGGGGATCAGGCCGCCCAGGATGGTCAGCAGGGTGGCCAGCGCAATGAGGATCAGCGCCGCAGAGAGCGGCAGCGAGGCGGTCACATCGCTGGAACCGGAGATGGAGTGGATGAGCATGTTGCCCGGGATGAGCAGCAGCAGGCTCAGGCCCACGCCCATGACGCCGGAGCACAGGCCGATGATGAAGGTCTCGGCGTTGAACACCTCCGAGACGTTGCGCTTGGAAGCACCGATGGCACGCAGGATGCCGATCTCCTTGCGGCGCTCCAGCACGCTGATATAGGTGATGATGCCGATCATAATGGAGGAGACCACCAGCGAGATGGAGACAAAGGAAACCAGCATGTTGGAGATGATGTTGATGATCCTGGTCACGGAGGTCATCAGGGTGCCCACCACATCAGTCTACTGGATCACCTTGTCTTCCGCGCCCTGCTCACGCATGGCGGCATTGTAGCTGTCCAGCACGTTGAGGACCTTAGCCTTTTGCTCGAAGTCCAGCGGATAGATGTTGATCTGGCTGGGGTCGTCCTCGCTGGCATAACCAAAGGCCTGCAGGTTGCTTTCATAGGTGGCGCTGGTGGACATCATTTTCGACTTCATCAGCTCCGCCAGATCGTCCTCGGTCATGTTGAATCGGATGGCATTCCGGAACGCATCTGCGTCGATCTTCAGCGCGCTTTCCATCTGGCTGCCCAGAGAGGAGAAGCGTTCGGTCATCTGACTCTGCAGGTTTGTGCTGATCTGGCCCATGGCCTGCTCCATGGCAGTGCCCAGCTGGGCCTGCAATTCGGCGGCGATCTGTTCCGAGAAGTTTGACATCACGCTGCCCATGACCTGCTGCATGGCGGCAGTAAACTGCTCCTGCAGGGCAGCGGTATCGATGAGGCTGCCCATGGAATCCTTCATCAGCTGCTGGAACTGGTCACTGGCAAGATACTGGTCAAAACTGATCTTGTCCAGCCCCAGAATGCCGTTGCCGATGATGTAATCCTTGTAGCCGGTCATCACCTTCTGGGCCAGCTGCTGCATTTTGTCGGCGGGAATGGAAATGTCCATGTTGGCGAACATGTCCGTCAGGGCGCTCATGTCGATGTCGGGCGTTTCGGCCAGATCAAATTGGAAGCTGTCCGGGTCAATGAGGGAGGAAAAATCTACGGAACCGTCACTCAGGTCAAGATCCAGCTTACCGGGGTCGAACTGGAAGGCGCTCTCGAGCTGGTCGGTGTCAATGGAGAAGAGGGAAGCCATGTCCAAGGCAGCGGTCTGCTCGGTGCCGAAGGGTTCGCCGTTCAGCACATTGGTCTGCGGGTCGGCGAGCTGGTCCTGCACCAGCCTGCTCTGGGCGGCGGTGTCCATGACGTGCCGGGTCAGGGAGGCGGGATAGGCGATGCCGGAGGACAGCATGGCGGCGGAGGCGTTCTCCCTGGGCTGCACCACGCCCACGATGGTCATGGTCTCGCTGTTGGCCACAAGCTCCTGCAGGAAGGCCTTGTCGTCCGATTTATCCACCCAGGTGCTGTGGGCATCGTCGTACTGGTAGCGGTCGGCCGCGTTGACCAGTTTGAAGGTGCGGCCCAGAAAATCGCTGTACCGGTAGGTCTTGAAATCTTCGGGCACATCCACATTCTGGTTCTGGGCGAACTGCTGGATCATCTTGTCCAGCTCGGCGTTGTCCCGCAGGCCCAGCGCGTAGAGGGCATAATCGGTGATGGAACCATCCGCACCCAGCACGGCAACGCA
>ERZ825670.3850-NODE-3850-length-12206-cov-3.637067_pt1 | contig 12206 bp, 8 predicted proteins | sample MGYA00519929_ERZ825670 | MGnify/ENA primary metagenome ERZ825670 (study PRJEB31778, sample SAMEA3449207) | human gut metagenome | biome: human gut; feature: human-associated habitat; material: faeces | place: United Kingdom | collected 2010/2012 ...
TCCGGCTCGAACCACAGACCGAACTTCATGCCGAGCGCGTCAATGCGCTGCGCCAGTCCTGTGATGCCGCGCGCCAGACGGTGCGGATTGGCAACCCAGTCACCCAAACCGGCGTGGTCATTGCAGCGGGCGCCGAACCAGCCGTCATCCAGAACAAACAGCTCCACACCGTCATTTTTTGCGGCCTGTGCGATGGAAACCAATTTGTCCTCGGTAAAATCGAAATATGTCGCTTCCCAGTTATTGATAAGGATTGGTCTCGGCTTGTCTCTCCACTCACCTCTTGCAAGTCTCTTCTGATACAGCTTGTGGAAGGTCTGGCTCATCTTGTTAAGTCCCTGGTCTGAATACACAATAACTGCCTCAGGAGTCTGGAAATGCTCACCTGCATCGAGCTTCCAGTCAAATGTATCTGGACTTATTCCGGCCAGAATACGGGCTGTGTTTCTCGTGTCAACCTCTGCCTGTATTTTGAAATTTCCACTGTACACAAGGCTTATACCGATCGCCTCTCCCTGATTCTCACCCGTTGTCTCTCTCTTTAACGCTATAAACGGATTGTGCTCATGGGATGAATGACCACGGTTACTGCCTATGGACTGTACTCCCTGCTCAAGATCTCTTGTTATTATATGACGCTCCCTTGCCCATGCGCCTGAAAGCTGCATCCACTGATAATCAGGATCCGGGAGATCCAGGCACATACTGTAAGCAGTGGTGAGATGTACTGCCTCTGCACCTTCATTTACATATTCTACACTCTTCGCTATGACCGGCCTGTCGCTCCATATCGTATAGATCATCCTCGCCTTTATTCCTGTGAGTGAATCCTTTAATGTGATGATCAGAGTCTCAGCCTCCGCATCATCCTCTGTGTATGTCGCAGGCAATGCCTCAAGCTTTGGCTTGCCTGCGTTTATCTCATGTGATACATACACAAAATCTGATATCCTGCTGCCATTTGACTGAAGGACTTCCACCATCGGCGCCCTGTAATCAGTGGTTCCGTACACAGGGAGCTCCTGTTTCACCGACTCCAGTGAAAACAGTCTGTCATCATCATTTATATACTGGAACATAGGTCTCTGAACAAGTTCCAGCAAATGTGAAAAATCTGCTCTGTCTCTTATAGCCTTGCCGTAATACAGATTTCCCAAATGTCCATTTGGAAGCACCGTCATGATGTAGCTTATCTCACCATTTGTAAGGTGAAATGTCTGTGTCTCTTCATGAAAAATAATACCCATAAGTGTGACTCCTTTTCTCCATTTATTTGTCTGAGCAGACAACCTCCGTTACGCCTGTGCACTGCGCACCCTCTGCTCTAAAATCTCATGTCTGACTGCTTTTAATACAGTTATTTTAATATCTGGGAATTAGATTTTATATGGAAAAAAGTTGACCAAATATGGTACCGATGATGGTTAAGTTGGGTGATTATTCTGAACTGTGAATACGCTTTGAACATTAAGACATATCTTGCATTTAATGATCCATTCACTTTGTCTATAGATTTGAGCAAAGTATCCCCAAAGTATACAGACAACGAAAAAAGCCTGAATACTGATACCAGACCAACTGTAATTTTCAATCAGTCTCCACCAATATTCAGGCTTTTTCTGCCAGCTGATTAAAACTAGCTAATTTACATAATTATTAGCTGTTTTGTACTTATAATCTTATCCACCCAGAGCATACTAATCAGCCCCGGCTTACACCGCGTACACCACAGTCTCATAAGGTCTGAGTGTACCATCGTAATCCGCATAATTACCCATAAGCACATCCGCAGTCTCAGGAATTGCATAGCCCACATCCTCACCGGTCATGTTGACAACAACATATACCGATCTGTCTGCGCTTTCTGCATTTGCTCCAGTTCCACATGCACACTCAATCTGAACCGGCTTACGCTTGTACACTATGATTCCAGTGCTGTCAGTTTCCACATCCTCCAGGTCTCCGTAGATAAGCGTCTGTGTGTACTCCGAGTGATTTCTGAGCTGTATCATCGCCTTATAAAAGCTAAGCACAGAGTCCTTATCAGCACTCTCAAGCTCCACTGTCTGGAGGTCACACTGATTGTTGCATGCCAGCCATGGCTCATGTGCTGAGAATCCAAAGTTCTTTTCGCTGTTCCACTGCATAGGAAGTCTTGACTGATCTCGACTTCTGATATTTACGGATTCCATCGCCTCTGCCTCACTGTATCCGGCTTCAAGGCATCTCGCATACTGTCCCTTGGAATTGATATCGTCAAGTTCATCTATATTGTCAAAATGAGTGTTGATCATTCCAAGCTCTTGTCCCTGATATACAAATGGCGTACCCTTCAGGAAGAAGAACAACGCACCAAGCGCCTTTGCCATCTGTGTTCTGTATTCAGGAATATCACCAGCTGGGAAGTACTTGCCTATACTTCTAGGCTGATCGTGGTTTTCCAGGTAGTTTGCTGCCCATCCGATCTTTTTCACAAGTCTCTGATTGGTGAACAGCTTGTCCTTGAATTCCTCTATCGTCCAGTCTCTCTGGTGCAGCCAGAGATCGCCCGGATTGATATCTATGTCTGTGTAACTAAAGTCAAATATCATGGAGAAATGTCCATCTCTCCCAATGTATCTGTCCAAATCCTCATTTGGAACTCCAGGAGTCTCTGCAACAGTCACAAAGTCTCCTCTGCCATATGTGTTGATTTTTAACTCGTGAAGAAACTCATCTATTCCCGGCCTGTTGAGACAGCATTTTCCAACATCGCATCTGCCGTCCTCGCCGTCTGACGGCATAGGCGGGAATGAGAGGTCTTTCTTGATAAATGTGATGGCATCCATTCTGAATCCTGAAACTCCCTTGTCAAGCCACCAGTTCATCATGTCATAGAGCTCCTGTCTCATCTCCTCACATTCCCAGTTGAGATCCGGCTGCTCCTTCGCAAATGAATGGAAATACCAGCTGCCATCCTCAATCTGTGTCCATGTGCTTCCACCGAAGTTGGATCTGAGATCTGCAAGTCCATCTATGTTGTCCTTAAATATATAGTAATTTCTGTATTTGCTGTGTCTGTCCCGGCACGCCTCCTGAAACCATCTGTGCTGGTCTGATGTGTGATTGATGACCATGTCCATGATGATCTTGATGCCATTTTCATTTGCGCATCTTATAAGTCCATCCGCATCCTCTATGGTTCCAAACTCAGGATTCACATCATAGTAATCCGATATGTCATATCCGTTGTCCTTCATAGGCGACTTGAAGAATGGACATATCCACACAGCGGTCACGCCAAGTTCTTTGAGGTACGGTAATTTCTCGGTTATTCCCTTCAGATCTCCTATGCCATCTCCGTTGCTGTCATAGAAACTTCTAGGGTATATCTGGTAAAATACCGCCTCTTTCCACCATTTTCTGTCCATATTTTATGTTTATCCTTTCACAGCTCCGGCTGAAATTCCCTCGATGATATTCTTCTGAAGTATGATGAATATGATCACGATAGGGATGATGCAAAGAAGTACCGCAGGGAAAATGAGCTCCCAAGGATTTCCGTACTGTCCTGACAGACTCTTTGCGTAATACAAGCTCAGCGTGAGCGTCTTTTTGTCGTTATTTCCTATTACGAGGAATGGAAGAAGGTAATCGTTCCATATCCACACTGCGTTTGTGATGACAACTGTCATGGTCGTCGGCTTTAAGAGTGGCATGACAACGTATCTGTATATCTGGAATATATTTGCTCCATCGAGCATGGCTGCCTCCTCAAGTGACAGCGGGATACTCTTGATGAATCCTCTGTACAGCAGAACCGACATACTGATTCCAAAGCCTCCGTACATGAGGATCAGACCCGGTGTGTTCTTGAGTCCCAGCTTGTCCATCAGTGATACCAACGGGTACATAACTGACTGGAAAGGTATGAGCATGGCTGCTGTGTATGCGATGAAGAGTATATTTGCCACCTTGGAATCTGTCCTGGCAATTGCCCATGCGGCAAATGAAGATATGACCACGATAAGCGCCACAGCCGCAACTGTTATGAGTACTGTCTGAAGCAGGCTGCTACCGAGATTTATATGCTCAGCTGCATTCTTCAGATAGTCCAGATTCCATGACTTCGGGAGAGCTATTGGAGATGCTACTATCTCCTGCTGTCCCTTGAATGAATTGACGATCAGGAACCATATCGGGAATATGGTCACGATTGCCAATACAGCGAGTATAACCACTATGATTGCTCTTTTAATCTTGCCTCTTACTCCCATTATGATTCGATCTCCTTTCTCTTAGTGATCATTACCTGAGCTATAGATATAACTGCAATGATAACGAAGAATATAACTGCCTGTGCCTGCGCCTCTCCGTATGCCGGAGGAGAGCTCTCTCTTACTGTTTTCAGTATCATGTAGGATATCATGGTCGTTCCGAAATTGCCCTCTGTCAGTGAAACGTTGAGATCAAGCATCTTGAAGCTGTTTGCCAGCGACATGAAGAGCACTATCGTAAATGAAGGCATGAGAAGCGGAAGTGTGATCTTCCTGAAGCTTGTCCAGCCCGTAGCCCCATCTATTCTGGCAGCCTCATAAATATCCTCTGAAATATTGTTGAGTCCGTTGAGGTAGATTATCAGATAGTAACCTGCAACCTGCCACACACCAACAATTGCGTATGCCAGAAGTGCTTTCCACTGATTCTGAAGCATGTTGTTGAGCACCTCTACGTGTACCACACCGTCTGTTCCGAACAGTGTCTGTGAAAATACATTTTCAAATATGAAACGCCATACATAACCCATGGCAAGCATTCCAAGTACATACGGAAGGAACAATACTGTTCTGAAAAGTCCCTTGCCTTTGGTAAGTTTCTTGATCATGAGTGCCAGAAGAAGACTGACGACATTCTGTGCTATTACTGCGAGCACAGCATATATGGCCGTGTACCCAAGTGACTGGAGGAAATCCTTCGACTTGAATATGCTTGTATAATTCTTAAGTCCCACCAGTGCGTTCCACCAGTGCTCCCCACCTACGAAGTATGAACCTCTCCACTCAGTGAAGGAGTAAATCACACCTTCTATAAAAGGAACTATGATAACCAGTAGAAACAACACTATAGATGGCAGAACCATAAACCAGAATTTTCTCTTGTAAAATCTTTTCATAGTTTTTCCTTTCCTACATTTAGCACCAGCCTGATCCGAACCTTCTCCGGTCAAGGCTGGTGCTGCCTGTCAAATCCCCATCAGGAATCTGACATATTTTAAACTACTACTCTTTGATGCTGTCCTTCCACTTTGTCAGTGCATCTTCCACACCTGTTCTTATAGTGTTCTCATCCCACTGATCAGGATTTGTAAACAACTGCTCCTGAATAGTTGCACCGATGGTATTGAGTCCCCATGACTCAGGGAATGCATCGAAGTCATTGCCCATCACAAGGTCATTGCTCATATAGTATACAAGTGAATTGCTGAGTGGATTCTCAAGCTTCTCGCTCTCGTCTGCGTTGAATGGGACAAATGCAAATTTGTTGGTGATGTAATCTTTTCCTGTATCTGATGTGTAGAGCCATACAAGGAAATCCTCAGCGGCTTTCTGCTCCTCTTCTGAATCCTTCTTGTTGATAACGTAATACTGTGAAACGAACTCAGGGATTGAGCTGTTCATCTTGTCAACTGTAACACCCTCAGCTGAGATGTCACTCTGCTCAAGGTTGACCTTCATTGGGAGCATTGTGAGTCTTGATGCCTTGTCTGCATCCACACCTGCGATGGTTCCGTATACCCAGTTACCCTGCTTGATGAACATTGCCTTACCCTCGGCAAATGTCTGAACTGCCTGATCATATCCTGTCACTGTTGAGTTGATGTACTCTGATCCACGCTCTACCTTGCCGCTTGGTCCTGCTGTGTAGCTTGAAAGCATATCGAGCTCCTGAACCATCTTTACAAGTGGCTCCTCCAGCTTATCAACATCTTCCTTTGTAGCTGCTGCCGTTGCATTGTAGTTAGGGAACACTGCATTCAGTGCGTAGTTTGTATAGTGGTTTGCATATGTCCACTTCTCAGCACCTGCGATTGCAAATACTCCGTTCATGTTCTCTGTTGTGGCTGTCTTGTCCTTTGCCGTGGTGTATGCATTGCCTGAAAGTGTAACCTTCTCGCCACCCTTGCCGTTTATGTAATCATCGATCGCCTTGATCATACCTGTGAACTCTTCATAATTGGCGCTTCTGTAATCAGCGACAAATGCGTCTGCGTTGTCAAGTCCAAATACATCACATATCATCTGTGTATCTGCGATAAGTCCGTAACCCTCTACGTTGTAAGGGATTCCGCAGCTTGCTCCGCTCTCATCTGCGAGCTGCATGCTCTCTGGGATTGAATCGTAGATTGACTTTAACTCCTCATTCTTTACTGATGTTGATGGAAGTACAAATCCGCCCTCATTCCACTCTGTGAACTGTGCCTGGTTTATCGCGTACAGTGTAGGATAGTTCTTGGAGTTCATCTCTGATCTGAGTGTCTCCATGGTCTCCTGAGTACCACATGTGTAAACCTTAACCTTAACTCCTGTCTCTGTCTCATAATCCTTGCACAGATCCTGGATGCTGTCTGCAATCTCAGACTTTGTGTTGTAAATATACAGATCGTAATCCTTCTTCGCTGAACCACATCCTGTCATAGATGCAAGTCCCAGCATCATAGCTGCTGAAAGCGCACATGCTACTAATTTCTTTGCTCTCATAACCTTTTCTCCTTTTCTTGCTTTGAATTTTCTCTCTTGTTAATTCTCGCTATCATTCATATTGTTCTGATAAAACACATTTCATAAGAGCTTAAATGAAACATGTTTCATTTGCATTAAGATTATCATATGAAACATGTTTCGTCAATAGGGAATTTATAGATTTTTTAGATTTGTGCCGGGACTTAACCCCTGGCAATGTGGAGGATACCGCTAAGCAATCCTTCTCTAAACGTCACAAATTTGTATCTATTGCAAAAAGCGATAATTTTGTGCTCTTAGTAAGTTCCTTATGTTTTGTACCCACACAAAAAAGAAGTTCATGATTTTTGAGTGGCACCTCATTTTCTCTTCATGAACTTCTTTTCGTAATCATACTATAAAGTTGTATCGCCTTTTTCTACGCTCACCGGAAGTAGTATAAGATTTCCGTCTATATGTGTGTTTCTCTCTTTTGCGCTGTCGATCTGATCTGCGGTTGCACTTTCAACCTGTCCTTCGGCATCATCTTCCTCCTCCGGTCCGTCGATCATCTCCATAAGCTGGCGTACTGCCTCCTGGGCGATCTCCTTGTACGGCTGATGTATCGATGTGAGCCTTGTCGTGCTGGCGTTGGTTATGTACGTTCCGTCGTATGCCACGATTGCCAGGTCATCAGGAATCTTTTTACCTATGGCAAGTGCTGCCTTGAGGAATGCTATCGCTGGCATGTCTGCGGCAAATATTCCGTCCACGTCAGGATACTCCTCCAGTATGCATTTTGCCATCTCAAAATATCCATGAAAATCAAAGTCGTTCCACTGTATTGGAACTCGTCTGGATTTTATCCCATTCTCGGCAAGGACTCTATCTAGTTCCTCATGGCACTCAAATGACATGATATTCTTATCTACCTTGATTCCTGATATGTGGATGACATATTTGCATCCACTGTTTATAAATTCCTGGGCAGCAAGCTGTCCGCCCATCTTGTGATCCGACACTACGACAGGAAATTTGCTGCCAACCTTATAATCCAGCATGACCATCGGCTTATCTATCTTCTGGTATTCCTTCGCCGTACATGCCGACGTTCCGCATATGATCCCATCCACGATGTTGGACTTTAACAGCTTGAAACACTCCTTCTCCCTCTGCTTGTCATCGGATGTGGAAAAAAGCATAAACTTGTATTTCTTCTCATAAAGTATCTTTTCTATCTCCGATGCCAGTGATGAGAACCATGGGTGCTGGATATTTGGAACCAACATCGCAATGGAGTTTGATCTGCCCTTGAACATGCCTCGCGCAAGCTCATTTGGAACATAATCCAATTTCTTCATCGCAGCTTCTATCTTCTTCTGAGTCTCGGGTTCAACCTTTGCCGTGCCGTTGATAAGTCTTGACACTGTGCATATTGCGACCCCGGCCTCCTTTGCAACATCTCTTATACTTGCCATTTATAAATATACTCTCCTTATGAAACTTGTTTCATAAGGAGAGTATACCATAATACTTTCTGTAATGTAAATTGTGTAATATGACGATAATCAGCTCAAAAGTTCCTCTATCATGCCACCGTCAAATGTCACGCTCTGGACGTGGTTTACCTCGATCTGATACAGTGCGTGTGCAACTATGTGCTCTGCAGCCTGCTCTATATCTCTGATTCCGGTCACGCCGTCGCACTTCTTTATGACCGCATCCACACCTTCCGGAAGGATGATGCACTCGCTTCCCTCAAGTCCGATGCGCTTGAGAACCTTAGGCAGAACAAATTTGTTGAATATCTCCTTCTTCTCGTCCGGGGTGTAGTCCGGTATGTCTATTACTGCAAATCTCGACATGATTGGCTTGCTGATATTCTCTTTATCATTTGCCGTTGCTATAGGGTATACACCGTTTGTCGGGATCATGCACTCCATGTAGTTGTCGGTGAATCCCAGGTTGTCCAGCAGTGTCAACAGTACATCCGCAGGATTACCGTTGCCCTTTCCGGAGTTTGCCTTGTCCAGCTCGTTGATGATGAATACAAGGTTAGACTCACCCGCCTGTGAAAATGCTTCCATGATGATTCCCGGCTTGGCATTTGAATATACTCTTGAGCTTCCGGTCAGCTGCTCTGGATCATTGATAGAACTCATGTCGAGGGTAGTCCATGGAAGTCTCAGTATTCTTGCAACTGCGTAGGCTATCTGTGACTTTCCCGTTCCGGCAGGTCCACAGAGCAGAAGTCCGTATGCTGGAAGTGTATGTGTACGGTTGATCTGGATGATCGTCTCGATGATCCTCTGCTTGACCTTCTCCATTCCGTAGAGTTCTTCGTCCAGTATTCTTCTCGCCTCATCTGGATCTATCGCCTCAAAATAATTGCTCTTCCACCTGATGTTCATCGCCATGGAGAGTGCTCTCTGCGCGTGGCGTCTCTCCTCCGGGGATACCTCGCTGGATCTGGCAACCGCAAGATTTCTTCTCGCCCACAGTCTTATATTGTCAGGGAGCGTTCTTCCGGCGCAGTGCATGAAGTCAATGATGCTCTGCATGCTTGTGAGCTTCATGTCATCGCCAAGTGCCTCCTCCTCTTCTTCCTCCTCGGATTTCTCATCTTCTGAAGGGGCATCACTTGCAAGAAGTCGCTCTATCATGAACTGGAGGAATCCATCATTTGCCGACAGCTTTGCTCCGCCGCCGAACTCGGTCTCCCTTATCTTGTACACCGCATAGCCCTCCGGTCTGTTCTCTCCCGACAGACGGACATTGATGTGATTCTCACCGAGCCATTTGAGAAGGCTTACAAATCTCGCATCTATCTTCAATATGTCTGCGGACTGGACTCCGTCCACCTCGTCAAATTCAAATGCTGTCCTTTTGATCGGATTTGTGAACTTTCCGCTGGAGTGGTGTGCCCACTTCCTGGTCGAGTTCTCCAGAAGCATTATCGGTTTCTCTGCTGTGGCTGTTCTTTCCGATGACTGAAATGTCTCATATGTAACTATGTTCTTATTCTTGTTGTCACTTCCGCTGAAATCAAATACTGGCATATTTTCCTCCCTGTTTAACGATGTTTTATTGCAAGTTTAATCATACCTGGCAGGGACATTTGAGCCCACCGGTACTCAACGAGCAGTTTTTCTCTGCGAGTGCTAGTACCGCTGTAGGGCGAAACGAGCGAAAGCGCTCCCAGTCAGGTATATTAAATCTTGCAATAAAACATCATATTTAATTTTCGTCAAACACCCGCATCCATCTTTCTCGTTTAAGCCTTGTGGTGAACAGGATTCCTCTGAAACAGAGCTCCACGCACATGGCGATCCACACACCGTAGAGACCGACTCTAGGTGCAAGTATGGCTGCAAGCGGTATCCGCACACACCACATACTTGCAAAGTTCATGCAGCTTGGGACCAGAGTGTCCCCGGCTCCCCTGAGTGCTCCCGATGCAACTATGGATGCGGCATAAAATGGTTCGGCAAATGCCTCTATCCTCAGCACTGCCGCCCCTAGATTTCTTATCTCTTCGTTCGGTGTCAGCACACCTATCATGGCCGGAGCTGCTATGTACATGAGAACTCCGCCTAAAGTCATAACCGACACACCTAATCCCATTGTAATCCATGCCATCCTTCTGGACAACTGTTTTTGTCCGGCTCCCACGCATTGTCCCACAAGTGTGGTTGCTGCCGCCTGTACTCCGTACCCCGGCATGTAGCAGAAGCTCTCCGCAGTAACCGCAAATGAGTTGGCTGCGATGGCTATAGTTCCGAGCGGTGACACGATCTTTGTGGACATGACATACGCTGAACACATGACCATCTGCTCTAGACCCACAGGTGCCCCAATCTTCACCGCCTTGGTAAGGGTATCCCTGTGAAATCTTAAGTGTTCGCCCTTTCTTAAGTGAAGTGTCTTGTTCTTCCACAGAAGTGTAGTGACCATGATGGCACAGGTGACAGCCTCCGCCGTGATGGTTCCAAGCGCCGCCCCAGCAACGCCAAGGCCAAGTCCCGGCATGGTAAATGTCAGACCATTCATCGTGGTTTCAGACTGCACAAGTGTTGACAAATGGGAACCAAAGGCTCCTGCCTGAACCGTTCCTGCCATCTGAGAACCAGCCAGCCTTACGCTGGATAAAAACGGAATACTTAAATTTACAATTCTTGTCGGGAATATAAAGAACAAATTAAAAATCACATCCATAACGCAGCACATGACATTCAGTATACCCGGGAGTCTCATATTTCCGGAGCTCTGGTGCATGCCGCCCGCTATGCTGTTCATCTGCAGAGCGGGAAGTCCCAGCATATACACAAGGAAATACTGGCTTGCCATCTTCTGTATGGCAGCTTCACCGCCGAGCCAGCTCGGAAGCGGTGTGCTTATCACTGCTGCAATGAGTGCGAGTATGACGCTTATGCACAGGGCTATTATGAGTCCCTGTTTCATGATATTTCTGGCAGATTTATCCTCACCGGCCCCCACAGCCTGGGCTATCTGCACTGTAAATCCTGTAGTCACCGCAATGCATAGCCCGCCAAACAGCCATGTCGTGGACGAGACAAGTCCGATGGCTCCCGATGCATTTGCACCAAGACGCCCCACCATGGATGCATCGATGTACTGCATGACAATGGACGAGATCTGGGCAAGGATCGCCGGGATACTGAGCCTGACCGTAAGTCCTATCTGCTGGGATGCGGTCATGGACTTTCCAGATATCATGTCCTTCAGCAAGTTTTCACTGCTACTCATCTATATCTCCTTTTTTAAAATCACTGACACCCTTGACAAGTCTCCTCATACCGTCTTCCACGGTTGATCTTGGACATGCAATGTTAAGTCTGATAAATGCTTTTCCGTTCTTGCCACACGAAAGTCCCGGCGACATATAGAGCCCTGTGTTCTTCCTGATGAATTTCGACAGAGCCTTGGCATTGCCGTCTTCGCCGGCAGCGCCGCAGATTCCGCTGCAATCAAGCCAGAGCAGATATGTGGCCTCCGAATACACCACCTTTATACCCGGCACTTTTTCATCTATAAACTTCCTGACATACTGCTTGTTCTCATAAAGATACTGTCTGAGACTGTCCAGCCACTCGCCGCCTTGTGTAAATGCTGCTATCGCCGCATCCACCGCAAATGCATTTGGCTCGGCTACCTCATCTGTGTTCAGACCTCTCCACATCTTGTGTCTCAGGAATTTATCCGGAACCACAATGGCCGCAGTCTGGATTCCGGCTATGTTGAAGGTCTTTGTCGGCGCAATACAGGTCACGCTTATATCCCTGCATGTGTCAGATGCCGTGGCAAATGGCACATACTCCTTTCCAGGATCGGTGAGATCGCAGTGTATCTCATCCGAGATGACCGTCACACCATACTTTGCGCATAGCTCTCCCACAACGCAAGCCTGATTATTATACACCATATGGGCATTTTATTGCAACCGGAAATCAAACATGCAGGAAATTTATTTGTTAAAAGTTGTATTTT
>ERZ825670.3853-NODE-3853-length-12197-cov-8.073711_pt1 | contig 12197 bp, 9 predicted proteins | sample MGYA00519929_ERZ825670 | MGnify/ENA primary metagenome ERZ825670 (study PRJEB31778, sample SAMEA3449207) | human gut metagenome | biome: human gut; feature: human-associated habitat; material: faeces | place: United Kingdom | collected 2010/2012 ...
GCCGAGTTTTTGAATATGCGGCGGAGCCAGATCGACGCGCACCTGGAGGTGGCGGCGTTCTTTGAGCGCATGACCATGCTGCCGCTGGAGAGGATCACCCCCATGGTGCCTCCCGGAGGCGCGGGCATCGGTATGCACGTGATCCCGGTGGAGAAGGCCATCGAGACGGAGCAGGAGGCCATCGGGCTGGAGAAGATCTCCTACTGGCTGCACAAGTATGAAGGCAAGTACGCCAAGAGTATGTGCTCCTGCCGCGCCAGCCGCGACAAGCTGGGCGAGGGCTGCGGCGACGATGTGGAGAACTGGTGCATCGCCGTGGGCGACATGGCCGACTATGTGGTGCAGACCCAGCGGGGCGAGCACATCACCTATGACGAGGCGATGGCCATATTCAAGCAGGCGGAGGACAACGGCTTCGTCCACCAGATCACCAACATCGACGGCGAGAACAAGATCTTCGCCATCTGCAACTGCAACGTCAACGTGTGCTACGCCCTGCGCACCTCGCAGCTGTTCAACACGCCCAACCTGTCGCGCTCGGCCTATGTCGCCAAGGTCGAGAAGGACAAGTGCGTGGCCTGCGGTCGCTGCGTTGAGGTGTGCCCGGCCGGTGCCGCCAAGCTCGGCCAGAAGCTCTGCAGCAAAAAGGCCGGCGGACAGGTGCCCGAGTATCCGCGCCAGGAGCTGCCCGATGCCACCAAGTGGGACCACACCAAGTGGTCGCCCAACTACCGCAACGATAACCGTATCGAGACGCACGAGTCCGGCACCGCGCCCTGCAAGACGGCTTGCCCCGCGCACGTTGCCGTTCAGGGCTATCTGAAGCTTGCGGCACAGGGGCGCTATGACGAGGCGCTGGCGCTCATCAAGCGCGAGAACCCGCTGCCCGCTATCTGCGGCCGCGTGTGCAACCGCCGCTGCGAGGATGCCTGCACCCGCGGCCGTGTGGACGCCGCCGTGGCTATCGACGAGGTCAAGAAGTTTATCGCCCAGCGCGATCTTGATGCCGCGACCCGCTATGTCCCGCCCGTGGTGACGCCGACGCGTGCCGGCGGCTTCGATCAGAAGATCGCCATCATCGGTGCCGGCCCGGCCGGTCTGTCCTGCGCCTTCTATCTGGCCGAGAAGGGCTACAAGCCCGTCGTGTTCGAGAAGAACGAGCGCCCGGGCGGCATGCTCACCTACGGCATTCCCAGCTTTAAGCTGGAGAAGGACGTTATCGAGGCAGAGGTCGAGATCATTCGCCTGATGGGCGCCGAGTTCCGCTATGGCGTGGAGGTCGGTCGCGATGTGACGCTCGACGAGCTGCGCGCGCAGGGCTTTAAGGCCTTTTATGTGGCCATCGGCTGCCAGGGTGGCCGCCTTGCCGGTATTCCGGGTGAGGATGCCGAGGACATGACCGTGGCCGTCGACTTTTTGCGCGAGGTCAACAGTGGCAAGATTGACGCGCTGCCCGGCCGCACCATCGTGGTGGGCGGTGGCAACGTGGCTATCGATGTCGCGCGCAACGCCTGCCGTCTGGGTTCCGAGTACGTTGAGATGTTCTGCTTGGAGAGCGAGGCCCAGATGCCCGCCAGCGAGGAGGAGCGTCGCGAGGCCGTTGAGGACGGCGCTCACATCAGCTGCGGCTGGGGCCCCAAGGAGATTCACCTGGACGAGGCCGGTCGTGTGTGCGGTATCACCTTCAAGCGCTGCACGCGTGTCTTTGACGACGAGGGCCGTTTTGCGCCCGAGTACGACGAGAACGACCTGCGTCGTGTCGATGCCGACCGCGTAGTCATGTCGATTGGCCAGTCCATTGTGTGGGGCGACCTGCTGGCTGGCTCCAAGGTGGAGCTTGGCCGCGGCCAGGGTGCCCTTGCCGATCCCCAGACCTATCAGACCGCCGAGCCAGACATCTTTGTGGGCGGCGACGTCTATACCGGTCCGAGCTTTGCCATCGATGCCATCGCCGCCGGTCACGAGGCCGCCGTGTCCATCCATCGCTTCGTGCAGCCGGGCTCCACGCTCACCATCGGCCGCAACCAGCGCCGCTACACCGCGCTCGACCGCAACGACGTTGTGCTCGAGAGCTACGACAACGCGAGCCGCGAGGTTGCGCATGTGGACCGCGAACGCGAGAAGGCTGCGCCGTTTAGCGAGTATGTTGAGACCTTTACCGAGGAGCAGGTGCGCGCCGAGACCGCCCGCTGCCTGGGCTGCGGCGCCTCGATCGTCGACCCTAACAAGTGCATCGGCTGCGGCCTGTGCACCACCAAGTGCGCGTTTGACGCCATCCATCTTGATCGCGATCGCCCCGAGTGCTCCACGATGGTCAAATACGAGCAAAAGCTCCCAAGCCTGGGCAAGTACGCATTGAAGCGTGCAATTAAGATCAAATTTGGGAAGAAGTAAGAGACCTAACAAGTAAGTGAACGGCGCAGAGGGCGGTTGGACAGCGAGCGGGTCCCAGGCGTGGCGAGGTGCCTTGAAAGAGGAGGGCATAGGGCTTTTGCCCATGCCCGACGATTGAAAGGCAGATCGCCCGTCTGGGACTCGCGCAGCGTCAAGCCGACCGCCGTTCGTTAGAACGGCGGAAGGAATTAAAAGTGCACGAGCTGGGGATCGTCTATCACATCATTCGCGATGTCGAGAACGTGGCGCGCGCCAATGGCGTGCGTCGCGTTTCGAGCGTCACGCTACTGCTGGGCGAGGTCTCGGGCGTCGTTCCCGACTTGCTACTCGACGCTTGGCGCTGGGCGGCAGATAAAAAGCCCATCACCGAGGGTGCAGAGCTTATCGTGGAGCCCGTTGAGGCCGTGACACATTGCGAGGCGTGTAGCTGCGACTACGCGACGGTCGAGCACGGCAAGACCTGTCCCCATTGCGGTAGCGGCGAGACCTATTTGCTGCAGGGCCAAGAGGTCATGATCAAACAGATCGAGACCCCCGACGAGGACCCGGCAGACACTGTTCCCGATGACCCCTCCGACGCCCCCGACGCCGTCGACGCCGCCAACCCTCTCCACATCGTCTAGCCCCTAGTCGTTGAGGACGCTCTTACATGACCAGTCAATCAAGGACGTCCCCAACGACTAGTCGTTTAAGAACGTCCCCAATGACTACTTGCGCTAGTGCATAAGTCACGCTAATAGTCAAGCCATGTCTGTTTAAACAAAATAGCGGCAGTACAAGCGCGTTCGCGCTTGCCTAAAATCGATATTAATGAACAGCCTGCTTGTATCTGTAAAATGCATGGCTTGATGAGCGACGCCTTGTCGTGTAATGAGTCAAAAAGCAGTAACGTAATCAACTTGTAACAAACCTAGACGTTTAAACAAATAGGTTTAAACAAATAATCCAACCTTTTGCGGATTTAGCTATAATTCCACAAACCAAACAGCTATACTCCTTTCATGTCGTGTAGGAAATACGTAGACAAAAAGGAGGTTATGTGATGGTAAGTATTGTTCTTGCTAGCCACGGGGACTTGGCAGCTGGAATCAAGCAGACGGGCTCGATGGTCTTTGGCGATCAGCCGTCTGTTGCCGTGGTCTCGCTCGAGCCGAGCATGGGCCCCGACGACTTCCGTGCCAAGGTCGAGGAAGCAATCGCTTCCTTCGAAGACCAGGAGCAGGTGCTCTTCCTCGTTGATCTGTGGGGCGGCACGCCGTTCAACCAGATCAGCGGGCTCATCGAGGGCCACGATTCCTGGGCTATCGTCACCGGTGTCAACCTGCCTATGCTCATCGAGGCATATTCGCAGCGCTTTGACGCAAAGAACACTGCACATGCGATCGCAAAACATCTCGTGACTGAGGCTAAGGCTGGCGTGCGCGTCAAGCCCGAGTCTCTGGAGCCCGAGGAGAAGAAGCCGGCTGCGGCCGCCGCTGCTCCTGCAGGCGCCATCCCTCCGGGGACGGTCATCGGCGATGGGCACATCAAGATCGCCCACGTCCGTATCGACACCCGTCTGCTTCATGGTCAGGTGGCCACCACGTGGACCAAGCAGATCAACCCCAACCGCATCATCGTGGTTTCCGACGGCGTTGCTCACGACGAGCTCCGCAAGACCATGATCGAGCAGGCTGCCCCTCCGGGAGTCCATGCCAACGTCGTGCCCATCAAGAAGATGGCCGAGGTCGTCAAGGACACGCGCTTTGGTGACACCAAGGCCATGCTGCTCTTTGAGAACCCGCAGGATCTGCTCAAGGCCATCGAGGCCGGTGTCGACATCAAGGAAGTCAACATCGGTTCCATGGCTCACTCCAAGGGCAAGGTCGTCGTCACCAACGCCGTCGCTATGGGCGATGATGACGTTAAGACTCTCGAGGCCCTCAAGGCCAAGGGCGTCAAGTTCGAGGTCCGCAAGGTTCCTTCGGATTCCTCCGAGGATCTCGACGCCATGTTGAAGAAAGCTAAGGCCGAACTGGCCGCTCAAGCATAGTAAAGGAGGGTCCGATACATGTCTGCAATCACTATTCTGCTTGTTGCGATTGTCGCGTTGCTTGCCGGTATGGAAGGCATTCTGGATGAGTTCCAGTTCCATCAGCCGCTCGTGGCATGCACGCTTATCGGTCTCGTAACCGGTCACCTTCAGGAGGGCATCCTCCTGGGCGGTTCGCTCCAGATGATGGCCCTTGGCTGGGCTAACGTCGGCGCCGCTGTCGCGCCTGACGCCGCTCTGGCCTCGGTCGCTTCTTCGATCATCATGGTGCTCGCCCTCAACGGTGGCGCCACCGATTCGGCCAAGGCCGTTACCACCGCTATCGCCGTCGCCGTCCCGCTGTCGGTCGCTGGTCTGTTCCTGACCATGATCTGCCGTACCCTGGCTACCGCTATCGCTCACGCCATGGACGGTTGCGCCGAGAAGGGCGACTTCTCCGGCATCGAGCGCTGGCAGTACGCTGCCATCCTCATGCAGGGCCTTCGTATCGCCATCCCGGCAGTACTTCTGTGCATCATCCCGGCCGAGGCTGTTACCAACGCGCTTAACGCTATGCCCGACTGGCTGTCCGGCGGCATGGCTGTCGGCGGCGGCATGGTCGCTTCCGTCGGTTACGCCATGGTTATCAACATGATGGCCACCAAGGAGACCTGGCCGTTCTTCGTCCTCGGCTTTGTCCTTGCTGCCATCCCTCAGCTCACGCTGATCGCCCTTGGCCTCATCGGCATCTCCCTTGCCCTCATCTACCTTGGCCTTAAGGATCTGGCCAAGCAGGGTGGCGGCATGGGCGGCGGCTCCGGTGACCCGCTCGGCGACATTCTGAACGATTACGAGTAGGAGGGGAGTGATACATATGGCAGAGAACAAGATTCAGCTCACCAAGGCTGACCGCAAGAAGGTTTGCTTCCGTCATCAGTTCCTTCAGGGCTCGTGGAACTACGAGCGTATGCAGAACGGCGGCTGGTGCTTCGCAATGATCCCTGCGATCAAGAAGCTCTACACCAGCAAGGATGACCAGATTGCCGCTCTTAAGCGCCACCTGGAGTTCTATAACACCCACCCCTATGTTTCCGCCCCCGTCATTGGCGTCACCCTCGCTCTCGAGGAGGAGCGCGCCAACGGTGCCCCGATTGACGACGTCGCCATTCAGGGCGTCAAGGTCGGTATGATGGGCCCGCTCGCCGGCGTCGGCGACCCCGCCTTCTGGTTCACCCTTCGCCCGATTCTGGGCGCTCTGGGCGCTTCCCTGGCCCTGTCCGGCAGCATCGCCGGTCCGCTGCTGTTCTTCTTCGCGTGGAACATCATCCGTTACGCTTTCCTGTGGTACACGCAGGAGTTTGGCTACAAGGTCGGCTCCTCCATCGCCAAGGACCTCTCCGGTGGTCTGATGGGCAAGGTCACCGAGGGCGCTTCCATCCTGGGTATGTTCATCATCGGCGCCCTGGTCGAGCGCTGGGTGTCCATTTCCTTCACCCCGATCGTCTCCACGGTCAAGCAGTCTGCTGGCGCCTTTATCGACTGGGCTAGCCTGCCCTCCGGTTCCGAGGGTATCAAGGAAGCGCTGACGATGTACAACTCCGTCGGTGCTACCGCCCTTGATCAGATGAAGGTCACCACGCTTCAGGCCAACCTCGATCAGCTCATCCCCGGCCTTGCCGCCGTGTGCCTGACCCTGCTGGTCTGCAAGCTCCTCAAGAAGAAGGTCAGCCCGATCGTCATCATCCTGGCTCTCTTCGCCGTCGGCATCATCGGTCGCTTCTGCGGCTTCATGTAAGCACGCTTCGGCTTAAGACCGAGAGTTGCTAGGTAAGGGCTTTTGAGCCATTGAAACGGACCGCACCCGGTGGGTACACTGGATGCGGTCCGATTGTTTTTATTGGAGGGCGAGGCGCGTATGGCGCAATCTCAGAACAGCACGGTCGATCTGGCAACGCCGGCAACCTGCCTGATGGGGCTTACCAGCCACGGTAACGTGATGGTGGGCAATAAGGCGTTTGAGTACTATAACGAGCGCAATCCCGAGGATTATATTCAAATCCCGTGGGACGAGGTCGACTATATTGCCGCCGAGGTCTTGCGCGGCACCAAGAAGATTACGCGTTTTGCCATCTTCACCAAGGACAACGGTCACTTTACGTTTTCGACGCGCGACGACAAAGAGACGCTGCGCGCTGTGCGCAAGTACGTGGACGAGGATAGACTCGTGCGTTCGCCCGACTTTATCGACGTAACGACCAAGGGCGCCAAGAGCATCCCCTCCGTTATCAAAAACCTCTTCCACAAAGGTAACTAGTCGCTGGGTAGTCGTCTGCGACGCTCTTAAACGACCAATCATTAAAGAACGTCCCCAATGACTACTTGTAGCTCTTCGCGGGATTCGCTGGGGAAATATCATCCCAGTTTGAGCCTATTCTGGGATGTAGTTTCCGGAACAGGGCTCATTTGGGAAACCATATCCCATTTCGAGCTCAAATTCCGGGTCGTAGCTTCCTAGAGAGGCCCCATCCGGAAAGCCCGTCCCAGAATTCGTCTGGATAGTGGGACACGCTTTCCGGAAGGCTGTTCCACCGCAACTTCGAAGAGTGGCTATACGCTACATTACAACGGTGTAAATCTGCTACACTAGTACAACATGCCTCCGTAGCTCAGGGGATAGAGCACCGCTCTCCTAAAGCGGGTGTCGACGGTTCGAATCCGCCCGGGGGCACCAGGAAAATCGCAGGTCAGGAGTTATTTTTGCTTCTGACCTGTTCTGGTTTTGGGGTTAAGAACCGCTTCCGTTTGTAAATCTGGTAAGTAAATATTATGACTTCCCGAGTTTTCCACTGAAAACAGGAAATCACCATTTTGGGGATAAAAGTTTTCAACAGCTGTTAGTCGGTTCCATTTTGGTGAAGCGCTTCCCTCTTTTGGGTAAAAAATATCACCATTTTGATGATTCGGCAGCTTTGAATTCTCTGATAAAAAGCCTGTTCAGAAGCTTGTTTCATACCCATTTTGGTGAAACCAATATATAGAGAAATAGATTAGAAAGAAATAGGGACGGCGATGCCGTCCCCTTCGCTCGCAAAGCTCGCTGCGCGACCACGTACCGTGTCCTTGCCGCCGGCTACGCCGTCGATTGATACGCTCACTGCGTTCGCTGATGATGGACTAATCCTTTTTATCAGTGACACCAGTCATAAGTGCAGCAATTGATATGTTGAATCCATTGGCAATTTTAGAGAGGTTAGAAAGACTGACATTTCTTCGCCCGACCTCTATCGAGGCGTAGTAAGACCTGTCCATGTCAATGCGGTTCGCAAATTGCTCTTGTGAGTAACCAGACTCTGATCTGAGTTCTTTGCAGCGTAGACCAAAGGATTGTTGTAGCGGCGAGATATCCATGACAAAAAGAGTCATGGATTGTTGTATTTATGCCAACGGACATATACAACAATCCCAGTTAAGGCGCATAATTATCTCTATTGGAAAGCGCTCTGATGCCCAGTCGGATAGGGCACGGAAAAGGAATGGAACAGCACAATGACTCAGGGAAAGCACTTCGCTGCCGGTGGCGATCACTTCGCCGCACTGCCAAACAAAAAGATTCACACTCCGAAGGGGATCGCGCGTCTGACCGTCACCGCGGCGACCATGGCCGCCATGACCGGATCGAGCCTCATCTCACCGTTCGCGGCATTCGCCCAGACCGGTGACGGGGGCACACAGCACCCCGCCGTGATGTCGCCGATCGCCACCCACGCCGGCGCGGCATCCGGTACCGGCGCGAAATCCGCCGCACAGACCATCGCGGACCTGCAGAAGGCAGTCGACGAGGCGAAGGCGAAGGAGGACGCCGCCAAGGCATCCTACGATGAGGCCGCCGGTCCCTACAACGAGGCGGCTTCCGCCCGCGACCAGGCCAAGGCATCCTACGATTCGGCAGTCAGCGCCGGCACGGCAGCCGACCGAGCGGCAATGGACGAGTACGCCCGTCAGGTCGCAGAGGGCAAGGACGCCGCCGATGCCGCCGGCAAGGACCTCGAGCAGGCGAAGGCGGGTCTCGCAGACGCCAAGGCGGATGCGTCCGAGAAGGACGAAGCGTACCAGTCCGCCATCAAGGCGGCCCAGGACGCTCAGGACGCCCTCGATAAAGCCAAGGCCGATGCCGTAGGCGCCACCCCGGAGGCTATCCGTGCCGCCGAGCAGGCCGTGCGCGACGCCCAGGCTGCCGTGGAAAGGGCACAGGCCGAACTCGACAACGCCAACGCGACGCTTGCCGATGCCCAGTCCAAGCTGGTTGCGGCCCAGTCTGCAAAGGATTCCGCCGATTCCGTTCTCGCCGCAGCCCAGCAGAACAAGGACGCGGCGGATGCGAAGGCCGCAGCCGCCAGCGCCGCCTACGAGAAGGCGAAAGCAGACCTCGCCGCAGCGGAGGCCGGTGCGAGCGGTCCAGAGTATGATGCGGCAAAACAGAAGGTCGCGGACGCAGAGGCAGCCCTCGCCGCCGCACGAGCGGCACAATCCCAGTGCGAGTCCGAGCTCGAGCAGGCACAGTCCGCTGCGGCAACGGCACAAGCCGACCTGAATGATGCCCAGACGGCTCTCTCCGTAAAGCAGCAGGCCGCGGCCGATGCCGAATCCGGTGTGAACGCCGCCCAGTCCGCTCTCGATGCCGCGAACGCCGACCTCGATGCGGCCAAGCAGGCGAATGCCGACGCCGTCGCCAAGCTGGATGCCGCGAAGCAGGCTGTCAAGGACGCCGAGTCCGCCAAGGCAGCCGCCGATGTAGAGCTCGCGAACGCCAAGACCGCAAAGGATACCGCTGACGCCGCCGTGACCGCCGCCCAGCAGAAGGTCGACGAGGCCCAGGCGAAACTCGATACCGCCGACGCGCAGCTCAAGCAGGGAGCCATCGGCTTCTTCCGTGCCATGGGTGCCGAAGATGCAGCCAACGTCATCCTGAACGCCAAATATGCCGGAAAGACCGAAGTCGGCAACTCCAAGGACGCCACGTCTCTTGACAATATGCTCAATGCGATCAGGTGGATGAAGTCCGTCAACGACTACCGCAAGTCGGTCGGCCTGTCCGAGCTCCATGTCACCTACAAGCTCATCGCCGGTGCGATCGCAGATGCCAACTACAGCGACACCGTGCTCGATCATGCCCGTCAATATGATTTTGCCGAAAACCTGGCATGGAATTACGGAATCGATCCGAGTGGGCAGTGGATCGAGCAGGAGAAGGGCTTTTTCGACAAGGCAACGGAGGCCCTTTATGGAGTCACCGGTCTTGTCGGCAAGGATGCCTATGATTTCTATGCAAAGAACGGTGTCGCAATCAACCATTGGATTGCAGACAACTGCCACTGGGAGAACGGCAGTAGCGGCACCGTCGGCCATTACATGAACATCATCAATCCCGAACTCGCCGTTATGGGAATGGCAACCTGCACCAAGGGCACCATGTCCGGGCTTCAGACGCAGTGCTACACCGCAGAGATCTCCGGCTGGTCCGGCTCCGGTTGGAACATGAACCCCATCTCCGTCGACGAGTACGAGCAGAAGCTGACCTCCTATATCAACGGCCTGAAGAACGCCAAGAGCGCACTCGACGCAGCCAAGGCTGATCTCGCATCCAAGCAGCAGGCAGCCACCGGCGCCGCCGCAACCGTCCAGCAGAAGCAGGACGCAGCGGATTCCGCACAGGCAGATGTCGATGCCGCAAAGCAGGGTGTTGCCGATGCCCAGCGTGCCGTCGATGCCGCAAAGGCTGATCTCGCATCCAAGCAGCAGGGCGTCACGGATGCCCAGACCGAGCTTGATACGGCGAAATCGGACCTCGATGCCGCCAACGCGGCAGTCGATACGGCAAAGTCGACCGTCCAGCAGAAACAGGTCGCCTTTGATGCCGCCAACGCAGCCGTAACGGCCGCACAGTCTAAGTTGGATTCCGCCAAGGCGGACACCGCTGCCAAGCAGCAGGGTGTGGACGATGCGAACGCCGATCTCGCGAAGTTCTTCCAGGACGTCGCCGACGCCAAGAAGGCGGTCGATACCGCAAAGAGCGTTCATGACGCGGCGGCAGCCGATCAGGTCGAGAAGGCGACCGTCCTCGCCGCCGCCGGGCAAAAGGCGGACGCCACCGCACGCGCCCTCGCGGATGCCCAGCGTGCCGTCGATGCCGCAAAGGCCGATACCGGCGTTGCCGCCGACAGGCTTACCGGCTCCCAGACCGATCTCGATGACGCACAGTCGAACCTCGACATCCTCACCGGTCTTGCCGCGAAGCTCGCAGAGGCACAGCAGCGCGAGCAGGATGCAGTAAAGGCCGTCAATGACACCAAGGCCGCCCTCGATGCCGCGAAGGCGGATACCGCCGCCGCCGAGTCCCTGGTCTCCGCCGCCGAGCAGGCGAAGGCGCAGGCAGACGCCAAGCTGTCGAAGCTGAACTCCATCGATGCCGGCGCGGCGATCGCTTCCGGCCATGATGTGAACGCGGATGACGCCCTCAACGCGCTTTTCGCAGCAGCAGTCGAGGCACGTGCCAAGGTCGCGCCCGCCAAGGCCATCCTGGACGAGAAGCAGGCCGCGGTGGACGAGCTCCAGTCCGGCTATGATGCGGCACTCGCCGCCTACGAGCAGGCGAAGTCCGACCGCATCGCAGCGGAGCAGAAGCTTTCCGATGAGATTGCACAACAGGAGGCAGAGGAGGCGGCAAAGCAGCAGGCGGCATACACCCCGAGGCACCTCGCCGGCACGGATACCGCCCAGCCCGGCAGCCTCGCCCAGACCGGCGATCGCGCGGGACTCATCGGCGAGACGTTCGCCATCGGCGGTACCGTCCTCGTGGCGGCCGGCGTCTTCCTCGATCAAAAGAAGCGCCGCGGGCAGATGTAGTGCAAATCGCATAACGACTCGGAAAAGGGGAGTTCCACAAAAAGGAACTCCCCTTTTTCGTCTCGCCAACCACGGTTCGTTGAGGCAGCTTCAGCTTAAGGGCCACAGATTAAACCGATCTATAACTGTGACCATATGACTGTGCGCACATATTACCATGGTCATATGGTCACCTATTTACAGCTGCGATTATGCTGCAATAACTCAACCGTTAGTGCTTATTAAACAGCCAATCGAAGCCAGACTTGCCCAGTGTTTGGCGCATCTGCCCCACCTGAATCTCCGTCTCCACGCCATCCTTGCCGATGACGGCGGCCATGTTCTCAGCGGTCAGCAGCCAAGATAACAGACGGGCGGATCCAGCTCAGCATATAACGTTCGGTAATACATGACCATGTTAATGTAGTCATATGTTCACGCATTACAAGCTGGGACCTCATGTATTAGAGCTCGAGCTGCGCCCGTGCGTCCTTGGCGTCTCGCGTCCGACCGTCATCAAATGGCTCAAGCCGGGCTGGCGCGATAAGCGGAATGAGGTCGTGAGGCGGATGGACGCCGGCAGCGTCACACCCATCCGCCTCACGGACGATGAAATCGCGTGGACGCCGGAGGCCGTGACCGTCAGGGCGTCCGGCGGGGAAATCATCGGGCTCGATACGTGGGGCATGGCGAAGGTTCTTACCGGAGCCTATGGCCCCGACTCTCCCGGTCGTATTCCTACGATATCGCCCCTAAATCACCAATGTGTCAGATAAAGAATGATGCAATGGTTATGATCAAGCATACGGCGGATGCGGCGACTGCGCCTTTTTTCCTCTCCTTTAGTCCGATGATTAGGGTTGCCGTAAAGTAAAGGGCGGAAATGCAGTCTATGGCAAGCAAAACGAGT
>ERZ825670.3859-NODE-3859-length-12184-cov-3.331190_pt1 | contig 12184 bp, 9 predicted proteins | sample MGYA00519929_ERZ825670 | MGnify/ENA primary metagenome ERZ825670 (study PRJEB31778, sample SAMEA3449207) | human gut metagenome | biome: human gut; feature: human-associated habitat; material: faeces | place: United Kingdom | collected 2010/2012 ...
AAAACTGCTGCGCACCTGACAGGGATGGATTTTCGAGTGATTTTTGCTTTTTGAGACGCAGACGGGCTGCCGCCCTTCAAGTCGAAAAAAGTAAAAAGCGCCGGAAAGACGCACTGTCAGGCGTGTCTGCCCTTGTTAACTGATACTAAATACAACTTATATTCTAATACAAAATACAGAAAACGCAAGTCTTTTTTGCTTTAAATGCGGACAAACGGCAGATCGCGTCCGCAGATCATAAAATCGACAGGGAGGACATTGCCATGGCCATAATAGGGATCATTGCGGAGTATAACCCGTTTCACACGGGGCATGAGTATCACATCGCAAGGAGCAGGGAGCTTCTGGGCGCGGACAGTACGGTCATATGTGTTATGAGCGGCGATTTCGTGCAGCGCGGCGAAGCGGCGCTGTACTCGAAATTTGCCCGAGCCGAAGCCGCATGCCGCTGCGGGGCCGATCTGGTCATCGAGCTGCCGCTGCCGTGGGCGCTGTCGTCGGCGGAGGGCTTCGCGCGCGGTGCGGTGGGACTGCTCGGGGCGTTGGGCGCTACGCATCTCAGCTTCGGCAGCGAGTGCGGCGATGTGCAGCGGCTTGAAAGGATTGCCGAGAATCTCATCGACCCTGCGGTCAATGCCGAGATAAGCCGCGAACTCAACGAGAACGCGAATAACTCCTACGCTTCGGCGCGGCAGACGGTGCTCGCACGGCGGCTGGGGGACGAGGCGAAGCTCATCGAGCAGCCGAACAACATCCTCGCCGTCGAGTACCTCAAGGCGATATACGAGCAGCGGCTGGACATAACGCCCATGACCGTGCAGCGCATAGGCAGCGGGCACGACATGACGGGCGATATCGGGCCGAAGTCTGCGTCGGAGCTGCGCCGCATGATACTGTCGGGCGAAAAAGTTGATAATTATATTCCGAAAAATGCATTGGATGTATATTCGCGCGAGGAGAGCCTCGGCCGGCAGGCCATGAGCCGTGATTTTCACGAGACGGCGATACTCTCGCGGCTGCGTATGTTTGGTGAAAATTACTACAACTCGCTTCCGGATTCCGGCGGCGGGCTTGGCAGCAGACTGTACAAGGCTGCGCATGAGGAGGCAACGCTCGACGGCATCCTTGCGGCGGTCAAAACAAAGCGTTATGCTTTGTCAAGAATACGCAGAATGTGCCTCTGCGCGGCGCTTGGCGTCAAAAAAGGTGCCGCAGACGGCACTCCGCCGTACGCGAGAGTACTTGCCGCAAACTCCCGCGGCTGCGAATATCTGCGCGTTCTGAGCAAAGATCCGACGATACCCGTCATAACAAAGCCCGCCGCGGCGCGGACACTGTCCGCGGAACGCGAGCAGGTGTTTGAGCTTGGTGCAGCGGCATACGAGCTGTATGTGCTCGCATACCGCGCCGAGCAGGAGCGCAGAGGGGGGCAGGACTGGCGCACCAGCCCTAAAATTGTGCAAAACGACTAAAGGAATTAAATGACGTTTTTATTCATTTGGAATTTCTCCCTATTGCAATTTAGTGCGGTACAGTGCATAATTACAATATCGTCATTGGAAAACAAATGTCCGTTATAGGCGGACAAAAGCTGGCGAAGTATTATGAGGAGGAAAGAAAAATGAAGAAAGTTATTGCAATGCTTCTGGCCGTAGTTATGTTGTTTGCGCTGTGCGCATGCGGCTCTACTAATAGCGATTCCAAGAACGAAGCATCCAGCGGCAATAAGGTCGTAAAGATAGGCGTGTTTGAGCCGACCAGCGGCCAGAACGCTGCGGGCGGCAAGAAGGAGATCCTTGGTATCGAATATGCACATTCCCTGTATCCCACCATCGAGATAAACGGCGAGACCTATGATATAGAGCTTGTCTATGCTGATAACGGCTCCACCGCCGAGAAGGCGCCCTCCGCCGCTCAGCTGCTGATAAGCAACGGCGTCTCCGTCGTCATCGGTACTTACGGCTCCGGCTGTGCCATCGCCGCGGGCGACCTCTTCGCTTCCGCAAAGCTCCCCGCAATCGGCACCTCCTGCACTAACCCGCAGGTCACCGTCGGCAACGACTACTACTTCCGCATAGCCTACATTGACCCCTTCCAGGGCGCTGTCATGGCAAGCTACGCACTCAAGAACGGCTGCAAGAACTGCGTCGTCATCGTTGAGGCCGGCGACGACTACTCCGCAGGCTTCGGCAACTACTTCTCCGAGGCAATGATAGCGGGCGGCGCAAAGTGCAGCACCGTCACCTTCCAGAGCGGCGAGACCGACTTCTCCACCATCATGGCAAACATCAAGGCTGAGGGCTATGACGGCATCTTTGCTCCCGTATCCATCGAGACCGCTCCTCTGATCATCAATCAGGCTCGTGAAGCCGGTGTTGAGTGCCAGATCATGGCCGGCGACACTTGGGACGATATCTCCATCGCTGAGCGTGCCGGCGAGAATGCAAACGGCGTGTTCTTCTCCGCGTTCTTTGATGCGAGCGACACCAGCAACGAAGCGGGCGTTGAGTTCGTAAAAGGCTTCCGCGAGTATGTTGCAGCAGATTCCACCAGAATCGAAAACAACGGCGGCACCTCCGAGGCAATCTCCTCCGTTACCCCCTGCGGCTACGACGCATACATGGCAGCCTACAACGCACTGCTCAAGGCACAGAGCCTTGACGGCGAGGCGATCCGCGATGCACTGGCCGGTCTTGAGGTAGAGGGCCTTGTCACCGGCGACCTGAAGTTCGACGAGAACGGCGACGCTATCAAGAACTACGTTGCTATCAAGACCTTCAAGGACGGCGAGATAGTCTTCTCCGACTCATATGTCGGCTGAGACGGCAAAATAATACTTTAAGTTGATTTCGTTCAGCGTTTTCCCCGGCAATAAAGCCGGGGAAATGCTATTATTTAAGAGATAGTAAGAGGAGGCCGTAATATGCATACTGCCACATATTACATAGATCTGCTGCTGTCCGGCATAACGGTCGGCAGCCTGTATGCGCTGATTGCCATTGGCTATACCATGGTCTACGGTATACTGCGTCTTATAAACTTTGCCCATGGCGATATCTTCATGATGTCCGGATTCTTTATGATATATGTCAGCGCGACTTTGCCCATGGCGGTATCCATACCCGTCGTACTGCTGATGACGGTGCTGCTCGGCGTCCTCATCGAGCGCGCGGCATATAAGCCGCTGCGCAGCGCTCCGCGTATGTCCGTTATGATCTCCGCCATCGGTGTCAGCTACCTGCTTCAGAACCTCGCGACCTATATCACCGGCGGCCTTGCCAGACCGTATCCGGAGATATCCTTCCTGAAGAAGAGCTTCGCGGTAGGCTCGCTGAATATCAAGATAATAACCCTGCTCACTCCGGTGCTGACGATCCTGCTTGTCATCTCGCTTGTAATATTCATCAAGCACACCAAGACCGGCATGGCCATGCGCGCCGTCTCCAAAGATTTTGACACTGCGCGCCTCATGGGCATCAAGGTCAACAGCGTCATCACCGTTACATTTATAATAGGTTCGTTCCTCGCGGGCGTAGGCTCCATCCTGTACTTCACAAACTACGGTCAGGTCAGCCCGACCATCGGCGCAATGCCCGGCCTGAAGGCCTTTGTCGCGGCGGTATTCGGCGGCATCGGCTCCATCCCAGGCGCGGTGCTGGGCGCGTACATAATCGGCGTATGCGAGTCGCTCATCAAGGCCAACGATTCCATCGCAATATTCAGCAACGCCTTTACATTTGCGCTGCTTATCGTGGTGCTGCTCTTCAAGCCCAACGGAATGTTCGGCGAAAAGCTGACGGAGAAGGTGTGATATTATGCTGAAAAACGATAAAAAGAAAAGAGATATAATCCTCTCGCTGATACTTGCGGCGGTAGTTCTGGCGCTGCTTATCTATGTTGATAAGGAAATGCACTATTCGATGCTCGCCTCCATAATCCAGAAGGCGGCCATATATTCGCTGCTCGCCGTCTCGCTGAACCTCTTGAACGGCTTCACGGGGCTGTTCTCGCTCGGCCAGGCCGGATTTATGATGGTCGGCGCTTATACCTACGCCATCCTCACCATCCCCCTCGACCAGCACGCGAGCGTCTACCAGTATTTTAACGGCGGCATCGTCAACGTCTGCCTGCCCGCGTGGGTCGGACTTATCGCGGCGGGACTCGTCGCCGCGGGCTTTGCGTGGCTCGTCGGCAAGCCCTGCCTCAAGCTCAAGAGCGACTACCTCGCAATAGCGACGCTGGGCTTCGCGGAGATCCTGCGCGCGATAATCCAGTGGGACGTTCTCGGCCCCGTAACGAACGCCTCCAACATTCTCAAAAAGTTCCCGAAGTTTGACAGCGTGCTGACTCCGGTGCTGCTTGCGGCATTCTGCATCGCGCTCATCGTCCTGCTCATCAACTCCTCCTACGGCCGCGCGTTCAAGGCCATCCGCGAGGACGAGATAGCGGCCGAGGCCATGGGCATAAACCTTGCCAAGACCAAGATGCAGGCATTTCTGACCAGCGCGTTTTTCGCCGGTATCGGCGGTGCGATGCTCGCAATGTTTCAGGCGAGCGTCTATGCCAAGGCTTTCACCTCGGCCATGACCTATGAGATACTGCTGATCGTTGTCATCGGCGGCATCGGCTCTGTGACCGGCTCCGTTATCGGCAGTTTCCTGTACATAGCCTGCTCCGAGTGGTGGCTGAGATTCCTGGACGACTCGCAGACCTACCTCGGTGTGAACATCCCGTTCATGCGCGGCGGCTTCAGAATGGTCGTGTTCTCGGTCGTCATCATGCTGGTCGTGCTGTTCTACCGTCAGGGCATCATGGGAACGCGCGAGTTCTCATGGCAGGCGATCATAGATTTCTTCAAGAAGCCCTTTGCAAAGCGCGAACGAAAGGCGGCGAAAGACAATGGCTGAAAACGTATTGCATATTGAAAACGTCACCATGCAGTTCGGCGGCGTTGTCGCCGTCAACAACCTGAATCTTGACGTGAACAAGGGCGAGATCGTCGCGCTTATCGGCCCGAACGGCGCCGGCAAGACCACGGCCTTCAACTGCGTTACCGGCGTATATGAGCCGACGAACGGCAAGGTCGAATTCATGGGCGAGGTCATCGCCGAGAATCACCCGCAGGGCAAGATGAAAAAACTCTACGCGGGCGAGAATATGGGCATGTACACGGACGTCGTGTCCTACACGCCCGACGTGATAACCTCCAAGGGCATTGCGAGAACATTCCAGAATATCAGGCTGTTCTCGAAGCTCTCCGTGTTTGAAAACGTCCTCATTGCAAAGCACATGCGCGCAAAGCAGAACTTTTTCTCGGCAGCGCTGCATCTCAATGGCGCAGAGGAGAAGCGTATGCGCGAGGAGGCCATAGCGCTGCTCGCGGAGCAGGGGCTGGATAAGTACAAGGATGACGTCGCGGGAAGCCTGCCCTATGGCATCCAGCGCCGTCTTGAGATCGCCCGCGCACTTGCTACTGAGCCGAAGCTGCTGCTGCTCGATGAGCCGGCGGCTGGCATGAACCCGCAGGAAACTCTGGAGCTTGCGCAGTTCATAAGCGAGATACGCGACCGCCACGAGCTGTCCATCTTCCTTGTCGAGCACCATATGGATCTGGTCATGCGGATCTCCGATTACATTTACGTCATCGACTTCGGCAGCGAGATCGCGCAGGGTGTCCCGCAGGAGATCCAGAACAATCAGCACGTGATCGATGCCTATCTGGGGGTTGTGGAAGATGAGTGAACCGATTCTGAAAATTGAAGACCTGCAGGTCAATTACGGCGGCATCGAGGCCGTCAAGGGCATCTCGTTCGAAGTGCAGGAGGGGCAGATCGTCACGCTCATCGGCTCCAACGGCGCCGGCAAGAGCTCCACGCTGCGCACGATCTCCGGCCTTGTCAAGCCGAGCGGCGGCAAGATCCTGTTTGCGGGTGAGGATATCACCGGCAAAGATCCGACGCAGATCGTGACGCAGGGCGTCACGCTTGTGCCGGAGGGACGGCGCATCTTCCCCGACATGACCGTGCTGGAAAACCTCAAGATCGGCGCGTATCTGCGCAAGGACGATCTGTCCGCGGACATCGAGTGGGTATACAGCCTGTTTCCGCGCCTGAAGGAGCGCAGCTGGCAGGCCGGCGGCACGCTCTCCGGCGGCGAGCAGCAGATGCTCGCGGTCGGCCGTGCGCTCATGAGCCGCCCGAAGCTGCTGATGATGGACGAGCCGTCGCTCGGTCTCGCGCCGCTGGTCGTGCGCGACATTTTCTCCATCATTCAGGAGATCAACAAGCAGGGCGTGACCATTCTGCTCATCGAGCAGAACGCGAACATGGCGCTCAAGATCGCCGACGTCGGCTACGTGCTCGAGACCGGACGCATCACACTGACAGGCAGCGGCAAAGATCTGCTGAGCAACGACGCGGTGCGTGCGGCATACCTCGGCGCATAAACGGATACAAAAACCGAACGGGAGACCGCCGGCGGCGGTCTTCCGTTTTTTCGGAACATTTCTTGACCATGTGCGTCGAATCCTGTACAATACCGTTGAAACCATCGAAGGATCGAGAGGTGTACTATGAAAAAAATTCTTTCCGGAATTCTGGCGCTGTGCCTGTCGCTTGCGCTGCTGAGCGCATGTGACCGCGGCGGACAGCCCGACAAGACGGTGACGGCCGGCGGCCTGACCTTTGCCAAAAGCTACAGTGAGGTCTATTCCGCACTTACCGACGCGCAAAAGGCGATCGCCGAGCGCAACACGCTGCTCAACACCGGTGCAGATTCATCTGAGCCCAACGGCGCAGGCGCTGCCGGCGAGGGCTCGGAGGGCACGTTCTACTCCGGCACGAACGTGCAGGTCGAGGGCGTGGACGAGGGCGACATCGTCAAGACGGACGGCAAGTATATCTACATTCTGCGCGGCAGCGAGATGGTCGTCATGCAGGCCGACGGCGAGGATGTTACGGACGTGTCCAACGTTTTTGTCGGTCAGGACTGGGAGCAGACGACGACGGAGGACGGCCTGGCGCACACGCAGGAAAAACTGCCGACGGAGCTGTATCTGTCGGGCGGCCGTGCTGTCGTTGTCTCGGCCTATTCCGACTGGACGGATACGGGCAGCGCGGATGACACGGTGACCGGCTTCGGCCAGAATTACGTCGCAGTCGATATCTACGACGTGACCGACCCGACCGCGCCGACGCTTGTCAAGTCGTTCGGGCAGGACGGCTACAAGATCGCCTCGCGCATGATCGATGGCGTGCTCTACCTGTGCTCGTCGTATTATCCCGCGAACCCCGAAAAGGGCGACGAGACAACGTTTGCCCCCCGGCTGTACGATGGAGACGCGGCGACGGTCGTGCCCTGCGGCAGCATCGGCCTCATGCCGGACGGCAACTCGATGACCTATGCGGTCGCGGCGTCGTATGACATCGCCTCCGGCGAGCGGCTGTCGAGCCAGTCTGTGCTCGGCGGCGGCGACAATGTGTATATGAACAAGGAGAATCTCTACCTGTGTGCGAGCATCTACGATGACGGTGCGGGCAAGACCTATAAGGACGGCAGCTATACCGTCACGGACTATACCTCAAGTGTGAACACGGTCGTCAACCGCTTCGCGATCGCGGACGGCAAGCTCACCTTTGCTGCCAACGGCGCGGTGCCCGGTGCGCTCAATAATCAGTTCTCGCTCGACGAGCGTGATGGCTATCTGCGTATGGCCACGACCGAGCAGACCTATTCTTACAGTGTCTACCGTGACGAGAAGCATGACTTTGAAAACACGAAGGCGGACGAAGACGGCATGCAGACGCGCAACGATGTCTATGTGCTCGATGCCTCGCTCAAGACCGTCGGCAGCGTGACCGGCCTTGCGGAAGGAGAGCAGGTGTTCTCTGCGCGCTTTGACGGCGATTACGGCTATCTGTGCACTTACCGCCAGACCGACCCGGTCTTTGCGGTCGATCTGACCGAGCCGACAAATCCGAAGGTCGTCGGTGAGCTCAAGCTCAGCGGCTACTCGGACTATCTGCACATCTGGTCGGACGGGCTGATGTTCGGTCTCGGCATGGAGACGCAGTCGGTCGGCGCGAACACGACCGTGGACGGTATGAAGCTCGTCATGATCGATACGTCCGATCCCGCGAAGCTGCACGATCTGCACACGCAGGCCATTGACGCAGACTACAGCGAGGCGCTGAACAACCACAAGGCCATTCTGGTCGACAGCGGCAAGGACATCATCGCCTTCCCGGCGGAAAACAGCTATCTCGTCTATGGCTATTCGGCGGATGACGGCTTCACGCTGCGCAAGGAGATCTCCGTCTCGCAGTGGGACGGGAATAACCGCGGCCTCTATATCGGCGACTACTTCTATGTCGTCGGTTCGGATCAGATCAACGTGCTCGACCTGAATACGCTCGAGAATGTGGCGCAGGCGATCATCCCGCGCGGATGAAGAAATTTTCGGCTTATACTTGCGGGCGGTGCGCTTCGGCGCGCCGCCTGCTTCCGTTTCCCTAAAAGCCTCGCAGAGTTTCGCCGCCGGGCGGCGAAAGAAAATTCGATCATTTTCTCCGGCGACATGTGCGTCGGAGAAAATACTTTTCAGGCTGCAAGTGTGGAATTTGTGCGCCGCTGGCACACAAATTGTGCGCGCAGCAGACTGCAGACCTTCTGTCGGAAAACCACTTGGGTTTTTCGACAGGCAACAGGCGGTGCGCTTTGGCGCACCGCCTGTTTACATTTTCGCGCCTGTGTGGTAAACTGATACATTGAGCGAATATCGCAACGAGGGAGGCGGCACTGTGCTCGAAAAGCTGCGACAAATTGAAAACCGGTATAGCGAGCTCGAGAGCAAGCTGGCTGACCCCGCGTATTATTCCGATCCAGCGGTGTTTACCGGACTCTGCCGCGAGCAGCGCGAGCTGCAGCCGGTCGTGGAGGCGTACCGCGCCTATGCCGACTGCGAGGCGCAGATCGCGCAGGCGCAGGCACTGCTCGGCGATCCCGAACTGCACGAGATCGCGCGCGAAGAGCTCGAGAGCGGCAAGACCCGCCGCGCAGAGCTTGAGCAGACGCTGCGCGTGCTGCTGCTGCCGAAAGACCCGAACGATGACCGCAATGTCATTCTGGAGCTGCGCACCGGTGTCGGTGGGGAAGAATCGGCGCTCTTTGCGCATACGCTTTATCGGATGTACACCATGTACGCCGACGCGCACGGCTGGAAGACCGAGATCGCGAACCTCAACGAGACGGAGCTCGGCGGCGTGCGCGAGGCGAGCCTGCTCATCAGCGGGCAGGGAGCGTACTCCCGCCTGAAGTTTGAAAGCGGGGTGCACCGCGTCCAGCGTGTACCGGAGACGGAGACAGGCGGCCGCATCCACACCAGCACCGCCACCGTGGCCGTGCTGCCGGAGATGGACGCCGTCGAGGTGCACATCGACCCGAAGGACCTGCAGATCGACACCTACCGCAGCTCCGGCGCGGGCGGTCAGCACGTCAACAAGACCGAGAGCGCGATAAGAATAACGCATCTCCCGACGGGGACGGTCGTAGAGTGTCAGGACGAGCGCAGCCAGTATAAAAACAAAGACCGCGCGATGCAGATACTTCGCTCCAAGCTGTACGAGGCGGAGCAGGCGAAGCAGGCCGCGGCTGTCGCCGCCGAGCGCAAGAGCCAGATCGGCTCCGGCGACCGGAGCGAGCGCGTGCGGACGTATAATTTCCCGCAGAACCGCGTGACGGATCACCGGCTCACAGGCGACAACAAGAATTTCAATATTGCTGCCATCATGAACGGCAACCTTGACCCGCTGATAGACGCTCTGGTCACAGCGGATCAGGCGGAGAAGCTGCGGGCACAGTCGGAGGCGTGACGTGAACACAAAGAGATATATAAGCTGCACCGACGAGCTTGTCGGAATAATGCGCGGCGGCGGACTCGTAGCCGTCCCGACGGAGACTGTGTACGGCCTCGCGGGGAACGGTCTTGACGAGAAAGCCGTGGCGGAAATATACGAGGTCAAGGGGCGGCCGGAGGTCAAGCCCCTGTCGCTCATGGTGCATGACGCGGCGTCGATGGAGCGCTACTGCGAAAATGTCCCGCCGCAGGCGTATACACTCGCGAAAAAGTTCTGGCCTGGGCCGCTGACGATAGTGATGAAAGCCAAGCCTTGTGTGCCGGAGATAGTCCGCGCGGGAGGGGAGACGGTCGGCCTGCGCTGCCCGGATCACCCGCTGACGCTGGAGCTGCTCGAAAAAAGCGGCGTACCCTTTGCAGCCCCTTCGGCGAACCCGTCCGGCGAGCCAAGCCCCAAAAACGCCGACAGCGTTTTGAAATATTTCGACGGCAAGATCGACGCCGTGCTTGACGGCGGAGAATGCGGCATCGGGTGTGAATCGACGCTGATAGACCTCAGCCGCACACCGTACAGGATCCTGCGTCAGGGCGCGCTTCCGGCGGATGAGATAGCCGACGCGTTTGTCGATAGTATGAAGATAATCGGCATCACGGGCGGCACAGGCTGCGGCAAGACCACTGCGCTCAACGAGCTTGAGCGCCGCGGCGCACTGCTGATAGACTGCGATGCCGTGTATCACCGGATGCTTGAGACCGACAGGCCGATGCTCGACGAGATAGAGAAGTATTTCCCAGGCGCGGTCATTGACGGGAAGCTCGACCGCAAGGCGCTCGGCGCGGTGGTGTTCACCGACGAGGAAGCCCTGCGCGACCTGAACATAATCACGCACAGGCACATAAATCTTGAGATACGCCGTATCCTGCGCGAGCACGCGATGAACGGCGGTACGCTTGCCGCGATAGACGCGATAGAGCTGTTTTCCAGCGGCCTTGCCAAGCGCTGCACCGCAACCATCGGCGTCATCGCCGACCGCGAGGTCAGAATCGACCGTATCATGCGCCGTGACGGTATAAGCCGCGAGTATGCGATGATGCGCGTCAACGCCCAGCGGCCAAATGAGTATTTCATCCAAAAATGCAGCCATGTTCTTGAAAACAACGGTTCGCAGGAAGAATTTATAGAAAAATGCAGAAAGACATTTGAGGAGGTTTTGTGAAATGGATGAACTGAGAAGCAAGCTCTTTTACGAGCAGAAGAACGGATATGACCTTATCGACACAGATGAGCGCATCGCCGTTGAGGATTACTGCGGGCAGTATATGAGCTACCTGAACGACTCCCGTACCGAGCGCGAGGCGGTCAAGAATGCAATTGCGTTGGCCGAGGAGCAGGGCTTTGTCGAGTATGAGCTCGGCATGGAGCTGAGGCCCGGCATGAGAATATACAGAAATAACCGCGGCAAGGCGCTCATGCTTGCCGTCATCGGCAAGAAGAGCCTCGCCGAGGGCGCAGTGATTGCGGGCGCGCACGTCGATTCCCCGCGCCTCGACCTCAAGCAGATAACCATGTATGAGACCGACGAACTGTGCTACTTCAAGACGCACTACTACGGCGGCATCAAAAAGTACCAGTGGGTCACCATTCCTCTGGAGCTGCACGGCGTTGTCGCGCTCAAGAGCGGTGAGACCGTTGAAGTCACCATCGGCCGTGAGCCGGGCGAGCCACGCTTCGTTATAACCGATCTGCTGCCGCACCTCGCCGCCGACCAGATGAAGAAGACAATGGCCGAGGGCATTTCCGGCGAGGGGCTGAATATTCTCATCGGCAGCACTCCCTATGCCGACGAGGGCAAGGATCGCGTGAAGCTTGCCGTCATGAGCCTGCTTAACGATATGTACGGCATCACTGAGGAGGATTTCCTCTCCGCAGAGCTGGTTGCTGTCCCCGCCTATGATGTGACCGAGATCGGCCTTGACCGCTCTATGATCGGCGCTTACGGCCATGACGACAGAGTCTGCGCCTATGCCGAGCTGAAGGCGATATTCGATGTTGAGGATCCTGAAAAGACCAGCGTCTGCATCCTCGCCGATAAGGAAGAGATCGGCTCCGAGGGCGTCAGCGGTATGCAGAGCGCCGCGTTTGACTGCTTCATGGAGGATCTGTGCGAGTCTCAGGGCGTATCCCTGCGCCGCTGCTTCGAGAACAGCTTCTGCCTGTCCGCTGACGTCTGCAACGCCTTTGACCCGAATTATGCCGAGGTCTCTGAGAAGCGCAGCGCTGCAAAGCTGAACTACGGCATGGGTATCTGCAAGTTCACCGGCGCGCGCGGC
>ERZ825670.3862-NODE-3862-length-12178-cov-4.576590_pt1 | contig 12178 bp, 9 predicted proteins | sample MGYA00519929_ERZ825670 | MGnify/ENA primary metagenome ERZ825670 (study PRJEB31778, sample SAMEA3449207) | human gut metagenome | biome: human gut; feature: human-associated habitat; material: faeces | place: United Kingdom | collected 2010/2012 ...
GAGCCGAAGATGACGCCCGGGCGCTTGCGCACGCGGTCCGCGCCCTTGAGGGACGAGATGCTCTCGTTGCCGTAATTCGTTTTTTTTGCTTCTGCCATTGGGGTTTCTCCATTTCGCCGAAATTTACGATTCTGATCTTCAAACACAAAACTTAGTACATTATACGATTTTTTGACCACAATGGCAAGTGGCCGCGGCAGATTTTTGCCTTTGGCGGGAAAATGCAGAAATTCGCGGGAATTTCTGCGCCAATTATGCCGAAAGACGTCGAACATAACAAAGCGTTAACCGGCGGGAACGCACTGGAATAACAAAGTTATTCACAGTTTCCACAGAGTTTTCCACATCGTTATGTCAACAGAATAACCGCGGATAAACCATGTATGGACACGCTTCCGCCTCTTCAGCGCGGAAAGGGCATTTTCGTCAATTTAACACTTGACGGCATTTGTCGCTTGCACTTGTCGGGAGGACATGCTAAAATTTTGTTAAGAATTTATGAAGAAGCGGCGCGGTGGGGAGATAAAGACCGCTCCACCGCGCCCAAAAAGGCAGGGAACGCTATGGAAAAGAGACAAAAAACCTCCCTGACGATGTGTCTTGTGGCCATCGGCATCGTGTACGGCGATATCGGTACCTCACCGCTGTACGTGATGAAGTCCATTTTGGAGGGGAACGGCGGCATCACGCAGCTCAACGAGTCGTTCATTGTCGGCGCGCTGTCGCTCATCATCTGGACGATCACGCTGCTCACGACCATCAAGTACGTGCTCATCGCCATGAAGGCGGACAACCACGGCGAGGGCGGTATCTTTGCTCTGTACAGCCTGGTCAAGCGTTGCGGCAAGTGGCTCATCATCCCCGCCATGCTGGGTGGCGCCGCGCTGCTCGCCGACGGCATCCTGACGCCAGCCGTTACCGTTACCACGGCCATCGAGGGCCTGCGCACCATCCCGGCGGTCCATGCCGTGCTGGGCGATGACCAGGGCCGCGTCGTCGCCATTACGCTCGCCATCATCATCGTGCTCTTCTTGGTACAGCGCATCGGTACGGCCAAGATCGGTCACGCCTTTGGCCCCATCATGACGCTGTGGTTCCTGTTCCTGGGCGGCACGGGTCTTTTCTTTGTTTTCCAGCACCCCGCCGTGCTGCTGTGCCTCAACCCGGTGCGCGGCATCGCCTTTTTGCTGAGCCCCAACAACCACGCGGGCATCATGATTCTGGGCAGTTGCTTCCTCGCCACCACCGGTGCCGAGGCGCTCTACTCCGACATGGGCCACGTCGGCCGCGGCAACATCTACGCTACCTGGCCGTTCGTTAAGTGCTGCCTGCTGCTTTCCTATATGGGCCAGGGCGCTTGGCTTATGAACAACGCTGCCAACCCCGAGCTCATGGGCATTGCCGACCTCAATCCGTTCTACCAGATGCTCGCCCCGGGCCTGCGCCCGTTTGCCGTCGGCCTTTCCACCGTCGCGGCCATCATTGCCTCGCAGGCGCTCATCACCGGCGCATTCTCGCTGGTGTCCGAGGCCAGCCGTCTGGACCTCATGCCGCACATGCAGGTCTTCTACCCTGCCGAGACCAAGGGCCAGCTCTACATCCCCATGGTCAACAACGTCATGCTTGTCGGCTGCGTCATCGTGGTGCTGCTGTTCCAGAACTCGGCGCATATGGAAGCCGCGTACGGCCTTGCCATTACGCTGACTATGATGTGCACCACGCTGCTGCTCTTCTTCTACCTGCACGAGGAGCGCAAGCTCAAGGTTGCTCCGTGGATCTTCGCGGCCTTCTTCCTTTTGCTCGAAGGCTTCTTCTTCGTGAGCTCGCTCACCAAGTTCTTCCACGGCGGCTACTTCACCATCCTCATGGCTGCACTCATCATGGGCATTATGGTGTGCTGGTACAACGGCACGGCTGTTGAGCAGCGCCAGTTTACGCTGCTGCCGCTGCGCAGCTACCTGCCGCAGCTCAAGCGCCTGCGCGACGACGACCGTTACGAGCGCATGAGCGACAACGTCGTGTACCTGACCAAGGACACCCATACCGACTACATCGACCGCGATATCGTCTATTCGATCTTGGACAAGCATCCCAAGCGCGCCCGCGCCTGGTGGTTTGTGAATGTCGAGACCATGGACGAGCCGCACACCTTTGCCTATTCGGTCGAGACATTCGGCACCGACTACGTGTTCCGCGTGCATCTGTACCTGGGCTACAAGATCAACCAGCGCGTCAATGCCTACCTGCGTCAGGTTGTTCAGGACCTGGCTGCTACCGGCGAGCTGCCGCCGCAGACGCATGACTACTCGGTCTACAAGGATCCGGGTAACATCGGCACGTTCAAGTTCGTCCTGATCCGTAAGCTTCTGGCGCCTGAAAGCGATGTGGAGCCGAGCGAGCGTACGGCCATCACGCTCAAGTACATCATTCGCCGCGCCGCCGGCACGCCTGCACGCTGGTACGGCCTGGAGAACTCCAACGTGAGCTTTGAGTACGTGCCGCTGTTCACCAAGTTCAAAGCCGTGAACAAGATGCAGCGCCTGGCCCCCAACGAGCGGCCGTAGACGTCGGCGGCTACACGGAGTTGGTTTTTGATGGATAAGCATGAGGCCGGGGAGGTAAACATGGATACAAAGGCGCTCGATGGCCGTGAGGCGGTGGTCGAAATGGTGCGTGAGGCGCGTGTCGACGCCGCCGAAGATCGGTTCCTTACGAACCGTGCCAACATGGATATGGCCGATCGCGTAATTTCGATCGTGGCACTGGTATTTGGAGCGGTGTGCGTGTGTGCCCTGCTCGCGCACGTGCTGTTTGTCTAGCGACCGCAGGTTGCAAAGGCTATACACTTGGAACCACCACAAGGGAAACCACCACAAAGGTGCCTGTCCCTTTGTGGTGGTTTTTGTTTTTGAGAGAGGGGCGGGGCGCTGATGGACGTCCGTGCGGACGGTGATATTGCCGAGAACTTTTGGTGGCGGCGCACTACGATGACGCGTCGCGGCCCCCTGTACGATATCTGCGTGTCGGTGGGGCTGCTGGTCGCGGCGACGATTGTGGGCGCGCTGCTCGACCATCCGGGTCTCGCGCCGAGCATCATGATCGTCTATGTGTTCGCCGTTCAGCTGTGCGCATTCTTTACCTGGAGTCGCCTGTATTGCTTGCTGAGCTCGGCTGCCGCCGTGGCGCTCTACAACTTCTTGTTTGTCGACCCGCGCTACTCGCTGTCGCTTATCGACCGCGGCTATCCCGGCATGTTCTTCATCATGTTCGTGGTCTCGCTTGTGTCGAGCTCGATTGCGTTGGCCCTGCGCCGCGCCTTGGCACAGGCTGCCGCCAGCGACCGCCGCACGCATATGGTGCTCGAGACCAACCGCATGCTGCAGCGGTGCGCCGATCAGCAGCAGATTGTCCATGCCATGGCAACGCAGCTGGCACGTCTTTCGGGCTGTCCGGTCGTGTGGTACAGCGCCGACGCCGAGGGCGATGACCTGCTGCCGCGTGCGACATACACGGCCGTGGGCGATGCCGCACCGGTGCACGAACTGGCGCCGCAGATGCCGCCGCGGCTCTCGGCGTCCGCCTATGTGGGAACGCCGCTCGATGCCACCTATGGCGGCTCGGCGTTTTATGGCATCTACCTGACGGTTCGCACAGGCGACGGCTTCGTGCGCTCGGGCGACCCCGCCTCGGTGGTGGGCGTGCTGGCTATCGTTGCCGAGCCCGACGTGCTGACGCATGAGGAGCGGACGCTTGCCGATGCCATCGTGAGCGAAGGCGAGCTGGCGCTCGACCGCGCCCGCGCCATGGAGGCCCGCGAGGAAGCGGCGGTGCTCGCCAAAAACGAACAGCTGCGCGCCAACCTGCTGCGCTCCATCTCGCATGATCTGCGCACGCCGCTTACCAGTATTTCGGGTAATGCCGACGTGCTGCTCGATCAGGGCTCGACCGGCACCGCGGTGCTCGATGCTCAGACGCGCCGCGGCCTGCTTCTATCCATTCGCTCGGATGCGCTGTGGCTCAACGCCACCGTCGAGAATCTGCTCGCCATCACCAAGCTCGAGGGTGGCGGTATGCGCCTGTCGACCACGCTCGAGCTCATGGACGATATCGTCGAGGAGGCGCTGCGCCACGTGAACCCTGCCGTGCGCGAGCACGACCTTAAGGTGGTGGCGTGCGATGAGCCGGCGCTCGTCAACGTCGATGCGCGCCTGATGGTGCAGCTGGTGGTCAATCTGGTGAACAACGCCATCACCTATACGCCCGCGGGTTCGCATATCGTGATTTCGATTAGCGTCGACGATGGACGCGTGGCGTGCTCGGTGGCCGATGATGGTCCGGGCATCGCACCCGAGGATCGCGAGCGGATCTTTGAGTCGTTCTATACCGCCAACCATGGTCTGGCCGACAGCCACCGCAGCGTTGGCCTGGGTCTTTCGCTCTGCCGTTCCATTGCGTTGGCACATGGCGGTAGCATAGAGGTTGCCGCGGCGGACCCGCACGGCTCGGTCTTTACGATTGAGCTTCCTGCCGCCGACGTTTCGTTTGATAAGGAGTAGCGCTGTGCCGAACTCTGCCGTAAAACCGCTCATCTTGGTCGTTGAGGACGACCCCGCCGTCCGCAATCTTATTGTTGCCGCGCTCGAGGCGCACGGCTTGCGCCATATGGCTGTGGAGACCGCCCATGCCGCTATCGCCGCCGCCTCGTCGCAGACGCCGAGCATTGTGCTGCTCGATCTGGGCCTGCCCGATATGGACGGCGTCAAGGTGGTGGAGTCGGTGCGCGCATGGTCGGGCATGCCGATTATCGTGGTCTCGGCGCGCAGCGAGGACGCGGACAAAATCCGCGCGCTCGATGCCGGTGCCGACGACTACCTGACCAAGCCGTTTTCGGTCGAGGAACTGCTCGCGCGCATTCGCACGACGCTCAGGCGCCTTTCGTATGCGCAGACGGGCGGCGTTGTCTCCGAGGGCTCGTTCGATACCGGTGAGCTGCATATCGATTTTGATGCCGGCATCGCCACGATGGATGGCGAGGAACTGCATCTGACGCCGATCGAGTATAAGCTCCTGTGCCTGCTGGCGCATAACGCCGACAAGGTACTGACGCACCAGTTTATCCTGCACGAGATTTGGGGCACGGCAACTAAGAGCGACCTGGCGAGCCTGCGCGTCTTTATGGGCACGCTGCGCAAGAAGATCGAGTCCGACCCCGCGCATCCGCGCTATATCCAGACGCACGTGGGTATTGGTTACCGATTGGTCATCCAGGGATAGGTCGGCATCCGCCATCCCAATATGAGTTGCGGTGAAATACGGTCTAAATTTGCCTAATTCCAGGCAAAACAGTCCGTATTCCACCGCAACTTTGTTATTTGCCCTTGGGCTTGCTGGCGTAGAACTTCTTCTTTTTAGGCTTGCCGTTGCCGGCCTGCGCGTGCGCGGGCACTGCCGCGCGAGGCTTACGGGCCTCGGGGTTACGCAGCTCCTCGACGCGCTCGGCAATTTCCTCGGCGCTAAAGCCGACCTCGGCCATGGCGTCCTCGATGGGCAGGCGGCGCACGATATAGCAGTGGTGCACCTTCTGGTTGCGCGCGAAGTCCTCGGGGATGGTCTGTGCCGTAATGTCCTCCAGCACCACGCCCGCGCGCGCGAGCTTGCGCGCCTCGGGGCGGAAGCCGCGCAGGTTGCAGCTAAAGATGGCGTGGCCGCCCTGTGCGAGCAGGCGCGATACGCCGGCCAAAAGCTCAACATGGTCGCGCTGGACATCCCAGGTGCGGCGGCCCATCTTGGACGAGTTCGAAAACGTGGGCGGGTCGACAAAGATCAGGTCCCAGCGGTTGCGCGTCTGGCGCTGGTCGCGAATCCAGGCGAGCACGTCGTCGCGCACAAAATGATGCTGCGGACCAACAAAGCCGTTCTGGCGCATATTGCGCTCGGCCCAGTCCAGGTAGGTGTTGGAAAGGTCGACCGTCACGGTCTCCTCGACGCCGCCATCGGCCGCGTAGCAGGTGGCAGTGCCAGTGTAGGCAAACAGGTTGAGGAAGCGGCGCGCCTGCTTGGCGTGCTCGCGCACTAGGTTGCGGGTGACGCGGTGATCCAGGAAGATGCCCACATCCAGATAGTCGTCAAAGTTGACGGCAAAGGTAAGGCCGCCCTCTTCGATGAGTGGCAGACGACGGCGTGCGATATTGGCGCGCTCGCCCGAGCCGCCCTTGCCGGCGCCCTGCTTGCCGTACTGCGAGCCGCCGCGCGAACGCATGCGGGCCTTGGCGTGCACATGCTCGGCCGGAACATCAAGGATGCGCGGCGCGATGGCCAGAATGTCGAGCATGCGGGCCTGGGCTAGCGCGGGGTCGATGGTCTTGGGCGCGGCGTATTCGGCGATGACGAGCCAGCGGCCCGGCGTCTGCGGGCAACCCTCGTACAGGTCGATGGCGGCGGAGTAGTCGGGCAGGTCGGCATCGTAGACGCGGTAGCAGCTTACGCCCTCGCGCTTGGCCCACTTGCGGCGCAGGCGCGCGTTCTTGCGCAGGCGGTTGGCGAACTGCTCGGACCCGGGGATGAGCACGGGCAGCGGCTTGCCGTCGCCCAAGTCGAGCGTGGCGGCAGGTTCGGGCATGGAGGAAGCGGCGGCTTCGTCTTCGACGTCCGTGGACTGTTCCTCGGCGTTTATGCTGGTCGCAGCCTCGAATGCCGCGGCGGCGTGGTCGAGCGAGTGCCAAACCTCAAGAGCCGCCTCCTCGTTATTGGGCATGACGGCGATGGAGCGCGCGGGCTCGGCATGGAGCGCGCGGGCCATAAGGCCATCGCGGGTGAGCGCAGCGACCGGCGCCGCGGAAAGCTCGGGCGCGCGGCGCAGCTCGCCGACCAGCGTCATGGCGTCGTGCATGAGCGAAAGCGGGGTCTCGGTGGTGTCTGCGACCACGGCGGCACCGGCGACGGCGCCCGCATGGTCCAGCACGGTGGCGGGCTTGGCGGCGCAAAAGTCGACAAAACGCTTGTAGCCAGCGCTCTTGACCATGCGCTCGGCGGTCTTGCGAGCGGCGGGGTCGATGTCTGCGGCCACGATGCGCGCCTGGCGTTCGCGCGCTGCCGCCTCGCGCTCGCGCGCCTCGGCAAGCAGCTGCTCCCACAGAGCGGCGTTGTGCAGCTGCCAGCCCTCAAAGCCCCAGCGCTCGCGTGCGGCGCCCGGGGCGCGGTCGGTCAGAATGTTCACGGCTTCCAGCAGCAGGCCGCCGCCGGCGCACGAGGCATCGATCAGCGTGGGAAGGGCTTCGTTTTCGTAATCGTCGGCCGTCAGCTCGCGCTCGCATAGCGCGGTCCAGCCGACCTGCGCCAGCACCAGGGCGGCGTAGTCGGGGCGCAGCACGTGCGCGCCCTCGCCGGCGCGGGTCGCTGCGGGCGGCAGGCGTTTGAACAGCGGGTCGCCCGAAAGGTCTAGGCTTATGCTCGCGCGGCGCTGGCGCAGCGAAAGCAGTAGGTGAACATCGGGGTCGGCGGCATCGACATCGGCGCGACGGCCCGTGGTCTCGGCCAGGCGGTCGCACAGCGCGTCTTTGGCGCGCAGGGCCGAGAAACGCGTGTTGCGCAGCTGCTCGGTCACGCCGCGGGCGGTGATGGCAATGGTGGCGCCGGGGCGGACGATGTTCTCCCAGGCGATGTCGTAAACGCTATCGTACAGCTCGTCGGCGTCCTGCGCCTCAAAGCGCCCGAGCACCGCAAACACGCGGCTCGCCAGACGCGACCACAGACAGGCGCGGTAGCCTTCTTCGAGCTCGCCCTCAAACGTGGCGCGGCCCTTCAGCCGGCGAACATGCGAAAGCCCGAGGCGTTTAAGCTCATCGGCGAGTGCGGACTCAAAGCCCTCGGGGCAGCTTGCGTAAAATTCCATGGGTGACCTCTCTGGTTGCGTCGCTCCATTATATGATGGATGTTTCGTTTACTCTCGCCCCCGAAAGGAACCCATATGATTGATGCGTGCCCCGATTCTGCCGTGCTCTTTTTTGACGTGGACGGCACGCTGACGTCGTTCGATCCCGACAACATGACCGACAAGGACTTTTCGGCGGTTCGCCCCTCGCAGGCGGTGATCGAGGCGTTTCATCGCCTGCGCAATGCGGGTCACCAGGCATTTATCTGCACGGGTCGTCCCTTGTGGCTGATTGCCGATGGTCTGCGTGCTTTGGAGCCTGCGGGTGTCGTTGCCATGGCGGGGGCGACGCTCGAGGTCGAGGGCCGCGTGGTGCATGAGGACTGCTTTGACGAGGGCGTTATCGCGGAGCTTGCACGCCGTATGGCCGCGGCAGGGATTGAGGCCTTTTTCGAGACCAACGTGGCTACTTTTGCCCTGGAACCCGCGGGTGTTGAGCAGTCGTCTCTGATCGGCACTTCTGTGGTGCACAGCGCCGAGGAGATGCGCGTCGACGGCAGTCTGCGCGTGGGCAAGGTATGCCTCAATGTGCCCAGTTTGGCTCGCGTAGCCAATGATGACGGCTTTATCGATTGCGAGTTTGAGCTGTGCAACACCGGTGGCCAGAATCGCGAGCTGAGCCCCAAGGGCATTGACAAGGGCGTGGGCGTGGCGCGAGCGCTGGCGTATCTGGGCCGCGAGGGAAATGCGCGCACCTTTGGCTTTGGCGATTCGGGCAACGACCTGGGCATGCTCGCCGCCGTCGAGACAGCCGTGGCCATGGGCAACGCCATGCCCGAGGTCAAGGCGGTCGCCGACTACGTGACCGACGATGTCGCACACGACGGTACCGTCACAGCGATGCAGCATTTCGGCCTCATCTAATGAATCCCGCGTTCTGACGTTTGCCCAAACTGCGACTCTTTGCTTTTGCATGCTCAATCGATTTATCAATCCAAACACTGAGGTGTTTATACCGTTCGCCGAGAAGATAAAAAACTGCAGCTCACGCCTTGATAAACGTAGGTAAAGTGTTTAGCAGTTTATTGGCCGTATACTAACGAAAGGAATCAGGCAGATGGCAATCAAGGTGTTCGCTGACGGTGCAAACCTCGAGGGCATGCTCGACATGTACGAGAACGGCAACGTTCAGGGTTTCACGACCAACCCGTCCCTTATGAAGAAGGGCGGCGTGACGGATTACCGCGCGTTTGCCAAGGAGGTCCTGGCCCACATCACCGATGTGTCCGTCTCGTTTGAGGTCTTTGCCGACGACGTCGAGACCATGGAGGTCGAGGCGCGCGAGATCGCTACCTGGGCCGAGAACGTCTACGTCAAGATTCCGTGCGTGACCACCAAGGGCGAGTCCACCGCCGAGCTGGTGCGCAAGCTTTCGGCCGACGGCATCAAGGTCAACGTCACTACTATCTTTACGCCTACACAGGTCGATGAGATGGTCGAGGCCGTTGACACCGAGACGCCGTCCATCATTTCGCTCTTTGCCGGTCGCATCGCCGATACCGGTGTCGATCCCATTCCGTTTATGACGGAGTCGGTCAAGAAGGCCGCCGCAAAGCCCAACTGCGAGGTCCTGTGGGCATCCACGCGCGAGCTCATCAACATTTACCAGGCCGAGGCCTGCGGTTGCCAGATCATTACGGTACCCAACAGCATCCTGGCCAAGCGCAAGAACATCGGCCGCGACCCGTACGAGGTCTCGCTCGATACCGTGCGCGGTTTTGCCAAGGATATCGCGGCGCTCGGTTTCCATATCCTGCCGTAGCGCGAACACCGACTGTACCGTGGGCTGTTCGCCCCGGCCTTTCCTTTCCCTATCGCTCACGCGCTCCGCGAGGGTCGCGCTAGGCAAAGGAAAGGCCGGGGCTGCCGGCACGAGCTTGCCAGCAAGTTGGCGATTGGCTTCCATATCCTGCCGTAAGCAAGGGTACCCCCGCCTGCGCCGTGCAAAATTGAGAGTATTCAGCAAGGTAAAGGTCTTTATCAGTTAACCGAAGCAAAAAACAGCCCCCGTTTTGGCTCTGACGACGCTAAAACGGGGGCTGTTTTTTGCTTTTTCGCCTCTGAGGGGCATCCGGAACGGTGGAATTTGCAGAATACTCGCGATTTTGCACATCGCTACAGGGGGTACCTTTGCTTTGGCGGTTTACTTGCCCTGCACCATGGTGAGCGAGATCTTCTTGCGGTCGCGATCGACCTTTTCGACCCACACCTTGACCGTGTCACCGACGCGCACGACGTCGCTGGGGTGCTTGACAAAGCGGTTGGCCAGCTTAGAGATATGTACGAGGCCGTCCTGGTGCACGCCCACGTCGACGAAGGCGCCAAAGTCCACGACGTTGCGCACCGTGCCCTTGAGCTCCATGCCGCATTCCAGCCGCTCTTCGACGAAGTAATCGTGGAACGCTTTTTTGTTCTGTGCCATCGGCTTGATGCCCTTTGCGCGCGCCATGCGACTCCCTCCCTCGAAAAAAGCTCGACCATAGTATAGCACAGAGCCGGAAAATTGGCAAGCGTTTGTGTCAGGCTTCGTCTTGCAGCGCGCGAAGGCGGCGATGCAGCATCGCCCGCCGGTCGGCGCAGTCAAACCAGTCGTCCGAGATGGGGGCGATTTGGTTTAGACCGATTTGGCGCACGCCGCAAAGCGCCGCCTCCATCTGGCTCTGGGGCGTGGGGGCGGTCTGGCAGCGCGCCCCTTCAAGCGTATCGTATGCGCCGAACGCCCGGTTGAAATCCATCAGGGGATAGAGCTTCGTCAGGCGGTTGGTGGCGTTATCCGCCCAAAAACCCCAGTTGCCCCAATGCCTGTCCGTGTTGCCGACGAGGTAATCGACAATGTTCATCATGTGATACCCGTAGGGATCGCGCCGCATGACGATGCTGTGCGCGGTCGTGTCGCGGTTGGCCGCGTAGATATCCACGGATTCGATGTTGACCAGACTGCGCGCCTCCGAGGTCACTAGCCGCCAGGCGCTGACCGGCTCGCCCCGATAGGTTTTGGCCTCGTAGCGCACCTGATCGACGGCGAAGCACTGGGCGATTCGGCTGGCGAGCAGCTCGTTGTGAACCTCGCTTGGCGAGCCGTCCTTGTAGAGCCAGAAAACCCCGTCGCGCCGCACCCATGCTTTGGGCGCGACGCCCTGCGTGGCGACGTCCCCGGCGGCGTCGGCCGGGTCGAGGAGCGATGCGTTTTGCACCGTGAGCGAAAGACCGCGGAGCGAAACATCCACAAATGCATCCGAGAGCGAATGGTGAAACAGGCTGACGGCTTCAAACGTCAGCTTTTCTTTGTGCGCCTTGACCCAATAGACGTCGGTGAGCGTCAGCGCGTGGTAGGTGATGGCGATCTGCGCGCGATCCCGGTCGGTGACGGCCTGCTTTTTGCCCAGCGCGTTGAGAATCTCCTTGGCATACGCCCGGTCGAGCGTCAGCACGCGCGAGGCGCACCAATGCTCAAAATTGCTGATGTTGTTCAGGCGCGTGTCCATGTCGTCCCCCTGCTCCAGATAGAGGTTGTAGGGCATGAACGAGGGATAATACACCGTGCAGGTGCCGTCCGCGCGAACGGAGGCCACACGCCGGTTCAGGTGCATGATGGAATAAGGGATCATGGCGTTCACCTCGCTGTTGGTCTATCCTTATCATACAACAAAAAAGCGGGCGTTTCAAGCGGAGCGGCTGCTTTCGCGCGGGGCAAACGGCGCGCTTGAGGTTCGCGCGGTTTTGTGCTATGATAGTTGAGCCAAAATTGCTAAGCCTCCTTGCGAGGCGTTCTTTTGAAATAGGAGGCCATCCCTTTATGACCATTCTGCTTCTGGGCGACCTGACGGGCCGCAGCCGCGTCGCCCTGCGCATGCTCACGGGCGAGCTGGAAAACCGCGGCCACGAGGTTCTGGCGCTTCCGACGGCGCTGATTTCCAACACGCTCAATCTGGGCAGGGCGGCGATTGCGGATACGACCGATTATCTGCTCGAGGCGCTGGAAACGTGGGAGGCGCTCGGCCTCTCGTATGATCTGCTCTACATCGGCTATGTGACCGGGCTGGCGCAGGCGGAAAAGCTCTGCCGGGTGGCGGATGCGGCGCGCGCGCGCGGCGTGCCCGTCGTGGTCGATCCGATTCTGGGGGATCACGGCAGGCGCTACAACAGCGTGAGCGTGGAACAGGCCGAGGCGATGGCGCGGCTAATCCGCCATGCCGATATCATTACGCCGAATTTGACGGAGGCCTGCCTGATGGCGGGGCAGCCGTA
>ERZ825670.3870-NODE-3870-length-12154-cov-12.753051_pt1 | contig 12154 bp, 15 predicted proteins | sample MGYA00519929_ERZ825670 | MGnify/ENA primary metagenome ERZ825670 (study PRJEB31778, sample SAMEA3449207) | human gut metagenome | biome: human gut; feature: human-associated habitat; material: faeces | place: United Kingdom | collected 2010/2012 ...
AGGAGGATTAAAAAAATGATTAACGCGCGACGAGAGATTATCAGATCAGGTATTGACCGTCAATGGGTTGATATCGTGGTATTTCCGCTTGACGCTTATTCGATTTACGACGGTAATTGCCCGGTGGCTTCCGGTGAAGTTTACGGTTATACGACAGCCGACGACGCGGCAAACGCTGTAATCGGCGTAGACCGTGAGAACGGATACCGGTTTATCCTCAACGTCGGTGTTGACGGAATCGACGTTGAACTCCGGCGCGCCGATAATAGAAGTTTTGCAGGTACGTTGATTAAATCAAACAGAAAGGCGGTATATTATATCTAATGTCAAAAAGAAGAGAGCCAAAAGAGCTTAGCGACGCTCTAACCGCGTTATCGTTGGAGATAGCGCGGTCAATGGGCTACAACGAAGCGCAGAGCGTCGAGCGAGTTATAAGAGCGATCAAGCGGTCAGCCGTAAAGGTTGAAAGTGATCGCGCTAAGCTAATATTAGCCACAGTCGATACGCTGCCCGAATCAACGCGGGCGGTTATCGCTGATTATATTAATTGCCAATTAGGCAGAAAGAGGTAAAAAATGAAAGTAACGATCAAATGGACTAACCCCGAGAAAGACGGAAAAGTGAGAGCGATCTGCAACGTCGAAGTGTTGGAGAAGTCGCTAACGCTGTATGGCGTGAAGATAATTAAAGGTGACAAGGGTCTTTTTGCCGCAGCGCCGTCAACTAAGGGCAAAGACGATAAGTATTACTCTACCGCCTTTTTTGGCGATGAGTTTAGTAAATCGGTCGTCGCAGAGGCAAAGACAGCTATGAAAGATTTCAAAGCTAAGCCGAAAAAAGCCGACCCGAACGACGATGATCTTCCGTTTTAATCGAAACGCCGCGAAATGCGGCGTCTGCCGGAGATAGCCTACCGGCACCGATGAGATAGGCTACGGAGGTATATAATGATATTCGACCCTAAAGATATCCGGTTTACACCGGCGGGAATTGGATCATTAACAGACGAAGAGCTTCGGGCGGCTTATGAGGATCTAGCCGGAACTGCCAAGTCTGAATTAAACCGAATAAAGCGCAGCAAGGTATTCGGCGACGCGGCAGTCGTCGAACGAAACAAGGATTATTATCCGTCCTCGAAAAAAATTGATAGTTATTATAATCCCCGCCGAGAGCTTGAATGGCGAACGGTTGAAGCAGCCGCGCAGTTAAGGTCGGAGCGCGGCACGCTGGAAGGATTATACCGTATACGCGACAAGCAGATCAGCGCGCTGCATGACGCTGGCTACGTTAAGATCAATAGACGGAATTACCGCCAAGCTGTTGAGTGGCTAACAGCTAATGACGCGGGTTTCCTATCATCTGATCAGATACTGGATACTTTTAACGCGCTGCCGCAAAAAACAAAGCTGGAAGCAGGAGCGCAAAAGATTACGGATACTGCGAATTTTAAAAAGTTCGCTGCTTCTGTAGCGGCAGCCGAAGCGCGTCGACTTGTAGGGTCGGAATATAAATCAGCGCGGGCTGATATTCGCAAACGCGCTAAGCTGGAACGCGGCAAGATTGCATCTGCATATTTTGCTGCGCTCGTTGAAAGTGACGGTGGCGAGACATTAGATGCGGTAACAGCCGCAAAAATTCGTTCGCAACTAAGGCGGGAAATATATGGTAACATGGGCAGAAGCAAAGGAAAGCGGAAAGGTCATAGATAAACTTAATGCTGCCGGGCGTCTTAGTCCCAAGCGCGGCAACACCGGAGGAAAGAAAACTTACATCTATCCGGATTTGGTGTGCGCGTTCGACATTGAAACATCGTCGCACGTTGAGCGGGTGAAGAAAGGAAAAAAGTACGTCCCTGCCGGATATTCGTGGATGTACATTTGGCAGTTTTGTCTTGAAGATTTTCCCTTTTACGGTCGCACGTGGGACGAATTTCGCGAGTTTGTGAAACTTATATCGGATAATATAGGCGAAAAAGAAAAGATCGTTTGCTATGTTCATAATTTGTCCTATGAAGCGCAGTTTCTTCTTGGTATTTTTCAGATCGGCAGAAATGATATTTTTGCCATGGAAAAAAGAAAGATCGTTAAGATGTTCGTCGAAAAGATCGAATTAAGGTGCAGCTATATCCATTCTAATATGTCGCTTCGAAAGTTTTTGCAGTACATGGGTGTACCGGATCAGAAAGAAGAGATCGATTACAGTACTGTTTATTATCCATGGTCACCGCTGCCGAGCGACGTATTAAGCTACGCCGAAAAAGACGTTACCGGTCTATGTCAAGCGATACGCAAAGAAATGAACGACGACGGCGACACGCTGCAAACGATTCCGATTACGTCGACCGGATATGTCCGCCGGATAGCAAAAAAAGAATTGGAAAAAATCAGTCATTACCGCGTCCGGGCTATGCAGCCGTCAAAGGGTGAATATATAGCGCTAAAAAAAGCGCTGCGCGGCGGAGATACGCACGCCAATCGGTATTATGCCGGTTTGATATTGCCAAATCTACGTTCACGTGATATCGGATCGTCGTACCCGTTCGTTATGTGCGGGCGGAAGATGCCCGTCGGGGGCTTCACCGAGATCGGCGAAGTCACAGAACGCTATTATCGCGAATTGATTTTTAAAAAAAGGAGAGCCGTTATTGCTACGCTGATTTTCGTAAATCTTCGGCTAAAAAATGATCAATGGTGTGACCCTCCGCTGTCGCTGTCAAAAACGCGGCACTGTATAGGTGTGCAGGAAGATAACGGGCGCGTTTTGGCTTGCGATTATTGCGAAACAACGATTACCGATATCGACTTTCGGATTTATGACGAAGTCTATGATTGGGATCATTTATCGTTCCGTATAACCGATGTCTGGGTATCGTCCTACGGTCTGATACCGGACGGAATCCGGAAAGCTATTTTCGATTTTTATGATAAAAAAACGAAATTAAAAGGGGTTGACCCGTATATGTATGCGAAGTCGAAAAACAAATTAAATTCTTTCTTCGGAATGGCGTGTACTGATCCCTTGCGTGATGAATGGCTTTTTAATCCGGGTACGAAGCAGATCGAATTGCAGGATTTTGACGTTGAAAAATCTATTAATAAACAAAAAAATAAAATAGCTATGCCGTTCGCGTGGGGCGTTTGGATTACGTCACACGCGCGCAAACGCCTGTATGACGGTCTGAAAATCGCGGGCGAAAATGCCGTTTATTGGGACACGGATTCGGTAAAGTATATATCAACGCCGGAGATTGAAGCGGCGTTCGATAACTATAACGCCGCAGTAATCGCCGAAGATTCGGAATTAGGACTATTTGCGCAGTCGAAAGACGGTAACATTCATTATATGGGCGTGTTTGAAGTCGACGAGGAATACAACCGATTTATCACTTTGGGCGCGAAAAAATACGCCTACGAAAATCCCGAACTGCATATCACAGTCGCCGGCGTATCAAAAAAAGAAGGCGCGCGGGAGCTGGGACGGCTCGAAAATTTTCGTGAGGATTTTATTTTCCGAAAGGCAGCGGGCAATCTCCTGATCTATAATGACGACGACGATTTTCGCGTCAATGTTAACGGGCACGATCTCCACGTGACACGGAATGTCTGCATAGCAGATAATACCTACCGCCTATCATTAACACCGGCTTACGCTTCGTTGATTTTCTATAGCGAAAAAATGAATATAAACGATCTGAAAAGAAAGGCAATTGAAAAAAAATGAAACTGTATCTTGATAACGGCTATGTCGATATAAGGTCTATCCGCGAAAGCGGATACCCTTTCATTTTCATGTGGGGCGGTCGCGGCATCGGCAAGACGTACGGCGTTATTGATGATGTTATCAATAGCGGTGAAAAAATGATCTTCGCTCGGCGCACGCAGACTATGGCTGATATAGTGTTTACGGACGCTATGAACCCATTCAAACGTTGGAACAATGATCACGGCAGGCATTTCGCGTTCGATTCCGTGGCGAAAGGTGTTCAGGGCATTTATGAATTTGAAAAAAAAGGCAATAGCTTTATGAAGCTGCCCGGGGGGCTGCCTATCGGTTATACGACTGCGTTGTCGACTTTTTCGCATATTCGCGGTATTGACGCGTCGGACGTATCATTATTTTTTTTGGATGAGTTTATCAAGGAACCGCATGAGGCGGGCGGGTTTCTGGCGAGCGCTTTTTTCGACGCTTACGAAACAATCGCCCGTAATCGCGAGCTGGAGGGCGCGCCGCCGCTTCAATTTATCGGCGCGTCGAACGCCTATAATATATTAAATGACTTTTTCATAGAATTGGAAATAGTGCACGATGCCTATATCATGCAGAAAAAAAATCAGACAGTAAAAGAATTTAAAGATCGAGGGTTGCTATTGATCAGATTTGCCGATTCGCCTATCAGCGCAGCGAAAAGCGACACGGCGCTTTACAAATTGGCAAAAAATACGAAATACGGCGATATGGCGTTAAACAATAATTTTGCCACATACGACTACCCGATCAGATCGCGCCGTCTGAATGAATATACCCCGTTTATTTCGGTTGGCGAAATTACCGTTTACATCCACAAAAGCCGATCCGAGCTTTACGTCTCGCCGCATCGTTCGGGCGACTGTCCGAAATTAACCACCGGTAAAGAAGATATGCGGATTTTCGCAGAAAAATACCGTCAGTTACTGCGACAAATGATATTGACCGATTCCGTGATATATGAAGACTATATATCCGCAGCGCTGCTAAATCGTTGGTGCTTTGAAAGAAACCCCGCCTGACGGCGGGGATTTTTTTAATTTAATAAGAATATCCGTTTGACGGTGTTATGGTCGCCTGTGTCGGTACGGACGGGGTGAAGCTTATAACCCAATTATTATACGACGCGCCCGATGCTGTCGGTATCACGGTCGTTGATATATACTGCCCCTCTAGTCCCTGTTCACTGCAGTTGACTATTTCCCAGCCATTGACATTTGCAACGGATCGTCTAACGGTGATCCGGTTGAAACCGTTATAAATCCTAATCGTTGTTTCTATGTTAACGACTGCCGAAATAGTGATCTTCAGTTTAATATTACCTGATGCTGTACTATCAAGAACGGTATTAATAGTGAACGACATAGTATCAGCCGTCCTCAGATTACCGCCGGACAGCTGGATCGACTTGGTTGCAACATCGTATACCGGGCTAAAAGCGCCGGTATGAATACCCATGTCATAATTTTGCAACAATTCTGCGCTGCTGGGGACTTTGTGCGGATCGAGCGACAGCGTTCCGGTCTCCACGTCGTTATATTCAACAAAAGTATCGTGAACGTAACGCGACGACGGTGCGATGCTTGCCGACAGTTTATTAGTGTCCTGATAATCATCAACGCCGATTCCGTTATTAACGACGGTGATCGGCCCGGATTTTAACCACAATATAGACACCGGGTACAGAATATTAATCCTGCCCGCAAAGCTGGTCTGATAGTCCACTATGCCGGTGAACATTATCGAACTTCCGGTATTAGCGGCGGGGAATATTTCACAATACCCGCCGTCGGATATCATACCGGGATAAAAGTAATATTTCCAGTTTATTTCAGAAAGCGATCCGATAACTTCCGGATAGGTTTTTGAAGTTACCCAGCGCCCGGCGGTGTCTTTCGCTATAGTGAATGACGTTTTTGTGATATCATTCACGACGGCGGCGATCGCGTTTCTGACAGCTTCCTGCGACATGACCTTAGTTTCCGACGTGCCGACAGCCTGCACGATATCCGCCTTGTCGATTTTTTCAGCTAAAAGCCGCTCAACTTCAGCGCGGCGCGCGGTTAATATATCCGTTATCGCCTTCTGCGATATCAGTTTATCGGGCGCATCGCCCAGCGCCTGCAAAATATCATCTTGTGTGATAGTCCCGGATGTCAGATTCTGGACATATTCTATCAGCCAATCAAGATTAAGACGGTGAAAGTCAGTATAAGGATAGGTATAATCAGCCATTTTTAATAATCTCCTTTTTTTAATAAATTAAAAGACAAAATCTTTCGATAAATTGATTTTTGATCATTTCGGGAAGCTCGTACGCCTGACGTACTTCCAACTCATCGCGCAGAATCTGCGACGACATAGTGACGCCAATATTACCGTATTCGTGACGGCGTTCGGTCTCCTCTCCGGTCATAGCGTGACTGCGCGTACCGGATTGTGCGACGCTTTCGGTGTCGGTACCGTCATTCGGCTTTTCCACGGCTTCGCTGACCGGTACAGCGTCGTCACCGTTAAAGCCCCAACGGCTACCGGTGGTAGTGACAGTGATCCCGCGCGTGACGGTAGTTGTCGATGTAAAAGCATCTGCACCCGATCCGAAAGAATCGACATCCTTCCGGTCGTTGTAGCCGTATGTTACGTCAATTATACCGTCTTTGTTGTACTGGAAAAAATAGTGCGTGCAGAGATCTTCCCACATTCGCGTCCATAGCGGCAGATGCAACGCCGACCAATTACCGATCATCTGTTTTAGCGTCGCGGCGTTCGGGTACAATACTTCAAGCTCGGCGGCTTCGTCAAGAATCGCATGGACGATATCGGATTTATTTAAATCGTAGGTTTTTTTGACGACTTCGCCGGTGTCGTAATCAGTCCACTGCGCCGATATACTGCCGGGCAGCCGCATTAAGCTGAACAGATCGGGGTCAGTCAGATACAAACCCCGCAGGGATAGCGTCGCGCGCATCGTCAGGCACTTCCTTTCTTATATTAAATCGAATCCCAATATCGCCGAACACTTTTTCCACCTGATCAAGTCCGGATCGGATCGAATCGTACCATAGCATTAATTTGCTCCGCACAGCTTCGTTATTAGCTTCGACTTCATCGGTGATCAGGCGTTCACGCTTTGCGGTATTAGCATTGTTGATTCCAATTTCTGTATAGAAATTGTTTCTGACCGTTGCAAGGTCGTCCAGCAGCTTGCCGACAAGATAGTTCGCGCCAGCTGTTGAATGCAGCTGCATCACTGTCGGATTACCCTCCGCGTCAATTAAACGGCGATCCGGGAACACTGCCGGAATGCCGGTAGCGATATCGTCGTACATCCGCTTTAGTGCTTCCGCTTGCTGCTTATTTTTTGATAGAAAAATCTCAGGCTGTTTACTGTTGAAAGCGTTTACTATTGCCGCCTCGGTTATGATTGCCATCTGATCAGCGTAATAGCTGACCAGCGCTGACACACCGCGATAGTCCGGGCGCAGCTTGATCAGTGCGCCGTCAATACCGATCTTCCTATTATACGATTCTTCGCTGGTCAGCAAAGGATTAGCTATCACTAATTCGGTCGGCTGGTAATTGAATCCTAACGCCGTCAACCCCACACGATCGCAGACCGTTCCGAATTTAGGCGTTTGATATACGCCGACAAACCCCCCTAGATAAAGGGTGTAAACAAAAAACGTAAAATCCCAACCGTTGGGCAAAGTCCATTCAAACCGCGCTAAAACGTCGTTCAGCAGCGATTCATAATAATAATTGAACATTTCCGTGTTCCGGCTGTGAACCATATTAGGCTCGCGCGTTTCAGAAACGATTAAATTAATGTATTCCGAACTATAAGGCGCGCCGTGATTTGAAAAAGTGTTATTCATAATAAAAACCCCTCTCCATATATTGGTATATAGCTTGTATTTCGGCTAAATTAGCGTCTAAATCAATATGAGGCATTGCCGCTGTAATTAATTCCTCGCCCGATTCAGATATTTTTCGGATGTGGCAGTCCGGTTTGCCTGATACAGTCGCGCCGCTGTTTATACGGATGAACGACGACATCAATTGAACCCTGTTTTCGTACAAAAAACGTCCCCCGCCTCCGCTAATGCTGTGCGTGGTAGTCTGCGCGGATGCGATCGCTGTTTCAACACCGTTTTGATTTAGCGCTTGCGTCATACTCGCTGCTGCGGCGACTGCTGTAAGCGCTGCGCCGGCTACCCCGACGGGACCCGACGCAAACGTCGCCGCAAGACCCGCCCCGGCGATCGCGGCGCCTCCGGAAATTATTATTTTGTCGCGCGCGGCAGACCCCGTAACTGTAGCTGTACCAGTGCTCCCGATCGCGCCGCCGAAACCGCTATATCCGGCTACCGATACAACAGAATTAGATAATAGCGCGTTAGTAGTGGATACAGTAAACGCCGCTGTAGCAGAAAGCGGGTCGATTATGACGTTTACGTTGATTTCGTCCCCGCCATGAACCACATCACCGGATATAGGTATGATTCCCAAACGCGGTACATAGATCTTATAATCGCAGAATGATCCGCATTCGACGAACGGAAAAGACGCCGCGTCCGGGTGATCCGGGACTTTGACCGTTGCGGAGGCTGATAGGCTGGTCGTTTTTTTTATTGAAGAAAAAACAACGCCGCAGTCAAAACCGCCTAATGATATTAGTGCCTCTTCGCCCGATATGCTACTATCTTCTGTGATGGGAAGAACATACTGCCCCTTAATGGCGGATAGAACGTTCATAGATTCCCACTCGGCGGAGGTCGGATGTGCAGCTTCATCTTTTTTCACCCAGTTATTAACATTAGTAATTTTTCCTACGGCGTCGCCGTTCATAGCGTACACCAGCCCCGACGAGGTTGTACCGCCCGCGATAACTGTTACGGTCATTCCCCCGGAAGCGAAAAGGTTTGTCCCGTTGGTTATAGTATTATATCTGACTGCGGAGATCGGTAGTGTACCGTCTATTTTGGTGTAATCTCCCATTCCCGAGCGGACTATATATTGGCTGCTCCCGCCGATTTCATCGCGATAGGTCGCCAGCACATCGACTTGCAGCGTTAATTGATATAGTCCGCTGGTATTAATTGTGATGTCGGTAATATAGTAATATCGCCCATGAACGTTATCGAAGTAATCGCCGTAAGTCGCAGTATTATAGTCGCCGAAAAGCTGGATGTAAGCGTAGTTATATGCTATGATGTCCGCTTGCTGATACGGCGGATCGGGGTAGTCCGTGCCTCCTTGCGTCTTTAGCGGTTTAACATCCCAGCGAATTTCAACAACCGGCTGAAAGATTGAGCAGCCGTCGCGAAGTCTACCCCTGACGCGCTTCTGTTTGGTAGTCACTTCTTTGTTGATATCAATCTCCGGGCGTTTTGTGCTATTGGGCTTTTTCGCAAAACCTTTGATCAAATATATGTCGAAATATTGATCCATTTCTTTCTCCTTTTTTTTAAAAAAAAATATCGGGGCATATAGCCCCGATAGGATTAGTCAAGAAGCAGCACTACCGCCTGCTCGGTGAAATCGTTATAGCCGCGCAGGGCATACGACCATGTTTGATTCCAATACTTGCCTTTCTGATTGTAAGGCGAAACGCCGACTTCTTCATCGCAGAGCGTTACACCGGCGGCGTCAGTATCAAACAGAACGCCGACAACCTTGTTGACCGTAGTTGATTCACTGTCGGTGACTACCGTACCGTCGGCAGTATTGATATACGACAGCGTAGCGGTTATCGTATCCGGTGCTGCAAGTGACTGCCAGTAATCCGCTACTTCGTACCCGCCGATGTCGAAACGGTCAGGATTAAACACGTTTAGCAGTTCGCCGGTGATCTTACGAACGAAAGACGAGAGCATGACCAGGCGCTGCTCCGCACGCGGGGTGAAGCGCGCTATCGGCTTGTCGGTGATCTGACAGCTGTAGATATGATTACGGCGTTCCATGTGATCCCGGATCTCGAGAATTTTAGCAGAAAGCCATCCGATGAAGCTGACAAAGTTACCCGGCGCGAACACGCTATTCGCTGTCAGTTTAGCGCCCGTCTCGGCGTTGTACAGCGTGATCAAATGAATCTGCTGCGTTTCCTTGCCGCACTTGGTGACACCGCCTATCAGGTTGATAAGTGTATCTTCGGCGTAAGCCTCGCGCGACTCTTCGATCAGATTTTTCGCCTCATTCACGACCCCCGCGGCAAATGATCCGAACTGCTCGCCGCTGTCAAATGCGCTATTCAGCTGATTTTTCCAGATCGTGATTTCCTTGGCATAATCAACTTTGCTGTAGAAATTAGTCTGCAGAATATTCTGTTTGTGCGCGACCCACGGATCAATAGACGATCCATCAACAATCGCCTCCGGCGCGCCCGCGTCCTTAATCAGTTCGCTGTCACAAAAATTGATCTTTCGGACGTGATTACCCCAGCGAATAGCGTCGCGGTCGAGAAGCTGAAGCCGCGCCGTATACGGGCGGACTGAAAAAATCGTCTTTGAAAGCGTCTGAGATATCGCGTTAAGCAGCGAATCGGGCGCACTGCGAAGTGCGGTCTGCGCTATGCTGATGCATTCGCCGGTTGAAAGATTTGCTATTGCTCCGCCGCGCATCTGCGCTATAGTAGTATTCAGCAGCGCGGAAACATCGTCCTGTGTTATGCTGTTATTGATATTAGCCATTTTTATCTACCTCCGTTTATGATTTTCTTCACTACGTCGTCCGCAGTGATTGACGGCTTGAATGCGTCCGCGGGCTGCCGGGCGGAAGAAAGCGCGTCCGACTGCATCCGGGACTCGATCGCCGTTATTTTTTCGTCAAGTTTGCGGAAATACTCGGCGAAATCCGGTGCGGGCTGCTCGGCTTCTGCCTCCGCCCTCTCCGGCTCTACCGCTTCCATACTCCGCGCTACTGCCAGAATCTGATCGTCAGTCAGACCTGCGTTGTGAAAATTAATAATATCTCTTATAGTCATTTTGATACCTCTTTCATGATTTTTACTAAATCTCTGGTGTCTACCGTTCCGTCACCGTTTATGTCAAAACGGCTATCGCTATCCCCGTTTGATATCGCCCTCATTTCTGATACTAAATCGGCGGTATTAACTACACCGTCCCGGTTAACGTCTGCCGGGAAAGGCTCGAGACCGTTTAAGCCTTTAGCGCGAATCTCTGCCGGATAATCAATATAGCAGTCGTTCGCGTCAAAGCGTTTTCCGTCGATCTCCCAGCTGCTGGTGAACTGCCATATGCCGCACTCGGCATTAACCGGCTTTTCGTTCGTCCAGCACGCAAGCCAGCCGGTAAAACGATCTTCAAGACTGTGAAACCATTCGCTGTAGTAGGTGTAAAAACCCGCCCAATATCCGGCTTTTTCGACCGTTTCACAAAACACGCGCGTGATTTCCTCGGCGTTTCCGGTTTCAAAAATTTCTGATTGCTCGACGTCAACGAAAACAGGCATATCAAACGCTAAGCCCTTAATTGAATTGATAAAGAACTCCGCTTCTGCTTCTGCTTCCGCTATCGTTGTTGCTAAAAGATAATGATAACAACCGATATGAATCGGATCGCCCGGGTGGCAGTTGTTCCACGACTTGACCGCTATATACATATCGTCAAAAGATGGGTCGCGGAAACTAACGCCCTCCGTGGCTTTGATCAGTGCGAACTCAAAGCCCGCCGACTGGATGCGCTCTGGCGTGATACTGTTCCAGTGCGAAAGGTCAAGACCTCTCATCCAGCGCTTACGCATTCTGACCACCTCCCGCCATCACGTCAGACAGATGCTGTATAGCTGACGTGTTGTTGTTTAGCGCTTCGATCATCTGTATACGGTCGTCGCTAAATTCCTGCCGCAGATCGTCGACTTCTTTCTTGTGATCTTTTCGCTCCTGATCAAGAAGCCAAAACGACGCAAACAGCAGGGCGATCGGAACGCCTAAATTAGATATCAGGTTCGCCACAGTTGAAAAATCCATAGTATACTCCTTTCCCGCTTCTGCTGGAATTGAACCGGCTTAAACCTTTGAAGCGATATAGCGGGGTTCATGCGGCTACCGACCGCTTGCGCCCCGATTCCGTCGGGTGGTATATGCGCGCCCCGCAGTTAAATTATAGCACACAAAAAAGGGGCTGTCAAGCCCCCTTTTACTCATTTAGTCCTCATCGCTAACCGCCTTAATACTGACGACCTCGTCAATTATATGTCCGCGCAACTGTGCTATCGCTCTGGCGGCGTCCTTTATTTCACAAGATGAAAAAGCGTCATACCCGTTTTTAAGAATGTCGTTAAAAAGCTCTGTGCAAGGTCTCGTTATTATGAGACTATCCTCTATAATTTTATCGCTTCCGAGCGGACGAGCCTCGTATCTTACCACTATTTTTTTCTCCATAAGTTACTC
>ERZ825670.3881-NODE-3881-length-12128-cov-2.951959_pt1 | contig 12128 bp, 11 predicted proteins | sample MGYA00519929_ERZ825670 | MGnify/ENA primary metagenome ERZ825670 (study PRJEB31778, sample SAMEA3449207) | human gut metagenome | biome: human gut; feature: human-associated habitat; material: faeces | place: United Kingdom | collected 2010/2012 ...
TTTGATCTGCTTCTAATTCTTTTTCATTTAATAAATTAAGTGACAAAACACTATCCCAAGCTTTAATAAGTTCATATTTTGTCTTATCATTTACTTCACTTTTTAATAATTCATAAATAAGGGAAATAGCATTTGCAGTATTTAAATCATCAGCAATATAACTCTTAAACTTTTCATCAAATAATTGGTAAGAGGCCTCATCTACTCCTCCTTCTTTAGTTAAAGTTGCAATTTTATTTTTTAATTTATGATAGCTTTGAGTCATATTATCTAAAATGTCATAACTAAATAACAATTGTTTACGATAATGGCTATTTAAACACATAAAACGATATACTAAAGGATCATATCCTTTACTCTCCAAAAGAGAAACCGTTAAAAAGTCACCTTTACTCTTACTCATTTTACCTGTTTCATCATTTAAATGTTCACCATGCACCCAGTAAGAGCACCATTTATGACCTAAGAAAGCTTCACTTTGCGCAATTTCATTTGTATGATGTGGAAAAATGTTATCCACACCACCACAGTGAATATCCAAATACTCGCCTAGATTTTTAATGGAAATTCCACTACATTCGATATGCCAACCAGGGTATCCTACTCCCCAAGGACTTTCCCATTTAAGTTCTTGGCTTTCAAATTTTGATTTTGTAAACCAAAGAACAAAGTCAGCTTGATTTTTTTTGTTACTATCTTCTAAGACACTTTCTCTAGCACCAACAACCATTTCATCAGCTTTGTGATTGGTAAGGCAATAATAGTCTTTTAGTTTTGAAGTATCAAAATAAATATTGCCTCCACTTTCGTAAGCATAACCTTCTTTTAAAAGTTTACTAATAATTTCAAAATACATTTCTATATTTTCTGTTGCTGGAGAAACGATTTCTGGCCATTTAATATTTAACTTAGCCGTATCATTTTTAAAAGCTTCTGTATAAAATTTAGCAATATCTAAAACTGTTTTGTGTTCTTTTTTGGCTCCTTTAACCATTTTATCTTCACCTGAGTCAGAATCACTAGTTAAGTGTCCTACATCTGTGATATTCATACATCTGGTTACTTTATAACCTAAATAATTTAAAGTTTTTTCTAAAATATCTTCAAAAATATAGGTTCTTAAATTACCAATATGGGCATAATTGTATACGGTTGGACCACAAGTATACATTTTAACCTTTCCTTCTTCATGAGGAATAAAAGTTTCTACTTTTCTTGTGAGTGTATTATAAATTTTCATCTAATCCCGCCTTTTCTTAGTGAGTATTATATCACATTTTATGCAACTCATAAAATATCTTTATCGCTTATTATTATTGATTCTGTATCGGCAAATTTGATTTCCTTCGATGTCAATAACGCTCTCAAAGAATTCTCCATTATTATTCATAATAATTTTTTCAATTCCCAATTTTTTAGCTTTTTCAATTAATAATCGGCAAATTTCTGTTCCATAACCTAATTTCCTTTTACTAGGAACGACTCCATACATTATATGACCATATATCATATAATTTTCATCACTTTCTGGATTTATTCTTATACTCCCATGGCCGACAATCTTATTATTCTCTATTGCAAAATAAAATATTTCTTTAACACCATGATTATTTATTCCCTGTCTCTTATTTTTAACGTCCATTAAAAATTCATTAAAGTTTTCAGTTGTCGCGAAGGGTTTAAAGTCAGGATACATAGCAAAATATTCTTGGTTATAATCGGAAATTCTGTAAAAGTCAGAAATATCATCTTCTTTTAAATAAATATTCATATTACATTTCCTCCTTTTTTATTTTATCACAAAAATCATTTTCTTTTAATTTAACTTTTTAACAATGCCTATTTACTCTCAAATATCTTTATTTTTACAATGTAAAAAAATAGCTCCTCTCTAACGAAGAACTATTTTCTAGCTTAACATGCTTTGACCAAGTTAAGATTTTTTGAAATAATGTGTGATTTTAAGGAGCAATAAAATTTTGCTTATTTAAATGGCCATTTTTTTAAACTTTTATTTATCTTTTCCTCATCACAACTATTATCATAGCAAAGAAGTTTTTTATTTACAAGTTAAAATTGTCTTTTTTGTTCTCTTTCTAAATCTCTTTTTTTGATACTTTCACGTTTATCATAAAGTTTTTTACCTTTGGCAAGACCAATTAACACTTTCGCGTGATTCTTTTTAATATACACCTTTAAAGGAATGATACTTATTCCATCTTCTTGACGAGCTTCTTTAAGCTTTTTAATTTCTGCTTTATGTAATAATAATTTTCTCGTTCTTCTTTCATCATGATTGAAACGATTACCCTCGTCATATTTAGCAATATACATATTTAAAATATAGGCTTCATTATCTTTAATAGTAACAAAAGAGTCTCTTAAATCGACTGAACCATTTCGAATACTTTTTATTTCTGTTCCAAAAAGTTCTAATCCTGCCTCATATTCTTTTAAAATTTCATAATCAAAATATGCTTTTTTATTTTTTATTTCCATAAATTATTCACCTGTATTTTAACTTTCAATTAATTTTTTCAACTTTTCTATTTGTCTATTTAGCAAAAGACATAATTTGTTTATTCTTGCCTCTGAAAAATGCGTAATAAATTGATATTCATGTAATAAATTATTAAACCATTTAACAATATCATCCAATTTACTGACATCGATTCGCTTAATGTCTTTTACGACTTTAATAATTTCATCAAATGATTTCGTTTCGTAAAATAAACGACCTTCATTATAAAGGGGCAACTCATCTGAATCATAATAAAGAAGATTTAAACTTTGACCATTATCAAAAATAGGCGCCATACTTACCCATGTTAAAGTATTCACATCTCGTATTACTCCAAAGTTATTTAAATGTCTGTCTTCATTCATAATTAAAAAATCTAAAATATACATGTTTTCCATTTCTATCCTAGCATTAGAAAGACCGTGCTCTTCCAATACTTTGATATAATCTTCATAATCTTCGATACTATCATGCCGAATCATATCATTTCTAATTTGATAGCATGTAATAAGTTCTGTATCTTTGGTAATAAAACAAGGACATTTAGACACAACAGTATCTTTATATATATCTAGTGTGTATTCCACATGATGAAAACCAAGACGCCGACATATTTCACTAGCTAATACTTCATTAAAAGGTTGCATGGCTTCATTTTTATAACCACCTTTAAGTAAATATCTTGTACTATTTTCAATAATCCACGCTTTTTTGAGCATTCCATCTGTTGTATTATTAGGAGTCTTTAAAGAACTTTCCTTAACTATAGTTTGACTATTTTTAGACAAGGAAGCTTCTAAAAATTCCGTATAAGGAAAATCGTTATCAAAAAAATTAATATCATCATACTTTATATTCGTATTATATGGTTTTAGCCAATATTGGTCGGATAAAGATAAGCCAAATGCTTTATCTAACAAATCATTAGGAGCTGTGATACCTAATCGATGCAAAAGTATATCTAATTTATCACGCCACGATGGAATACCACGACCTTTAAACCACTCCGTAAGATTTCTTCTAAAAGGAGTATCATTAATTTCATTCTCGATATAAAAACTTTTTAATATATAAGGAGCATGTGAAATATCGTAAACATCATAAATATAATCAAAAAATTGCGATGTTTCATTGTATTCAGCCACTAAAACTTCTGTATCTTTATTCATTAAAATACATTTCATAACAATTTTGCTCCTTTCTTATAAGGTCAAAAGACATATATATTGTATCAAATTTTTGAACAAAAGTCTTTTTATTGCTAAAAATTAAAAAAGAAGATAATCTCGTTACCTTCTTAAAAATACATCGAATATTATTTTGATGACTTTGGTTTCTTTTTTAAAGTATCTTTATCTTCCTTAACAACTTCGAAATCAATCATCGCTCTTTCTTTACTAGCGCCTACACATTTTACTTTAACCTTATCACCAATACGATATGTTTTTTTGGTTGTATTTCCAATTAAAGATAATAATTCAGGGACATAATTAAAGTAATCACCTTTTAAAGAGTTTACGTGAACAAGACCTTCAATTAAATTAGGAAGTTTGACAAAGAAGCCAAAGCTAGTAACAGAACTTATAACTCCTTCATAAATTTCCCCAATATGACTTTCCATATATTCTGCCATTTTCATATCATCAACATCACGTTCAGCATTTTGGGCAGCTACTTCTCTTTCACTAGAATGTTCTGCGATAGAAACAAGGGCGTTATTTAAATAGTTAATTGTTGCCATAGAAAAATCTTTTTCAACTAAATATTTTTTTAATAAACGATGAACCGTCAAATCAGGAAATCTCCTAATAGGACTTGTAAAATGTGTATAAGCTTTAGATGCTAATCCAAAGTGACCAATATTTTCTTTGGAATATTCAGCTTTTCTCATGCTTCTTAAAAGAAGAGAGGATAAAATTTTAAATTCTGGTTTATCATCTAGTTCTTTCAAAACATTTTGCATGGTTTTAGGTGTCATATCAAGTGTTCTTGTTTTTAAAGTATAACCTAAAGCTTTTAATAAATTAGTAAAATCATCAATTTTATCACTATTAGGGGCTCCATGAACACGATAGATAAACGGTAAATCCATATTGTAAATATGAGAAGCAACTGTTTCATTAGCAGCAATCATAAAGTCTTCAATCATTTTTTCGCCATCTTCTCTTACCACTCTTACGATATCAATGGCTTTACCATTTTCATCTTGAATAATCTCAGGTTCATCTAAATTAAAATCAATGTAGCCACGACCCATTTTTTCTTTTCGCAAAATATGAGCTAAAACATTCATTTCCTTTAAGGTATCGGCAAAAGGTTCATAACCATCAGGAATAATATCACGCATTAAAATATCATTGACAGCTTCATAAGTCATTTTCTTACTACTTTTAATATAAGACTCAAAAATATCATAATCAATAACTTTGCCTTTTTCGTTAATCGTCATCACACAACTCATCGTAAGTCTTATGACTCCTTCATTTAAAGAACAAATTCCATTTGATAATTGATGAGGTAACATAGGAATAACCGTATTAGCAAGATAATTAGAAGTACCTCTTTCGTAAGCGTCATTACCAAGTCCTGTATTTTCTTTGACATAGTTAGAAACATCGGCAATATGAACACCCAAAATGTAATTAGAACCATCTTTTTCTAAAGAAATGGCATCGTCAATATCTTTTGTGTGCTCTCCATCAATCGTAAATATCATTTTGTCTGTTAAATTACGACGACCAATTAAGTCAGAGGGTGATACTTCTTCTGGTAAAGACAATAATTCTTCTTTGGTTTCTGCACTAAAATCAGGTTCAATATCATATTTATAAGCAATACTTAAAATATCTGTTCCCGGATCATCTTTATGTCCTAAAATTTTAATAACTTCACCTAAATATTTTTTTCTTCCAATTTCTTTTGTTAGTTTTACTAAAACTTTATGTCCTACGACACATCCTTGTAAACTTTTTTTATCTAATTTTATATTTAAATCAAGTCTTTCGTCATCTAATTTTAAGCCTAAGCCTTTTTTAAACGAAACAATTTCTCCAACTAAATTATGAAGATTTCTTTCAATAATTTTAATAATATGACCTTCAGGTTTGATTCCTTTATTTAAAACTTCTGCTAAAACAATATCCCCATCAATAGCTCCATTAGAGTTTTCACCACTGATATATAAATCGTCTTCCTTATTTAGGAGAACAAAACCAAAACCTTTTTTATTAGCTTGATATTTGCCAATTTTTAAACTAGGACAATTAGCAAGTAAGATATATTTATCTTTTTTTGTTTTATAGACAACATAATCTTTTACAAGTTCTTCTAAAACATCTTGTAAATCTTTTAATTCTTCACTGGTTTCAAAACCCATTAAATCATTTATTTGTAATAATGTTTTTGCGTCATATTCTTTTTTTAAAGTTTCTAACACTTGTTCTTTCATATTTTCACCTTATATCCTATCCCTATTATACTGTCTTTTTGTTTTATCGACAATAAAAAAATAAATTCGAATAAATTATTCGAATCTACTTTATATATAAGATGAAAGAAATAACCATAAATAACACACCTAAACAAGCTGTTAATCTTGTAATAAATAATTCCATGCCTCTTTCTTTCACAACACCAAATAAACGATCATTTGCTGAGTTAATAATTTGACCTGCATCACTGGCTTTATTACTTTGTAAAAGTACTAAAGCAATAAGTAAAACAGAAATGATAAGTAATATTGTTTCTAACATAAAGTTCCTCCAATTTCTTTGTATCTTTATTTCACATGAATAAATTTACCATAAAGATATTTAAATATCAAGTGTATCAATTAAATAAGAATTAATTATTTTATAGACTTCTTCTCTACCTTTTTTAGTTACAGCAGAAAAGCGTACAAAATCATCTTCAAGCTTCAATGTTTCTTTTATAATCTTATCTTGTTTAGCTCTCATAGACATATTTACTTTATCATATTTAGTCGCGATGATAGTAATAGGAATATGATAATACTGTAAGAAATTATACATCATAATATCATCTTCGGTTGGTTTATGACGATAGTCAATAAGCATAAAAACATGATTTAAATTTTTACGTTTTTTTAAATATTCTTCAATCATTAAGCCTATTTTTTTATCATTATCTTTTGATAATTTAGAATAACCATAACCAGGCACATCAACTAAATAAAAATCATGATTAATATCATAGAAATTAAGAGTTTGAGTTTTACCTGGCTTACTAGAAGTACGTGCATAGTTTTTACGGCCAATTAAAGCATTAATAAAACTACTTTTGCCAACATTACTTCTACCTACTAATAAAAATTCTTTTTTAAAAGGCTCGGGGTACTGACTTTGTCTTACCGCGACATGAGTAAGTTCAACAAAATCAATTTTCATATACATCACCTGTGGGTATATTATATGATATTTTAACTTGTTTTGCAAATTTATCCCTTTTAAAATTCATCTCTTTCATTTTTCTCATCCACATTAATAACTAAAAAAGATAAATTAAGAAGCATAAGGGCGATAGAAAAAGCATTTTGTAAAGAAGTGGTACATACCTTTGTTGCATCTAAAACGTTTGTTAAGTTCATATCTTCCCATTTTTCTAAAGTAAAATTATAAATTTCATTTTTCTCTAAGTGTTTTTCTAACTCTAAACTAGAAATTCCATTATTTAAAATAATTTGTTTTAAAGGAATATCTAAAATCTCACTTAATACTAAATTTTTATTTTCCTTTTTAATTTGATATAAAGTAACCCCACTACCAATATTAACTCCATAAAAGGAAACTTCTAACGAACATAAAGCGTCTTCTAAACGCATGATTTTTTCTTTTTTTTCAACTTCTGTATAACCACCGACATAAATAGTACATAAGCCCGTTTCTAGCATAGAAAGTCTTCTTTGTAAATCTTCTTTTTGATAATTGGAATGACACATTAAAATTTCTTTTTTTAATTCTTCTTTCCTTTTATTGGTATCTTGATTTGAAAACAAAATAGTTTCTTCTCTTGTAAAGACAGCTTCTTTTAAATGGCTAAGATCAATTAAACTTTCTAAATCTTTATAAAGTTCAAACAACATACTATCATAGGTTGGAAGTTCTAAAAGATAAATATAGACTTTTTTCTCATAATATAATGAAAGGCAAGTTTCTTTTAACTCTTTAGAATACCCCTCTGTCATAAGAATAATAGATTCTTTATCCTTTAAAAGAGGATTTATCATGGAAGATATTTCTTCTAAACTATCCAAAAAGCCCTTATAAATTAAAACGTAAGGATGAGGAATTTCAATTTTATCATCCCCATTTAAAAAATATTCATGAGATAAAAAACTATTAAGAACGTAACCATTCACATAATCAAAATAAGTTTTTTTCGTTTTACTTGCTAATATTTTAATAGCGTTTTTTGTTTTAACTTTCAAAATAGTTTCCACCGAAACCTTGCTTAATACTTCATCATTACAAGCTGAATACGCTATTTGATATAAATCATTTGTCGTTGGCTTTCTACTTTTTTGTTCTATTTCATCTAAAATTTTTTTTAGTTCTTCATGCCATATTTTTTTTAAATTACATAAACTCGTCCCCTTTTCTATTTCTTTCAACCCCAAATCATAAATAGCTTTTAATAAAACAAGTGTCGTTGTTGTTCCATCTCCTACCATTTCATTTGTTTTCATACTGGCTTCTTTAATAATTTCTAAAAGAGCTTTCGTTGCCTCATCAGAAGAAGAGATAGAAGAAGCAATCGTAACCCCATCATTCGTAATAAAAGGGGCTAAATCTTTAGTATCTAACAAAATATTATTACCAGATGGACCTAAAGTTTTAGAAACGGTATCACAAAGAAGTTCTAAGGCTTCCTTTATTTTTATTTTTAATTCATCTGGACCAATAACATTTTTCATAATTTTTCCTCCATTTCCACCATGTACTGCCAATACTTCTTTGGCATATTATTTGTTTGACATCTTTTATTTTCTCTTTCTTTAATGCCAATCGTATCAAAGAATGTTTTCCATAAAACCTCAAAATTTTCTTCTTCTAAACTCGGAATTAAATCCAAAGATTTAATATTGTCTTCATTTAAAATAGAGATTCTTTTTGTATCATAAAAGGAATAAAGTTTTCTTTTTTCATCTATAATTAGAAAATGTTCTTGTTTAAATCTTTTACTAAAATGAAGACTGACTGGCAAAATAATGTTATTTTCAGGAGTCATGCTTGCACACAAAAGATTATTTTTCATGACTTTAAAACGTAAAAAGCCTTTCATCTTATGAGTTTCTCTTCTAACATAATGGCTTAAATTTTCTATTTTACTCACACAATTAAGATTTCGTAAATAAAATATTTTGGTTCCATATTTAAAATAGTTTTTTAAATAGTAATAGATAGCAAGTTCCTTTAAAGAATCGCTAGAAAGATAAGCTTCAAAAATGATTTTATAAACGTTTTTATCTATTTTAAAATCAATTTTTAAATAATTAATTTTTATGATTTCATCAAATAAATTAGGAAAGTATTCTTTTTCTTCACATATCTTATCAGGTTTAATATTTCTTTTAATTAAGGTTACGCACAATAAATAAAGTTCTTCAAAACCTTGATATAAAAATGTTTTATTCATGAAATAAACAAAGTTGCCTTTCTGTACTTTCCTTGATTTCATCTTGTTCTAGTAATAAATTATTCATAATAAAAGAAGCATTAAAAAAATCCTTGTTCATAAAATATTTACCCTTACATAAAATAAAATATTTGGCTCGTTTTAAGGAAATATTCATTTTCTTTAAATCTTCAAAAGTAATTTCAAAATATCGTCTAGAAGAAATAATTTTTTTGGCTCCTTTAGGACCAATACCAGGAATTTTTAAAAGTTCTTGATAAGAACAACTATTAATTTCTTTGGGAAATTCATTTAAATGTCTTATAGCCCAATCAGCTTTAGGGTCTAATAAAACATTAAAATTAGTATGAGAATCATCTAATAAATCACTTACTTTAAAATTGTAAAAACGAAGCAAAAAGTCCGCTTGATAAAGACGATGTTCCCGTTTTAAAGGTGGCATAACAATATTTGGAAGCAACTTATCTTTATTAACGGGAACATAAGCAGAATAAAAAACTCTTTTTAAATGATATTTTTGATATAAATTTTCACTTTCACCTAATATATTAAAATCTGTTTCAGGACTTGCCCCGATAATCAGTTGGGTACTTTGACCAGCAGGCACAAAAACTTTGCTTTTATTTTCTTTTACTAAAGCCATTGCATGAGAAATATTTTGATTATCTTTATCTGGCGCTAATAGCTTTAAAGAAGATTGGGTGGGAAGTTCTATATTAATACTCATCCTATCCACAAGACCACCTAATTTTTTTATTAAATAATCACTCGCTCCTGGAATAGATTTGGCATGAATATATCCTTTAAAGTGATATTTTTGTCTTAGCAAAGTAATCGTTTCTATTATTTTTTCCATGGTGTAATCGGCATTTTTCATAACTCCAGAACTTAAAAACAAACCTTCGATATAATTTCTTTTATAAAAATTAATTGTAATCTTACATATTTCCTCTGGTTCAAAAATAGCTCTTTCAATATGATTACTTTTTCTGTTTAAACAATATTTACAATCGTAAATACAACAATTAGTTAATAAAATTTTAAGAAGAGAAACACATCTGCCATCACTTGAAAAAGTATGACAAATACCAGAATAAGAAGTATTACCAAAGCCTTTTTCACTCGCTCTTTTAACGCCACTTGAAGAACAAGAAGCATCGTATTTAGCACTGTCAGCTAAGATTTTTAATTTTTCTTTTAACTCCATAAAACCACCTATTTGTTATTATAATTAGTGCTTAAACGAATAACTACTGGTAATTTTAGGAAACAAAAAAGACACTTTTGTGCCTTATTTTGAAACTTGTTCAATGACATAATCTCTAACATCTTCGGGTGTCATATTTAAAACGATTGCCATTTCATTATAAAGATATTTTTCAGCCATTTCAAAATAGCGATTATCTTTTTCACTTACTTTTTTATTATTTTTAATGCGTGCTTGATTTCTCTCGTATGTCGTTTTGATAATTTGAACAAGACCATAATTTGTTCCTTCATTTAATACTCTTTTATACTCATTTTCAAGTTGTTTTGCTTCTCCTAATAAAATGGGAATATCTTTGATTTGCCCAATTAAAACATTGATATCCTCTAAAGTCATTAAATCTCTAATAAATTCATTATCAACGGGAATATTCATTGTTAAAGACTTATCCGTAATAGGCACAAGTTTATAACTCATGACATGATTAACAGGATTTTCTTTAACATCTTTAATTTCACAAACCTCTTTACGATAAACAACATACTCACCTATTTTTTTCACAGTAACCCTCCTCTAAGTAATTAAACTATGACCTTATTATACCACAAAATTAAGGTTTTTAGGGCATGAAGCTCAATCTTTAAGAGTTGAAACTTAAAAAAATTATATTAATTTTTAAACTAATATAACTTTTCCATCTAAATTACAAATATAGGCATTAGGTAATATTTTTTTTACTTCTAATAATTTTTCATTATCATTTTCGTATTCTCTTCCTACCAGTATTCCCTCAATTAAGTTAGAGGGAATACCGAAAAGAATCGCACTTTCTCTGTCTGTAAAAAAATCATCTTTTTCTTTTCTGGCTATAATAAATTTTTCATAGTAATAAGGATTAATAAATTCTCTAACATCCTCATCACTAACATTAGTAGATAAAATATCTCCTTTAAGTAACTCTTTAATAGCACTATTGTTTCCATTAAAAATAATTCCAACTTGAACTTTATTTTGAACATAACTAGGCAAAAATCTTGCTTCTTTCGTCTGTTCCATACGCCATCTATAACAAAAATTAGTATCAAGTGTATCCGTAATATTTTTCATTTCACTATGAGGAATAACATCTGTTTTTATTGTTACTTCTTCCATATCTTTATATTCAATGGTTCCACCACTATAAAAATTAATATATTCATTTAAATCAAATTCATTTAGCTTATCTAAAAAGTTTGATATGTTATTATCACTCTTGCCTTTTCCATCTATAAGCCATTCTTTTATCTTTTCAAAACGCTTTGAACTATCGGAAAGTTCTTCTTTTGAACATTCCAAAAGTTCAGAAAGTATTTTTATCTGAGAATCGTTCTCTACTTCTTTCGCAACACAGCATGCAACATCCTCTGCAAATTTAACAGGCTCAGCAGGCTGACGAGAACCACTCTTTATTCTGAATATTGTTGAAGAATCATAGTTTATATATTTACAAAGCTTTGATACATTTATATTCATTATTGAAATCAATGTATTAAAATTTTTTCTTAATTGCTCTCTATCTGCTGTACTTACATCATCACATTCAAGAAAAGAATCTATTACTGATTTTTTTGTTATATTAGGTTGTTTATTTTCTGCTAATATAACAATAGCTTCACAAAGTCTTTCCAAAGCCTCGCTATTAATTTCAGGCACACGCTCACCAGAGCGATAGCGACTAATAGTAGAAGCTGACAAGCCTGAAATTTC
>ERZ825670.3886-NODE-3886-length-12110-cov-5.627375_pt1 | contig 12110 bp, 10 predicted proteins | sample MGYA00519929_ERZ825670 | MGnify/ENA primary metagenome ERZ825670 (study PRJEB31778, sample SAMEA3449207) | human gut metagenome | biome: human gut; feature: human-associated habitat; material: faeces | place: United Kingdom | collected 2010/2012 ...
TCAGCGTCTTCGCGCTCAGTGTCGGCTCGCCGGTGGGGACGATCTTGTTGGTGGCGGTGATGGTGATGGTGATGTCGGCGCTCTTGGAATAGCCGTCCGCCGTGAAGGTGACGCGGTAGGTGTGCTTTCCCACAGAGAGATCGGCGGGCAGTTGATAAACCGGCTCCGTTGCCCCATTGATCAGCTGGAGTGTACCACCGGTTGTATACCATTGGCACGAAAGCTTGCCCGCGCCCGGTTTAGCGTCACAGCTTGCGGACAGCTTGATGCCGTTTGTTGTGCCATAGGGTATGGACGTTGAGGCATCTGTACCATCTGCGTTCAGGGCAGTCAGTGTGACACTCGTAATGGGCGCCTGCTGCACAGTGACATTGCCCACCGTCTGCTCCGTCTCACCGTACCACGCGCCGGTTCCAGCATTCCGGAGGGCATAACCCTCCTCCAACAGGTCGCCGATGTGCAGACCATTATCAACTCTCAGCCATTCGGCGATTTTGCCCGTTCCTCCGGCGGAATCCTTGAGGGTGATTTTGCACCTCACGGTCAGGTCATAGATTCTGTGCCCGTTCAAATCGAAGGTGATCGCCTTGTCGATGGTCACCGTAACGTCGCCTGGCACATCCCTCAACAACTTCAGCGTATCGCCCGCATTGGCGGCATCGAGGGCGGTGTGAAAATCCTTATAATAGGTGACCGTGCCGTTTTGCGTCACGCTGGCGGCAAAGGTTGCTCCACATTCACACGCTCCGTTCACAACCTTGTGAGTGTGCGGCTTGACGATACATCCCTCGGTGTAGAGAAAAATGGCTCCAACATTTTCAATATGCCAATACTCCTTACTGGCAAGGTCGATATATTTACTGTTTTGGTCAAACAGCATACTGCCAGCGGCAAAGATTGCCTCCAACCCGGCAGTATCACTCGCTTGGGCATCCGCCACCCAATAGAAAATTCCGTTGTTCAGAGTTGCATCTGCGATGCTTAATGCAGGACGTGTGCCGGAATTTTCGCAGAACACCCCGACTTCTCCGGTGAAGGTGCTGCCGGTTACCGTAAGGCTGCCGCCAGTGATATACAGTGCAGAGGAATGCTTACCCTCCAAATTAATGCCGCTGGTCAAATTCACATTGTCAAGAGCAACGGTTCCGCCGGAAATTTTCAGAGCGACCAACTCTGTCGCTGTTGCAGTCGCTGCGGGCCCAGTCTGTGTGTTGACCAGACTGCCGTTTTTGATGGTGATATTCGCTGTGCCGCTCACTTCCAGCAGTTGCTTCCAAATGGCTCCCTTGAGGGTCTTGTTGTTCAAATCCAGGGTGAAACTGCCTTCGCTGACAGAAAGACCGTTTTCTCCCACTTCATTTGACAGTTCAACATCGCTCAGCAGCTTTAGGGTCGAGCCTTCACTTTTGATGGCTGCCGACCATGCATCGTTGAAGGAGCCGTAAACCTGTTCTGTGTCCCCGGCTGTCGTCACTTGCGCGGCTCCGCTCTCCGCAATCTCTGCGTCCTCCGCAAAAGCGGCGGCGGGCAGCAGGGTCAGGCACAGGGCCAGCGCCATGAACATACTCAATACTCGTTTTTTCATATCTTTCCTCCTTGAAAAATCATCTTGCCTTTATATGGAAATCCGACATCTGCCGGATGCTGTTTTTACAGGTCGTCCTGCACTAAATGCAGCTTCTTCGCTGCTGTCTTGGCTTCCGCCCGGCGCTTCACGTCCAGCTTGTCGAGGATGTGGCTGACATGGGTCTTCACGGTCGGCAGCTTCACATCCATGATCTGTGCGATCTCGGCGTTGGACTTGTCCGCGCAGAGCAGATGGAGAATTTGCAGCTCCGTGGGCGTCAACTCCTCACCGGGGGCAAGGCGGGGTTCGAGGAAATGGGGGTAGAACGCCGCCTGCGTCCGCACCGCCGCCATCAGCCGCTTGCGCCATGCTTTGTTGCCGTCCCAGTCCAGTGCCTCCAGCAGCGGCAGCACCGCCGTGCCGTATACGCTGACGGTGCGGATGAAGCGGTACTCCGCCGCCGCGTCCAGCGCCGCCGTCAATCGCTCGCGCCACCCCTCGTCCCGCTTGCGGTGCAGGGCGATGGCAGTCAGGACATTCAGGTGAATGCCGTCGATGATGCGGGCGCAGTTTTGGACGTACGGCTCCAGCGGGACAAGCGTCAGCTGCGCCGCGTCCGGTCTGCCGTTCTCCAGCTCCACCATGGCCTGGGTGAGATACTGGTAGCGCCGCATGACGTTCAGGTGCGTCGGCTCCCGCGGGGCTTTTTCCCGATACCACGCGTCCGCCGCGTCAAGGTCGCCGGTGTGCATGTCAATACGGCAGAGCATGGCGTCCATATTGGGCAGAAAGCGTGTCAAACCGCGCTCGGCAAAGCATTCACGGAGCACCTCGATGGTGCGCCGCGCGTCGGCGGGCTGTCCGCTTGCCAGCTGGCTGCGGGCCAGCAGTCCACTGACGGCGAACTCCATGTCCGGCGTGCCGCGGTTGCGGACCTCGTTCAGCTGTGGGAGAAGGGACAGCATCCGACCGGCCACGTCCTCCCCCTTTTCAAACTTGCTCTCGGCGATGGCGCAGTCCGCAAGTCCCACGCCGTCCCGCCCCAGCACCGCCTCCACGGGGAGACGGAGGGTTTTGTAGAGCAGGTCGTCCTTTTTGCTCCATGCGGAAAAGTCCTTGCCGCCGTTCATGATGCTGGGCAGCGCGCTTGTGACGGAAAAGGACGGCAGTGCCACCTCTTTGTTCGTCAGCAGCCGGAACACGGTGGGGATGGTCTCCGTCAGACCGTTCACGCCCCGCTGGGGAAGAGAAATGTCCAGCCATGCAAGGCGGCTGCGGGCCTGCTTTCCGGCGGCGTCCTGCCTGCCGCAGCGCTCGGCAAATGCTTGCAGCTCGCCGTACCAGCGCTCCGAGCCTTCGTAGTCCATCGCCAGCGCGCAGAGCATGCTCATGCCCTGCATCAGAGAGGGAGAGGCGAGAATTTCCGCCTCCGGCAGGCTGCGGTAGTATTTTTCCATCTCGGCATAGTGACCCATGCCGGGGTGGAGTTCTGCATTGCGCACCAGCAGCTCGGAGACCTTGGAATGGTCGCCGCCGCTGGTGTAGCATTCCAGAGCGTGGGCGTAGTCCTCCTTCAGCTCATAGTACAGCCCGCCCCGGCTGAAGAGCGCTTTGCGCTTTTCCTCGGTATACTCCCGTTCCATCTCCCAGAGGAGAAAAGCTCGGAAACCCGACCAGAAGTGGAAGCGCTGGCAGTCGTCGTAGCGCAGCATAGTGGTGTATCGAAGAAGCCAGTCCAGCCGTTCGCCGGCACGGGGATCGCCGCTGACCATCCGTGCCATTTCCAGGTCAAAACTTTCAAAGGGGGCCAGCTCCAACAGGAAGCGCCGCACCGGCAGGTCAAAGCGCCGGTAGATGGCGGTTTCAAAGTAGAGAAACACCTCCCGGAACACCCGTGCCACCAACTCCGGCGTCCACGGCTTGCCCGGAGACATACACCGGGCGGTGATGGCTACGCCCAGCGGATAGCCCACGGATTCTTTCAAAATTCCGTCGATCTCACTGTCTGCCGCCTCCACGCCGTAAAGCCGGAGCAGCCGCCGCACATCGTCCGCATCAAAGAGCAGGTCGTCGGCCTCCAGCACCGTCATCAGCCCCGTGTATTGAAAGGCCATGAGGCTCCCCGGCGGCGTGCCGCGGGAGAGCAGGACGAAGCGGCGCTCGGGGCAGGCACGGATCAGTTCGCACAGGGCATTCCAGTCCTGCTCCTCCTGCATATCCTGCAAATCGTCCAGCAGTAAGATTTGCCAGTCAGCCTCCGCAGAGGGCAGCTTGAAGCCGGCACTGTCCGCCGGCAGGCGCAATACCTCCCAGCTGGACAGTAGCGCCTCCGCCACCGCCGTTTTTCCAAAGCCGCAGGGTGCGCTGAAAAAGAGCACGCGCCCCTGCCGCAGAAAACGGTCAAACTGCTTCTCAACGGACGGTTTTACGATGATGTTGTCCTGCAAGCGTGTCCCTCCCTTGCACCAGAGTGGAATTGTCCCGTAGGGTTCCCCTACGGGACAAGGGGGCATGCCCCCTTGTCAATACCTCTTTCGACACGATTTATAATCAATTAAGTTTATTATACAGCCCCTGACGGAAATGTAAATCGTTCCAAAGTATGAGACCGGTGATTTTGGTTGCGGGACAGTCTATCCGGGGGTCTTTTCAGTGGGCACATTCAGCCATTTTGTTTTCAGAGTTTCGGGATGAATCAGCATGACCGGTCTGCCCAGTGCAAGCGCATAGGACACAGCCTTATCCTCGGCGCTCCCATCCGCAAGGTCGGGGGCATAGACGGCCAGCACCACGCCCGACTGTTTGATGATCCGCTGATAGGCCAAAAGCTGGGCGTCAGGCTGCTCATGGAAGTCGATGCAGTCCAGTTCCGTGCATCCCGCGAGCATATTGAAGTAGCGCTCCCGAAGCTGCGGCGTCCATTTGGTAGCCTGCTCCTCATGGGGTATGACGCAGACCAGCCGAAGGAATTTATCCTTCTCCCGCAGAATATTGATGATCTCTGCAGCGTACAGCCCCACGCCGGGGTCGCAGGCCACCTGAAACTCCGTGACACCGCGCTGGCGCAGTTCCATGATCCGCTGCGCCATCTCCAGCTTCATGCGGCGGCAGCCGTCGTCCTCCTCGTCAAAGCCCCACGGGAACCGCAGGGGATGCTGACCGATCACCGCACAGCGAACATTCTTTTTCATCATTCCACCGCCTCTTATTGTAGTCTATTGGCTTACGATTAGTATTCTAACAGCCGCTATTTTTCGCGTCAACGAGAATGTAAGCTATAAGCATACAAAATAAATGCTGATAGCACACAATCGGAGGCGAAACCATGGATAAGAAGCTGCTCGGAAAGCGAATCAATACGGCACGCAAGGAACGGGGGTGGACGAGTGAGCGTCTGTCCGAGGCGTGCAATATCAACGCGACCTATCTTCGGCAAATTGAAGCAGGAACGAAGGTTCCCAGTCTGCAAGTGTTCGTTTTGCTGTGCGAAGCGCTCAGGGTATCTCCGACCTATCTTTTGGCGGAGGTCTTACCCAGCATGGAATTTTCGGATATGGATGTACTTTTGGAGTTGTGGCAGACAGCCACACCCAAGCAAATCGCCATGATGTCCTCCATGATCCGCAGCGCCTTAGAAGCATCGAAAGATTAACAGGAATGCGTCTCGCAGGAGGCGCATTTTTTCTCACCGTTGATTGCTATTGTCGAATTAAATACTACGATAATAACTATTAAAATGCAACGATTTTTCACAGTATAATATACGAAAAATCGTTGGCGGTGAGAAAATGACAGATATTCTTGGAATTATCAAAACGCAGCGCGAAGCGCGGGGCTGGTCTGAGTACCAGCTTGCTGAACGTTCCGGCTTGCCGCAATCCACGATTTCTTCATGGTATAAGAAAGACATGACACCGTCATTTGCATCGTTGGAGAAGATATGCGACGCCTTTGGCATCACACTTTCGCAATTCTTTGCAGACGGAGAAGAAAGCGTTGTCCTGACACCTTCGCAGCGTAAAATGTTGGATAAATGGAACTGCCTCACAGAAGCACAGCACAACTCGCTACTGATCCTCATGGATTCCATGTAAAACTACTTCTATAGCGACAGCCGGGAGCTTCCGGCTGCCGCTGTTTCTTTTGAGTAAAAAAAGGAAAGCGCGTCCACCCGCGCAAACGCACAGGCAGACGCACCTTATCGCAGTACAAAAAGCCTCTGCGCCTTCTATTCAAAAAAAGAGGGCGCAGGGGCTTACTGTATGCTATGCTGTTTTATCGTATGGCGTCTTTGAGCGCCTTGCCGGGCTTGAACACCGGCACCTTGCAGGCGGGATAGGTCATGGACTCGCCGGTACGGGGGTTGCGGCCAACACGGGCGGGACGCTCTTTGGCCTCGAAGCTGCCAAAACCCACCAGCTGTACCTTATCTCCGCCCTTCATGGCAGTTTCCACCGTGCCAGTGAAAGCGGCAAGGGCCACTTCGCAGTCCTTCTTCGTCAGGCCGCTGACTTCCGACATGGCGGCGATCAGTTCAGTTTTGTTCATGGAAATCGCTCTCCTTTTCATTTGTAGCATGACCGCATTATAACGGAGAGAGTTGGAAACTGTCAACTGCGGCCTGCTTCGGCGTAGTATTGCGGTCGTCCGATAGAGGTAAAGCCCTCCAGCCCGGTAATGACCACGTTGTTATATCCGCTGGCGCAGTGAATGATTAGCAATTCTCCGTTTGCGTCCCTACCGCCAACGATGCCCACATGGGAATTATCCGGGTAGAACACCAAGTCACCGGGCTGTGCGTCCGCCCACGAAATATCGGTGCAATAGCTGTGCTGTGCGGTGGCTCCTCCGCCGTGGCCGATGACATAGCTGCCGCCGGACTGATTGTAGAAAACCCAATCGACGAATCCACTGCAATCCGTCCCGTAGGGACGGTAGGTCCCCGTGGTGGAGCTGCCTGCCGCAGTGACCTGCCGCAGCTCGCCCCAGCGGGCGTCCCAACCGATCACAAGGGATTTTCCTCCCCAAAAATAATTCACCTTGCCGACAAGAGAACAGGCGGTGCGTACCACCGCCTCGCGCTCCGGCGACAGATATTCCGGCAGATCGCGGAGCAGCGCCGCCGTATCCCCGCTGACGGAGTACACATCCTCGATCAGCTCCCGCAGGAGGTCCCGCTGCTCCAGCAGTTCGTCCAGTGCCGCGATCTGGTTACGGTTGAAATGATACTCAGTTTTCATCTCCTCTGCCGTTTTTGCGGTGATGGTGATATAGAGATTTCGCTCCGTCCATCCGTCATCATCGCCACTGCCGGGATGGTGAATGACCTCGATGCGGTGTGCAATGGTGGTCATGTCCCAAAAGACTGCTTTCAGGCGGGCAATGCGGTCGGCATCCATGGTGGCCACGTCCGCGGCGTCCGCATCGTTACTGCCTGCTACCTTCACCGCGAACACCGCCAGCACCTCGATCCAATCGGCAGGCTGGCCGGTCACGGAGATGGAATCATAATCATCTGCCGTTTGCAGGGTTTCCAGCCGCTCATTGAACTCATAGTTGACCTGCGCCACCGCAGCGGAGAGCGGCACGACGCCCGCCTCCCGGCTCTCGTTGGAAAAGAGGATGCCGAAGGGTGATGCCACGATTGCCGCCACAAGGATCACCGTCAGGAGCAGCACCAGTACCACTGCACCGCCGCCTGCCGACAGGATCGAGCTGACCGCAGACGCCACTCCTTTCCCGATTCCTTTCACTGCCTGGACTGCCACGCCGCCCATCTTTTTTGCCCCCTTGCCTCCGTTCTTTGCGGATGTCTGGAGCATTACCTGACGCACCTTTCGTTGCGCCGCCGCCCTTGCGCGGCGCGTGATGATTGCATTGTTCGGCGCTGCGTGGTCAGTTGGTCGAACACGCATGATGCGTGCGGCCTTGGTCATGGCCTGTCTGCTCTTGGGGGCCGGACTGCCCTTGGCCGATGCGCCCTGATTGCTTTTATGCGGAGGGACCGTTGTACCTCCACGGTCGGACGGTGGAGGTACAATGTGCCGCTCCGCTGTTCTTTTCTCGGCAAGGTTTCGCCGATAGGCGGCTTTTGCGTCCTGTATGGCTTTCTGCCGCCCACGCTCCTGCGGGGCGGCATTTGCGCTTTTTGTACCACCGCGATTTTGCGGAGGTACGGTCTGATTTCCGACTTTGTTTCGTGCGGCGTGTGATTGCAGTACATCAGAATACGCCGCAGGCGTATCGGGCAGGCCCCTTTCTGTTGGCATCACACCGTCCACGGTTTCGAGCGTTTCTGCCGCAGTACGGCTTTCCGACGCACTATTCCTACCTTGCCGTTTCTGCTCCTGATAATGCTTTATCATACGCCGCGAGGCATCCGCCGCCCCAGCCGCACCCCGGCGCATATTTTTCTCCACGCGGTCGGTGGCGTAGCGCACGGGGTCGCGGCTTTCCGGCTCTTTCTCTTTCTGTCGCTTATCCATGTGCTTTTTCAGAATGGATTCTGCGTCCTTGGGTGTGGGGTTCTTCAGCTTTGCCTTGGGCGTGTCCATGCCGGGTCTGATCTTCAAGTCCCGCATGGCGTCAGTCCTCACCGGGCTTGGTTGACATTAAGCGGTACAGCTCCGTGTTTTTGGGCAGCTCATTGGCGAAGGGCACGATGGCCCCGCCTACCTTGATGAGCCCGTGGCCAGCAGGGGCATTGTCCACATAGCTCATCTGCGTATCCGATGCACCCAGCAGTCGGGCAAGCTGCTCCCGGTCGGTGGTGGCCTGATTGAGCATCAGCAGAAACTCGGAGTTTGCGAACATCATACGCGCCGTATTGGACAGCAGACATTCCTCCACATTCTGTGTAATGCCGGTGAGCGTCGCGCCATATTTGCGGAAGCGCTTCCAGCACTTGTAGAGAAATTCGCTGCTGTAATTGGTAATGCTGTGTCCGCCGCCGCTCCCGTTGGCGAAAAACAGATAGATCTCGTCGATGTAGACATGGGTGTATTTTCCCTCTCTGCGGTTCTGGATAACGCGGTTGTAAATGGCGTCCAGCATCACCAACAGGCCCACTGATTTCAGATTTTCGCCCAAGTCCTGAATGTCAAAGCAGAGAATGCGGCTTTTTGTGTTGATATTGGTCTGGTGGGAAAATACATTCAAACTACCCACTGTGAACAGCTCCAGTGCCAGCGCGATCCGGTGCGCCTCCGGGTTGACCTGCTTCATCAAATCGTCATAGAGGTCTTTCAGCGTAGGCGGCTGACCTTGGAAATTCTTGATATACTCCCGGTAGATGTTGCCCACGCTGCGGTCAATGATGGACTTCTCCTGCGGCTCGATCTTATCCGAGCCCATGAGCTGTTCATACAGTGACATGATAAACTCAGACTTCATCACCAACGGCTCCCTGCCGTCGCCATACCCCTCGGACAAGTCCAGTGCGTTGATGTGACAGCCGTTTGGATCAGAGGCGGAGATGGTGATGACCTCGCCGCCCAATGCCCTCACCAACTCGCCATATTCACGTTCCGGGTCCACGATGATAATATCATGGTCGGTAGAGAGCGCCAGCGCGGAGACCTCCTGCTTGGCCGCCATGCTTTTGCCGGAGCCGGACACGCCGGTAATAAATCCGTTGCCGTTGAGCAGATTTCCGCGGTTGCAGACGATGAGGTTATGCGATACGGCGTTGACGCCGTAGTAAATACCGCCCGCGTCCTGAATTTCCTGTGATTTGAACGGCATGAGAACAGCGGTACACTCCGTGGTCAGGGTGCGGGTAGCGTCAATGCGCTTGAGGCCGAGGGGCAGTACCGTGTTCAGGGCGTCCTCCTGCTGGTAGCGCAGAATGTTAAACTGACAACCCCGCGCTCGCCCGATGGCTTGCAGGGCCTCGGTGTCCTGATCGAGCTGCTCCAGATCGTCCGCCAAATGTGTCAGCGTCACCAAAGCCAGCATCATGCGCTGGTCGCGGCTCATGAGGTCGTCCATAAATTCCTTTGTTTCGCTCCGTGCCAGTTCCAGTTCATAGGGGATATTGGCGTCATAGTTGCCATTCTGGTTCTGCCGCTGCCGACAGCGGGTAATGTCTGAGTCCACCGCCATGATCTGCTTGCGGCTAATGCTCACTGCTTCGTCCATCGCCACGGGGATAAATTGAGGTCGTCCAGTTCCTCCAGCAGGCTGTCCTCGCGGCAGTCGCGGAGATCTTGCAGGTAGTCTGTGATGTTATCTGCCACGGCATTGTGGCAGGCAGAGCGCACGGCGTCCGCCAGATTTTCTTTTTCGGCCAGGTTGCCGAAGGTGGCTTCTAAGGTTTCGATGACCTCCGGCTCAAAGGCCGGGTGCATCGTCCAGATGGGCAGTGGACGGGCAAAGCGGGACGCATGGGTGTCCGAAACATCAAAATAGAGCTTCAGGCAGTTTTGACCGTCATCACCAAATACGGCAATGCTCTTGGCCCCGCGATTCACCCAGCGGCCAAACTGACGATTCCAGCGTTCCATCTCAAGGACCGCCGTGGCGTCCGGGCGCTGGGCGTAGATCAGAATTTGATCATCGAATGGGCATTTGTAGTTATAGCAGGCCGCGCGGAGAAAGCCCGTCCAGCTTTGATAGCTGCAGGTGACGCTCTGCACAGTCTGGTCATATAGCTCCGTAATAAGCTGAAATTTAGTAGGCAAGTTGGCACCTCCTATCTCTCCGGCTCCGTTCGTTTTTTCGCTTGAAGCCGGTCATTCTTTTGCTGCTCTTTTTGGGCCTTTTCAAACGGTTTTCGCTGATAGCAATAAATATAAAACTGGTAATCACCTTTGATCGGTGTACAGCGGAGCATATACACATACTGTTTGGTTTTCACCATGAAGCCGCAGGAGGGAAGCAATGCGCCCTTGATGGCGCAGATCCGCTCGTATCGGTTGCAGTAGCGATCCATGCTGTCAAAGTCCCGCAGCGGGGAGTCCGGCTGCTCCCGCAGCCAGTTTATGGTACGGTCAATATCGGCCTTAAACTCCGGCGTGTTCAGCGCATCCTGCTGGTGGGGCCACCATGTTGTATAAAACTGCTTGCCGCTGCCAAAATCACCCCGCAGGTGTCCCACGCAGCCCGCAGACTTGTCCTGTTCCTCACTCTGGGAGTAACAAAAGTCGTGCAGCGCAGTGTCATCGGCTATGAAAAAGTCGATGACCTGTTTCTTGCTGACGGGATATTCCTGTTGAAACTCTGCCAGCGAGAAACAGCCGGATTGGAAATCTAGATCACCGTCGTTCAGTTCCAGACCGCCGCTGATGGGTAACTGGATCGGCTCCCGCATCAGGACAGTGCCGAAAAAATCCACCATGATACCGCGTGCCAGTTCTACCGGCTCACCGCCGTATTCGTCGCTGTACCGGACTTCGTAGCGGTACACGCCATCCGGCACGGTAGAGCGGTCAACACGCAAGTCGGTGAACAGGGCAGGTACGCCGAAAATCGTCACCTCATCGTAGGTCAGGCGGTTTGCATCGTGTCTGCTCATCGTTCATCACCTCGCTCTGGTATCTGCGGCGCTTTGGATTTTGCCCGTTCACGGAGAAATTCGGCCTCCTCCGTGATACGCCTGCCGAAGTCTGCAACTGCGCCCAATTTGGTCGCGCAGTAGTGACCCCAGAAAAAGTTATTCGGGTCATTTTTTACATTGGCCTGCCATGTGACATAGGGCGCTGCCTGATTGTTCGGATTTTCTCCGATGACGAACCGGGCGTTGCCGACGGTCACGCTCTCGATAATGACATAGCCCTCATTGACCTGCTCTTTTTCGTTCATTCTCATGCCTCCTCGTTTTTTTACTTGGCCGAAAGAAGAATATTCTTTCTCGGCACAGTAAGTTTTTCTTCTCTTTCGGCTTAGTTAGGAAAAGGGATTGTAAGGGGAAAACCCATGCAGAGCCTAACGCTCCTGCTGCCGGAGTTGCCGCTTGTGCCAGTCCTCCAGCAGTTTCACAATGACTTTCTGCTTTTGTGACGGCGTATAAGTTTTTGGAAAATATTTTGCCAGCACATCACCTTTGAGAACCAGCTTGTCCTCGATGGGCTTTTCCTCAGTCATGATTGCATCTATTACATTTTCGTCCAGTTTCCCATCTTGGCTGAACTGCTTGAGCCGTCGCGCCTGTTTGAGATTGGGCGTACACTCCTCGCGCTCAATAGCATCGCAGAGCATTTTCTGTTCCGGTTCGGTGAGATAGGACACCTCCACCGCCGCATTGAACGCAATCGTCTTGTTATCCACACGGTTCAACAGGTCAGGGACAAGACTGGTCAAACGGATATAGCGTCGGATTTGGTCTTTGCTTTCTCCAACCTGCTCCGCCAAAATATCACGCGATTTTATACCGTCTGACTTGTGTGCAATTCGCGCACAAGTTAAATCCGTCCGTTGTCCCTGCCGTTTCATCGCGTCCAGCTTCATCTTATAGGCAAACGCCTTCTCCGAGGGCAGGATCTGCTCCCGCTGCAAGTTGGAATCCACCATGATGATCGTGGCTTCATCGTCGGTGAGCTGCCGC
>ERZ825670.3887-NODE-3887-length-12098-cov-4.518558_pt1 | contig 12098 bp, 11 predicted proteins | sample MGYA00519929_ERZ825670 | MGnify/ENA primary metagenome ERZ825670 (study PRJEB31778, sample SAMEA3449207) | human gut metagenome | biome: human gut; feature: human-associated habitat; material: faeces | place: United Kingdom | collected 2010/2012 ...
AACATATGATAGATAGGTATCAGCCATGATCCAAATCGGCAGCTGACAACCAATCATTCCGCAACTGAAAAAGCCATATCCTACCATTAACAATTTGAAATTTTGAAAATGAGCAGCTTTAAAAGTAATTTCTGCCACCAAACTAGAAATACAATATGTCACGAGAGGTAACCAGGTATAACCCATAGCTAACCAGAATACCCCAAGAATCAACGCCATGATGAAAATCATACCTGACTTTTTAATTTTTGTTGTGAACAACATAAACGGGATGCCTGTGATCAAGGGCGCCACGAATAATGAAATCGGATAGAATACCGGAAAAGCGTTTAACATGCCAATAACAAAAAATACAACTAGATACATTGCTGTATAAATCCCAATATTAATTAAATCTTTTGTATTAAGTCTATTCTGTGCACTCATTTTTATCTTCCTTTCCTTTAAATAGTTTTTCTATTAATAAAGCTACACCATCTACTATTCTATCTGTTATTGCTGTAAACTTTCCTGTTACTAGGCCAACCATTTCAAATAGGCCATCTAGTGTTTTTACTTTTCCAGTTTTATTTATATATTTTCCGCCTTCTTTTTTTAAATCAACTATAAAATAAGTAATCTTAATTTCCAAATGTTTATTAACATTTTCATTTATTATATTTAAATTCTCATTAAGTTTATCAACACTTTCTTCATCTAAAATATGTTTTCTTGTTGTTAATCTCGCTGTTTCTTCTATTTCCTCATCATAGCCAGTTAAGGCTGCAAAAGGAGCAAATTGTCCAGCTCTTTTATCTATACTCATTCTAGAATGATAAATAGGCTCATAATGAGGTAGATTAATAATATCTTCGTATTTATTCATTATCCTTTATGTCCTCCTACTTCTCTATTTCGGTCAATAGCAGTTGATCCTTCTTCTAAATTCATTCCTTTAAGAATTGAGTTCTTTCCAAATTTATTTTTTATATCAATAATTGCATGTTGTAATTTTTTATCATCTTCTTGATGTTTTTTAGTCTCTTCTTTTTCTAATGTTTTATCTATGGTGTTAAATAAATCTAATTGTTCAAAAACAAAATCATTTTTAGTTTTACTTTCTGCTTTTAAATTACATACTGTAATATTTATTTTTCTTATTAATAGATTTTTATTAACTATTTCATCATATAACTCAATACATTTTTCAGATAATATCTTACTTGAAAATGTATAATAATCTAAATTAATTGTTCCATGAGCATTTTTAGGTACATATCTTCCATAACTATCTTTGGTTATTGGTCCATCATATTTATTTTTTATTTCTGGATTAGTTAAATTTGAAACATCAAAAGTTAAATCTAAAACTATTTGTTTTGTTGTTAATTCTTTTTTAGTTAAATCTAGTGCTAAGGAATCAATCATTTCTCTAACAATTAACTTTGATTCATCATAATTATAAGGACGATGTAATACTTGACCAGAGGATAAGCTACTTGTTTCTGGTTTATATTTTTTAACATCTTCTATTTTTGTCGGCTCATACCCCCAAGCATGATCTATTAATAACTCCGCATTAACTCCAAACAATTTATATAAAAAATTTTCATTTTTAATGGACATTAATGCTACATCTCCCATTGTATACATTCCATTTTCTTCTAACTTTTTGGCAATACCTTTTCCAACTCGCCAAAATGAGGTTAATGGTTTATGTTCCCATAAAATTTTTCGGTAAGATATTTCATCTAAGGAAGCCATTCTAACACCTATTTCATTTGGTTTCATATGTTTGGCAACTATATCCATAGCAATTTTAGCTAAATACATATTAGTTCCAATTCCTGCTGTTGCTGTTATCCCTGTTTCATTATAAACATCTTTAATAATAGTTGTTGCAAGTTCCTCAGGTGTTTTTTTATAAAATTTTAAATAATTTGTAATATCACAAAATACTTCATCTATTGAATAGGGAAATATATCTTCTGGTGCTAAATATTTTAAATAAATATTATATATTTTAGTACTATAAAACATATATTTTTTCATTTTGGGAGTTGCTATTATATAATCTAGTTCTAAAGTTTTATTATTTTTAAGTTCACTATCAAGATAAGATTTACCTCTAAATTGTCTATAATTATTTTCTTTTCTTCTTTGATTATTTACTTCTCTAATTTTTTGAACAACCTCAAATAATCTTGCTCTACCTCCTAATCCATATTGTTTTAAACTAGGAGTTATAGCAAGACATACTGTCTTTTCAGTTCTACTTTTATCAGCAACAACTAAATTGGTATTTAAGGGATTCAAGTTTCTTTCAACACATTCAACTGATGCATAAAAGCTTTTTAAATCAATACACATATAATATCTATTCATATCAATCACAATTAAATTATATCAAACATTTGTTTATATAACAATAATATTTTTTTATTAATAACAATCATTTTGTCGAAGTAGACAAAATGATATAATAATTAATTATTTTCTTTAAATTTTTTTATTTCTTCTTTTTCGATTTCTTTTAATGATTTTTTGGGTGTTGGCAAATCTTCAGGCATCGTACCGCCAAGATTTTTAATCGTATCTCTTACAGCTTTACCAACTTTATAATGAGTATTTGTAGCAACTTGTTCATTTGGCTTTTCTTGTTTTTCAAGTAGTGCTTCTGTTTGCGTTATTCTAAAAATATTTGCACCTAACTCAACGCTTCCCATATTATCAAGTATATCTTCTCTATATCTTAGTCCTTTTCTTTTTGCTATATCATCGGCAGTTTCACCATTATATAATCCTTTATAACCAGCATTTGTAAATATATCAAATTTTTTTACACCTTTTTCTCTTGCAATTTTATAAAGTATTTTATTTCCATCTTTTGTTTGTTTTCGCCTATATAATCTTTTTTCATCTTCAGTTAACTTAGAATATTCTTTTTCAGTTAATTCTTGTTTTCTTGTTTGAATTGCAAAATAAGTTTGACCAAGTGCTACCGCTTCGAATTTTGGATTTGCATTTTGTACGATTAAATAACAAGCATATCTACTTAGCTTGTAATCAATTATATTCTTAGCAGAAACCCCTGTTTTTACAATTTTGGGGTAAACTCCAAAATTGGAATTTATAAAGTTATTGCTTTGCGAACAAGCAATCTGAGCTTTCTCAATTACTGCTGAAAATAATCTCCATTCTTTATAGCCAAGCATTGTTTGCAACTCACGTGCATACCAATATTCATTACCATATTCATCAATATGTTTTATATCTTCAAAATTTTTTTCATTATATTTTTCTAGTGTATCCATTGTTCCTCCCTAATTTAAACTATAATTATTTATCACCAACTAATTCTTCACATTTATTTGTTAATCTATTATAAACATCCTCTTCAAAGCGAGATTTGTTAATCTTAAGTAGTTTAGGCATAATAGATAGATCACCTCTTAATCTCATTAAAGAATCAGTTTCATCAGATTGAATAAAAGTTTTTTCTAATCTATGAATTGAAATCTCTCCCATTCCTAGGGCAAAAGCATACTCTTTTTGAGTCATATCATACATATTTCTAATTTCTTTAATTTCATTAGAAGTTAATAATTCCTTTTCTTCTTTATATGCATCAACTAATTTTTTATCATTTTCCATATCAAGTTTATGATTATTTATTTCATTACCAGTATTTAAATCAATCATATATTATTCGATGATTTCTAACATAACTCCTTTTATTTTTGCTTTTCTTTTTCTTGTATTAATAATACCTTCCATTTAAATTATCCATTTCTTGTTATATATAATAACATAATAGTTTTGCCATATCAATTGATAAAACACGAATTTCCGAAAAAGATTTAAAAAAAGAAAACACCTACTTAGTGTCTTCTCTATTCCATTTAAAATTAACTACTTCAGGTATATCTACCCCATTTTCTTTAATATACTCATTATGATATTTTAAAGTTTCTTCGCATTTATTAATAAGTGCTTGTTTCTTACTCTTATTAACCTTAACATACTTCATAGCATCTAAAATTAAATGATATCTATCTAATTTATTTAATACTCTCATATCAAAAGGTGTTGTAATAGTTCCTTCTTCAATATAACCATGAACATGCATATTTTGATTACATCTCTTATAAGTAAGTTGATGAATCAAGTGAGGATATCCATGAAATGCGAATATGATAGGTTTATCTTTAGTAAATAATTTATTATATTCATCATTAGATAATCCATGAGGATGATCACAATCAGATTGTAATTTCATTAAATCAATAACATTAACAACTCTTATTTTAAGTTCAGGAATATATTCTTTCATAATCTGAGTTGCCGCAAGAACTTCAACTGTTGGCGTATCACCAGCACAAGCCATAACTATATCTGGATTATTATCACTTGCCCAGTCAAATATACCTATCCCATTAGCACAATGTTTACTTGCTTCTTCCATATTAAGCCACTGATAAGAAGGATGCTTAGAAGCAATAATTAAATTAATATAATTTTTAGTTTGTAAAATATGGTTAGTACAAGAAAGTAACGTATTAGCATCTATTGGTAAATAAATTCTAACAGTATCGGCTTTTTTAGTAACTAAATGATTAATAAATCCCGGATCTTGATGAGTAAAACCATTATGATCTTGTTGCCAGCAATGACTAGTTAAAATATAATTTAAACTTGCTATATCACTTCTCCAAGGAATTTCCTTACACATTTTAAGCCACTTAGCATGTTGACTAGCCATAGAATCTACAATTCTTATAAATGCTTCATAACTATGCATTAAGCCATGTCTACCAGTTAATAAATAACCTTCTAACATACCTTCACAAACATGTTCTGATAAAATACTATCAATAACCTTACCATTTGCTGCTAAATATTCATCACTAGAAAGTAACTGACCATTCCATTTTCTATTAGTAACCTTAAAAACATCATTAAATCTATTAGATAATGCTTCATCAGGTCCAAAAATCCTAAAATTATCATTTTTCTTTATAACATCCATTAAATAAGTGCCTAAATTTAACATATCGCTTGCCACAACAGTTCCATGACCATCAAATTTAACAGCATAATCTTTATAATCAGGTAATTTTAAATCCTTAAGAAGTAATCCCCCATTAGCATATTTACTACTACTCATTCTTTTATCTTTTTTAGGAACAAAATCTCTTATTTCCTTAATTACCCTACCACTAGCATCAAACAAATCATCTACTTTATAACTCTTAAGCCACTTCTCTAATAATTTTAAATTATCCGGATTAGCATCGCTTACATTAATAGGAACTTGATGAGATCTAAATGAGCCTTCTATCTTTAATCCATTATATTCTTTAATTCCTGTCCATCCTTTAGGAGTTTTTAAAATAATCATTGGCCAATAAGGTCTTTTACTATTATTACTTAATTTAGCTTTACTTTGAATAGTTTTAATTTCTAATATAACTTTATCCATTGTTTCTGCCATTAATTTATGCATATCACTTACTTTAAAACCACTAACTATATATGGATGATATCCCATTCCTTCAAAGTAACTAATAAGTTCTTTTTCACTAATTCTTGCTAAAATAGTCGGATTAGCAATTTTATAGCCATTTAAATGTAATATCGGTAAAACAGCACCATCAGTAATTGGATTTATCAATTTATTTATTTGCCAACTTGCTGCAAGAGGACCAGTTTCTGCTTCGCCATCCCCAATCACACAAGCCGCAATCAACTTAGGATTATCTAAAACAGCACCATAGGCATGAGCTAAACTATAACCAAGTTCCCCACCTTCATTAATAGATCCTGGAACATTTGGTGCAACATGAGAAGGAAGTCCTCCTGGAAAACTAAAGCTTTTACATAACTTAGTTAATCCTTCTAAATCATTAGTTACTTCAGGATAATATTCACTATAAGTTCCTTCAATATAAGAATTAGCAACCATAGCCTGTCCACTATGACCAGGTCCTGATATATAAATCATATTTAAATCATATTTATTTATAACTCTATTTAAATGAGCATAAACAAAATTTTGTCCAGGTGCACTTCCCCAATGTCCTACTAACTTCTTTTTAATATCATCCATTTCTAAAGGTTTTCTAAGTAAAGGATTATCCTTTAAATAAATCATTGCACAAGATAAATAATTAACTACTCTAAAATATTCATCTAACACTTTAAATTCATTATCCATAATCATTCTCCTAAATTAAAGATCTAGCTATGATATAACCTAAAACAAAACAAATTAATATAATTAAAAAAGATAATATAAGTTCCAATTTATTCTTTTTCACACAGCCTCAATCCTATTCTTAATTAACTATATCATAAACTTTAAAAAAAATCTCAAAAAATTTGAGATTTATAAACCATATCTTTTATTAAATTTATCAATTTGAGAACTTCTTTTTTCCAATTCCTTAATTTTAGGTTGTTCTTTAACCTTATTAACCATTTCATCACCATTAAAACTATAATCTTTTTCACTTAAAATTATGTCCCTATTACCAAAACATATTTCTTTAACATTCGCATTAACTATAATATCATTTTCTATATTCAAGTCAAGTTCTAATGTTTCTGGAACAACTTGTACTAAATTAGATAAAGTTGGAACATATATATTTAAAGATTTTTTATTATTTATATAATTAGCGCTATATATATGTCTATGACCATTTAAAACAATTTTAGATAATTTATTAACTTTTTGAAAACCTTCTATATCATGATGCATTAAAATAGTATCTTCACCTAAATTAAGAATAGAATCAACATAACTATTAACAACAACATCATCTCTATACATCTTACAAAAATTTATAAAATCAAGATCATTTTTTAATTTAATACTATAATCATGATTACCACCAACACCAAAAGTAACTATATCTTTATCATATGGATAATTTAATGCAAAATGTTCAAATTGTTTAAAATATAAATCAACAATTTTTTTACCTCTAGAAAAAGTTCCATCTATAAAATCACCACAACAAAGAATTACATTTATTCCTCTACTTTTAGCATAATTAAACGCTCTATTAATAACTTCAATATTTTCTAAACTATTACCAAAATGCAAATCAGAAATAACCAAAAATCTAACTTCTCTTTCATTATTATTAAAGACAATATTTTCTAAACATTTTTTATCATAACTTCTCTTAAAATATTTTACTTTTTTAAGTTCATAATATAATGTTTTATAATCTATATCTAACTCCTCACATATCTCTTTATTACATTTTCCATTATTAACCATATCCATAATTTTTGTTGTTAATTCATTCATAGATATTATGCCATTTCTTCTATTTTTCTCAATAATTTGAAGAAATTTCAAATATACACTTAATTTACCTAAACTTCTATCTTCACGATACTTAGTCATATTAACTCCATGATCATCAAAAATTTCTTCTAAATCACGATATTCTGAAGCACTTAGTTCATTAAGTGCAAGATCTAACTCTTGCATTGAATATTCATGAAAAAAATTATAAATACGCATATAATCATCCCCAATATGTCTGCTATAATACCCTTCTTTAATTAAAAAAGCAAGTTTCTAATCAAACTCACTTATATATTATTTAAACTTTCTTACATAATTCATTTGTTTTCCTAATGCACATTGAACTCCAGTATCATAAGACAAATCCATAAATAAATTATAAAGAATAGAAATATCTTCTCCGCCATAAATACACTTATTTACCAAATCAATAGCTTCTATTGTTTTAACTAAAGCATCATTATATAAATCAAGTAAGCTTTCATTATGTTTTTCATTAGATACTGGATTAGTCCATATCAAATTAGAATCATTAATAATTTCCGAAATACTTAATTTATTTGTTTCTAAAAACTTTAAAAATTTACTATAATTTATTAGTTTTTCTTTAGTAACTTTAGGATCATCTTTTATAGCCTTTTCAGTATTTTTAAAAATTTCATAAACTATTTTATAACTTAATACCGCAAATCTCCCATTATACGTTTTTAAGTAAATATTTTTCATCATTTCTTTCAACTTTTCATCAGATAAATCAAGATCACCTATAAATTCCGGTTTTAAATCCATATAATCTATATTTAATATTTGTTTTGCATAATAATTATCGATAAATCCTTCTACCATACTATGTGATGATATATGATTTACTGGTTTACAACTTTTTTCAATATAATAAACAAATGGATGAGCTTTACTATCAAAAAAATAATGTGAGATATGACCATATAAGAATGACATTACACTTGGATTTTCATAAAGTTTATTTTCTTTTATATAATTTATTAAATTCATAAAAAAAGCCTGTGAATTTTGGTTATGTGAATCATATCTACATACTATATTAGAAAATCCCGATAAATCTTGACCTAAAGCTAAAATTTTAAATTTATTTTCTTCAATAGGTAATTTAAATAATTTTTCATCTTCTTTAACTTTATCATATAAACTTTTTCCCATAATTACATGAGACATATATGCTGGCATAAAATATCCCCTCTTTTTTATAGCTCATACTCTAACATTTTTTTACAAAAAAAGCAAGTAAATACGAACATACTTACTTACAAATATTATCTAAATATAAATCCACATATTTCTTAACTTTTGGAATAGATTCACTATCTAATGTAAAACCAGAAGCTTTAGTATGTCCTCCACCATCATGTTGAAATTCACTCGCAATTACCGATACATCAACACCATCTTTTTCACATCTTAAAGAACAACTTAATCTTTCAAAATTAATAATTAAAACAAAATCAATATCTTTATTCTTATTACAAATATAATTACCTAATAAAGATCTATATTGTTCATTAATTGTAACAGCCATTTTATAACCTTTATAATCAGTTATAACTATTTTTTCATAAGCCTTTTCAAAATAATTATTCATTTTATTTTCATTAGATAAAATCAAGTTATCTATTTCTTTAGTTATTTTAAATTCTTTACTATCATCCAAAGAACAAATATAATCAATAAAACTAACTGGTTCCATAAGGGTAAAAACATTAGTAATTTTCTTTCCTAATTCAAAATCACCATTTTTATCCCAAATATCATATGCTCTTACGCCTTCTACAAATTCTTCATAAAATCTCTTATTTAATTTATCACTCAAAGATTTTAAATACTGATAAAACAAATAAGTTGCCGACACTGTTAACCCATCAATACTAATAACCTCATTTACAAAAGAATGATTATTATCTCTAACACTTGATTCATGATGATCAAAATGTTTTAAATGTTCCTTTAAATAACTATTATCCTCAATAACATTAATAGTTTCCTTAAAAAATGGTAAATCACAAATAAATATTTGTTCATAATTACTAAAATCTTCCTTAAGCAAGCATTCCAAATCACTAGCTTCACAAAGTATATAATCAATATTTTTAAAATATTTAATACCTAATATTACACTTCCCATACCATCACAATCAGCCATATGAGAAATAATTAATATTTTATTATTTTCTTGTTTTCTAATCATATTTATACTTCCTATCTATGAGCACTTTTTCTATTTAAACTCATACTCTTAAAACTATAATCTTTATCAATCTCTACTTCTTTATTTTCATGCATAACCATTCCACAACAAGGACAAACCGGAAACAAATTATAAACATTTTTACTTGGCATATATAAAGAATCATTTACAACAGGTGTATATTCATAACAATAAGTACATATATATAAGGATACTTCTTTCCCAATTCTACCTAAATACCAACTAGCAGTACATTCATCATTTATTATTTTAATATCTTTACTCATAACTATAATTCCTTCTTTTCTATTTCTTTTAAATACAATTCATAAGTATCTTTAGCTATACCATCCCAACTTTTTCCTAACATTTCTCTTGCATTTTTAGAAACTTCTTTTAATTTTTCTTTATCACTTATTATTTCCTTAATTCGTTCTTTATAATCATTAACACTATAAGAAGAAGTAAAACCACTAACATTATTAATTACCGTATCGCTAGTAACACTTCCTTCAATAAATACTCCCGGAGTTTCATTAACAGCTGCTTCAATCTGAACTAAACTTGATGCATCAAATAAAGATGGAAACAAGAATAAATCAGCTCTCTTATAAAAACCAGAAATAATATTTCTATCAGTTACCATTCCCGTTGTTACACAATAATCTTGCATATCATATTCAACAATTCTTTTTTGTAATTCTTTTAAATCAAATCCATCACCAACATATATCATTTTAAATTTATAACCTTCTTCTTTAAGAAGTTTTAAAGAATCTAAAATAAAAAATATATTTTTAATATCAATAATTCTACCTACAAATAAGAATACAGGATATACTTCATCTAACGAATATTTAACATTTATTTTATGAATTATTTCTTTATCTTTACAAGTTGTTAAATCAGTTCCATTATAAATAACAACTGGTTCATATAAATATCCATAATCTTTAAATACCTTTTTCATCGCATTATTAACCGCAATACATTTATCACAACTATTATAAATTTTAATAAATCTTGAAATAATATTATCTATAATAAACTGATTATTAACTCTTTTTCTAATTTCAAAATCAAATCTAGTATGCATAGTTGCTATACATGGAATATTTAATTGTTTTGCAACTTTTACTCCTAATGAGCCAATTGCAAGTGGTGAATGAATATGAATTATATCAAATTTTTCTTCTAGTAATATTCTATACGATTCATTTATTCTAGTTTGCATCAAAGAAACACGATAATCAGTAAAAGGAACAGGTAAACTCTTAATTCTAATTACTTTATATGGTCTATCTTTATCTTCATTAACACTTTCCGTATATGGAACTACTACAATAACATCATTATATTTAGATAACTCTTTAGCTAAATTATCAACTACGTTAACAACACCATCTATATTCGGAAAAAAAGAATCTAAAAACAAACCTATCTTTAATCTTTTCTTATTCATATTTATCCCTCTATATTAATTAAATAAAATTTTTTAACAAAAATCAATTATTTGCATTAAAAAAGCAAGGAAATATTTCCTTACTAATTATATGTATCGATTCCAATTATTAGGTAAATAAACTTCTTCACCATTATAAATAATTTTATCCCACTTATAACCACTAGCATAACCAATATTTTTCCCTATTAATTCACATTTAGTACCACGCGGTATTGCTTTATATTTAGGATATTTAAAACCGACACCTTTTCTACACCATACACCTCTTTTTGCTGTAATAATTACGTAATTTTTTCTTATTGGTTTCTCTTCATTATAATAAAGTAATTGATACTGATTAGATTTAGCAACAACATTATCTTTATAAATATATACATGTTTTCTCGGATTAACTCTAACATTATTTTTCCAAACAATGAAATGAACGTGATTTGCTCTATTTTTTCCACAATAACCACTATTTCCCATTCTTCCTATTACAGTACTTGCATTAACTTTATCTCCTACTTTAACTTTAATGCTATTTTTAAGCATATGACAAGTTCTTGTTTTATAACCATCAGCGTATTCAATTGTTACAAAATTTCCACTATCGCCATTATTCATTGAATTATTTTTTCCATCTACTACTTCCGTAACTTTTCCTTCACCACATGCAAACATTTCTACTGTTCTACCACCATATTTATTATTCCAGCCTAAATCATTAGCTCTATGATATGAATTATAATCTTGAGTTATCCCTACAAATTTTAAAGGATATTTTAATTTAATCATATTTGACCTCACTCTATTATATTAGATGATATAAGACATAAAAAGGCCATAATAAAAACCCATAAAAAAGGGCTTAAAAAACAAAAATGGTCGAGAAGACAGGATTCGAACCTGCGACCCCTACGTCCCAAGCGTAGTGCTCTACCAAACTGAGCTACTTCTCGATAAAAAAGCCTTTCGGCTTTTAATTAATATTTTATGGTGGCTTCAACGGGAATTGAACCAGTGACACAAGGATTTTCAGTCCTCTGCTCTACCGACTGAGCTATGAAGCCAACATGGCGGTTCGTACGGGATTTGAACCCGTGATCTTCTGCGTGACAGGCAGACGT